>Ga0183096_1000027_pt2 | contig 337857 bp, 258 predicted proteins | sample Biomet5_FD_127791 | JGI IMG/M metagenome (GOLD analysis project Ga0183096, IMG submission 127791) | Microbial communities from bioreactor (seeded with sewage sludge) at LBNL, California, USA - Biofuel metagenome 5 (version 2) (version 3) | ecosystem: Engineered > Bioreactor > Anaerobic >...
CATTACCCATGGTAATCCGGTCGGCGATGCTCTGAAACAAGCAAACGTATCAATTTACATTATTTATAACCATATTCAGTCCTCGCCATGATCCCATCTATTTATGTAGCTATCAAAATTATAAATCCATTTCCTCAAATCATCATTTTGCGAGACGTCGAAGTTGCCTTTTGTCATGGTAAACGCCTGTCCCTTGACATGCCCATACAAGCTGAAGTTACCCGAAAGGACAAGGCTGTCCCTGTCCCATTTCCTGATTGTCAGATGGCAAGAATCAAGCTCAGGACTTGAATAAAACCAATCCCCGTCATTTCCTATCGCCCAGTCAAACAAATATTGGGCATTGTCGTCAATGACGGCGTAATCCTTAAGGTCACTCAAGGCTATGTAGATTGACACTCCCATAGGATAAACATCCAATTTGTCAAAGTCTGAGTCGTTTCCACTAACGGGGGCATGAATGTGGATGGAATCGCCGGAGTCATTGATATGCAGGAACGCCCAATTAAACATCGGGGCACCTGCCACCCATTGGGTCATTGGCTTATCATCATACAGGAACGAAAGGACATCTCTTCCGGAATTGGTCTCCTTTTGAGCGTCCTCAAACCAATCGCAGCTTTCCAGGGCGAAAGCGCAGCAGACAAACAGCAGGATTTTAATCAATATGCGTTTCATGATTCAGGAAATAAGCATTTACAATATAATGCAAAAAACGACAGGATGCTGCATCTTAAATAACTTTGTCAAACCTACGGTTGAGCCACCACAGCAGGAGAACCATCGCGCATTACCCATGGTAATCCGGTCGGCGATGCTCTGAAACAAGCAAACGTATCAATTTACATTATTTATAACCATATTCAGTCCTCGCCATGATCCCATCTATTTATGTAGCTATCAAAATTATAAATCCATTTCCTCAAATCATCATTTTGCGAGACGTCGAAGTTGCCTTTTGTCATGGTAAACGCCTGTCCCTTGACATGCCCATACAAGCTGAAGTTACCCGAAAGGACAAGGCTGTCCCTGTCCCATTTCCTGATTGTCAGATGGCAAGAATCAAGCTCAGGACTTGAATAAAACCAATCCCCGTCATTTCCTATCGCCCAGTCAAACAAATATTGGGCATTGTCGTCAATGACGGCGTAATCCTTAAGGTCACTCAAGGCTATGTAGATTGACACTCCCATAGGATAAACATCCAATTTGTCAAAGTCTGAGTCGTTTCCACTAACGGGGGCATGAATGTGGATGGAATCGCCGGAGTCATTGATATGCAGGAACGCCCAATTAAACATCGGGGCACCTGCCACCCATTGGGTCATTGGCTTATCATCATACAGGAACGAAAGGACATCTCTTCCGGAATTGGTCTCCTTTTGAGCGTCTTCAAACCAATCGCAGCTTTCCAGGGCGAAAGCGCAGCAGACAAACAGCAGGATTTTAATCAATATGCGTTTCATAATTCAGGGAAATTTTCTTTGTAGATGAATTTTAAAGTTCCGGTTTCCGAAACCGTGTCGTCCGATGTGGATACGGTGATCTTGAGGATCAAGACATCTTCGTCTCCCCAAGGCTTCAGCCTGTGGAGATAACCATCCTTGAAACTGTCATCGTCCATCAGACGTTTGCACAATTCAAAACTGGTCGGAACGTGGTTAAAACTTATGGTTATTTTTCCATCGATGCAATATGTGGAGGTCCGGGCGGAGTCTTCGACTTCACTTTTTACTGCGACATACGTGGAATCACTGCCGGCAGCGTACAGAGTCGAGTCTGAATTGACGAGGATCGGTTCATCTGGGAGTAAGAAGCCCTGCAGTATGATGCTGTAAGTAATGATATCTTTTTCATGAAATGCGTTTTTATATAGGTTGGATTATTTATAATGACTTTCTAAGTTAGAATCATTCCGAGACTTTTCCAAATATTATCATCGGAGTAACTTGTCCTGTTATTACTTCGAACTCGCTTAAAATCAAGCATTATCCTAATTTGCAAGCAATATTTTCATCTTTTTTGACACTTTTTTTGACACTTTTTTTGACTTTTTGACTATAGCACATCTTCAACACATTGAAACAGGAATTCCATTACAGGAACAAGTTCGCTTCAGTCGACGAATTCGTAAAGGAGCTGCTTAAATACAGGCATCATTACAACAATGACCGTATCTTAACCCGCCTCGGCGGGTTGGCTCCTGTATACTATATTAAAACGATCATAAATCAGTGACAAAAAATGGGGTAACATCACCCTTGATGCTTGTTCGCTGGATTCCGGTAGCAGCGGCAGAGACAAGACTTTGCCTTTTTATTCAATATGTCGGTGCGGAGGCCTTATTTTATATTGAGAAATTTGTGTACTTGCACTGAAAGCCTCCACTGCGGGTGCGCCTTTACGTATGCTACGGTAGCGGCAACATTCCGGGTGCGCTGAGCAGGGTCTGGTGTCCAGCAAGGCTGCAGGTAGTAATACTGGGCAGGGAATTTGAGCCAGGAGGCGATTTCAGCGTCAGGCTGGCCTTCGTAGACGATCTTTATCTCGTCCGCGCCGGACAGTACGGACTTTACGGCGTCTGCCGCTGCAGGGTCCACCGCGCCTCCATTCTGTGACCCTTGAGGGCCATCCATTCTCGCTGCTCTCTGTGACGCTGAGGATGCGTTTGCCCGAATCGGCCTTTGGTTCGCACCAGTCGCCTTTGAACCATTCTTTGCCGCAGCCTCTTCGGCCTTATCCTCTTCGTCGTCTGCCAGGGCGCTCACGGCCTCTGCGACTACAGGCTTGGCAGTGCGGTTTGCATTGACTGAAAAGCCGCCGTGAACCTGGCTGAATGCGCTCTTCGGACTGAATACGATCCAATCCGCCTCATCCGGAATGATTCCGGTCCCGTTGGTTTCAATGTGGACCTCGAATCCTGCCGAGTGCAAAAGATTGATCAGGGCGGAGTCAAGCTGAAGCGAAGGCTCGCCTCCAGTGATGCAGACGTATTTCTGCACTTTCACAGTTGCAGGCGGCAGCGCGTTGAGCTCGTCCGGCGTCGTGGAATATGATTTTGGCTGAGGCTCTCCTCCATCGTCCTGAGCCTGCGATGCAGTGACAGGAGCACCTGCAGCGGCGCAGCATTTCAATGCGGCATCGACGATTTCCTCGTCTGTCATCTGCTTGCCTGAAGCGAAGTCAGTGTCGCACCATTTGCATTTGAGGTTGCATCCGCTGAAGCGTATGAAAACCATAGGGGTGCCCGCAAAGCTGCCTTCGCCTTGGAGGCTATAGAAAATCTCGTTTATTTTTTTCATCTTATAAAGGGGCTGGATTTCAAGCCCATAGAGTATCGTCTATCTTTTTCAGTCTTTCTCGTAGACAGCTACGTTGTCAGCCGTTTCGGCTACCTCTACGCGGTAGCAGTTCGGAATCCTTTCGCAAACCCAACGTGCGATGTTCTCCGCTGTGGGATTGAAGGGAAGCACGTCGTTGATGTACTTGTGGTCTAGCTTGTCGCTTATCTCTTTCTTGATCGATGTGAAGTCCGTCACCATTCCGTTTGCATCGAGCTCCTTTGCCCGACAGTAGACCGTGATGCGCCAGTTGTGGCCGTGAAGATTCTCGCATTTGCTGCCGTAATCCAGGGAAAGAGAGTGGGCAGCACTGATTTCTAAGGTTTTGATGACTGTGTACATAACGGTGCAAAGATAATTGTTTTGGCACAGTTTTGTCATTACGGGTTTCGCATTTTATTCTTAATTTTGCAACGATTAGTTATGACAAACAATAGATTATCCAACGCCATTTTGGCACTGTCCATATCCGCCTCCCTTATTTCCTTCGCTCCTGCCGCCAGGGCTCAGGGCAGGCAGGCGGCTTCCAAAGACCAGCAGAGCAGGTATTTGACATCCAAGGACCCCCAGGTCAAGGTCCTCCAGCCCAGGAACGACGACGCTGATTCGTATTTTATGGCTGCGATGAAAAGTTTCGAGCAGGGCGACGACTCTCAGGCCGAAAGGATGTTCAAGAAGACCGTCGAAGCCGACCCCGATTACGACGCTGCCTATTTCTATCTCGCAAACATAGCTGAAGGCCAGAAGAGGACTGCCGACGCCGAGAAGTATTACACCACGGCTGTCGCCAAGGACAGCACTAACTTCTGGTACCAGTACTATCTTGCAATGTACTATGCCAACACCGACCGCAAAGAGCTTACCCTCAAGATCTTTGATGACTTGGCAAAGCGATGTCCAAAGAAGACTTCCCTGTATTTCAACATGATAAACCTCTACATGTCCGACAAGCAGGTAGACAAGGCGCTCGAGACGCTTGACAAGATCGAGCAGATAGGAGGGAAGTCGGAGATGATCGGCCTCACCGGTGCGCAGCTTCGAATGCAGAAAGGCGATGAGGCAGGCGCTATCGAATATCTCAGAAACTTTTACAAGGAATGCCCAAGCGCAAAGATCGCCATAATGCTGGGCGATTACGACATGAATTATTACAAGGAGGAAGAGGCTCTCGACTATTACAACCAGGCCGTCAGCCTCGAGCCCGACAACACTATGGCTTACTACGGCCGTGCCCATGCCGAGCAGGCACTCCGTCGCTACGACGACTATTTCCACGACATTTCATACTTCCTATCCGACAAGAACATTGATTCTCAGGCCAAGGTTCAGTACATGAACCAGCTGTTCCAGCAGCAGCAATTCGCCCACGCTTTTCCGGAGCAGATGGATACCCTGATGCGCACCGTTTACGCCGCTTCCCCGAAGGACACCACCACCGGCCTCTTCTACGCCTATTACCTCTACCAGAACGAACGCGCCGAAGAAGCTTATAAAGTGTTGCAAGACAATATTCTGGCAAATCCATCAAATTATACCAACAAGCTCCAGCTCCTCATATTCTATTATCAGTCGCAGGACTGGCAGAACGTCAAGGACGCAGCACATGAGCTTGAGCTTGAATACCCGAAGGCTTACCAGGTATTCCAGATGGAAGGCTTCGCTTACTGGCAGACAAAGGATTACGAGGCTGCCATCGAATGTATGGAGAAGATGATGAAGATCGCCCCGAAGGACAGCGCCGTGCAGCTCGCCGGCTACAGCAGCCTCGGTGACCTCTACCACGAGATGAACAGCTCCCGCAAGGCCTATCAATGCTACGAAAAGGCTCTGAAGATCAACTCCAAGTACAATTCTGTCCTGAACAATTACGCATACTACCTGAGCCTCGAGAAGAAAAACCTCAAAAAGGCTTACAGCATGTCCAAGATAACCATCGACTCCGAGCCCGACAATCCGACCTACCTCGACACCTTCGGCTGGATTCTCTTCCTACAGGGCAAGAACACCGAGGCCAGGGCCATCTTCAAGCATGCGATGCTTTACGGCGCGAAGGACAATGCAAGTATCCTCGACCATTATGCCGAGGTGCTCTATTCCCTCAAGGAGTATGAATTATCCTTCATCTACTGGAACCAGGCAGCCGCCGCAGACCCTGATGGAGGCTACGCCGAAAAGCTGAAGGAGCGTCGCACTGCGGTTGGAAGATAAAGTCCCGAGCCAATGCTTCCCCGGCACTGAAATCGGGAAGCTGCATTTTAGGCGGACAAAGCATTGAACCCGAATTTGAAATGAAAAGATTTTTCTGCATAAGCCTGTTTTTTCTGCTTACCCTGACTCCCCTGGGAGCTCAGACCAATGACCAGCGCGCAGAAAGGAAAAGCCGCCTTCAGCAGGAAATCACCCTTATCGACAATCAGCTCAAGAGCAATAGGGAGGCCCAGAAAGCCACTATCGGCAAGATTACCCTGATGCAGAAGAAGATTTCATCGCGCAAGTCACTGCTCAGTGAAATGGACGGCCAGATAGCCGATTACGGCCGCAGGATAGAATCGAAGGAGGATGAGATCGCCGATCTCCAGGCCGAGCGCGACACTCTCCAGAAATATTACGACCGTCTGGTCTACAATGCATACAGGAATCGCGACCCAAGAATATGGTTCATGTATGTGGTCGGTTCTGACAACATTTCGCAGGGATTTCGCAGGTTCAGCTACCTCAAGGGACTCTCCGACAATATGCGCGCCCAGGCGGCCGCCGTCAGCAGACAGCAGGTTCGCCTCGACTCTGAAAAGGTTGCCCTCCAGAATCTTCAGGCAGCTGCCCAAGGCGTCCGCAGGCAGCGGCAGGGAGAATACGACTCGATGGTTAAAGATGAAGCCCAAACTCAGAAGATGGCCCGCCAGCTCAAGGGCGACGAGCAGAAATACAAGAGTCAGATAGCAGCCAAGCAGAAGGAAATCAAGCGTCTGGATGATGAAATCGCTCGCGTGGTCCGCAGCGTCATCAAGAAAGACAAGCAGGACAAGAAGAACGATGTAGCCCTTTCTGGCAAGTTTGGGCAGAACAAGGGCAAGCTCCCTTGGCCTGTCAGCGGCGGCACTGTCATCGAGAAGTTCGGTCAGCACAATTCTCCCATCTACAAGAACGTCAAGATGCCTTTCAACAATGGCGTCAACATACTTGCAGCAAAGGGAGCTCCCGTCTTATGCGTTTTCGACGGCACTGTAAAGCAGATACTTGTGATGCCTGGCTACAACCAGTGCGTACTGGTCCAGCACGGATCCTATTTCACATTCTATTGCAGGCTTTCCAAAGTCAATGTGAAGAATGGACAGAACTTGAAGGCCGGCGAGCAGATCGGTGTGCTCGACACGAATGACGAAGGCAGTCCGGTGCTCCATTTCCAGATTTGGAACGGAACAGAAAAGCAGAATCCTGAGGACTGGCTTCGCTAGAGGCGTTCCCTGTTCTTGTTGAGTTCAACCAATGGCTTCAATGGCAGGGAGATGACGAATCTTGCGCCACCCACGTAACTCCTGTCCAGACTGATGCTTCCTCCCAGCCTCTCCGCTATGATGCGACATTCGCTAAGGCCCAGTCCAAGTCCCTGCTGAAATTTGTCATTCTTGGTGAACACGTCGAACATCTTAGCCTCATTTTCAGGCGAGATGCCTGTTCCCGTATCCCTGACTCCAAAATATGCCTTGCCATTGACGGTGTCCGACATATATGAAACTGCGATGGCTCCGTGCTTTGTGTATTTGACGGAATTGTCCAGCAGATTTGTAAGGGCGTGCATCAGCAGCGTCTTGTCTGTCCTTAAAACAAAGTTGTCCGATCCGGGTTCGATTTCAGTTGTCACGCTGCCGACTATCTTTTCCCTTATGCACTCGAGCGCTTCAAGGCAGCAATCGCGTGCATCGCAGTCGCTGACGGAGAGCTGATATGTTCCGGACTGAAGGGATGAAATTTCCAGCATTCCGTTCAGAAGTCTCAGCAGGTCGTCTGAATTTGTCCTTATGATATCGGAAATTTCTTTCTTGTCATTGTCTCCCGATTCCATGACGCTGTCGGCAATCACTTGCGAAAAACCTACTATGGCGTTCAGAGGAGTCCTTATTTCATGGTTGATGTTCTCTAGGAAAGCTATTTTCAGCCGGTCGGACTGCTCGGCCCTCTCGCTCGCTTCCCGCAGTTCATTGTCGGACTGGATCAGTTTTGCATTGTCCTGGTCTACCTGTCCTTTCAGCTTTCGGAGCCTAAGGAGATAGAATGATCCCAATGCCAGCATTGCAGCGAAGAGCAACAGGAGCGAGAAGAGTGAAACGAGCTTGATGCGGTCCGACCTGATCTTTTCATCCTTCAGCTGGAGGGCCATGTTGGAGAGGTCGTGGATGGACTGCTGCAGCGAAAGCATATTGGAGATGGAGAGATTGTCGTCCTTTCGCTTTTGGGAAAGCGAAAGCCTGTAGTCTTCCATGGCGCCCTTGAAATCTCCGGAAGCCGCCTTGATATCGGCTCTGATTTTCATCGTGCTGGAAAGGCTGTCGTCCCTGGAAATTGCTGAATCGACTGATGTGATGGCAGCTTGGTAGTCCTTTGTGGCAAGGTAGTAATCAGCAAGCCCGAGGTTGAGCAGATAGTCTACGTAATAGTCGCTTTCCTTTATGGCCTTTGCCTTCTTGAAGGCTTTATTTGCAGCATCGAGCTCTCCGCGCTGGGTATAAAGGATGCCGTAGTAGACTTGTGCAAGTCTGAGACATCTGTTCACTGGGAAGGCGGAGCCTTTCGAAATGCTGGTTCTGCCAGCCTCGATATCTTTTACCAGTGAAACGAAGTCCGCTATCGTTTTCTCGGCTTCTTTAAGATGGCCCATTCCAAGCTGTGTCTCAGCGACTTCTGTCATCAGTTGCGCTTCGAAGTTCGGCCTTGCGTTGGTCTGTTTCATCAGTCTGGCCAAAGCTTCGCTCAGATATTTTTCTGCAAGGCTGTCTTTCTTGACATGCTGATAGGTCAGTCCAAGGACTTCACCTGACACGATAAGTCCGTATTCGTTGCCTATTTCATAGGCCTTGTCGTACATGCTCTGAGCGTTGTCGGCTGCGAGCGAAATCTTTTCTGCCCAAATATAATGTTTTGTTAGAAAGGCTTTTGCGTCAAAATAATCATTATTGAAAGAGTTGTTTACAGAGGCTATGGAATCCGCCTTGTGGCTCCACATTTGAATTTCGGCTTCTTCCTCGGCATTGTGGCAATAGCGGCACAACTTCAACAGGGCATCCATCTCAGCCTGGTAATTGTGCTGCGATGCCGCCTCATTGTAATAAGCCTTACTCCATTTCTCTTCTTTGGGTACGCCCCAATACAATTCCGAGAGAGCTTTCAAGACTACAAGCTTTTTCTTGCCGTCTGTCTTTTCGAGTTTCGAAACGAGTATTGCTTCCTCTTTTTCCTTATCGTCAGCGTCTTGCGAGAAAAGCGGCGATGAAAGAAAAAATGAAAGGAGAGAAACGATCAGCAGTGTTTTTAGCCTCTCTTTCATATTCATTGCAAATTTAGGAAAAATAAGGATGTGAAACCCAAGAATTGGAGTATGCCACAATGCAACATTTTGATGTAAATTTGCATCTATAATAAACAAGCGTTCGATGGGTGAAACTATGTCCTGTTCCGAAGAAGAACAGAAACTTATTGAAGGGTGCAAGAGGGGGGACCGCAAGGCTCAGCGTGAGCTTTATGAAAGGTTCGCATCCAAGATGCTTGTATTGTGCAAGAGGTACATGGGCAGCCAAGAATCTGCTGAAGACGTCCTGCAAGACGGTTTTGTAGCGGTTTTCACCAAGCTGGACCAGTACAGCGGGGCAGGCTCCTTTGAAGGATGGGTAAGGAAGGTCATGGTGAACACGGCGCTTTGCGAGTTGAGGAAGAATAACGTGATGAAGGATGCGCAAGACATCGATTCCACTTACGAGGCCACTCAGGTCGGCATTACGGACGTGCTGGAGAATTTGGCGCAGAAAGATTTGCTCAAGCTTGTGATGTCGATGCCTGAAGGTTACAGGGCTGTATTCAACCTCTCTGTCTTCGAAGGGATGCCTCACTCGCAGATTGCTAAGGAGCTCGGGATTACCGAAGCAAATTCGCGCTCCCAGCTTAGCAGGGGAAAAGCCTGGCTGCAGGAGAAAATTAAAAAAATGGGATTATCGAATGGACGAGTTTGATGACATAAGGAAAAAGCTTGATTCGTACGGCGAACAGCCGGACGAGAAGGTGTGGAAGGGTATCGAAGCGCGTCTCGACAAGACTGCAAAGCCTTCATGGTGGCGTCGCCCTGTTTGCTGGACTGCGGCCGCCGCTGCATGCCTTACTGCCGCCTTCTTCATCTTCCGTAAGCCCGAACCGGCTCTCATTCCGCTTAAAGGCTCTGAAACTCAGCAAGTAGCCGTAGTCGAAGGACCTTCATCCAAAGAGGACGACACATCACTTAATCAAAATAACACATCATCATTATCTGCTGAATCCGTCAAGAAGAGCTTAGCATCGGCTTCCTTATCTGCGACTGCACCTGCCGACGGGCCGGTTTCTTTGCAAGAGACCGCTCCTTCGGCTGAAGCTGTGCCCGCTCGGGAGCAGACGGCATCAAATGCCCCTGTTTCCAAGGAGAAAACTGAAGAAGCCGCTGCTCCTAAAAAATCAGCCTATCCCAAAGAGTGGGACGAACCCGATGAAGTGAAGGGATACGTTTTCCCTACCAGCCTCATCGCAGTGAATTCCAATGTCGGCGCAGGCCTCGGAAGCAATTCTTTCAGTTATGACGGCGGAGCGATGTTCGTTTCGGCGAAGGACGGGTCCTCCCCCCAGAGCGTCTCAGTGGTGCAAATGGGAGCGGGAAAGTATTCCATGCCTCTTACCTTCGGCGCGCAGGCTCAGGTTTCATTCGGCAATTTCGCCATAGGCGCAGGGCTGAGCTATACGTATCTGCACAGCGAGTATCCGGCCCTTGTGAATCAGGCGAAGTACACTGTTGATAACAATGTAAGCTATCTGGGCATCCCTGTCACCGTTTATTACCACTTCATCAAGCAGCCTAGGTTCAGCATTTATGGGAATCTCGGCGGAATGGTCGAAGCTTGTCTTTATGCCGGCGGAAAGTACGGCTCCACTTCGTTTACTTACGACATCTCTCATCCTTTGTTCTCCGTCATGGGAGGCATCGGCTGCGAGTATCGCCTTACGGAATTCCTCGGAGTCTATTTCGAGCCCGGATTCGTTTATTTCATCAACTGTACGGACGACGCCCAGCCCGTCAGCATCCGTACCGCACAGCCTATGCAGCTGCGTACGGAACTTGGTTTGAGGATTCATCTGAATTATTGATACTAACTAATTACGATCAGGAATTTACCTAACTAACTGACCGAAGAAAAAACTTCTGACTAACCAAAACGTTGAAGCCCGCAGTGATGCGGGCTTCTAACGTTTTGTCCAGAGCGGTTCTGGGAATGTGGACATGCGTCCGCCCGGACCTACAATGTATTCAAGTAGTTAAGGACGACATCGGGAAAGTGGCGCTGCTCGAGGTCGTGGATCTTTGCGGCGACGTCTTCGGCAGTGTCGGTAGGGGCTACCGGGCATTTTGCCTGGAAGAGGATGCGTCCGTGGTCGTACTGGGAGTCGACCAGATGGATGGTGATTCCGGTCTCGGTCTCGTGGTTGGCGACGACCGCCTCGTGGACGTGGTCGCCGTGCATGCCCTTTCCGCAATACTTTGGTATCAGTGAAGGATGGATGTTTATCATCCTGTCCTTAAATCTATTTACAAGAAAATCAGGCACTTTTGGCAGAAATCCGGCAAGAAGCACGACATCGGCATCGTATTTGTCCAGCTCCTTGGCGATTTTGTTTTCCGCTTCGGGAGCATTAAGTTCCTCCTTTGTAAATATGAATGTAGGAACTCCATGGCTTTTCGCCCTTTGCAGGACGAATGCGTCTGGGTGGTTGCAGAAGACGGCCCGGACAGGACAATGATCGCTTCCACAAAAGTGATTCATAAGATTTTCGGCGTTTGTGCCGCCGCCGGATGCGAAAATCACGAGGTTGAACATAACCTCACAAAAGTACGAAATTTGTTTCTATCAATAAAAATTAGTTATTTTGCGGTCCGTAACGATTAGATTTTTATAACCAATATTACAGATATGGAAAATATTGAACAACAAGTAAAGGACATCATTGTCGACAAACTCGGCGTTGACGCAAACGAAGTAAAGCCAGAAGCTAGTTTCACTAACGATCTCGGCGCTGATTCACTCGACACAGTTGAGCTGATCATGGAATTTGAAAAGAAATTCAATATTACTATCCCTGACGATGTAGCTGAAAAGATTACCACCGTCGGTGAGGCTGTCAAGTACATTGAAGACGCAGCCAACGCAAAGAAATAGATTATAACCTTTAACCAAGTACTAAAATCTATTCCTGTCAAAATGGGCGCAAGGAGAGTAGTCATTACCGGTATCGGTACCATTAATCCGCTTGGCAAAAGCGTAGGTGAATTCTTTGACAACCTTGATAAAGGGGTCAGCGGTTCAGTAATGATCGACAGTTTCGATCCGACTCTCTTCAAGACCCGTTTCGCGTGCGAAATTCCTGATTTTTCAGCAGAGGAGTTCGGCTTCGACAAAAAGGAGTCGCGCAAACTCGACCTTTTCGAGATATATGCTCTCATAGCTGCCGAAGAGGCTGTCAAGGACAGCGCTCTTGACCTTGAGAAGACAGACCTCGACAACGTTGGAGTCATCATCGGCTCCGGAATCGGAGGAGTTTCCACATTTTTCGAGGAGATTATGGGCTATGCCGAGGGAGGAAAGGTCCCTCGGTTCAGCCCATTTCTTATTACCAAGGTAATCAGCGATATGGCCCCGGGGCTCATATCCATCAAATACGGTTTCAGAGGCCCTAATTACGCCACCACCTCAGCTTGCGCCTCGTCTCTTCATGCATTGACCGATGCACTTCGCATCATTCAGCGCGGCGACGCAGACATCATGCTGACCGGCGGATCCGAAGCTCCCATCAATGAATTCACTGTCGGAGGTTTCAGTTCCATGAGAGCTCTCTCCACAAACAATGACGAATTCGCATCTGCATCGCGTCCTTTCGACGCGACGCGCGACGGATTCGTTCTAGGCGAAGGATCCGGAATCCTCGTGCTTGAGGAGCTTGAACACGCCAAGGCGCGTGGCGCCAAGATTTATGCCGAAGTACTCGGCTGCGGCGTTACCGACGACGCTTATCATATCACCGCTCCTGAACCTGAAGGCCGTGGAGCTACCATGGCCATCAAGAAGGCTCTGAAGGATGCGGGCGTTAACGAGAACGACATCGATTACATCAACGTCCACGGCACGTCCACCACTCTTGGCGACCTCGCCGAGCTCAAGGCCATTTACAACGTTTTCGGGGACGATGCTTTCAGGATCAGCATAAGCAGCACCAAGTCAATGACCGGGCACCTTCTCGGTGCGGCAGGTGCCATCGAGACGCTAGCCTGCTTACACGCCATCAACTCAGGCATCATTCCTCCGACCATCAATCTCAAGACTCCCGATCCGGCCATCGACCCCCGCTTCAACCTCACTCCTAACGAAGCCCAGAAACGGGAAGTGGATGTCGCGCTGAACAACAGCTTCGGCTTCGGCGGACACAACTGCTGTGTAGTCCTGAGCAAGTATCGGTAATCTGATAAAGGAAAATAAAAAAGCGGCTTGAATGTCTCAGGCCGCTTTTTTATGTCTGTGTCAAGCTTTCTGCGTCATTTCAGGACTACGTATGTCAGCTCGAGGCGCGGTGCATCGTCGGATGCAGTCCCTTTCAGGACGGTAGTGTAATAGTTGGTATAGTCGGTGTTATAATAAGTCGTTTCGGATGAGGAAGAGCTGTAGCCGTAATACATGTACATGTAGTACGAGTAATAACTGCTGTAGCTGCTGCTTGAAGAGGACGAACTGCTTGAAGTCTTGCTTATAGGCATGAGCCAGATGTCGTCGTCGCGGCTTATGGAATCGACTGGTTCATGGATGATGCTCTGTACATATATTGAAACGTCAGGCTTGTAGCAGAAGATGGACCTGTTGATGGCGCCCTTGTCGTTCTTGCTGTCATATACCTCGCTCAGAGGGGTATAGAATGTGTATCCGCTGGAAGTAGTGCGCTGTGAAGGATAAAGATAGGAAGGGTAGCTGTCGATCTTCTTGTAATCTCCGTCGTAATCGAATGGGAAGACCATCGTCGCTCTCGTGATGACGATTTTAGACATGTCGTATCCTTTTTTTGCAGCCCATTTTTCGATAGTGGCACGAAGGGCCTCAGCTGAGATGTGAGGCTTGACGCCAGACATCCCTTCCACGTAAAGCTCCTTCTGCGAATCCTTTGAGAGGAGCTTTGCCGATTCAGTCTTGTATTTGTTCACGGACATCGTCTTGCCAATGGTAAAGGTGATGGTGGTGTCGGTGCGCGATCCCGTGGAGTCGGTGCGTTCGTAGACCATATATCCGTAAGAGCTGCTGAGGTCTATGTAATTGATCCTTCCGCCATATATGTCCGGTTCCTGAGGGTCAGTGCAGATGTAAAGCCCCTTGAATCTCCTGGCAAACATCTCAGTGCTGTCAAGCTCCTCGGTCGTGGCATTGATGAAGTCCGATGCAAAGGAGTCCTTTATGTCGATTTCGATGGAACCGCTCCCGTCGTAGACCGGAATGCCTTTGGCAACGATTTCGCTTCCTATGTCGGAAGGCTTTATGGAGTAGTTGTAAACGTCAGTCGTGTCGAGCGACCTTGTGAGAGGGTACACGTAAAGATTCTGTGTTATTCCTGCCTGGTCGTCGGACATGGTCTTGCCCGTGGAAATGGTCAGGTTCAGATAGAATTCCTTGAATTTGGGATTTCCATTGAAATAGACAGAGTCGTATGTAGGTCCGAAGTCGAAGGCAGTGCTTACGTCTGTCGTCCCGAATACGGGCGAATTGATGGAACCGACAATAAGATAAGAAGATGAATAGGACTGTATGCTGTCAGTCACTTCCATGTCGACGGGGAGAGAAATGACGTCAGTTTCGACCTGCATCTGCTGGTCTGTTGGAATGAAATTGTTTCCGAGGGATTTATCGGTGTAAACGCAGGACGTGCAAATGGCTGACGCTGTAAGAGACAGAGCCAGAACTCGCAGAACCTTAACGGGACTTGTCATCTGATGGAAGGATTTGATCGTAAAAACTGTTGTACTTTTCAATGTATGCGGTATCGGTCTCGCTGGCTGGAGCATAATCCATCACTGGCAGTTCTCTTTCAGCAATGAAGGATGAGAGCCTTGGATCGATCTCTGGAACACCCGAGACGATTCCGTCTGCATAACGTATGGCAAGTTTTACAAGATTTATGCCATCGGATGGAATAAAGTCGGAGACATCGCTTTCTGAGATTCCTGAAAGGCTGCAGTTGGCCAGCTTCCTTTCGACTCCTTCGGGGAAAGTCTGGTCCAGACAGTCGTTATATAAGGAAAGGACAACTTTAGTCTTTGAGAAGATGGGGTCGGAATTATATGCTTTCTTCAGGAAGATAGGGAGGAAATATGAAATCCAGCCTTCGCAGTGTACGATATCCGGCTCCCAGCGAAGCTTCTTCACGGTTTCCATGACTCCGAGGGCGAAGAAGATGGCTCTTTCGTCGTTGTCAGGGAAGTATTTTCCCGCTTCGTCGGTGTAAATTGCCTTGCGCTTGAAATAATCCTCGTTGTCGATGAAATAGACCTGCATCCTGGCCTGCGAGATGGAGGCGACCTTGATGGTAAGCGGTCTGTCGGTATCGTCGACGACGATGTTCATGCCTGAGAGCCTGATGACTTCGTGCAGCTGGTTCCTGCGTTCGTTCACAATTCCGTAGCGAGGCATGAAAGCTCGGATTTCCTTGCCTGCTTCTTGTATTCCCTGCGGCAAATACCTGCCTGCTACCGAGATATCGGTCTCGGGCATATACGGGAAAATTTCTGAACTTACGTAGAGTATTTTCTTTGTGACTTTGGGATCAGACATTCCAAAACATATTAAGACATATTCGATACAAAGATAATAATATTTTTTTAATTACCTTTGACTCGATTTTTTGACTTCTTTCAATGTCGGACGCCAGACCAAAAGAAAACAGCATAATAAGGATGAGGCTCATCCGCTCTTATATCTCTTCGGTGGTGAGCATCAGCCTTGTGCTCGTCCTGATCGGGATAGCGGGCCTTTTGGCCGTAAATGCCAGGACGGTAGCCGACCATTTCAGGGAGAACCTAGTGGTCGAAGTGATAATGTCCGAGACAGCCGAGGAGCAGGATGCTATCGAGTACCTCACTGAGATGCAGCACAGGCCTTTTGTCAAGAGCGCCGAGTACATTTCCCGCGAAAAAGGCACCCAACAGCTGGCTCAGATACTCGGCAGCGATTTCCTGAACGCTTTCCAGAGCAACCCTGTCCCCATCTCGGTAGACTTCCACATTCAGCCGGCTTACCTCTCTTCCGACAGCCTTGCCGTCGTCAGGTCCGCTCTCGGAGACAGTGACAAGGTGAACGAGGTGGTAGTACAGGAGTCCCTTGTGCAGTCATTGAACAAGAACATCCAGAGCATCGGCATGGTCCTGCTCGTGTTCATCATCATCCTTCTTTTCATCAGCTTCGTCCTTATAGGGAACACTGTTCGCCTGAACCTTTACGCACGCCGCTTCACCATACACACCATGCAGCTAGTTGGAGCTACCAAGAGTTTCATCCGCAAGCCTTTCGTAATTCAGGCAATGTGGCAGGGCCTTGTCTCGGGAATCATCGCAGACTTCGTGCTCTTGCTGCTTCTTTATTTCGCAAAGAAGAACTACGGCGAGTTTTTTGCTATATTCGACAGGCGTTTGCTGGCCGAAGTGCTCGTTGCAGTACTCGTAATAGGGGTGGTGCTCTGCATTTTGAGTGCAGTTAGGGTCGTTAACCGGCTCGTCGACGAGTCGAAGGATGAATTGTATTATTGATAATAATCTACAAAAAAATGAAAAATAAGGAAAAAGAGAAACAGCAGGCTCCTCAACAGCCGCAGCAAGACGATGCCAAGCTGGCCATTCCACGCAAGAACTACAGGTTCATCATCATCGGCATGATGGTCATGGCTGCAGGATACATCCTGATGCTCGGAGGTGGTTCCAAGGACCCGAACGTATTTAATTACAGCATGTTCAGCTTTACCAGAACCGTTCTGTCGCCTTGCCTGTTCGTCCTCGGAGTGGCCATCATCATAATCGCGATAATGCGCAAGCCTGAGTAATGAGCTGGCTTGAAGCTGTCATCCTCGGCCTTGTTCAGGGGCTGACGGAATTCCTGCCCGTTTCGAGCAGCGGCCATCTGGCCATTTTCCAGAAGATCTTCGGTATAGAAGGCAACAACCTAGGATTCGACGTTACGGTCCATGTGGCTACGGTCCTTGCTACGATTGTAGTGTTCTGGAAACCTATCTGCGATCTTTTCAAAGGTCTCTTCAAGTTCAAGTACAACGACGAGACGAAATACATCTGCATGATCCTGGTTTCTCTTATGCCTGTCTTCATTGTGGGAATGTTCTTCAAGGACAAGGTCGAGGCACTTTTTGGAAGCGGCCTCCTCGTGGTAGGCATTGCCCTTTTCGTTACGGCTGTGCTGCTTCTTGTGAGCGAGTATATCGCCAAGACGCGCAAGCAGGGCGAAGAGATGAGCTATAAGTCCGCCATCTGGATGGGCGTAGCCCAGGCGATAGCCGTGATTCCGGGACTTTCACGTTCTGGTGCCACGATTTCCACCGGCCTCATGTGCGGAGTGAAGAAAGACAAGGTGGCTCAGTTCTCTTTCCTGATGGTGCTGATACCGGTTCTGGGCGAGGCATTGCTCGAGATCATGCACGGGGGAGTCAAGGCGCAGGCCGCTCAGGTCGGAGCGCTGCCTCTCGCATTGGGATTCATTTCCGCTTTCGTTTCCGGGCTCTTCGCCTGCAAGGTAATGGTCAACCTGGTCAGGAAAGCCCAGCTGCACTGGTTCGCTTTTTACTGCATATTTGCTGGAATCGTCGCATTGGTGCTGAACTTCTCATTTTAAATGCAAAATCCTTCCGATGGCTGAGCGGACGCTATACTATTTCGTCTCCGATACGCATCTTGGCTCTTTCAAGAACGGAGCTGAGGAGCGCGAGAGGGCTTTCGTGGGCTTCTTGAAGGACCTGCCCCCCGAGACGAAGGCGCTTTTCCTTCTCGGCGACATCTTCGATTTCTGGTACGACACTAAATTCATCGTGCCTGCCGGCTATGTCCACACCCTCGGAGCTTTGGCGGATCTGGCGGACAATGGAGTGGAAGTCTATTTCTGCAAGGGCAACCATGACTGGTGGACGTGGGGCTATCTGGAGAAAGAGGTAGGTATGAAGGTGATCGACCAGCCTTATGTCTTCGATGTCGGAGAGACGCGCTTTTGCGTAGGCCACGGCGACGAACTGGGCGACAAATCGTTCAAGCGCGGCCTGATGCGCTCTTTTTTCCGTTCTCCTGTCACGAATGCCGTTTTCAGGTTTCTCCCGACCGCCTGGTCTTTCGGCCTGGCCCACCATTGGTCAGACGGCCGCAAGTCGTTGAGGAAAGGTATGGGACCTTATGAATATAAGGGAAAGGACGAGCCTCTTTTCAAGTATCTTGACGAATTCAATGCAAAGCTCGGAGCGGATGGAGAGAAGAAAGTGGATTGCTTCATCTTCGGCCATTTCCACTTAAAGGCCGACTTCCGGCTTGAAAGCGGAGGTACGGTCTATATGCTTGGAGATTGGTTCAAGCCTCAGGACAGAGGCTTCATATATTTCTCTGGCACAGTGATTTCCAGAGGCGGAGTGCCGAAAATCGAGAGATAGAGGGCGCGGAATTCGCCGCTGTCCCATTTCTTGCAGAGCTCTTCAAGGTCTGCATCTTCGCCGAACTTGTCGTAAGGCTTCTTGAGGTCGCCGTCGAATAGCTTTGCGACTCCCTGCCAGAAAACGGCGTTGATGCTGCCGAGATAATACTTGATGATGAAATATGGCGCCATTCCGACTTCTCTGTCTATCAGCTTTATCATCATCAGTCCCTGCTTAAGGGTGAGGTTGCGGAATTTCTTGTCGAAGTCTTTCAGCAGGTTCTCCTTCATCTTGTTGAGGTAGTTCTCCTGCTGTCGCTTGGAGTAATGGTCGGCTTCGAAAAGGCTGTCTGTCCGCACGATTACGTTGGCCACGAACAGCGCGTATGGGTAGGCGCGGCTGAAATTATACACCCTTTTATAATAAGCCCTCCAGTCGCGTCCGGTCATGTGTCCCTTGGGAGATATCACTGCCGGCGGGAGCTCGTCCACATAGATCGTGTCGCCTTTGATGACGATGAAGTCCATTACTTGAGGCTTGCTGCTGTGCGTTGGAGCCGAAATTACCACTCCTCCCTCCTGGGCAGCCAGTTCGGGGCAGCCAAGGAGGGAAGCAGGCAGAAGGACGAGCATTGACAGTATGATGACGTTGATTCTATTCATTATCAAAGCAAGGCATGGAAGTTTGCGTTGTACCCTGCAATTATCGGACCGCAAAGATGATGTATTTTCTTTCACATTCGGTCGAAAATTCAAATTTGCCGTTTCGATGCTTTTCTGCAAGATGCTGTTTTTTGCATAGTTAGGCTTACTGTTTTTTGGTCGAAAATGTGAAAAAAATGTGTGAAAATGTTTGCATTGTCAAATTATTGTTTATCTTTGCAACCCAAGAATAATGGGTTTACTATGCCTAATATTCTGGGTATTAAGAATTTAGAGAATTTTTAAGTAATAAGAAAATGTTACAACCGAAAAAAACCAAGTTCAGAAGGCCGCAAAGAGGCCACATGAAGGGTATCGCCCACAGAGGCTACCAGCTGTCATTCGGCTCATTTGGTCTGAAAACAATGGAAAGATGCTGGCTGACCAGCCAGCAGATCGAAGCTGCCCGCCAGGCCGTAGTGCGTTACATGAAGCGTGAAGGAAATGTCTGGATCAGAGTCTTCCCGGATAAGCCTATCACCCGCAAGCCTGCAGAAGTCCGTCAGGGCAAGGGTAAGGGTGATCCAGTCGGATTCGTTGCTCCTTGCAACCCAGGAGCTCTCATCCTCGAAGCTGACGGCGTTCCTATGGAAGTCGCAAAAGAGGCTATGCGCCTCGGTGCTAACAAGCTCCCTATCCACACCAAGTTCGTGGTAAGAAGGGATTACGTTGAAGAAAAATAATTAAAGGGGTATGAAACCAAAGGAAATACGCGAGATGTCCTTGAAGGATCTCCGCGAGCGCGTAGACGCTGAAAAGCAGAACCTCGTTCAGATGAAACTGAACCACTCCATCTCTCCGCTGGAAAACACTTCCAAGATCAAGAAGGCGAAGGCTGACGTGGCCAGAATGATGACCATCCTCGCTCAGCGCGAGAATGAAGAGGCCGAGAAGGCTAAGACCAAGGCTCCTGCAGCCGAACAAGTTAAATAGAACTAAACAAACTCACTGAAATGGAAGATAGAGATCTACGTAAGGAAAGAGTTGGTGTGGTGGTCAGCAACAAGATGGACAAGACCATCATAGTTGCCATCCAGAGAAGGATGCAGCATCCTATTTACGGCAAGTTCGTAAAGAAAACCACTAAGCTTGTAGCTGAAGACGCCAACAACGAATGCGGTGAGGGCGACACCGTCCGCATTATGGAAACCCGTCCTCTCAGCAAGACAAAGCGTTGGAGATTAGTCGAAATAATTGAAAAAGCCAAATAATTATGATACAGCAAGAGACCAGATTACAGGTAGCTGACAACAGCGGTGCAAAGGAAGTCCTCTGCATCCGCGTCCTCGGAGGTACCCGTCATCGTTATGCTACGGTAGGCGACAAGATCGTTGTTGCGATCAAGAGCGCTATCCCTGGCGCCGATGCCAAGAAGGGGACCGTTTCCAAGGCTGTCGTAGTCCGCACCAAAAAGGAAGTGCGCCGTCCGGACGGATCTTACATCCGCTTCGACGACAATGCATGCGTTTTGTTGAACAATGCCGACGAACTGCGTGGAACACGTATTTTCGGGCCGGTAGCAAGGGAACTTCGCGAAAACTATATGAAAATAGTTTCTCTCGCACCTGAAGTACTGTAATAGGAGGAAATTAATATGAGTAAATTACATATCAAGAAAGGCGATTTGGTATATGTCAACGCCGGGAACAACAAAGGCAAGACCGGAAAGGTTCTCGAAGTCGATGTCAAGAATGAGCGCGCCATCGTCGAGGGAGTCAATCTCGTCAGCCGCAGCACCAAGCCTAATGCCGAACACCCTCAGGGCGGCATCATCAAGAAGGAAGCAGGCATCCATATTTCTAACCTGCAGCTGGTTGACCCTGTAAAGGGCGGCCCTACCAAGATAGGACGCCGTCTGAACGACAAGGGCAAACTGGTTCGTTACGCTAAAAAATCAGGAGAGGAGATCAAATAATGGCAAACGAAGTTAAGAAACAGGCTGCTCCGGCAGCTGCAAAATCTCCGAAGGCTCCTAAGGGAGACGCTAAGGGAAAGACTCAGGTCGCATCTAAGGGACAGGCTCCAAAGCCTGCCAATTATACTCCTGAACTCCAGAAGCTTTATAAGGGACAGATCATCGACAGACTGATGAAGAAGTTCCAGTACAAGTCCATCATGCAGGTTCCGAAGCTCGTGAAGATCACCATCAACGAGGGCGTTGGAGCTGCTACGCAGGATAAGAAGATCGTCGAGGCCGCTCAGGCAGAGCTTTCCACCATCGCAGGACAGAAAGCCGTTCTGACAGTTTCACGCAAGGACATATCCAACTTCAAGCTCCGTAGCGGCATGCCTATCGGCTGCAAGGTCACACTTCGCGGCACCAAGATGTACGAGTTCCTCGAAAGGCTCATCTGCATCACCATCCCTCGAATCAGGGATTTCAAGGGCGTTGACGAGAAGTTTGACGGCCGCGGCAATTACACCCTCGGCTTGAAGGAACAGACCATCTTCCCTGAAATCGATATCGAGAAGGTTACCAAGGTGCTCGGAATGGAGATTACATTTGTGACTACTGCTCCTGACGACGAGGAAGCATACGCATTGCTTACAGAATTCGGAATACCGTTCAAGAACAAGAAAAACAATTAAATATGGCAAAAGAATCATTGAAGGCGCGTGAAGTTAAGCGCGCCAAGTTATGCGCCAAGTATGCCGAGAAGCGCAAGACCTTGAAAGAGGCCGGCGACTGGGCTGCTCTGGACAAGCTTCCGAAGAATTCCTGTCCTAACCGCCAGCATAACCGCTGCTCCATCACCGGACGTCAGAGAGGTTATATGCGCATATTCGGACTGAGCCGCATCGAATTCCGCGAGATGGCCAGCAAAGGTCTCATCCCAGGTGTTAGAAAGGCAAGCTGGTAGTATTTAGTATCCTTAAAAAGAAAAGAAAATGACAGATCCAATCGCAGATTTTCTGACAAGAATCAGAAACGGATACTCGGCAGGCAACAAGACAGTTGAAATTCCTGCATCGAAGATGAAAGTCGAGATGACCCGCATCCTTAACGAAAAGGGCTACATCCTTAGCTATAAGGTCATCGAAGGCACACCTTGCGATACCATCAAGATAGCTTTGAAGTATCATCCCGACACCAAGAAGGCAGCTATCCAGAAGATAGTACGCATCAGCACCCCGGGCCTCAGAAAGTACGTCGACGTGGCAGAGATGCCTCGCGTCCTGAACGGACTCGGAATAGCGATCCTTTCCACCTCGGCAGGCATCATGTCCGACAAGGAAGCTAAGGAGAAGAATGTTGGCGGAGAGGTTCTCTGCTATGTATATTAATGAATTATAAAGATTTACAATAATGTCAAGAATTGGTAAATTACCCGTACACCTGCCACAGGGCGTCGCTGTCGACATCGACAAGGACAATGTGGTCAAGGTTAAAGGGCCGAAGGGAGAGATGAGCTTGAAGGTCGATCCGGACATCAAGCTCGAGCTCAAGGACGGAATCCTTTCCGTCGCCCGTCCAACAGACGATCCTACCCACCGCTCGTTGCACGGCCTGTACCGTGCTCTGATCAACAACATGGTCACCGGTGTTTCAAAAGGATTCGAAACTAAGCAGGAGCTGGTCGGCGTCGGATACCGCGTCGATTGCCAGAACAACATTCTGACTTTCAGCCTCGGCTTCTCACACGACATTCAGTTCCAGCTTCCTAAGGAAGTCACCGCTGAAGTTCCTCAGGTAAAGAAGGGCCAAAACCCCGTCCTGATCCTCAGAAGCTATGACAAGCAGGTGCTTGGAATGGTTGCTGCAAGAGTACGCGCCATCCGTAGGCCGGAACCTTATAAGGGCAAGGGCATCAAGTATGTAGGCGAAGAGATCCGCCGCAAGGCAGGCAAGACTGCAGCCGCTAAATAATGGAGGTAATCAGTTATGGCACTCACTAAAATAGAAAGAAGACAAAGAATCCACTACCGCATACGCAAGGTCGTCAGCGGAACCGCTGAACGCCCGCGTCTGGCAGTGTTCAGAAGCAACAATCAGATATACGCACAGTTCATCGACGATGTGAAGGGAACCACTCTCTGCGCAGCATCTTCGATCGACAAGGGACTCGTAGAGGCTTGCAAGGGCAAGAAGGGCGTCGAGCAGGCTGCCATCGTAGGCGCTGCTTGCGCTGAACGCGCCAAGGCTGCAGGAATCTCCGAATGTGTCTTCGACCGCGGCGGTTATCTGTATCACGGAAGAGTCAAAAGTTTAGCTGACGCTGCTCGCAAGGGCGGCCTTAAATTCTAGTTACTATGGCAGATTTTAATGTTAAAAAAGTAAGGACAACCGAGCTCGAACTTAAGGACAGGCTGGTTGCCATCAACAGGGTCACCAAGGTAACCAAGGGCGGCCGTCACTTCACTTTCGCAGCCATCGTGGTTGTAGGTGACGAGAACGGCGTTGTAGGCTACGGACTGGGCAAGGCCAACGAAGTCACCACTGCTATCGCCAAGGGAGTCGAAGATGCAAAGAAGAACCTTATCAGGGTTCCTCTGAACAAGAAGACCATTCCTCACGAGCAGATTGCAAAGTTCGGCGGCGCTGAAGTATTCATGAAGCCTGCCGCTCCAGGAACAGGAGTAAAGGCCGGAGGTGCTATGCGTGCAGTCTTCGAGGCTGCCGGCATTCAGGACGTCATTGCAAAGAGCAAGGGTTCATCGAATCCTCACAACCTTGTAAAGGCTACTGTATCCGCTCTTTCTGAGATCCGCGACGCCTACACTGTAGCAGGCATGCGTGGAATTCCAATGGATAAGGTATTTAACGGATAAGGAGGGCGGACACTATGACAAAAGTTAAAGTAACACAGGTGATCAGCAGACGCGGCGCTACAAAGCGCCAGATTGACAATCTGAAATCTCTCGGCATCCGCAAGATCCATAATCCTGTAGAAGTAGAACTTAACCCTGTAACCGAAGGAATGATCCGCAAGGTCGCCCATCTGGTCACAGTCGAAGAAATCAAATAAGGAGGACTACCATCATGAAATTGAACAATATGAAACCCTCTGTGGGTTCCACTCACAGCAAGAAGAGAATAGGACGCGGAGAGGGCTCGGGACACGGTGGAACCGCTACACGCGGTACCAAGGGCGCCCAGGCTCGTGCGGGCTATAGCCGCAAGGTCGGTTTTGAAGGCGGCCAGATGCCTATCCAGCGCCGTCTTCCTAAGTACGGTTTCAACAATCCTACAAGAGTTGAGTATATTGCAGTGAACCTGAATACAATCCAGGCTCTCTGCGAAAAGAACGACATCGATAGGGTAGACATCGAAGTGCTTCGCAATGCCGGCTTGGCAGCCAAGACGGATCTGGTCAAGATCCTTGGAACGGGCGAACTCAAGCAGAAGGTGGACGTCACCGCGAATGCATTCTCGAAATCAGCTATTGCAAAGATCGAGGCGAAAGAAGGTAAAGCGACTATAATTTAAACTTATAGAGATGGCTAACTTTTTTCAGACTTTAGGCAATATCTTCAAGATCGAAGAGCTCCGCAAGAGAATCTGGTACACGCTTCTCCTGCTTCTGGTCTATCGTCTCGGCTGCTTCATCGTGCTTCCGGGCATCGATGCATCGCAGCTTGGGCAGCTTCAGAACCAGGCTTCCAACGGTCTTCTCGGATTGCTCAACATGTTCTCGGGCGGTGCGTTCGGCAATGCTTCCATCTTTGCTTTGGGAGTGATGCCGTACATCTCCGCATCCATCGTCGTCCAGCTGCTGGGGCTTATGGTCCCTTATTTCCAGAAAATGCAGCGCGAAGGTGAAAGCGGATTCCGCAAGATGAACCAGTGGACACGCTACCTGACCATCCTCATCATCCTGCTACAGGGCCCGGCTTATATGTCGAACCTTCGCGCGCAGCTTCCTGCAGATGCGTTCATGGCTATCAATGTTCTCGGAATGAGCACATTCTGGTATAATCTCATTGCCACTCTGATCCTCCTAGGCGGTGCGATGTTCGTCATGTGGCTCGGTGAAAGAATCACCGACCGCGGACTGGGCAACGGCATCTCCCTGATCATCATGATCGGCATCATCGCACGTCTCCCTATGGCTCTCGCGGCTGAATTCGGAGAGAAGCTGAACCAGACCAACGGCGGCCTCCTGCTGCTCGTAGTCGAGTTCATCATTCTCTACCTCGTATTCATCGGAACCATCGCACTCGTACAGGGCACCCGCAAGGTTCCTGTACAGTACGCCAAGAGAATCGTCGGCAACAAGCAATACGGCGGCGTCCGCCAGTACATCCCTCTCAAGGTGAATGCAGCAGGCGTAATGCCTATCATCTTCGCTCAGGCTTGTATGCTTCTCCCTTTGTTGCTCTCCCGCTTCCAGGCCACACAGGGACTGGCTGCCACTTTGAGTGACTACACAGGATTCTGGTACAACCTGATCTTCGGAATACTCGTCATCATCTTCACATATTTCTATACGGCCGTTACAGTCAACCCGACCATGATGGCTGAAGAAATGAAGAAGAACGGCGGATTCATCCCTGGCATCAAGCCAGGCAAGCAGACCATAGAATATCTGGATACCGTAATGTCGCGCATCACGCTTCCTGGCTCAATCCTTTTGGCCATCGTTGCGATCCTGCCTGCATTTGCAAGGCTTCTGGGTGTCAACAACCAGTTCGCGTCGTTCTTTGGAGGTACTTCCCTTCTGATCATCGTCGGCGTTGTGCTCGATACTCTTCAGCAGATTGAATCCTATATGCTTATGCGCCACTACGACGGCCTGATGAAGACAGGACGCCTGCGCGGACGCTCAGGTATGTAATATTGGTCGGTTCTAAAATATTTTAAGATGATCAAGACAAAAACCGCAGAAGAAATCGAAATTCTCAGAGAGAACGCCATCCTGGTCTCCAAGACTCTGGCCGTAGTCGGCAGGCACTGTTTGCCTGGCGTGACTACAAAAGAGCTTGATTCCATAGCCGAGGAGTTTATCCGCGACCATGGAGCGATTCCCGGATTCCTCGGATATGGCGGATTCCCCTACACTCTGTGCATTTCGGTGAACGACACCATCGTCCACGGATTCCCGTCAGAGTACGTGATGAAGGAAGGCGACATAGTGTCGGTCGATTGCGGAACGGTCTATGAAGGTTTTTACGGCGATTCGGCATACACGTTCCCTGTCGGCGAAATCAACAGCACCGACAAGAGGCTGCTTGCCACGACGAAGAAATCTCTTGAGTTCGGTATCGCTGCCGCACTTCCGGGAGGAAGGGTAGGCGACATCGGCAACGCAGTCCAGACATACTGTGAAAATGCGGGCTTTTCGGTCGTTCGCGAAATGGTAGGACACGGTCTCGGCAGAGACATGCACGAGAGTCCTGAAGTTCCGAACTACGGCCGCAAGGGCACGGGCGTCAAATTGATGCCGGGCATGGTGATCTGCATCGAGCCTATGGTCAACGAGGGCAAACGCGACGTTTACCTCGACGACAACGGCTGGTCGGTGAAGACCGAAGACGGCAGCAATGCGGCGCATTATGAAAAAACGATTGCGATCAGCGCCAAAGGCGAACCGGACGTGCTGACCACTTACAAATACATAGAAGAACCGGACAAATATAATGCAGAGGATTAATTGAACTTATGCCAAAACAAGAAGCAATAGAACAGGACGGAACCATCATTGAGGCGCTATCGAACGCAATGTTCAGGGTAGAACTCAATAGCGGCCATGTCATTATCGCCCACATTTCGGGCAAGATGCGCATGCATTACATCCGCATTCTCCCGGGAGACAAGGTAAAAGTCGAAATGTCCCCTTACGATTTGACCAAAGGAAGAATCTCATTCAGATACAAATAAAACTTACAATACAATGAAAGTCAAGACATCCATAAAAAGGCGCAGCGATGATTGCAAGATCGTGAGACGCAAGGGCCACCTTTATGTCATCTGCAAGAAGACGCCGAAGTTCAAGATGCGTCAGAAATAATTATTTGATTTGCAAATAAATAAAGATAAACAGATATGGCACGAATAGCCGGTGTAGATTTACCAAAAAACAAACGTGGAGAAGTAGGACTTACCTACATCTACGGCATTGGTCGCAGTTCAGCCCACAAGATCCTTTCCGATTGCGGAATCGATCCTGCCATCAAGGTCCAGGACTGGAATGACGACCAGATTGCTGCTATCCGCTCAAAGATTGGCAGCGACTACAAGATTGAGGGTGAACTCCGTTCATCCGTTCAAATGAACATCAAACGACTGATGGATATCGGTTGCTATAGAGGCATCCGCCATCGTCTCGGACTTCCGGTTCGCGGACAGAAGACCAAGAACAACGCGCGTACCCGCAAGGGCAAGAAGAAGACTGTAGCCAACAAGAAGAAGGCAACCAAGTAATCTCCATTGAGTCATGGCAAAGAAAGTAACAACCAACAAGAAAAGAAACGTTAAGGTAGAAGCTTATGGCGAAGCCCATATCACCTCTACATTCAATAACGTCATCATCAGCCTTACCAACAATAACGGCGAGGTCATCAGCTGGTCTTCAGCCGGCAAGATGGGCTTCCGCGGTTCAAAGAAGAACACTCCGTATGCTGCTCAGGTCTGCGCAGAAAATTGCGCCAAAGTAGCTTACGACCAGGGGCTTCGCAAGATCAAGGCTTATGTCAAGGGACCTGGAGCAGGACGCGAGTCCGCCATCCGCACCCTTCATACTTCAGGCATCGAGGTGACAGAGATCATCGACATCACTCCTATGCCTCATAACGGCTGCCGTCCTAAGGGACGCCGCAGAGTATAATCTGTAATAACTTAATTAAATTCGTTTTAATTATGGCAAGATACACAGGGCCTAAGACAAAGATAGCCCGCAAATTCGGAGAACCGATCTACGGTCCCGACAAGAATCTGGACAGAAGAAACTTTCCTCCGGGACAGCATGGTCTGACTAAAAAGCGTAAGAAGGTTTCCGAATACGGCACCCAGCTTCGTGAAAAACAGAAAGTAAAGTATACTTACGGAGTTCTGGAACGCCAGTTCAGGAATCTCTATGGCGAGGCGTCAAGAATGAAGGGACGTACGGGCGAAAACCTGCTTATGCTCCTTGAAGCACGCCTTGACAATATTGTTTACCGTATGGGCATAGCTCCTACAAGGGCAGCCGCAAGGCAGCTCGTATGCCACAGCCACATTACCCTGAACGGCGACGTATGCAACATACCTTCCGCTCACGTAAAGGTCGGCGACGTAGTAGGAGTCCGCGAAAGAAGCAAGAGCCTTGAAGTAATTCAGGACAGCCTCTCTCACTCATCCCATTATTCATGGCTTCAGTGGGATCCTTCAACCGTTTCCGGAAAGTTCCTGAACCTTCCTGAACGCACTGAGATCCCTGAGCCTATCAATGAACAGCTGATCGTCGAATTATACTCTAAGTAAAACAACTATGGCAATATTAGCATTCCAAAAACCGGAGAAGGTGATCATGCTTGAAGGAACCGATACTTTCGGTCGCTTCGAGTTCCGTCCCCTTGAACCTGGGTATGGCATTACTATAGGCAATGCCCTCCGCCGCATTCTGCTTTCTTCCTTGGAAGGATACGCTATCACTTCAATCAAGATTGACGGTGTCGACCACGAATTCGCCACCATCAAGGGCGTGATTGAAAGTGTAGTGGAAATTATCCTGAACCTCAAACAGGTACGCTTCAAGAAGATCGTTGATGACCAGGAAGGAGAAGTGGCTACTATTACCGTAAGCGGAAAATCAGAGTTCAAGGCAGAAGATCTCGAAAAGGGACTCTCCAATTTCAAGGTGCTGAATCCTGAGCTTCACATTTGTACCATGGAACCTACAGTGAAGGTCAAGATGGAGATCCACATCGGAAAAGGAAGAGGATATGTTCCAAGCGATGAGAACAAGAAGGATACCGATACTTTCGGAACCATAGCCATCGATTCCATCTTCACTCCAATCAAGAACGTGAAATATTCGGTCGATAATTGGCGTGTCGAGCAGAAGACTGACTATGAGAAGCTGACCATCGAGGTCACCACCGATGGTTCGATATCGCCGAAGAACGCCCTTAAAGAGGCTTCAAAGATATTGATTTACCACTTCCAGCTCTTCTCTGACGAGAAGATTTCAGTGGAGGCTCCAACGGAGATGCCAAGAAAGGAGCTCGATGAAGAGTCCCTCCGCATGCGCCACCTCCTTCTGACGAAGCTCTCCGACATGGAACTTTCCGTAAGGGCGCTGAACTGCCTGAAGGCCGCCAACATCGAGACCTTCGCTGACCTGGTTTCCCACCATAGGAACGAACTCATGAAGTTCCGCAACTTTGGAAAGAAATCCCTTAACGAAATCGACAATCTGGTAGACAAGCACCACCTCAATTTCGGAATGGACATTTCAAAGTACGACATCGAGCCGAAGGAACCAATCACCGACCCACAACAACCATTAATAGGATAAGATTAGATTATGAGACACAATAAAGCTATCAATCATCTTGGACGCCAGAGCGGACACCGCAAGGCACTTTTGGCAAACATGGCCAGCTCTCTAATTTTGGCGAAGAAGATGGAGACTACTCTCGCAAAGGCAAAGGCTTTGAGAATGTACGTCGAACCTCTGATCACCAAGTCGAAGCAGGACACCACGGCTTCCCGCCGTCTGGTATTCAGCTACCTCAAGCAGAAGGAGGCCGTAAGCGAACTCTTCAAGATCGTAGCGCCTAAGATCGCTGACCGTCCGGGCGGATACACCCGCATCGTCAAGACCTACTATCGAGTAGGAGACAACGCCGAGATGGCCATCATCGAGCTCGTGGACTTCAATGAATCCGCTATCGCAGCCAAGGAAACCAAGAAGGCTTCCACCCGCCGCGGTCGTGGAAAGAAGGCTGAAGCTCCTGCAGCCGCAGCTCCTGCAAAGGAAGCTCCAAAGGCTGAGGCTCCTGCCGAAGAAGCAAAGGCATAAAGTTTCAGCAAAGGCAGCTTTCAGGCCGATATCAATAGCCTAAAGACCAAAATATTAAAGAGAGGGCGACTAAATTCACATTTAGTCGCCCTCTCTTTGTGGTGTGCTGTTTTGCGCACCTGCGCGGGTTACCCGCGCAAAATTCTCTGCAGTATTTGGGTATTTGTGGAAATATTTGATAATTTTGCGAGGAGACTAATGTCGGACAAATTATTATGAAAAATATAATTGATGGTTTCTGACGTATGTTTGACTTGAAATTGATACATATTCACATCATTATAATTGAATCATTAAGAAAATCGCTGAAGAGATGAAAAAATTTTTTCTCGTTTCGTTTGTTGTAATATCCTCTTTATTCGCTTGCGCCTTTTCCACTAAAGCTGGCAATCCGTCTGCCGGCAGAAACGGCACTTCTGTCGCTTTGGTGATCGACCGTGCAAGTTATGAGGCTGTAAAGCCTTCTTTTGAAAGGTACGCGGCTGCTATCCGGCAATATGACGGCAAGAAGGTCGAGACGGTCATCTGCACCAGGACTACCGATCCGGATTCGATACGTACGATTCTCAAGGATCTGCACGGGAAGGATAGGCTTGAAGGGGCGATCCTTATAGGCTTTGTGCCGATTCCGATGGTGCGTGACGCGCAGCATCTGACTTCGGCCTTCAAGATGGACCAGAAGCGCGACTGGAAGGAGTCTTCTGTCCCTTCGGACCGCTATTACGACGACTTCGACCTTGTCTTCAAGGATCTCGGTGCCGACAAGGACATCCCTTATCTGCACTATTTCTCACTTCAGAAAGATGGTCAGCAGCAGATTTGCTGCGACATATATTCTTCCAGAATCAAAGTTCCTGCTCCTACCGGCACTCCTGCCACTCAGATCAATGCAGCCCTCGGCGCATTTCTGGACAAGGCTGCAAAGGCCAAGGCCGCAGAGCCGGAAGCATTGGACCAGATGCTTTACTTTGCAGGGCAGGGCTACAACTCCGATTGCGTCAGGGCCCGTGTCGATGAAAGGGGAGCATTGATGCACCAGTTCCCGTATGTCGAAAGGCACGGCCGTCTGGACTACATCAATTTCGACGACGACAATTACATCAAGTTCCGCCTGCGTGGAGCATTGGCTCAGCCAGGCTTGGACTTCGCAGTCCTGCATCACCACGGAGCTGAGGACACTCAGTATATGAGCCGTACACCTTACGCAAACATGGCGCAGTCGTACATCGACAACCTTAGATCCACCTTAAGGAACAAGATCCGCGACGCGAAGGACACTGCAAAGGCAAAGGCAAATTATGTCAAGGAATACGGCGTCCCTGAGGCCTGGGTGAACGACGCGTTCGACAAGGACAACATTGTCAGGGACAGCATCGCTTCTGCCGACATCAATATGCACATAGAGGACCTCGCCGGCTACGTTTCCAGCGTAAGATTCCTCATAATAGATGCTTGCTATACAGGTGCCTTTAACAATGACGACTACATATCCGCACATTATCTGTTCAATCCTGGCCGCACCATGGTAGTCCGGGCAAATACTGTCAACGCTCTTCAGGACCAGTGGGTCGACGAGCTGATGGGCCTGAACGGACTCGGTGTATGTGCCGGCAAGTGGGCGATGGGAGGGATGACCCTCGAATCGCATCTTCTCGGTGACGCCACTTACAGGTTCAAGTGCACGGACAGCCGCTACGAAGGGCTGGACGCTGCGATGAGCGACCCGAAGACGGATTGGAACAAGTATTTGAAGAGCGACAATCCCGAAGTGAAGTGCCTTGCTGTCAAGCGTCTGTTCCATCAGGGCAAGCTCACTACAACCGACCTGCTGAAGATTCAGAAGGAAGACCCTAGCGAACTGGTCCGCCTGGAGGCATTTGACCTCCAGAGCAAGACCAGCGACTCGAATCTGGAAGAGGCGCTGAGGGTTGCATTGAATGACAATTACGAGCTTACCGCCCGCTTGGGCGCCAAGTTCGCTGAGATAGCAGGATTCAAGTCATTGATGCCTCAGATGGTATCGATGTTCCTCGATCCACGCACTTCGAGCCGAGTTTCTTTCCATCTGAGGAGCGCCATGGCTCTCTATCCTGCTGACGAAGTGATTGCTGCAGCCGACAGCGTGCGCAATGCCACGCAAAGCTGGTGGCCTCTGTCTGAGAACTACGAGAGTACAAGGAAATACATCAAATCCGGTTGGGAGAGCTCAATGCAGGAGTTCAATGCTCTGAACGACAAGAACGTGAGCGACAAGGAGAAGAAATTCACCATCAGCGGGCAGCGCAATTCCTGCAACCCTTATGCAGTGGAGCCGATGCTCGAATTCATAGGGAATCAGGATAACAATGCAAAGCTTCGCCAGGATGCGGCCGAAGCTTTGGGATGGTACCGCTATTCGGTGCGCAAGGCTGAAATAATCGGCGCATTGGAAAAGCTGGCGCGGGCGGAAAAGGACGAGGCTGTGCTCTATGAGATTGAAAGGACTATAGCAAGATTGAAATAAACTATCATCGATATGAAGATAAGCTGCAAATACGCGTTTGCCGCAATGGCGTTTACGCTGGCGGCAGTATTTACACTTGGGGCGCAAAATGGCGCCAGCAAGGCCAATGGCGTCGTCCAAGGCACCATCACTGAGGCAGATGGAGGCGCTCCGGTAGAATATGCCGTCGTAATACTTTATCCATCAGAAACTTATACGACCACTGACTCGAAGGGCAATTATCATTTCGACAAGGTCGACGCGGGGCAGCACAGGATTGACGTCCAGTACGTCGGGCTCAGCACCGTCGACAGCACGTTCACCATGGTTGCAGGTTCTGTACGGACAGTTGACATCGCAATGACCGTAGAAAGCTTCCACCTTGAAAAGGTCGTCGTCACCGCTACCCAGAACAAGGCCGGCAAATCGACCTCGTCCAACATTTCAAGGCAGGCGATGGACCATCTTCAGACATCTTCGCTGAAGGACGTAATGGCCCTTTTGCCGGGAGCCGTAATCTCCAACCCGGACCTGTCCAAGGTCAACAACCTCAACTTGAGGACCCTCTCTGATGCAAATGATTCCAAAGCCGGAGAAATGAACAGCCTGGGCACGGCAGTCTTCATCGACGGGGCGCCTATTTCGAACAATGCAAACCTTCAGACTCTTTCTACCGGCATTTCAGGTGCGGCGGATGTCAAGTCGGGTACGTCTCCTACAACAGGCGTCGATGTTCGTTCCATTTCCACCGACAATGTCGAGAGCATCGAGGTCATCCGAGGCATTCCTTCTGCTGAATACGGCGACCTGACTTCAGGTGCCGTGATAGTCAAGTCCAAGGCTGGAGTCGAGCCCCTCACAATCCGCTTCAAGACCAATCCGCAGCTTTATCAGGCTTCTGCGTCCAAAGGTGTCTCCCTTGGAGATAAATGGGGAAACCTGAATGTCAGCGGCGATTACGCCTACAACAACAATTCCGCCACCACTACCTATCAGCATTATCAGAGATTCAATTCCAAGCTTCTCTGGTCGGTGCGGCCTTCAAATAATTTTTCGACGAATACTTCCATCGACTTCACTTATGGCAAGGATACATATAATCAGAATCCTGACGATTCCAGATTCAAGTATAGGCGCGGTGCCACGAGCAGCGCAGTGAGGATCATGACCAACGGCAACTTGGTGATCGACAAAGGATGGCTCAAATCCATCAATTACAATGTTTCCGGCAGTTATACAGACAAGTCCAATTTTGTCGAGGAACAGCTGACAAGCGCGACCGCGGTTTACAGCACCAGCATGACTGACGGAGCCGTGATCTCCAACAGGCCGGGCCAGCATGTCTACGACGCCAATGGAAATGAGATAACCAATTTCACCGGAAATGACGCCGCAAGCGCATCGGCCATCGTTACGCCGTATTCCTATTTCAGCCACTACGATATCTATGGCAAGGAAATCAGTGCTTACGCAAAGTTAGTCGCAAATCTCTTCAAGCAGTGGAACGACAATGTCAACAACAGGATCAAGATCGGCGCGGACTTCAAGACGGATGGCAATGTCGGAAGGGGGCTGGTATTCCCGGAGAACACTCCACCAATGAGATCGGGGATAGGCGAATCCGGATACCGCTCGCGTCCTTATTACGAAGTGCCTTTCGTCAACCAGCTCGGACTCTTCGCTGAAGACGAACTGAATCTGAAAGTGCTTGGACGCAACCTGATCCTGAATGCTGGAGGACGTTTCGACTGGATCAACGGCAAGACCGTAATGGCCCCACGTATCAACCTCTCATTCGAGGTCATTCCTGAAATCCTGACGGTCCGTGGCGGATACGGCATCACAGCCAAGGCTCCTACGGTAATGTATCTATACCCCCAGAATGTCTATTTCGACCAGATAAACTACAACGGCCTTGAATCTTCCCTTCCCGAGGCTGAACAGCTGTTGGTCTCCACTACGAAGATTTATGACGCCACCAATCCGGACCTTGAGATAGCCACTAACAGAAAGATCGAGCTTGGCCTGGATTTGAAGATAGCCGGGAAGTATCGCTTCTCCATTACAGGATATGACGAGGAGATGAAGAACGGCTACAGCATCGGAAGCGATGAGACGACATTCGCATATAACCAATATGTCAAATACGAAGTGGACCATGCAAATTCAGGTTCCATACCTACTCTGAAAGTCAAGGACACGTATAACTATCTTTTCCAATATTATCGTCCGCGCAACTCTTCCTATCAGAGGAACAGGGGACTGGAATTCGAACTCGACCTTGGCCGCTTCGACGCAATCAATACTTCCGTCTATCTTAATGGTGCCTGGATGAAGACTACTCTTTCCAACTCCATGCGATCGTTCGACTATGCCGACAACCTCAATACCATTGAGGCTGACGTTGCCGTATATCCTGCCTATTACCATTATTCGAACTATGAGCAGATAGTCTCGACGATGCGACTTACCACCAACATTCCTGAAATAGGATTCGTCATCACCCTCACCCCTCAGGTAGTCTGGTACACTGCCGATTGGATGGACGAAGTAGCCAAGGATGCTTCCGGCAAGTACGTGGACGAAAAATATACCTGGTACATTGACCACAACGATGGCAAGCTCAAGGATGCAACAGACGAGTTCATCTATGATTCTGCAAACTCCTACATGCTTCCGCAACTGTGGACCAGACGGTTCGAAAAGGACTGGAAAAGCCCTACGATCGTATTCAACTTCAACCTTACCAAGGAGATCGGGGATATGCTCACAGCCTCCTTCTTTGTGAACAACATCTTCAACAGCAGGCCTCTGCAGGAATCGCACATATCTACCGGGGTCTATTCCGAGATGAACGACCCGATCTATTTCGGTATGGAAATCAAACTAAGATTGAAATAAAATAATCAACAAAAAGCAAAGAGATATGAAAAAATCATTGATGATTGCTGCCATCGCAATTGCAGCTGTTGCTTTCGCATCTTGCGACAACACAAAGAAAGTGACGACGATCTCTGCCGTCGCACAACTCAACACTTCGTCCATCACCGGCGTAGATGTCCCTTCAACATTCGACGTGGTCTTTACAAATTATGAAACGAAGGTTTCAGTATCTGCAGTATCCGTTGACGGAAAGGCTACGGTAACCAACATCACTCCGGGCGTCTACACCGTCACTGCTACGGCCAATTCCTCAAAGGACGGTTCAGCCTATAATTTCAGCGGCACAGCCGCCAATGTCAGCATCACGACTGACGCTCAGGCCATCCCTGTGGATGTCCAGGTTGCTAAGAGCAGTGCATTCATTTTCAAGGAAATGTATTGGACAGGAGATTCAACGAATACCGGTACATGGTATTTCCGCGACCAGTACTACGAAGTATACAACAACAGCCAGACTACAGCTTATGCCGACGGTCTCTGCATCTGCACAATCATTCCAATGCAGTCTACTGCCAACACTTATTCCTGGCAGATAGACAATCCAAACGACTATGTATTCGCACAGCTGATTTGGCAGCTTCCTGGTGACGGCACACAGTATCCTGTAAAGCCGGGTGAATCCATCATCATCGCTCAGTGGGCCGTAGACCATACTGCAGAAGGCAGGAATCCTGACAGAGGCGTCAATCTTTCCGGAGCTGAATTCGAAGCGTATGTAGGTACCAACCCGACGCTAGTCGACGGTGCTGCTGTCAACATGAACAGGGTCGTCAATTCTACATACTCAATGCCGCAGTGGCTTGCAAATGTTTTCGGACCGGCTTACGTACTGTTCTACCCTTCAAAGCCTCTTGTTAACGATAACTTCATCCAGGATGCAAATTCTTCCACAAAGGCTCGTGAGATTGCAATCAGCGATGTCCTTGACGCAGTAGAATTCGTAAAGAACGCAGCTTCAGTCACTCTCAAGAGAATCCCTACTGTTCTCGATGCAGGCGCTCTCTGGGCAGAAAATGGCTCATATTCAGGAGAATCATTCTATCGCAAGAAACAGTCGACTCTCTCAAGCGGCCAGATTATCTATCAGGATACCAACAACTCTACCAACGACTTCCTGACAGGGGCTCCTGTAGTCCGCCGCGACGGAGCAGGTGTTCCTTCATGGAATACTTGGATCAAGAAATAGGAACCTCAGATGAAAAGAATCGGGACGATAACGGCAATGCTGTGCCTGTGCTTCTCAATCGGAGCTCAGGCACAGGATGCTGCATCCCTCGGCCCGCTCGGCAGGACAGTCCTCGAGACCAATCTTGAAAAGAACCTGTGGTTCTCCTCTGAAAACCCGTCCATGATGTCTATCCGACCGATAACCGTCTATGGCGACGTTTCATTGGATTATGACTACCAGAATGGCAGGTACAAGCTCCAACAGCAGGGCGACAGGGTCAGGAACATTTCCTTCAACGCGGCCGGCGCGGCGAATGTAAAGGGCTTTTCCCTTTGGGGAGAATTTCACTTCAATAACATCTTCACGGATTCCACGAGGTTCAATACCAACATGTATGATCCGATCGAGGACTGCATGCCATTCTACGTCGGAGATCCAAGAATGAGTTTCTGGACCGGTCAGTCCTATGAAATGCGCACTAGGATAGCATCTCCATTCTATTGGAAGATGATAAGCTTCGGCGTCGATTTGGAATATGTGACTCAGACATCCGGCAAGCAGATAGACCCTCGCGGCAATCCTTTCAATTATCATGTGACGGTTATTCCTTCTCTGACCTTCAAGCTCGGAAGCCATGATTTCGTCGGTCTGAACGGCTATTACCGCAACCGTTTCCAGAGGACGGTATCTTCCAACAGGAACTATTCAAAGGAGCAGCCGGTTTATCTTCTGAAAGGATTGGGCAATTTCACGCTGGGCTATGTCGGCAGCAGCGGACTGGGAGATTATTATTGGAAGGGCGACCGCTATGGCGGAGGCCTCCAGTACGGACATGAAGGGTCTATGGATTTCCTTGCAGACCTCCAGTTCTATATGCAGAAGGAAAGCTGCTTCCAGAATCCTGTAATTCCAAGGCCTATGGGCAGCACTTCCCAGATGTTCGCAGATGGAAACTTCTCGCTGCTTTTAGGACAGGACAAGTCAAACAAGATTACTCTCGAAGGAGTCTACAGATCCACAAACGGCATCGAATATGTTACCAAATACAACACCGATGCCGGCGTCAAGGCCTGGGAAATCCTCAGTACTTCCACCTATAGCAACTATCTTCGCATGCACGCCAAGCTTGCCTATGACAAGTTCATCGGCGGCAAGGCAGGAAACGGCTATGTATGGAAGCTCGGAGCCGATGCCAAGTTCGACATGGAGAAGGACGAGTACTATTCGCCTTCCTGCACCTTCAACTACATGAACGCCACGGCTGAGGTCAATGCAAAGCGCAGCCTCTGGTTCGGCCCAGCGAACATTATCATAGGCTTTTTCGGAGGCTACAAGATGAACTTCGGCGGAGAATACACTTATGCTGCGTCGGATGTCGCGACTGCCGTCCCTGCAAACGTATGGTATCCTCTGGATCTGGCGTATTACAAGGCGAACTGTGCTACCTTCGGAGGCGACCTGTATTTCGGATGGAAAGTCTCCAGCCGTATGGAAGTCTATGCCACGGGCAGCTGCAGCTACAATGCCGCATTCCTTCCTGATGCAGTCATCGCACCTAACGGCACGTCCGTAGGGCTTTACGGCAATTCGAGAATTTTCGCGCACGGCGCGATAGGAATTTCCTTTTGATGAATTTGATGAAAAGAAGCATACTACTTACAATTTGCGTATTGCTGTGCATCCCTCTCGGAGCGCAGCAATACGTTTTTATGGAGCCGACGGCTCCAGCAGAAAAATCCTTTGCGATAATCGTCGACGACGCAACCTTTGAGAACTGCAAGGATGCTATCCTTTCTTACCGCAATTCGGTGGAGAAGGAGGGTCTCGCCGTGTACGTCGCTGCCCGAAAGTGGCAGGATCCAGAGAGCGTAAAGACCGTTCTCAAGGACCTTTACAAGAATCACTGCCTTGCCGGAGCAGTCTTCGTAGGCAATGTGCCAGTCGCAATGATCCGCGGGGCGCAGCATCTCACTTCCGCCTTCAAGATGGACCAGAAGCAGCCGATGTTCGACTCTTCCGTTCCTTCCGACAGATTCTACGATGACTTCAACCTGATATTCGACTTCATCGGCGCAGACAAGGACCATCCCGGATTCTTCTATTACAATCTCAGCCCTCTTTCGCCGCAGTTTATCTCCTGCGACATCTTTACCGGCCGCATCCGCCCGTATCTCAAGGGCAAGGCCGGATATGACCAGCTGAAAGCATATTTCAAGAAACTGGTCGCGATCAGGAATGAGGAGAATCCTCTTGACAAGATAGTGTCCTACACCGGCCACGGTTCGTTCTCGAACAGCATGGCTGCCTGGAAGGATGAGACGGTTACATTGAAGGAGCAGATGCCCGAGGCGTTCAAGACTGCCGACGGAGCAAGGTTCTATTTCTTCCCGATGTATCCTTATATGAAATATACCATTGCCGACGAGTTGCAGCGCAAGGATTTGGACCTGATGCTCTTCCATGAGCACGGCACTCCGGACAGGCAGTGGATGACGGGAGAGCCGCCTGCCGAAGACGAGGATTCATACCTCGAAAGCGGCAAGAGGCAGGCTCGCGGATATTGCCGTACAAAGCTTAGGTATGGAGCCAAGAGCAAAGAAGAAGCCATGGAGAAGGTAATGGAGCAGGACGGCATCGATTCGTCCTGGGTCGCCGGCGCGTTCGATCCGAAAGTGATGGAGCAGGACTCCCTTATGGATCTCAGGACCGGAATAGTGCTGAGCGACGTTTCCATCATAAATCCAAATTCCCTTCTGACGATCTTTGACGCCTGCTACAACGGAGACTTCCGCGAGCAGGACTTCATAGCAGACAGATTCATCTTTTCTGAAGGGCGCTCCGTCGTCTGTGTAGGCAACACGGTAAATGTCCTTCAGGACAAGTCGTCTGCAGACCTTATGGGGATGCTTTCCTGCGGCTACACTGTTGGAGAATGGATGCAGATGACGAATATCCTCGAGAGCCACATCATCGGAGATCCGACTTTCTGCTTCTCGTACAAGTACTCGGCCATAAGGCCGGACATTGACGGCAGGAATCTCGACTCGTGGCTGAGATATGCAGAAGAGAACGGGAACAGCGAGGTACGGAGCCTGGCATTGTACAAGCTGTATGCCCTTCGCTATGAAAGGCTTCCCGAATTGCTGCTGAAAATCTACAAGAGCTCTGATTCCTATATGCTGAGGCTTCAATGCCTCCATCTCTGCGCCCATTACAACGACGGCAATTACATCGAGATGCTGAAATTGGCTTCTGACGATCCTTATGAGTTCATCCGCAGGCAGGCCGCATTCTATATGGGAAAGGTTGGGGACGAGAGTTTCCTGCCTTATCTCGCTTCTCTTTGGGTGAATGACTATATGTCTGAAAGAGTCGTCTTCAACATCGGCTTCTCGGCAGGACATTTCCGTGACAGCCTTCTCCTGACTGCTGTCGATTCTGCCATTGATGCGGCTCCTTACATATTCGACAAGCACTCGTACAAGGCTATGGCAGCACAGGATTTCGGAACCGGCATCTCGATGGCTGAAGAGACTGTCAAGGCGCTGCGTGATACCACGATGAAGCCTCGCTCCCGTTCGATAATGGTATCGAACCTGCGCAACAATCCGTACCCTTGGATGGTAGATGACGTCCTGAAGGTCCTTTCAAATCCTCAGGAATCGGAGGAACTCCGCATACAGGTTGCCGAGGTGCTGGGATGGTATGTCCGCTGCCCGAAACGCGACAAGATAGTCAGGACGTGCAGCCTCGTGCTGGAAGACCCTTCTGCAGGCGACGAACTCCGCGCCGAAGTGCAGAAGACCATCAATAGGTTGGAGAACTATATGAGATAAGGAGGATAGAAACGATGAAAAAGACTTTGATCATATTATTCGCTTCGCTGATTTCAGCCCTTCCGCTCTGCGCAAAGGCCAGGGTGACTGTGGCCGGCAAGGCGCCGAAGAACTGCACGAGCACATTCGCGGTGTTCACCGACCGCGCCACATACAAGAATTGCGAGAAGGCGCTTAAGGAGTACAAGAACGTCCTCGACTCCGAAGGGCTTGGAACTTACATTTATGTCGCCGACTGGACGATGCCGGAGGAGGTCAGGTCTCTCATTCTCGACCAGTATGTCGGCAATGTGCCGATGGAAGGGGCTGTTTTCATAGGAAATGTGCCTGTGGTAAGGGCCCAGGGAGGCCAGCACATGACAACCGCCTTCAAGATGAACGAGAAGGCTTTCCCTATTACGGAGGCTTCTGTCACGACGGACAGGTACTACGACGATTTCGGACTCCAGTTCGACTTCATAAGGCGCGATTCGGCAAACAGCAACATATTCTATTACAGAATTAACGAGAAGGGAGACCAGTTTGTCTCCTGTGACATCTATTCGGGACGCATCCTCGTTCCGGAGGATATGCCCGGAGACCATTACGCTCTTATGAACGACTATCTGCACCGGGTCGTTGCGGCGCATAGGGAAAACAATCCGCTTGACCACATCATTTTCTATGCAGGATCCGGCTATAACTCGGACGACCTGAACTTGTGGAGGGAGAAGCCGATGCTTTTCAAGGAGTATTTCCCGCTAGCTTTCAAGAATGCTTCAGGGAACCATTTCTATGACTTCAGGCAGAACGACGGCCTTGTGCGCAAGCTCTTTACCGAAATACAGCGTCCTGAGACAGATGCGTTCTTCTTCTCCGAACACGGAGCTGAGGATACGCAGTACATAACCAACCCGGAAAAGGACGAGGACCTCGCAAGCAATATCGCCTGGTATTACCACGGAGACTCCATCCAAAAGGCTGCAAGGACGAACATTGTCCTGAAGGACATCGACTCCCTTCATTCCGGAGCCAGGTTCATCATGCTGAACGCCTGCTTCAACGGCTCGTTCCATGCCCCGGGGTATGTGGCAGGACACCACATTTTCAATGGAGGGCGTTGCATTGCCGTCCAGGGGAATACGGTGAACGTGCTGCAGGACAAGTGGGAGGACCAGCTCGAAGGCATGCTGTCCCTCGGTTTCAGGATAGGCTTCTGGCAGGAGGAATTCCCTTACCTTGAGTCGCATATCATCGGGGACCCTACTTTCAGGTTCACTCCGGTCGAATTCAGGCAGGAAGTCTCGGATTTTGAGAAGATCCTGGTATTGACCCCGAAGTCGGAGAAGTATGCTACAATTCCTTCCTATTGGAGCTGGGTGGCGAACAACTACTACGACCCGCGCATCACTTCGCTGGCCGTGAAACAGGTGGCCAAGTCCGGCAACCGTGAGGGGATGGCAATCCGTGAGATTTCGGATTGGCTGCTCCACGTATTCGAGAGGGACCTTTCGATTTCGGTGCGGCTCCAGGCATTGAATGAACTTTATTCGATAGGGGACCACAACATGATCACGGTTCTGAAGGAGGGATTCAACGATCCGTCCGAAGAAATCCGCAGGCTTTGCGCAAGATATGCTGGTTCGGTGGGGGACACATCGCTGATAAGGCCTTTGGTCAACACGATGCTTTACGACGCGCAGTCAAAGAGGGTAGCGTACGAGGCGGCTACTTCCATACAGGTATTTCCAAGCAAGGCGGTGGAAGCATCCGTCGCCGAGGCGGAGAAGACCCGCAGGATGATACCTCTGGAAGGCAACAAGCCGGACGACTTCTCGGGCCTTACGGATTCGATGGACTATCTGGACACGTGTGCGGTGAAAGTGGTGGATAAATCCGCCTCCGTGGGGAAGCGGATCAGTGCCATCAGGATGATGCGCAACTACAATGTCCACGACAAGGCCGCCGTGTTCTCGGCTGTTGCCTGCGACGCTTCGGAACCGTTGGAGCTTCGCGTGGCTGTGGCTGAGGCGATGGGATGGTATTCGCACTCTGTGAACCGTGAAGTCATCCGCGACGCTTTCCGGAATGCTGTGGATCAGCAGGCCGATATGCCCGCCGAACTCAGGTCCGAAATGCTCAAGACGATAAAGAGGCTGAAATAGTGCAGTCAGACAGGATTATAGCCTTTCTGGCGTCAATAGCCTTCGTTACGGCGGTGCCGTTAAGCGGAGCAGGCAAGACAATGTCTGCTCCGCAACTGCCTTCGAGTGTGGACAATTCTACCTTGAAGTACTTCCCACCAGTTTTCAGCCAGCTGGGAGGGTCGTGCGCTCAGGCCTCGACGGTCGGCTACGTGTTTACCTACGAGATGAACAGGCTTCTCGACAGGGATGCGTCTGCAAGTCCTGCGAACAGGTTCAATTATCTCTATACCTGGAACCTGCTCAACGGCGGAAGCGACGAGGGCACGTACACGATGGACGGCTATTCCACGAGCTATTTCAACGGAATGATGACGGAGGAGGACTTTCCAAAGGAGACCTCCGTCTATCAGTTCTGCTGGGCCAGCGGCTACGACAAGTATTATCGTGCGATGCATTACCGTGCCACGCGTACCGTGACGATGGAAGTGACGGACTCATCCGGAATAGTGGCTCTCAAGCGATATCTTTATGATCGCGGTGAGGATGGAAAACCGGGCGGAATCGTCAGCTTCAGCAGCGCCGCGGAGGACTGGAAGTTCAACAACGACTATCAGGGACCGTCCTTGACAGGCTATCACTGCTTGCTAACGAAGCTCGCAACCGACGGGGGCCACGCGATGACCATCGTCGGCTATGACGATTCAGTACAGTGCCTGACCGATGACGGAGCTCTTACCTACGGCGCATTCATTGCAGTGAATTCCTGGGGCTTCTACTACCACGACAGAGGCCATTACTATCTGCCGTACCACTTTTTCGCCAGCCGTCCCAAGGCTGGTGCCGGGGCCGACGGCGGACAGCTAAGCAACGATGTCAGCGGCGTCGACGTCAATTATCTGGAACCTGAAATCGTCTTCAAGGTAGATATGGACTACACCTCCCGCGACGACATCGCCTTCGCGATGGGCATCGCCGACAAGCCCTGGAAGGAGAAGCCGATGACTTCCTATATTGTTAACATCTTCACGAACGCCGGCGGCGACTATATGATGCAGGGCTCCCAGGGGCCTTCCAGCATCGAGCTCGCCTTCAATTTCAGCGACTACGCCGCGCGCCTCGAAGGGATGAAGGAACCGAAATTCTTCCTTAACATCTCGCGTGTAAATAGGGGCTTCAAGACCGGTCAGGGCAGCGTCTCCGCCGTCGAAGTCTACGACTATCGCGCAGGCGGCGCCCCCGTAATCTACAGGAGTCCCGACGCAAAGGGCCTCCCTCTCGCCTTCGGCGACAACATCTTCGGCATTCCGACCACTCCGCTGAGGTACACTCCTGCCTCCACCGTAGCCTGGCTCGACAAGTACGGCAAGCCTTTAGCCAACCCGTTCGTCGTCCGCACCGTCTCAGGCCGCTATGCCAAGCTCCGCTTCACCGGCTACGACGCAGTCAGCGGCAAAGTCAAGTTCATCTACGTAATTTCGAGCGGCAAGGAGGGCTCATTCCAGCTATGAAAATAAGAACTGTTGTCCTTTCAATGCTTGGCGCAGCTCTGCTCCTGGCCTCCTGCGTGCATACTCCGGCCCCTGCCATACAGGGCACAGTCGAGATTTCGACCTCCGATTCGACCTGGACATACTACTCGCTGGAAAGCGGCAAGGAAGTCGGCACCAGCAAGCTGCTGGATGCCTCCGCCGATGCCGCCTGGGCAGTCCGCAAGGATTGGGACATCGCCGTATGCGGCGACCTTCTCCGCACGAACGGCGGCCTCTCAGGTTCGGCCGGAGCCGTCATCCAGCGCGACACCCTCTCGACCTTCACCGATCTCCTGACCGCCCCATCCGCCGGCTACGTCACCGACACCCTCGTCCTCGTCCGCCGCTAGCCTCATAATCAGACAGTCGCCAGAAGGGACGGTCAGGATTAGAATGTTACTAAGAACGGCCCCACAGATATCTGTGAGGCCGTTCTTGGACACGATATTCGATATGGGGTCTAAGGCATCGACCCTTACCGGAGGCCCATGGTCGTTCCGCTTCAAATGTAAGTTACATTGACATTCGTGTTGCGGTTACTGTACCGGTCTGTACTCAGCCACTCCCAGCGCGGCTTTTGCGCCATTACCAATGTCAGGTTCAGCGTCGCATCGCTTCCGCCAGCACTCTTCTGCTGACCGCATGCTAATTCAAAGACGCTCTGATATGCCATAGTCGACGCATCCAGGCTGGTGAGCTGGTTGTTGTAGCAGAAGAGGTAAGTCAATGCTGTGTTCTTGCTGACATTGAGGCTCGTGAGCTGGTTGCTGTCGCAGCTAAGGTTAGTCAATTCTGTGTTTTTGCTGACATCCAGGCCTGTGAGCTGGTTGTTGGAGCACCCAAGCATCGTCAATGCGGTGTTCTTGCTGACATCAAGGCTCGTGAGCTGGTTGATTCCGCAGATAAGGTGAGTCAATGCGGTGTTCTTGCTGACATCGAGGCTCGTGAGCCGGTTGTTTTGGCAGTCGATCGCAGTCAACGCAGTGTTGTTGCTGACATCGAGGCTCGTGAGCTGGTTGCTGTCGCAGCTAAGGTTAGTCAATTCTGTGTTGTTGCTGACATCGAGGCTCGTGAGCTGGTTGCTGTCGCAGCTAAGGTTAGTCAATTCTGTGTTTTTGCTGACATCCAAGCTCGTAAGCGAGTTGTCGTTGCAGTAAAGCTCAGTCAATGCAGTGTTCTTGCCGACATCGAGGCTCGTGAGCCGGTTGCTGGAGCAGTCAAGTTCAGTCAGTGAGGTGAGGTACTGTATGCCTTCGAGGGAGGCGATGCTCTTGCTGTAGCAGTTAATTCCGGTGACGGCTGCGGCCTCGGCGAGGGAGATTTCCATGTCGCCGTCCTTGTCGAAGTTCGCGACGAGGTAGGCCTTGAAGTTGGCGTCGGGGATGTTGATGTTGTCGCCTCCGTCCTTATAGGTCACATTGACATTCGTGTTGAAGTTCTTGTACTGGCCGCTAAGCAGTGCCTCCCAGCGCGTCTTCTGCGCCGTTACCAATGTCAGGTTCAGCGTCGCTTCGCTTCCGCCGGCACTCTTCTGCTGACCGCAATATAATTCGAAGCCGCTCTGATTTGCCATAGTCGACGCATCCAGGCTCGTGAGTTGGTTGCCGTAACAGCTAAGGTAAGTCAATGCTGTGTTCTTGCCGACATCCAGGCTCGTGAGTCGGTTGCCGTAACAGCTAAGGTAAGTCAATGCTGTGTTCTTGCCGACATTCAGGCTCGTAAGCTGGTTGTAGGAACAGTCAATATAAGTCAATGCGGTGTTTTTGCTGACATCGAGGCTCGTGATCTGGTTGCTGTAGCAGTCAAGTCCAGTCAATGCTTTGTTGTTGCTGACATCGAGGCTCGTGAGTTGGTTGCTGTAGCAGTTGAGTTCAGTCAGCGAGGTGAAGTACTGTATGCCTTCGAGGGAGGCGATTCTTTTTTGGTTGCAGTGTATCTTGGAAACGGCTGCTGCCTCGTCGAGGGAGATTTCCTTGTCGCCGTCCTTGTCGAAGGTAGCGACGAGGTAGGCTTTGAAGTTGGCATCGGGGATGTTGACGTAGTCGCCTGCGTCCTTATATGTCACACTGACATTCTTGTTGAAGTTCTTGTACTGGCCGCTAAGCAGTGCCTCCCAGCGCGTCTTCTGCGCCGTTACCAATGTCAGGTTTAGCGTCGCATCGCTTCCGCCGGCACTCTTCTGTTGGCCGCAATATAATGTAAAGCCGCTCTGATTTGCCATAGTCGATGCATCCAGGCTCGTGAGTCGGTTGCCGTAACAGCTAAGTGTACTCAATGCGGTGTTGCTGCTGACATCGAGGTTCGTGAGCTGGTTGCTGGAGCACCCGAGGGAAGTCAATGCAGTGTTTTTGCTTATATCCAGGCTCGTGAGCCGGTTGCTGTTGCAGTTGAGCCAAGTTAATGCGGTGTTCTTGCTGACATCCAGGATCGTGAGCTTGCTGCCTTCGATTACAAGAGACTTCAATGCAGTGTTTTTGCTGACATCGAGGCTCGTGATCTGGTTGCTGTGGCAGTTGAGTTCAGTCAGCGAGGTGCTATTGCTGACATTAAGGTTCGTGAGTTGGTTGTAGGAACAGTTAATATGAGTCAATGCTGTGTTCTTACCGACATCCAAGTTCGTGAGTTGGTTGCTGTAGCAGTTGAGTTCAGTCAGCGAGGTGCTATTGCTGACATCAAGGTTCGTGAGTTGGTTGTTGGAACAGTCAATATAAGTCAATGCTGTGTTCTTGCCGACATCCAAATTCGTGAGCTGGTTGCTGTAGCAGTTGAGGAAAGTCAGCGAGGTGCTCTTGCTGACATCGAGGCTTGTGAGCTGGTTTTCGGAGCATTCAAACAAAGTCAATGCTGTGTTCTTGCCGACATCCAGGCTTTTGAGCCGGTTGCGGTCACAGTTGAGGAAAGTCAGCGAGGTGAAGTACTGTATGCCTTCGAGGGAGGCGATGCTCTTGCTGGAGCAGTCGATTGTGGTGACGGCTGCGGACTCGTTGAGGGAGATTTCCTTGTCGCCGTCCTTGTCGAAGTTAGCGACGAGGTAGGCCTTGAAGTTGGCATCGGGGATGTTGATGTAGATGTAGTCGCCTGCGTCCTTATAGGTCACATTGACATTCGTGTTATAGTCCTTGTACTCGCTGTTAATCAGTGCCGTCCATCGCTTCTTCTGCGCAGTTACCAATGTCAGGTCCAGCGTTGAATTGCTTCCGTCGGCAGTCTTCTGCTGGCCGCAATATAATATAAAGTTGCTCTGATTTGCCATAGTCGAAGCATCGAGGCTCGTGAACCGGTTGTTGTAGCATTTGAGTTCAGTTAATGCGGTGTTGTTGCTTACATCGAGGCTCGTGAGTTGATTTTTGGAGCAGTAAAGAGTAGTCAATGCGGTGTTGTTGCTTACATCGAGGCTGGTGAGCTGGTTGTTGTAGCAATATAGTTCAGTTAATGCGGTGTTGTTGCTTACATCGAGGCTTGTGAGTTGGTTATCATTACAGGTAAGTTTAGTCAATGCAGTATTCTTGCTTACATCGAGGCTGGTGAGCTGGTTGTTATTGGAGAAAATATCAGTCAATGCAGTGTTGTAGCTGACATCGATGCTCGATAGCTGGTTGAAGTAGCATATTAGCAAAGTCAGCGAGGTGAAGTACTGTATACCTTCTAGGGAGGAGATGCTCTTTTCGCTACAGTCGATTCCTTTTACGGCTGTGGCCTCGTCGAGGGAGATTTCCTTGTCGCCGTCATTGTCGAAGTTTGCGACGAGGTAGGCCTTAAAGTTGGCGTCAGGGATGTTGATTCCCATTTCCTTCACTTTGACGTCGCAGGTGGCCATCTTGCCGCCGTCTGTGGTGGTGACGGTGATTGTGGATTCGCCAGTGGACTTGGCGGATACCAGTCCGTCGGCGTCTACGTCGGCAACAGAAGAATTGCTGCTGCTCCAGGTGGCGGACTTGTCGGTAGCGTTGTCAGGCTTTACCGTGGCGGTGAGCTGAAGGGTGGCGCCGGCGACAAGTGTCTCTGCAGCTTTGTCTAGGGTCACGCCAGTGACTGGTATCTTGGCGGACTTCACTGTGACCGAGCAGGTTGCGATCTTGCCCCCGTCGGCAGTCGTCACAGTGACGGTCGTGCTGCCCTCCTTCAAGGCCTTTACAAGTCCGTTGTTCACGGATGCCACGGCTGCATCGGTGCTGGTCCAGGTGACTGAGCCGTTGGTGGACGTGGCCGGCTCCACTGTAGCGACGAGGTTTGCGGATTCACCTTCAGTGAGTGATATGGATGTCTTGTCAAGCCTTACGCCAGTGACTGCGACGGTCTTGTCGCAGCCGGCGAAGGCGAAGAATGCAAGCGTGGACACAGCCAGAATGCCAATCAGGCTGCTGTGTGTCTTAGGGGAGGATGGTCTTTTCATAGTTATATGTTTTGTTGAACGTCTACACACAAATATAGGTTTTTCCGTATTAAAGTTAATACGTAATACTCACTATTGTTTGAATTATTGTTGCACAAATATGCTTCCCACCAAATTTAGAGAGGGACTTTTTTAATTACTACTTTTGCGCTGTAATGGATATATAATACTACCGGAAAAGAGACCAGTGAATAAGTTGCAATAAGAAGGAGTAACTATACACGGAAATGAAAGAGACAAGAAGGAAATTCAGCGCGGAATTCAAGGCTCGGGTATCGTTGGACGCCGTAAGGGAACGAGAGACACTTGCGGAATTGGCAAAGAAGTATGAAGTATCATCGGTTGTGATCTCGAGATGGAAAAGGGAGTTCATAGGGAATTCCAAGGCGGCATTCGAGAGCAAGGGAGAGATGGAAGAAGAGAGCGGGAAACTGGAGATGAAGCTGGATTTACCTTCGGTTTCAATCGGCGTCGCTTGGCATAATCAGAACAAGTTCTGCTTCTGCGCTCGCTAGCACGATTGTTTGCGAAGCGGGCATCAGAGAAGTTGGGGATACCGATGCCCGCAGACGACTGATATCTCCGGGGAACTCCCTTAGCATCAATGACCAGTGCGAGGTGATGGGGATAAGCAAGGGGAAGTTGTACTATAAGGCAAAAGGGACAAGCAAACAGGATCTGGAAATGATGAAAGAGATGGACAAGGAACATATGGACAATCCCGGGGAAGGAGTCATAGGCCTTACGGACTGGCTCAGGTTCAAAGGGTACAGCATCGACCTTACCTACATTCCGATGCGTAAGGGCTTCATGTACCTGACGGCAATCATCGACGTGTACAGCAGGTACATAGTCGGATGGGGCCTGGACAATTCGCTGGACTCGTCGAACTGCATCGAGGTCCTGCAATCTGCCATCAGGAGACACGGCTGTCCGGAGGTCATAAACTCCGACCAGGGGTGCCAGTTCACCTGCAGGGATTGGGCCGAGGCCTGCAGGACTTCGGGAATAAGGGTCAGCATGGATGGACGAAGGCGGTGTCTGGACAACATCTGGATAGAGAGATTTTGGAGGACGATAAAAAGGAACTACATATATTTGTTTCCCGAAGAGAACGGACAAGACCTCTATCGTGGAATAAAAAGATTCATAGGGAAGTACAATTACAGGCGGCCACATCAGGGAATAGCTCACCGGACACCGTTCCAGGTCTATTCCGCGGTGGTAGCATGAAAGGACAACAATTAACTCAAGAATGACTTATATTGGTCTCAAAAGTGATAGTACTTAATAATTGATACTTCGGTGCTTTTATTCCTTTGAAAGTGCGTAGTTTACAATACCATTTTATCCTGGCATATATTAACAAAGTAACTTGAGTAGAGATCTGTTCATCTTTCCAACAGAAATGTATACCAAAAGTATAAAATTCATCAAATATTCTCATATATATTTGGCTGAGTTAGAATAAAATAGTAATTTTGTCTGCAAATACTAACGATAGCGCAATTGCAAATACTAATATTCATACAACGAAATATACTAATTTTAGCACATATATAAATACTAAATAAAAAGATATGGCAACGGTAAACGAACGATTAGCTGAGTCTCTCCGAGTGTTGAAGAAATATCAGGAGAAAAATGACTATACAGTGATTCATGGTAAGGATACGCTCGGAACGACACATACAAACAGGCTACTTAATAGCGGCTATCTACAGCAGATCATCAAGGGCTGGTATATGTCATCACTTCCAGGCAATGAAGGTGATACCACAGTTTGGTACACCTCTTATTGGCATTTCATCGCTGCCTATGCAAATAACCGTTTCGGCAATGAATGGAGCCTGTCAGCGGAACAATCTTTAGCCTTCTATAGTGGCTATTATGTAGTACCGAAACAAGTCGTTATTCGTGCAACCAAAGCCAGTAATAATATCATTCAGCTTAGGTATGGCGATACACTTCTTGACGTTACAGCAACACTACCACGTAAATTGGTGAAGGAGTCGCAATTTGGATTAAATATCTATTCCATGGCAGAGGCATTGCTGTACTGTTCACCGCAATATTTCATTACCAACCGCATTGAGGCACAAACTTGTCTGGAATCTTTTTCTGATGCTACTGAGATTATTGCTTTAGCAAGCGATCAAGGCAATTCCACCAGAGCTGCACGTATCGTCGGCGCTTTGAATGCCATAGGTCGAACGGATCAAGCTGATAATATCATGCAAATGATGAAACGACTTGGATATGACATTCGCCCTGAGAACCCATTCGAAGAAGGCAAAGATTTTACTTCAGGCATTTTTCAGCGTTCACCTTATTCTGTAAGGATTCAACTGATGTGGGAGAAAATGCGCAAACAGATAATAGAACTAACTCCACCATCAACCATTAATGTGGATATAGAAAAGGTCTTGGCAAATATGGATGCCAACTATGTGAAGGACTCCTATCATTCATTGTCTATAGAAGGCTATCGTGTAACAGAAGAACTGATAGAGAGGGTTCGTAGTGGGAAATGGGATCCCATTGATGTAAAGCAAGACAGTGATTCGCGTAATGCACTAGCGGCCCGTGGATATTATCAGGCATTCCAAAGCGTTCGCGAAAGTGTAAAAAGTATTCTGCAAGGTAAGGGTCAAGCTGGTGACATTGTTGCAGATCAACTGCAGAACTGGCATTTCGAACTGTTTGAACCATGCGTACAGGCCGCCATCATTCCGGCAAGCGATCTTGTCGGGTATCGCAAACATCAGGTTTACATCCGCGGTTCAAAGCATACTCCATTGAATCCGGATGCCATTATTGATGCGATGCAAACCTTCTATACTCTGCTAAAACAAGAAGAGAATGTGTTGGTTCGTTCCATCCTTGGACACTTCTTCTTTGTATACATCCACCCATATATGGACGGTAACGGACGTACCGCTCGCTTCATCATGAATACGATGTTAGTGACGGGAGATTACTTATGGACAATTATTCCAATCGAGAGACGTGATGAATATATGGCTACTCTTGAAACAGCAAGCATCGATGGTGACATCATCCCGTTTGCAGAATTCATATATAGTCTCATCGGATATGCTATCTAAATTCTTTAGTAATTTTTTGAATCCTGAAATATGCAATTATGATGTTGAGAATCTTTCTTTATAAAAACTCATTAGTGTCTACTAAAAATTTATATATTGTTCTTTGAAAATATTGATATTTAGTTTGTTATAGCGGCCTTTTGACCATACGGACTTGAATTTGTTTCAAGACAAATTCGAGTCTGCAAGCGACTTCAGCACGATTTTCTTGCGTGCTGGCGTTTCGGTGTCGACCACCGACGAACGCTGAAGGATGTCGACGCCGATCCACTGCAGATACATCTCCTCAGGAGCGATGAAGGCGGCAGTAGGAATCACGATCGACTGCATCTGCGGGCAATCCGCAAAAGCGTTCTCGCCGATTGAGCGCACCGAGTCGGGTAATACAAGGGACTTGAGACTCAGGCACCCGTGAAACGAATGAGCCCCGATGGACCTCAGTCCAGCAGGCAGTTCGATGTTGCTCAATACCTTGCACCAGTTGAAAACTCCGTCCTTCATCTCCACGATGGCCTTCGGGATGATTACCGACTCCAGAGCAGAGCAGTACCTGAACGCCTGGACGCCTATTGAAACCACTCCCGCAGGAATGTCGATGGACTTCAATGCCGAACACCCCATAAAGGCCCCCTTCCCTATTCTTTTCAAGGTTGAAGGCAATTTGACTGATTTCAATGCTGCGCAGCCTCCAAAGGCCTTCTCCCCTATCAATTCCACTCCTTCTGGAATGGCTATCTCTTCCAGCGCCGTGCATCCGGTAAAGACATCGTTCCTGATCTCCTCAAGTCCGAGGGGCAATGCAATCCTCTTGAGCCCCTCGCATCCGCGAAAAGCTCCGCTTCCTATCTTCCTTACAGAATCCGGTATCAGGACTGACTTTAATTCTGTAGAATACTCGAACGCGCCTTCTGATATTTCAGTGGCGTCTGCCGGTATCACATAATCACCCGCAATTCCCGATGCGCTCAAGATACTCTTTCTGTCATCGCTGAAACGCACGGTATACCATTCCTCATCATTTCCTTCAGCGTTTTTCTTTCTTTCAGCCATATTGGGCTCTCTTCAAGTTCAAGTTATTTTCGTATGCAATTTAGACTCTTCCCAAAATACAATCAAGTTCATTCAAGTTCATTTCCAATGAAGTTTAAAAACCTAATACCCTATTGCGCCAACTTTCATATATTTGTTACAATTAAATTTAAAACTTGATTGCCGCTATGAATACCCCTGAAGTGCAGGAACTTCTCCATAAGGTTGAGGAACAGTACAAGACTCTTAACATTACCTCCAAAGGCCTTTACGAGCTCGCCGAGGCGGTCGAGGACAAGACGGGCGAGTACATCTCCCCTTCCACGCTGAAGCGTCTCTGGGGATACGTCGGCGACAAGCACGAAACTCGCAAGAGTACTTTGGACATCCTTGCCCGGTATCTCGGCTTCGCAAACTTCGAGTCCTTCACCCAGGACCTCAAGAAGGCTCCCCAGTACAACTCCTACTTTTTCTCCACTAACCAGATCAAGTCGGCAGAGCTGGACGAAGGCGACCGGGTCGAAATAGGTTGGGCGCCAAACCGCATCATAATAATCGAATATCTCGGCAATGAATCTTTCAAGGTCATCTCCAGCGAGAACTCCAAGCTCGAGTTCGGCGACACCTTCAGCGTCAAGAACTTTATGCTCGGCTTCCCGCTTTACATCCCTGCCATCACACGCGGCGACGCCCTGACTCCTCCTTATCTCGCCGGCCGCAACGGCGGGCTCTCTCTCCTCCAGAAGATGCCTCCCCTTCAAGCCCCTGAAGGCCAATGCTCCGCGCAGCAGTAACTCCACCCGTCTACGCTTATGAATACCCTTGATTCTTCTTATTGGGTAACTGACGACCGCAAGTCCGACCCCGACGGGTCCATCAATGCCGAAAGCGGCAGTTTCAGCGACATCACCATATTAGCCGACCCTCCTCAGGGCTTTTACAGGCTATATCGCGCAAAGCGCTACGGCAAGTTCCACATACTCAAGGTTCTTAAGCCGGACTATGCCCAAAACCCGCTCTACTGGGAGTTGATTCGTAAAGAGTTCGACATCGGCTACAGCCTCGACCATCCCAACATCCGCAAGACCATCAGCTTCGAGTACATACCCGAAGTCTGCTCCACCCTATATGAAGGCTCCGACAAGACGCAGAACCGTCCTGCAGCAGCCGGATGCATCGTGCTGGAATATGTCGACGGCCTCCCCCTCTCCGAGCTCATCGCCCATAATTCATTGTCGTACAGCCAGAAGCACAAGATACTCAACCAAGTCTGCGACGCACTGGCCTACGTCCACGCCAAACAGATAATCCATCGCGACCTCAAGCCCGACAACATCCTGGTCACCAGCAACGGCTGCAACGCCAAGATCATCGATTTCGGCCTTTCCGACACCGATGACTATTGCGAGCTGAAAGCCCCCGCCGGTTCCCGCGACTACGCTTCCCCCGAGCAGAAAGCCGGCCAGCCGCTTGACTGCCGCAGTGACATCTACTCTCTCGGCCTCATAATCAGCGACCTGACCAACCTCTACCCGAAGACTGTCGCCAAGTGCACCAAGCCAAACCGTGAAGAGCGCTTCGCTTCTGTAGCCGACGTAGTCAATGCTGCGCGCAGCGAAGTCGGGACCCGCCATACCATCATCCTGACCTCTGCCATCTGCGCGGCTATTGTGCTGGGCCTTGCATTGACCTGGCTGATCCGTAATGCCAATAAGCCCGATTTCAGCACAGTGCACGACCTTACCGCCGACGGCCGGTACGCCAACTGCTATGTGGTCAGCAAGCCAGGGCGCTACAAGTTCGCCACCACTCTCGTGGATGGCACGCCACTCGAACACGGCGACATCGCGCATTGGTACTGGCAGTCCCCTGAAATCCTGCTGGAAAACATCGTCTACGGCGGCAACTACATCTCGTTTACGGTCAAAAAAATCGGCAAGGGCGGCAACGCGCTGATTACATTCGAGGATTCCAAGGGAATAAGGATCTGGAGCTGGCACATCTGGGTCACGCCTTACAGTCTCAATGAAATGAATGTCAGCCTAAAGGGACACGACTGGCTGAGCTGCAACCTCGGCGCCACTTTCGTTGCGTCCACCAAGGACTCGGCCGCCATCAGCAGGATCTCCGACGAGGAACTCCAGCGCACTTACGGCCTGTATTACCAGTTCGGGCGCCCCACCCCTTTCCCCGGCGGCAACGTCAAGGGAAGGAACTCCGAGAACTTCAACACCGGATTCTCCGCACCAAGCGTCTTGAACAACGCTTACATAGGAAGGTTCAAGCTATGGGCCTTCTGCTTTGACAGTTCCATCACCATCGAGTCTGCCTTGCGCAAACCGATTTACGCCTTCATTCGGAGCGCCGACCAGCCTTATCCGTTCCTCTTCCCCACATCATCCACATCCGACGTCACCTTATGGGGAGGACACGCCATCCCTGAATCCGACAGCCTTCTTCTGCACGTCCCGCCATCGGCAGGCAAAAGCGACTACGACCCCTGCCCTCCAGGATATCGCATGCCAAACTCCATCGAGCTTTACGAAGACCTGAATCCCAACAACGTCATAACCTCTACCAAGAACAGCATGGTCGTAAGCACATCAGTCAATGGTACGAACTCGATGATCGTCGGGAACAACGGCAAGTTCGTCCTCATTCCGGCCGCCGGGCATATCACAGTCAACCCAAGCCACGTGTCGATGGTCGTCAACGTCGGCTATGACTGCCTTTATCCGACGTCGGACATCTGCTGCATAGGAACGACGCCTAGAGCTTCCCTGTCGCCCGACCTGTCATCATCTGAACATCAGGTTCCGTCTCAAAAGCCCCTTCTCTACGAGAACCTCGCGATGTATTTCTACACCCGCTTCTTCACCGCATTCTCCTCCGACTTCCTTTCACTGACGCCCATCCGCTGCGTCCGCGAATCGCCCCGCCGTTGATTGACCAACCTCACATTGGTTTCCCAAAAGTGCTCTGCAAAAGTGCCCTGCAAGGGTCTGCAACCCAGAAGTGGGAAACCATTGTGAGGTTGCGCAACTTGAGGTTGGTTTCCCAAAAGTGCCCTGCAAGGGTCTGCAACGCAGAAGTGGGAAACCATTGTGAGGTTGGTATTGGAAGCGAAAGAAAAAAGACTTACCTTTGAGATGCGAAGAAACCGTGTGAGAAAAGATATGTGTGGGAGAAAGCGGTTTGAGGCCGAGACTCTTTCGAGCTGGAACTCTTAAACGACTGTCACTCTTCTCTTTGGCAGCGCATCGCGAATAATTCGACGCACTTTGAAGATATGCCTAATCGAGCATTGGTTTACGATTACTATCACTTCTTCATTAGAGGTGAGAGCCATTCTGTGATGTTCTACTCTGCGAGAGAGATAATCGTTGCATTGAACTGTCTGGCGTTGATAGCACATCAGTTCGGGGTCCGCATTTATGCGTTCTGCTTTATGGAGAATCATTTTCACGTAGTTATCAGGTGCAGAAAAAAGGACCTGGTCAATTTCATCCAGTCTTTCAGGATAAGTCTTACCAAGAACGTCAGAAAGGAACAGGGATCGTGCGGCAGATTGGGATCTAGGGATTATCAATGCAATCTGATTGAAACTGAGGAGATGTTGGTGGACAAGATTGCGTATTGCGTTAGAAATCCAAAGAAACATGGCATCATGGATGACATCTGGGCCTACAAGTGGAGTTCGATCAGACTCTATTTCGCGTCATTTGAAGAACTGATGAAGAAGTCCGACATCGTTACGGATCCGAAATTCATTGAAAGCAGGTTGCCTAGAAAGAGAACGTTGCCGCAAGGATGGTTTATGAACAGCCTGGGACTGATTCTTCCTCAATGCTATCTGGATACGTCTGTAGTCATTTCAAATTTCTCTTCTCGTGAAGAGTTCGCGGAATTTTTGACGCATCCTACTCAGACAGAGCTTTCTAACAATCCAGACAAGCCCGAGGACGATATCGTGCCATCTGTAGTGAAGCATACCTACGATGAGATTATCGGCTCTGTCAAGAACCTATGTTCCAGCGTCTTGAACGTTTCAAAACCTATAGAAATGTTGACGAAGGCGGAGAAATTTCTTGTAGCCGACTTTCTTTGGGATAACAAATTGGTGGACAATGCTATGCAGATCTGCAACGTGGTGGGAATACCGAGGACTAGTCTGTATAGGCATTTCAAAGGGAAGGATTGACCAACCTCACATTGGTTTCCCAAAAGTGCCCTGCAGGTGGCTGTGGGGCAGAAGTGGGAAACCATTGTGAGGTTGGGCAGCGAGAGGCTGCCAGCGAGAGGCTGCTATTCTCCGACCCGCATCCGCAGCCTCACGAACTTTATCCTCTTGCGGTCATACGTATACGTAATATCGAGCACCGCCGCACCCTCACCGGCTTTCACGCCGCCCACATCATCATCCGTCTCTCCGCCGGCATCGCAGAACGAATCGCCACCAGACTCCCCGACCGAATCGCCGCCCGACTCCTCGCATATCACCGCCGGATAGCTGAACTCGCTCCCGACCGGGCCGTCCTCCAGCATCATTATCCGGCGCCACTCCACGCCGTCATACGACACCGCCACCGCCAGCTTATTGCGTCCGTCATCCACGCCCGACTTTTTCACCGTCGGATTATACACCAGCACCTGCAGCCACCTCTTCCCGCCGCCGGTCCGGCTCCCGTCGAAAGATCCGGCGTCGTCGACTGACTTTCGGCCAACTCGCTTCCCGCCGCCGGTCGAAATCACCTTGCACGTCACCGCATCTATCCCCGAATTGTTGTTCGGCAACGCCGTCCGCGTCAGCGGACTCCACGTCACGCCTCCGTCCCTCGACCTCGTCTGGACAATCACGCTGTCCCGCGTCCTGCAAAGCATCTGCATCGACCCGTCCGGATATGTAAGCAGGCACGGCTGGATTGCACTGAACCCGGCATTGTCCACCTCCACGCGCCTCCAATCCCCAAAAGAATCGTCGCACGTCTCCAGATGCACCTTCCACACGGGCTTTCCGTCCGCACTGCCCGCTGTCCTCTCCTGGCCCATCGGCGCCGCAACGCCCCCTGCAACCTCCTGGCCCACAGCCTCCACGCTCGACGGGCACAGGATTCTCCCCGCCACAGCAGTCGGCTTGTCCTTTATCGGCCCCAGAAACCCTTCAGGCAATGCATACTCTTGCGTCCAGCTAACTCCCTCATCCGGCGACACTTTCATATACCCCTTCCACTCCCTCGGATTCGGTCCCACCTTGTAGAACAATGCCACGATTCCCGCAGAATTCCGATAAAGCACCGGATTCCAGCAAGGCAATGAATCCCGCAAGGCGCCGCTCCCTGCATTGGCCTTACCATCAAAGCAGTCCGCCACCTTGAAAGGCTCACCCCATTTTCCTCCAATGCAACGCGCCGCATATATGCAGACATCCTTCGCACCTTCGTGACTCCCTCCGAACCACGCCGCCAGCAGCCCCGCCGCAGAAGGCTGCCCGCTGCCCGGTATCTGCACTATCGTCGACGCGTGGCACGACGGAAACGGCGCCTCGCGATAGATGAACCCGCTGTCCAGCACTTCCGCCTTCACTCCTTTCAGGCTCGAACTCGCCGTCCCGCATCCACACATCGCCAGGCCGCCACCTAAAATCATCAGCGCGTCGGCGAAAAACGCCAGCGCTCCCGCAAACCGCTTCAAAATACCCATACAGTTCCTCATAGTGATTCAAATTTAGAGAAATTCGCTAACTTTGTTATATGGCAAAGCTACTTTTTATTCAATACAAGAAATCAGGCAACGTCCTCGAAGGCGGCGGGCAAGGTTCGGCGAAGAATTTCGCTCACCTGTGCAAGCTGCTCGGCCCGGAAAACGTCGAAGAGATGCACATCCACGACGAGACGGTCAAGCGCCGCAAGTCCGAATACATCTCCGGAATGTATTATTTCATGAGCAACTATTTCTTCGGCTTGACACCAAAACGCGTCCAAGACATAGTACGCCACGCCATTGATGGCAATTTCGATTATGTCTTCATAGACCGTTCCATATTCGGCAGAATCGCCGAAGGACTCAAGAAGGCCGGTTTCAAAGGCACGGTCATCACCTTCTTCCATAACGTAGAACGCGACTATTTTGCAGCCAAAGTCTCACCGGCAGTCCCATGGAGGCCTATCATCTTGCATTGCGCCTACGTGAACGACAGACTCGCCTGCAAGCATTCCGACCGCATCGCAGTCCTGAACTCCCGCGACGACGCCCGCCTTTTCCAGCTCTACAGCCGCCACGGCGACGTCCAGATTCCCGTTACATTCGAGGACAAGCTCGATGTCAATGCCACGCGCATCACAGTGCAAAGCGGAGCATTGACTTCCCAAAAGCCCCTCTGTGTGTTCCTGGGAGCCTACTTTAGAGCCAATAACCGCGGCATCGAGTGGTTCGTCAAGAATGTCTATCCCTACGTCGACATCCAGATGAAGATCGTCGGCAAGGGTATGGACAAGCTCGCCGGCGCCCCTTGGCTGCGGCCAGATATAGAGGTGCTTAGCGACGTCCCCGACCTCGGCCCGATCTTCGACGAGGCCGACATTATGGTCCTGCCCATTTTCGAAGGCAGCGGCATGAAGGTAAAGACTTGCGAATCGCTGATGCACGGCAAGAACATCATCGCGACTCCCGAGGCATTCGAAGGCTACGACCTTGATTATGACCGCGTAGGTGCGCTATGCAGGAATTCTCAGGACTTCATCAAGGCCCTGAATGCCTTCTCCACTCATCCGCGCCTGCGTTTTAACACCTATTCCCGTTCAATCTTCCTGACGAAGTACTCCGACGCCATCGTCGACCCTCTATTCCGCAAGCTTCTCGGATTCTAGCCCCAACAATGGCGTAGAATTTTTATTCCAATTTATTCCAAAAATTTTGAATTAAAACTTTTTTATTCAAATTTTTTGGAATATTTTGCAATAGTCAAATCATTGTTTTACTTTTGACGGAAATAATGAAATTGACTATGAAAGATTTCAAATCCGGACGGCACGAAAACGAAGGCTCTTATAAATGCTTTATTCCAAGTCTTATAAACAAAGACTGGCAAATAGACAACATGGAGGTAATGAATCTGCTCAGCAAGGCAGACAGAATGATCGGGCGTCTGGATATGTATTCCGAGCAAATTCCGAACATCGATTTGTTCATCAGCATGCATGTCGCCAAGGAAGCTTTGCAGTCTTCTATCATCGAAGGGACAAACACGAATATGGAAGAGGCCTTATTGCCGGAAGAAGACGTTCCTCTGGACAAGCGCGATGATTGGAATGAAGTTCAGAACTACATCCAGGCAATGAATGAATCTATCAAGAAACTTGACTCCATCCCTCTTTCTTGCCGCCTTATCCGCGAGACACACGGCATTCTAATGCAAGGAGTGCGTGGAGAACATAAGATGCCCGGAGAATTTCGCAAGTCGCAAAATTGGATCGGAGGCTCCAACATCAACGACGCTATCTTCGTTCCACCGGTGCATACTGCCGTTCCAGATTTGATGGGCGACTTGGAAAAGTTTATCCATAATGACAAAGTGATGCTCCCGGACTTGTTGAAAATTGCCCTTATACATTATCAGTTTGAGACCATTCATCCTTTCCTGGATGGCAATGGCCGTACAGGCAGGTTATTGATCACTCTTTATTTGGTCGAAAAGCGGATTCTAAAACGTCCTATCTTATATTTATCAGATTACCTTGAGAATCATCGCAATGCATATTATAGTTCCATCATGAAAGTCAGAGAAAACGATGACATAGACGGATGGTTCAAGTTTTTCCTGACGGGCATCATTGAAACGGCAGACAAGGGAGTCAACACTTTTGCCACCATTCTAAAATTGGAGAAAGAGTACGAAGAAACCATCAAGCAGATGGGATCAAAATCAGCCAACGCATTGAAAGTATTGACTGAACTATACAACTATCCGTACGTCAATGCCTCAAAAGTTGCAAAAATAACAGACATGACTATCTCTTCAGCATATAATCTCATTGGAGAACTTGAAAAAAGAGGTATTCTCAAGGAGGTAACAGGTGGTAAGCGCGGCAGACGATACTCGCTTTACAAATACCTTGATATCTTCACCGGGAGGATCGATTCAAAGGCGAATTGACAGCTATCATATCTTCTTGAATTCCATCACAGACAAAATAAGTATCCTCTCGAATGCTTATTTGTGTATGAGAAAATAATATATTGTGAATCAAATATCTATGATGCACTAATAAGGAGGCGATCGGTGAAGGCCACACCCACTAAAGCATTTTTGGCCCATTATTTTATCTTATAATTACAATTTTAATTAATCAGATATATATTTTAAAGCTTATTTTATTATTTTTGCAAAAACAAATGCACTATGGAAATCAGTTCATACCTGAAGGGACAGATAGAAACACGCCTGAAATACGACAATCCTTGGTGGACAAGCAACTCGATTCCTGAAGATTATGCCGCAATGCATAACAGGCCTTACATTGAATTGTTCTATCCTCTTGTCAAGGACAAATCCCTTCACCGCTCAATTGTCCTGATGGGTCCTCGACGTGTAGGAAAGACAGTGATGATTTTTCATACGATAGAACGGCTGATAAGTGATGGCATAGATCCGAAGACAATAATCTACCTGTCCATCGACACCCCAATTTATAACGGCATCTCACTCGAAGAGATGTTCGCATTTTCGCGGGAGGCATTGGGCAATTCAGGTGAAATGACAGACTATTATGTCTTTTTCGATGAAATTCAATATCTATCAGGATGGGAAGTACATCTTAAATCATTGGGGGACAGCTATCGCAACACTAAATTCGTCGCCTCAGGCTCCGCTGCGGCTGCATTGAAGGAAAAGAGCAACGAGAGCGGTGCCGGCCGTTTCCTGGACTTTATGTTGCCGCCCCTGACCTTCAGCGAATATATAGAGCTTAAGGGCCTCGGTCCACAAATAGTCAAGAAGTCCATCAACTGGAACGGCAGAAATGTCGAGACTTACGATGCCTTTCAGATAGAAATACTGAATCAGCATTTCATCGACTATATCAATTTTGGAGGATACCCCGAAATAGTGTTTTCAGGCAAGATGCAAGCGAACCCAGGCCAGTACATCAGGCACGACATAGTAGACAAGGTTTTGCTCCGAGACCTGCCAAGCCTTTACGGAATAAGTGACACACGGGAACTGAACAGGCTGTTCATTTACATCGCCTACCGTTCCGGACAGGAATTCACATACGAAAACCTTTCCACTGATTCCGGAATCGGGAAAGAAGTTCTAAAAAAATACCTCCAATACCTTGAGGCCGCTTTCTTGATAAAGGTAATCAACAAAGTCGACTCCAATGCCAGACATCTGCAACGAATCACAGCCTTCAAGATCTATTTGAAGAATCCTTCCCTCCGCTGCGCTCTGTTCTCTCCGATCGGCCCGAACGACGAGAACATCGGCAGCATGGTCGAGACCGCCATAGTCTCACAATGGATCCAGCGCGAAAGCGCAGAAGTTTATTATGCCAACTGGCAGTCCAATCGCGAAAGGGGCGAAGTGGACCTTGTCGGACTTGATGAAATCCGGCTGAAACCGTATTGGGCGGTCGAAATCAAGTGGTCAGACCGCTTCTATGAGAATTGTTCCGAGCTCAAGTCACTCATATTCTTTATGAAACGCAATTCGCTGCAGGAAGCATTGGTTACATCCATCTCCAAATTCGGCAGAAAAAGATACGGAAACCTCTCATTCCAATTCATTCCATCCTCAGTCTATGCCTATACAGTCGGTCGCAACACCTTCGACTCCAAATCGCAGGCGATAGGGCTCTAGATGTGACTCAGCATCTCCTCCACTCTTGCTTCGAAGGTGTGCCCCTTCAGGATGATCTGCCTTGCCTCAGCCGCCTGTCTGGACATATCGTGCGAGAGCGCATTGTCAATCAATGCAAACATCTCCTCGTCCGAGTGGTAGAGCCCTACCTCTCCGTTCGGGAACAGCTTCTCCAGAAACTCATTCGCATCGCAGATCTGGTAGCAGCCAGACCCGCAGACCTCGAAGACGCGCTGGTTCGCACCCGTAATGGTCTGTTCGTGATGGACATTGAAGGCGATCTTTGACCGGTTCAGCATCCCGTTGACAACCTGAGGCTGTATGTTCCTGTTCGTGAACACATCCCGTCTGCCTCTGAAAATGCATCCCAACGGATCCTTCTCAAAAGGCTTGTATCTCCCATAGAACTTCAGGTCCAGACCTTTAGCGCCATACCTATCCGCGACTTCCTCAAGTATGCGGCGTCTGCGAATCGAAGAATAGATCGCCCCGGCAAAGAAGATGTCGATGTCCTTCTCCGGCGCCGGCTCGATCGGGTGATAGACTGCGGTATCGCACGCCAGTGGCATGAAGAAGGCCTTCCTGCCCTCCGTCGCATACATCTCGACGTCCTTCTGTTCGAAGCAGAAGAACGCGTCGCAATGGTCGATGTGGCTCCTGCATCTTGCAAAACGCGGATTCTGGACGCTGTCGTACATCCATATTATAATTTTCGCAGGATGTGCAGAAGATACTTCGGAACCTGCAGCATTAGCCATACCCGCCGAAGCTCCTCCCGCCCTGAAATAGTCCAGAGTCTCGTCGAACAGTATCGACCCGTCGTAAATGTACACGATGTCAGGTTTGTACGAGTCGAACACAGGCTTGATGTAATCGTTGTAAAGCGCATAGTTCCTCGTCTCGAACGCCTCCTTGTCGCTGCAAAACTTGTGCGCCCACTTGTTCCACCCCTTGAAAGGATGCACAGGCAAGTCGTAGGCATCTATCCTGCACTCATATCCAAGCTTTTCGAAAGCTCTTGCAATCGAATTCGGATAACCGAAGAACGGAGTCGAAATGATAAGTACTTTCTTCATGATCATCTATCGCCAAGCCTAATCGACATTAATCCACATCTTGGTTTCGAAATCGTATCTCTTCACTACCTTCGCCGGCACTCCCACCGCCACTGAATAATCGGGTATATCTTTAGTAACCACCGCATTGGCTCCTATCACACAATGCTTTCCAACCTTAGCGCCAATCACACAGACGTTCTCTCCCAACCACGATCCGGCCCCGATGACGACGTCCGATACCTGCTTCACGGGCTGCTCTATCACCGGAATGTCAGGGTTTTCATAAGAATGCAGATTATCGCTGACGTATACTTTGTCCGCAGTGAGCACATTCTCCTCTATCACAATGCTGCGCGTAGCATAGATATGGTTGTGGTTCCCTAAAACAGTGCCGTTTCCAATGCGAAGCTCCGGCTTCTCGCAGCCTGTCTCAGGAGTGCAGCCAAGCCAGGTTCCGGGCTGGACCCAGACATTGTCTCCAATGCTTATGTTCCTGCATCCGTCGAGTCTCAACGGCCGGTCGATCCGGCTCTTGCGCCCGAAGTGCCCGAAGCTCCATCTATAGACCGTCAGGGCAGCGAGCTTCCAGTAGCATTTTGATATGAACCTTGATAATTCCATGTCTATGCAAGCGTTTTACTTGAAAAGTCCTTTCTTCCTCATCTCCGCCATCGACTCTTCGGACTTGTCCACCATTACTTCCTGGGTTTTTACCCACGAAGTGAAGATTTCCATCCCCCTGCCGAACGAAATCTTAGGCTGGTATCCCAGAAGGGTCCGGGCTGCAGAGATATCCGCATGGTTGTGCCGGATGTCTCCAAGCCTATAGTTCCCTGTAATCGTACAAGGCACCTGAATCCCGTACTTTGCCATCAGAGTCTTTGCAACTGTCTCGACGGTAGTAAGTTCCCCCGTCCCGACATTGAACGTATGTCCGTTGCCGGTATCCTTCAGCAGCCCGAGGACCGTAGCGTCGGCCACGTCTTCGATATAGACGAAATCGCGCGTCTCCTGCCCGTCCTCGAAGAGGTTTATCTTATTGTGGTTCTTGATGATGGTCGAGAAAATCGAGAGGATGCCGGTGTATGGGTTCGAGAGTGACTGCCCCGCCCCATAGACGTTCTGGTACCTGAAAATCACTGAATCAATGCCAATCGAGGCGCACACCGTGCGTACCAGCTGCTCCTGCGTCTGCTTCGTTATTCCATAGACTGAAGACGGGCTCAGCCTGCTGTCCTCAGTTGTCGGCAAAAGCTCCACCGGCCCCCCGCAGATTGGGCATTTGCACTCAAAATCTCCCTTCTGCATATCCTCGTCCTTCCTCGGCTTCGGGTAAACAATGCCACAATTTGCACACTCATATTTTCCTTCGCCATAGACAGCCCTGGAAGAGCTCAGGACGACCTTCTTCACCTTATTCGGTACGTTCGTAAGGATATCGAGCAGAAGTGCCGTTCCCCCTACATTCGTGGAAACGTACTTTTCGATGTCGTACATGCTCTGGCCCGTGCCTGTTCCGGCTGCAAGATGCACCACGGCATCCTGACCTTCGAGAACCGAAGCGAATGCCTCACGGTCAGTCACGGATCCATTTACGAACCTCACCTTTCCCACGATGCTCCGATACAGCGGCGAACTCTTCTCAGGCTCCGTCCCGTGTATCTGCGGGTCGAGGCAGTCGAAGACCGTCACATTGAATCCCTGAGCTGCGAGCTTGAGGGCTATGTTGGAGCCGATGAAACCTGCCCCGCCGGTTATGAGAATGTTCTTCATTTTGTCAAATTTGAAATCAACGACTTGAACTTTTGAGCATTGAATGGCTCGAAATAGCTCTGGCTGCAGGATTTGGTCTCCTTCGAGATTACATCGTACAACTCGTCCCCGTTGCCCACAAGATATACGTTTGGATTGGAGAAGCAGTCCGACAAGTCATCATAGTTCATCCGCTTATACGAAGCCACCTTCTTGTTGCGGCTAAGCGCTTCATATATTACGGTGGAATGTATGAGCACCACTACCTCGCAGCGTTCCATTGCGACATCTATCGGCTCTTCGTCCTTTGCCACGCTGATGTTCGCAAAGCCTCGGAACACTGCCGCATATTCGTCAGATTTATAATACTCGTTCGGATGCAACCTGAAGGTCACATTGACTTCCGGATGCCTTTCGGAGAAAGCAATGGCCAGCCTTGAGAGTTCCTCTCCGTAAATGAAGGAGGAAATGAACAGAAGGCTCCCGTCGTGCTTGACGTCCAATTTCTTGGGTGCATAATAGCTGTTCCCGACCTCCTCGTTCCTGAAAGGGAAATTCATGTTCGAAGTACCCCAATAATTGCCGAAGGAGCAGAACAGGTCCGGAGCCACAAGCCCGCTGGCAATCGTAATGCCCTCCGGGTAAGAATACATCAGGTGAGTCCTGTCGAAGCGTCCGTGTTGGAGTTCCACCACCTTGGCGCCGCTCTCCTTCGCTGCCTCTATCAGGCTCTTGCGCACCCCGTTGCGCGTCATTATCACTATTTCTGGCTTCTTGCTCAGAAATAGCTTTTTGTAATATGAATATTCGAGGAAAAAACTGCCGTACAAAGAGTCCAATGCTCCGCTCGTCATCTTTCCAGGCTCGAAAGAGTCTTCAATGGCCTTCAGGATTTCGGCAGAGCAAGACTCCGGAAGCCTCTTGGAAGCGTGATGGAACTTTTTGTAAAGCGTCAGGCCGTCCTGAACCACAGGATTCTGATATCTGTCAAGCGGATGCTTGTTCTCCACTATCAGCGGATGCTCGAATGAGTCTGTCACATCTTGGCTCGCCTTGTCGTAAAGTTTCCCATCAGCAGCACGATAACGGCTGTTTGAGAATATCATGACGCGGCCATTCCTGAAACTCAGCCTGAAAAAGTCGCCTGCAGCCATTGCAACTCCGCGGAACAGCTTCCCAAAGGTCATCCTGACAGGGTGCGGATTCTTGTCTGTAAAGGGATTATAGACCAGATTCACATCATAACGCAGTATGTCCCATACAGGCAGCCCCTCCTCATCTCTCAAATCGAATAGATGATGGTCCGCCTCCATCTTCATGAACCTATCTACATAACTGTCAATCATACCGTTACACATTAACGTATTCCAGCCTCATTGGCTCGCCGAAATCCAAATCGCGGTTAACTGTCTTTCCCACTATGTCTTTCCAATATTTCGGATGAAGGCCGTTGGAAGGCCTGACAGAACGCACGTTCTTCGAGGTTATCATGTCACCTTTTTTCATTTTCTCTGCAACGTAGAGGGACCTGCTGTAATTCCTGCCCTTTATCTTCGAGATATCGGTAGGATAGCTGATCTTCCCAAGCGCTTTTTCGACGTTTCGTATCGACTTCACCATCGCCGTGAACTCAGGAGCCGTCATCGAGAATTCGCTGTCCGGACCGCCTATGGACCTGTCAATGATGAAATGCTTCTCCACCACCTCTGCACCTATCGCTACTGCAGCCACAGCGACATCCGAACCCGGCGTATGGTCTGAAATTCCCACCCTGCATCCGAAGCGTGACTTCATGTCGGGAATCGTCAGCAGGTTTGCATCCTCGATCGGAGCGGGATATGAAGAAGTGCATTTAAGCAGTGTCACATCGTCGTTTCCACACCGATTGCAAGCGTCCAGCGCCAGCTCTATGTCCTCTGCCATCGCCACGCCGGCAGAGATTATCATCGGCTTGTGCTTCGACGCTACGTATTCAATCAAGGGAATGTCGGTGATTTCGAAACTCGCTATCTTGTAAATCGGATTGCCGAGGCTCTCCAGCAAGTCTACCGCCGTAGGATCAAATGGAGTCGAAAAGCATGTCAGACCTATCTTGGCCGCCTCTTCGAATATGTCCTTATGCCATTCCCAAGGCGTATAAGCCTTCTTGTAAAGGTCGTAGAGATTTTCGCCTTTCCACAAATCGCCGGCGATAAATTCAGGCCGACGGCAGTTGAGAGTAATAGTGTCCGCGGTGTAAGTCTGTATCTTTATGGCATCCGCGCCGGCATCCTTCATTGCGTGCACCGAATCCAGTGCCGTCTGAAGCTTTCCGCCGTGGTTGCCCGACAATTCAGCTATTATGAAAGTATGCATATCACTTCTGGTATTTTGAAAAGAGCCTGTCCCAATCCACCGGATTCTCCTTGCAGAACTGCACGAAACGTTGGATAAGATCATCCTTCGGCATGGCGTCGAACTCTTTTCCAATGGACTTCGTGCGCAGGTACCTCCTGCCATCCTCGACGAACGACCCATACGGTTTCTCGCCGTAGAACTCGGACATCTGGAAAGCTCGCGTATTTCCTTCCAGCACATAGCTGTAAAGCGTCTCGAACCCCAGTATGTCAAAGAAGAACGTCCTGAAACTTAGCATGAAAGGCATTCCAAACCCTGTACCTATCAAATCCGGAGCAAGATAGTATCCTATCACCGCGCTCCCATCAGGCTGGTCGATGGACGCCAGGTCGAATACTCCTACCGGCTTGCTGCAATGGAAGGTCAGCCAATAGGCGACATCTTTTCTGGAAGACAGCTTGGCGATGAACTTCAGATGGTCGTCGAGAGGAATGACGTTGTCGTTAGACATCCATACGCGTATCAGAGGGTCGTTTCTCCATCCAAGGACCATCCTGTTTTCCTCTTCGGAAAGCGACCTGAAGTTCTTGTAGGAAAAATCTCCTTGCCAATATGTCCTGCTGTCATCGATCCTGCTCATATCACAGCTCCCCGAACAGTTTGATGTATGCCTCCGGAATTGCAGAGAAGACCGAACGGTCGAACTTTGTCACCTTTTTCTTTATGACCATATCTACGGCGGCAGACAGATATTTCTGCGTCAGGTTCTTCTGCAGGTTGCCTATCCCGACTATCGTATTGTCCTTGACGAACTGCACGCAGGCATCTTTCTGGTTGTCGACGAAGAAGCCTCCGATGACAGGAAGGCCGCAGGCAATTGCCTCAAGACAGACCCCGCTGGTAGGCAGTACGGCCAGGTCGCAGTCCTGAAATAGATGGGCCATCCCTTCGGCAGAAAGATTGTGGTAATATTCCACTTTGGCATCGTCGTCTTCAGGCGTCTGCTTGTCGAATCCGACCACCGCCTTGATCTTGGCTACTTTCGGCATTGCCCTAAGGATGTCGACTGCCTTGTCGGTCAGATTGAAGAAGTCCGCTCCCCCGAATACGGTGCAGACAGTCAGGGCAGACTTGTTAGAAATCGCATTGTGCTTCGGCTGTTCGAGGAAAGGCTTCCTCAGCAGCGCCCACTCGATGCCCAGGCAGAGCTGCGTGTAGCTTTCGACCGAAAAGATGGATCTCTTTGTCAGCAAGTGGTTGATTAGAACATCTGAGACGTAGTGCTTGTCGTGCATGTCGTCGATGCAGACCAGCTTGCATCCCTTGGCCTTGACCTGCTTCTGGTAATCGGTAGTGAAGTAGTAATTGTCCAGCACCACAGTTTCGTCGCCGTGGAGCATTCCGATGAACTTATCGAACTTAGAGGTGTCTGACGGCATCTCAACGAGATTGCAGATCGGAGCGACTTGCTTCCTCTGCGTCTCCGTCGGCTCCTGCGTCACGAAAGTGCAGTCGAAATGGTCCTTGAGCATGTCGGCAAGCGCAAGGGACCTGATAAAGTGTCCGTAGCCCAGCATTGGACTCGCATCGGCTCTGAAGATTATCTTGGAATTCATAAATTCATGTCAGGTTATGAAGCAACTTGTATTTCATTTCAGCAAGCTTCCAGTCGGTTTCGGTATCAAGGTCCTGGACTTGGAGTTCAGGAAGTATCAATGCTCCTGTATTGCTTCCCCAAAGGGTCTTCTCTTTCAGGAAAGTTTCCGTCCTTGCGAAGTAGAACTGACCTGCATCGTGGTATGTAGCCTCAAGGTCCTGCGACCGGCTGTCCTTGAATTGGGGATAGTTCATCCCTACCTTTCCATCCCTGACGTTCAGGCTGCGCTGGACAGGGTAGGAGTACCGCACTACCGTAAAGACGGAATCGAATTCTCCAAGCTTCGAAAATGCCTCCTTCAAGTTATACTGCGTCACAAAGGGAGCCGTAGAATAAAGGCAGCAGAGTACGTCGAATGACTTCCCCGACTTCCGGTAGCAATCCATGACTTCCCGAATGACATCGGCAGTCGTTGCATAGTCGTTCGCCGTCTGTGCCGAACGTTTGAAAGGAACCGATGCGCCGTAACAGCTGGCGACTGAGGCTATCTCAGCGTCGTCCGTCGATACCATCACCTCATCGAAGAGCCCGCTTTCCAATGCGGCCTCGATGGAATAGGCTATGATCGGCTTGCCAAGGAAATCCTTGATGTTCTTGTGAGGGATTCTCTTGCTGCCTCCACGTGCCGGGATGATTGCGACGCTGCTCATATCTTTACTTGCAAATATATTCCTTGACCTTCGCGATAGTGTATTCCTGTTCCTCTTCGGTCAGAGTAGGAAACATAGGAAGACTGATGCAATGTTCGTAATAATTCTCGACTAGAGGCAGGTCGCCACGCTTGTTGCCGAGCTTCAGGTAATAAGGCTGCAGGTTTACAGGATAATAGTGTATCTGGACCATCACTCCGTTGGCGCGAAGGAAATCATACAGGCCCTTTCTATCAGGTACTCGTATAATGTAAAGATGAAGAGCGTGATAAAAGCCTTCAGCGGTCTTCGGAGTCTTGATCTCCGGAATGTCGGCAAAAGCCTCATCGTATCTTGCTGCTATCTCGTGCCTTCTGCGAAGGCTCCAGTCTAGTCTCTTGAGCTGCGAATTCCCAAGGGCCGCCTGCATTTCCGTCATCCTGTAGTTGAATCCCAGGTCGAGCATCTCATAATACCATCCGCCGTCGTTCTTGGTCATCAGCTCCGGGTCCTTCGTCACGCCATGTGAACGGAACATGCATAGCTTCTTGTAAATGGCATCATCATTTGTAGTGACCATGCCTCCCTCCCCGCAAGTAATATGCTTTACAGGATGGAAAGAGAAGACAGTACATTCAGCGAACCTGCCGTTTCCGGACATCTGCTTGTTGCCTTCGGAATCGACGAAATACGCTCCGGGAGCATGACAGGCATCCTCGATAATCCAGAGGCCGTATTCATTTGCCAGCTTGCGGAATTTCTCTCCGTCGATGGGATATCCGGCGAAATCGACGGGCACAATTCCCTTATAATATCCCTTCGGATGGCTCTCAAGCTTTGCCTTGAGCTTGTCGTAATCCATCAGGAACGTTTCCGGGTCGATGTCGCAGAACTCCACGTCTCCACCGCAATAGCGGATGCAGTTCGCTGAAGCTACGAATGTCAATGGAGTGACGATGACTCGGTCGCCCGGCTTGACGCCAAGCGAAAGAGCCGAGATATGGAGCGCAGCCGTACCATTGCTGCAGGTCACTGCATATTTTGCACCGACAAGGGCTGCAAAGTTCTTCTCGAATTCCTCTCCTTTCGGTCCTTGGGTTATCCAATCCGAATTGAGAGCCTCGACAACCGCCTGGATGTCCTCGGCTGTTATGTATTGATGTCCGTAAGGAATCGGTTTCATATCATTACACTGTAAAATCGGGATCTACATATAGACGTATCTTATCGCGCAGGCTTTCGACTGTCTCCCACTGTTCGTTCTCACCGGAGCTGTAGTGGAAGCCGTCCGGAACGAACTTGGCATTGTGATGCTTGACGTACTCTTCGCGGGTATGGTTGAAGGAGACGGAAGGAAGGATAGCGTAATACTTGCCTAAGTCTATCGTGTTCAGCGCATCGGTATGCGTAATCATTTCTTCGTGCAGCTTTTCGCCAGGCCTGATGCCTACGACCTTGATCTCGGCATTCGGAGCGATGGCTTTCGCCACGTCCACGATCTTGTAGGAAGGAATCTTCGGAACGAAGATCTCGCCGCCCATATGATGCTCGATGGCGTACATCACCAGATCTACGCCTGCCTGAAGGGAAATGTTGAACCTTGTCATCCTTGGGTCCGTGACAGGCATCACTCCTGAATCCCGCTTGCTCATGAAGAACGGAATGACGGATCCGCGCGACCCCATTACGTTGCCATAGCGTACTACAGAAAACTTGATGTCGCGACTGCCTTTCATGTTGTTTGCAGCCACCATAAGCTTGTCAGAACAAAGCTTTGTCGCTCCGTAAAGGTTGATCGGTGCGCAGGCCTTGTCGGTCGAGAGGGCGATTACATGATGCACTCCGCTGGCCAATGCCCCGTTGATTACATTTTGCGCTCCGTTGATGTTGGTCTTGACGCACTCGTCAGGATTGTACTCTGCAGTGTCGACCTGCTTCATTGCAGCGGCGTGGATTATCACGTCGACTCCCTCGCAGGCCCTCTTGAGCCTGTCCTCATCGCGCACGTCGCCTATCAGGAAACGCAGCATAGGGTACTTGTCGTGCGGATATTGCTGTTGCATGTTGTACTGCTTCAGCTCCCCTCGCGAATAAATCGCTATCCTTTTGACCTCAGGAGATTCGCGAAGAATGGTCTCAACGAATTTATGGCCGAAAGACCCTGTGCCTCCTGTGATTAGCACAGACTTCCCATTTAAGATGCCTTCCATAACAAATATTTTCACAAAGATACGGTTTTATCGTTTATATGGGATTATATGCTTTTACCAAGAATCATCTCATAGAAAGTACCCGGCTTTCCCAAATCCTGCCTCGATTTCCCGGACATCAGTTTGTAGCTGAGCTTATGGATGGGAGTCAACGAGCACATCCTCTCGTAAGCCTTCTCATCGAACTGCCTTTCTAGGCAGTAGCGCAACATTCCACAATCGTCCCTGAACATTACAGGCATGGCTTCGAAAAGGGACCGATTCCTTGAATCGTGCCGAATGACTCGCGTAAGTATCAGATTTATTACCAGATAAGCATAAAGATGATTCTCGCACCTCCAATATTCGATCATTTCATTGCTTGTACCGGACATGATCGGGTTATTCCATTCCGACTTGATGAACCATGCTGTCCCAAGATACTCATCGATGAAATTTTCTGAGGGAGCAAACCTATGGAAGAACATCGGAGCTTCTTCAATCCATTGAGGTACAGGCCCGGAAAGGAAAATCGTGGCGTCCATCCAAATTCCGCCATAGAGCGCAAGCAGGGAGTAGCGCAATATATCCGCGAAATTAGCGGATGTAATTATGCCTCTCTTGTATTTCTCCATTACGAAATCAGGCATAAGGATGTAATCGCCAAGATTCGCCGAAGTCAGAAGTATGACTTCGCAGTCTCCGGCATGATTGCGTATGGAACTCACGCAGGCACGGACTATTTCCGGAGCGTTGTCGATTCCCTGATACCACAGCACCCATATCTTGTCCGGGAATGGATTGACTCCCTTGTCAAGCTGCCCGGCTACTCTCATCGGAGGCTTGGCGAATGTAGGCTTGTCTATGGCATGATCGTATCTCGCAAGATGCCTGTACGTCCATTTCGTGCCGAAGGCGTCTATGATGTCTGGCCTCACCAGATATTTCGGCAACGACCATAAAGTTCTCCAATAATAATTGAAGCCTTTGTTTTTCAATCTCTTATAATTTCGTTTAAAGAATGATTCATTCATATTACGGCATTTCTAATCTTTTAGACATCCCAATGGTATCACTTTCACGCCATCCGATCTAGTATATGCCATTTCTCCCCCTGAGAGCACGATCAACAAGTCTGGCAGCCTGATTGGCATCTGATTAGCTTTTTCGTTGTTCTGTCTGACAAGTTCCATGATCTCGATCAAGTGCCTAGCTCCATTATTACATATAATCTTTCCAAAGCCCCGACGTAATCATCAGAAGTGGCGATTGAAGCGCTTTCCTTTTCAGTTGAAACATCTGCCAGCATTGTCGTCTTCTTTGCCAAAGTACATAGGTTCCTGGCGTAGGAACGGAGTATGAGTTTCGCCAGCACCGGATTGCGCCTAACCTCATCTGTCTTTGAGATATCCTCATCGCAGATGATATTAGTATAATCTTTGGCTATCAACAGCTTGGCCGCATCGCTATCAGCCTGGGTGTTGCGCCTTTCAACAAGAGAGAGGGCTTACCACACCATTTGGGACCTTTAATCTGAACGGCCCCAAACGCATCCAGCCGCAATGCCAACTGGTTATCCGCTATTCGTTTTAAATATTTCATGCTCATTCTCCTGTTCAAGAGCAAAAATAATGGATATAAGCCACTTCTGCAAATCCATTATGTGTTTTTGGGGCATTTTACTACGTGTTTTTGCGGCATTCAGCTATGCTTTCTTGCTGTAGCCCTTCCCCAACAATTTTCTGATTTCCTCGTTCACGGATTCCGAAATGTTCCAAAAATAGACCATAGCCATCCCTATGACAACGAGCAGCAACGTACATAGCCCCCTGTCCAACGCTCCCTTTCCTATCGGCGCCCATGGCAGCTGCATGAAGAGCGGCGTCAGGAAGCGCACCCATACCGCATTGAGAATGAAAAGTATTGCAATCACGGCAATTACCTTGAGTTGAGGCATAGAGAAAGGGGATATATGCAATACAATCCGTACGAAAGGCAATACTATCAGCAGGTTGATGACGGTGGCGCACAAAGTGGCTATCGCAGCACCGTTCATTCCCCAGATCGGTATGAACCAGTTGTTCAGGAGGATGGCAACCACCGTCATGACCAATGTGAAGGCGAGGCTCCAATAATAGTACTTGGAGTATGAAAGAGCGGACCCTGGTAGAGCCAGGGAAGTCTGGACCATCTTGTTCATGCAGAGGAAGAAGACCACCCACTTGCCGGCAGCATACTGGGCGCCGTTCGGTAGCACCAGGAAGATGTAGTCGATGTTCACCCATATCAGCAGGAAGAATGCCGAAGAGATCAGGAACTGGTGCAGCGAGACTTTCTTGCAGAGATCCGAAGCACCCTGCCAGTTCTTGGCATTGATTACGGCTGAAAGTTCGGGCTGGGCTATGGCTCCAAGCGACCTGTAAGGTATCTCGACCACCGAGGAGATGTAAGTTGCAATGGCAAAGATTCCCGTGTACATCAGTCCCATCTTGGCACTGACGAAATAAGTGTTCAGGAACGGAGTGATCTGGGCAGCCAATGAGGAGACAAGCAGGAAAAGGGTGTAATATCCCCATTCTTTAAGCATCGGCTTTGTGATGTACTTCAAGTCCGGCTTGAACGATACCTTCCCCAGTGATAACAGATACAGGAAGTCTACCAGCGCCGCCACCCCGTAGACTATGCAGAATGATATGACGAACCAGTCGATGTTTATGACCCTGAACGCATAAAGCAGATAGTCCGCCAGTGCCAGCACTCTTACGAGCACCTCGCGCACGAACCTCGGTATCACGATGCGCATCAGGACATTCGAGTTCGTCTCGAAGATCGTCATGTACAGCATCGCAAATGTAATCGGCAGAACGTAGTAGAAATAGTTCACGAACAGAGCCGAATGTTCTCCGAACTGCTGCACCACGAAACCGCGGCAGGCGACGAAGAGCATCGCAAATATTATGAAGCCGGTGAACGGTACTATCAGCGTCCATAAGAAGAATCCGTGGTTTTTGGAGTCCTCATCCTTGAACCGTGGGAAGAACCTGATTATCGACGACGATGTCCCGAGCGAAGCAAGCCCGGCAAGCATCACCGACGTATCCTGCAGCACTCTTGCGAGTCCGATTTCCTCGGCCGTAAGGTAGCGCGTCATGATAAAGAACGTCGTGAGGAACCCGAGGAAGGCTCCAATGTAGGTCACGATCGTACCCTTTATGCTTTGACGCGCGATAACGCCCATAAAAAAGCTCTATTTCTTTGCCGTCGCAGTTGCCGGCTGAGCCGGACTTCCACCCTCAGGCTTCTTGAACGCCTGCAGGATGTACCAGACTATCACGAAGATGACGAACAGAGCCATTACGATCCTGAAGGCCAATGCTACGTATGAGCCTTTATATATGCTGTCAGGCCTGAATTCGAACCTGATGTCGTGACTGCCTGCCGGCACGTTCAGTGCCCTGAGAATGTAATTCGCCCTGAAAATCTCAGCAGGCTTTCCGTCGATGTATGCCTTCCATCCGTAAGGATAGTAGATGTCCGAGAAAACCGCAGTCTTGTCGATGTTCGAGCTGCTGTGGTAATCCAAGGCATCAGGAGCATATTTGGTCAATGCAATGGTAGCAGTGGAATCGTGAGCAGTGCTCGGATTCGTGACGTACTTGGCAAACTGCTTGTCTGCCACAGCCGTGGTGTGCAGGTCTATGGTCCCGATGGAATCGCACTCCGCGTCAGGCGTATCCACCAGCTTTACATTGTCCACGAACCAGCAGTTCCCCATTGCATCAGGGTTCTGCATAGGCAGGCCGCTGCTCTTGTCCGGAGCTTGGAGAATCAGGTACTTGGCATTGAGCATGTCGATGACCTTCATGTCTCCCTTGCTGAGGTACTTGTCTATTATGTCCTGATAGCGGCGCAGCTTGGCTGCATGGTAGCCGCCTATGGACTTGAGCCTGTAAGATGTGCGTGACTCGTTGAATGTGTTCGTCGTGGTGTTCAGCACCCTGAAATATGGGTCCGTATCCTTCAGGATGATGGTTTCGTAAGGCTGCTCTGCGAAATAGTTCTTGTCCTGGCTTGGGGTGACGAAGTTCCCGTCGTTGAAATATCTCTTGTCAACAGGCCACATGTCCAGAAGCACCAAGGCTCCGAGACAGGCTGCGAAGTACCCGAACTTGAATTTCTTGCTGTCCTTCACATAGAGCCAGAGGACTATGGCGGCGGCGGCGACGAAGCCGAACGACCTCCAGGCATCAGACGTCATCATTGTCTTGCGCTGCTCGACCATGCTGCTTATAAGCCAATCGGGGTAGTAGCTTGCCAACTGTGCATCACCTGCGGAAGTAAAACTGTGCACCATGGGTCCGAACAATGCCACTAGCAATGCGATGCCGCCCGTAACGCCTGCAGCCCAATATATCGACTTGAGCGTCTTCTCCTTCGAGACCTTGCCGTCCATTATCTCCTTTATGGCCAGGAAACCCAGGAGCGGCATGGCTATTTCCGCGACGACAAGGATGGACGAGACGGTCCTGAACTTGTCGTAGAACGGGAAGTAATTATAAAACAGCTCGCTGAGCCACTTGAAGTTGTGCCCCCAGGAAAGCAGTATCGACAATATCGTGGAAATCAGCAGCGCCCATTTGTACGGGCCGGGGACTATCAGGCAGCCGAGCAGGAAGAGGAAGCAGATTATGGCACCAACGTAGACAGGGCCGGAAGTGAAGGGCTGGTCGCCCCAATATGTCGGCATCTGCTTTACTATTTCGCGCGCCTGTCCGGCGGGAACGCCCTTGGCCACCATCGTCTTGTAAGGCTTCGAATTCTCTCCGACATTGTAGCCGGAAGCTCCGCCCATGTAGTTCGGCACGAGCAGCGTCATAGTCTCGTCTATGCCGTAGCTCCATTGCGTGGCATATTCGAAGCTGAGCCCCGAAGTATTGTGCACAGAGCTGGCCTCGTTCGTCGATGCAAGGTCCGAATGTCCGCCGCGCATCGTCTCCTTCATGTACTCGCTATTGGACTTGAGCGTCGGATACGAAGGCCCAAGGCCGACAAGCGTAGCGCCGACGAACACCGCAAGGGAGATGAAAAGCTGCGGGAGCTGCTTTTCCCTTGCATGCATCACTATCTCGGCTATGCCGCAGATCACAAGCATAAGCAGGACGTAATAGGCCATCTGCGGATGCTTGTAATAGGCGAGCATGCTGTAAACCATCACAAGCGCGGCTCCCACAAGATATTTCCGGTTCCGGAATATTAGATAAAATCCGCCTATTATCGGAGCAAGGTCGCCGAGGCATTCGGCCTTGGAATTATGACCCGCTGCGATGATTATGAAAAAATAGGACGAAAACGCAATGGCTATCGCGCCGATGACCGACATCCAACGGTTTATGCCGAAGGCTCTCAGCATTATGAGGAAACCGATGAAATAGCCGAGCAAATAATAAATCGGGCTCATGTGGTCGAGGAACAGGTGGACGGCATTCTGGAAATTGAAGCCTATCCTGTCCACCTTCATCCCCTTTGACCCGATCTGGTACGTCGGCATTCCGCCGAACATGGAATTGGTCCAGTATGTTCCGTTGCCTTCCTGGTTGGTATAGTTCATCGCCTCCTGGGACATCCCCTGCCACTGCTTTATGTCCGACTGGAACAGCACCTTGCCTTCCATCAGCGGCTTGCAATACGCAAGAGCCACGATGAAAAATACGGCAAGGCCGACGATGTAAGGTAGATAAATTGTCAGAAACCTGTTCTGATTCTTTTGCTTTTCAAGAGCCGGAACTGCCGGTGAAGCCTTAGAAGAATTCATTTGTTTGTCTTTTAACGCTCAAAGTTATGATTTTTTTGCCCATTCGGAAAAAGTCGTATATTTGCGCACCTTTTCACGAGATGATAAGGAAGTTAAAATTTATTGCATTAACTTAATTTTATTAGAAAATGGCAGTTAAAATACGCCTTTCACGTTTTGGAAAGAAGAATTTCGCTTATTTCCACATCGTAGTCACAGACGAGCGCTCTCCACGCGACTCGCAGTACATCGAGCAAATCGGTACTTACAATCCAAACACAAATCCTGCAACCATCACAGTGAACTCTGAAAGAGCTCTTTATTGGTTGAACAAGGGTGCCGTTCCTACAAACACCGCACGCAGAATCATGTCTTACGAAGGCATCATGCTTCGCAAGCACCTCGAAGGCGGCGTTGCAAAGGGAGCATTCTCGCAGGAAGAAGCTGACAATCGCTGGAATGCTTGGAAAGCACAGCAGGAAGCCAAGGTCAGCTCAAAGGTCAACACCTTAAGAGAGTCTGCAAAAGCAGGCAAGAAAGCAGCTGCCGACGCTGAGGCAAAGGTCAATGAAGTCCGCGCCGAAGCCATCGCAAAGAGGAAGAAGGAAGAGGAAGAGAAGAAGGCTGCCGAAGCTGCCGCTGCCGCAAAGGCTGCTGAAGAAGCTGCTGCACAGGCTGCCGCCGAGGCTGCTCCTGCCGAAGAGCCCGCAGCTGAAGAAGCCCCTATGGCTGAAGCTCCAGCAGAAGAAGCTCCAAAGGCTGAATAAGCCATTGGCTTACGCCTCATGAGAATCCTGAAGTCTTACGGAACGGACGGCGGAGTTCTTGTGAACTCTTCCGACATTCCTGAAGGCATAGATTTGAAAGAACCGGCAACCATCGTCTTCGACGGGCTGCCGGTTCCTTTTTTCATTGAAGGGATCCGCGAGAAAGGCAGCCGCGCGGTGATCAAGTTCGAAGATGTCGACTCCATCGCCCAGGCGGAGGAACTGGTCGGCAAGGATGCCGTCTTCTCCTCCGAATCGGACCAAAACGAGTCGGAATTCGAAGCCATCATCGGCTTCAAGATAATCGATGCAAACGACGGTTCCCTATTCGGCACCGTCTCGAACTATTACGACATACCAGGAAATCCATGCCTCTGCGTCATGCACGACGGCAAGGAAGTCCTCGTCCCTTTTCACGAAGACCTCATCCGCAAATTCTCCCGCCGTTCCAAATCCATCACCATCGACATCCCCCATGGACTCGCCTGACCGATCTCGAATATCGACAGCGGCTCAAGACCAGAGTGGCCCCCACCTGCCGACGCGTCAGTCGGCGAAGCAACGCGGGAGGCGCGTTACTTGAAGCTCTTGATGATTTCGGACGCCTTGGCGACCTTCACGTCGAGCATTTCCTGAGTCTTTGCCTCGCAGATGAAGCGAAGGTACGGTTCCGTGTTCGAAGGCCTGATGTTGAACCACCAGTCGGCGAATTCCACGCGGTATCCATCAAAATCGTAGAAAGCAGTCGATTTCTCCGCCCCCATGAAATAGTCCTTCACCGCTTCCATTGCCTCGGCCTTGCTTTCCAGCTTGAAGTTTATCTCTCCCGAGTTCTTGTAGCGTACTATGGAGGCAATTACTTCGGAGAGAGTCGTTCCATGCGACTTGAAGTCGGCCACAATGTTCATTATCAGTATTGACGCCAAAATTCCGCTGTCAGAATAAAAGAAATCGCGGAAATAGTAATGTCCTGCCAGCTCTCCTCCATATATTCCGTCTATCTCGCGCAGCTTTCTTGCCGCATAGGCGCGCCCCACCTTCCAGGTGTGCATCTCGGCTCCCATCGGCGTAAGGTACTCTCCCACCGCCTTGGAACTGCGGATATCCTGCAGGACTTTCCCTCGGAGGCCCTTCTTCTTCAGGAACCAGTTCCCCAGCACTGCGATCATCAGGTCAGGCGAGATGAACTGCCCCTTCTCATCCACAAATACAACGCGGTCGGCGTCGCCGTCATAGATCACTCCAGCGTCGCAATGCTCCCTTCGGACCAGCTCGCCCAGTCCTGCCACATTTGCAGGAATCAACGGATTAGGCTCGTGGTTAGGGAACGCCCCATCCATTTCCTCATTGATGCATATCGGCTTTGCACCGAAAATATCGCGCACGAACAGTGAGGACATCCCGTTCGAGAGGTCCATTCCTATCTTTATGCCAGAATAATCTCCAAGGAACTGCTTCTGGAAATCCATGTATTCCTTCTTCTTGTCGAACTCCACTTCCCTGCCACGTCTTGAGGCCACAGGAGTAGGCTCACCCGACAGTATCCACTGCTGTATCGTGTCGAGCCCCGACTCCAATCCCACCGGAAGCGCATTTGTCGTCGACACCTTCATTCCGTTGTATTCCTTCGGGTTGTGGGAAGCCGTAATCTGAATCGACGCATTGAATCCATAATTTGCCGTAACGAAATAGACGTAAGGCGTAGTAGCCAGCCCGAGGACATACGCATCGGCACCGGCATCGCAGATTCCAGCGATCGCCGCAGCATAGATCTCCGGCGATGACAGCCTGCAATCATGTCCGATTGCCACCTTGTCAGTATTCAGCAGCCTAGGCAGGAAATACCCCACCTTATAGGCATCGTCTTTTGTAAACTCCACGCCGTACAGGCCGCGGATGTCATAGGCATGAAAAGCGCCCATAGTAGTATCATCGAGGTTTTAGATTATCTTCTTGTCAGTCCTGACCTTGTACGAACAACGCACGTTCCCTTTTGAAATGCCATAAAGCTTATTGGCTATCAATTTCTTGCGTATCGGGGTGGCGCGATCGGTGAACATTATCCCATCCAGATGGTCGTATTCGTGCTGGATCATCCTGCATCCGAAGCCATCGAACTGTTCCTCCTGCTCCTTCATGTCCTCATCCAGATAGCGAACCCTTATCGCCTCCGGCCTGGTGACGTTCGCATCCACGTCAGGAATGCTCAGGCACCCCTCGCTGTATTCCACAGTACTCTCGCTTTCAGCGATTATCACAGGGTTGATCATCGTCCTTCTGAAATCCGCCAGTTCCGGGAACTGGTCCTTGAATCCTCTTCCGTCCACCACCAGGATGCGCAGCGACTTTCCAACCTGGGGCGCTGCCAGCCCGCATCCATCTGCATGAAGCATCGTCTCCTTCATGTCCTCGGCGAACTGCTTCAAGTCCTCCGGCTTGTTCTGTTCAGTCACTTCTGCCGCCTTTTCGCGCAAAACTTCGGCTCCGTATAAATAAATAGGTAAAATCATGTCTTATTTCTTTTTATTCAATGCCACGCGCAGTTCAGCGCGAGGCTTCGTTCTTCTTTCGATCCATGTAACCCTGCAAAATCAACGCCGCACTCAGCTTGTCCACCTGCATCTTGTCCCGCCTTTCCATCTTCTTCAGCCCGCCGTCTATCATTGCCCTGTGCGCCAGGACCGACGTGAACCGCTCATCCTCCAGATCCACCGGCTTGTCCGGAAAGGCCTTTTTCAGCTGCTTCAGGAAGATATCGACATCCGCCGCAGCCGCCGAAGGAGTATTGTCCATATTCATCGGATACCCTACAATGAACCTTTCCACAGGGTTTACTTGGGCATAAGTTTTGAGATATTCGATTATCTTTGCAGCCTGGACAGTTTCCAAAGGGGACGCGAATATGCGCAACGGGTCGCTGACGGCGACTCCCATCCTTTTTCTGCCGTAATCTATCCCAATAAGTCTGTCCATGTCCGCAAAGTTAGCAAAATGCCGAAGAATAACAGCAAAAACATACGGTTCACCGTCACCGACGATTCCCACAAGGAACTGTTCTCCGCCTCCACCACCCGTGGGCGCGTGAAGACTTGGGTTGCATTGTCAATCGTAGCTATCATATTCATCACATACGCCATCCTTGCGTGGACTCCAGCCCGCAATCTCATTCCCGGCTACCCTAACGCAGCCTCCAAGAAAGCCGCAGTCGAGAACAAGATGCGCATGGATTCCCTCGAACGTGAAATGGCAGTGTGGAACATGCAGCTCACGAACATCAAGCACATCGTCAAGGGCGAGGAGCCTGTCATCCACGACAGCCTCATGACTGCCAGGAAAGAATCCGAAAAAGTCGATGAAAAGAATGTCAAGGCTTATGCCGACGGCGATTCCGCCCTCCGCGCCGAAGTCCGCAAGCAGGAAAAGATCTCAGCGGCTTACCAGAAGACTCAAATAACGCAGATAGAAGGCATGCACTTCTTCACTCCAGTCCAAGGCCTTGTAACAGCTGGCTTCGACCACGCCATCAAGCATAACGGCATAGACATCGCAGCCCCCGAAGGAGCGATTGTCTACGCCGTCCTCGACGGTACCGTAATCTCCGCAGGATGGAACGACGACACCGGCTTCACCATTCAGATTCAGCACGCCAACAATCTTATTTCCATATACAAGCACGCAGAAAAGCTGCTTAAGGACACTGGCGACAAAGTTTCCGCCGGAACTCCAATCGCACTTGTCGGCTCCACAGGCAAGCTCTCCACAGGCGACCATCTCCATTTCGAGCTCTGGCACGACGGCGAGCCTGTCGACCCGGCTCTTTACATCAATTTCTAGACTATGGACAAGCGCAGGATAGCCATAATCGGTTCCACAGGATCCATCGGGACGCAGGCTCTGAATGTGGTTTCACAACACCGCGACCTCTTCGAAGTCGAGCTTCTCTGCGCCAACAACAACTACTCCCTGCTCGCATCTCAGGCGCGGGAATTCGACGCCAACAATGCAGTGATCTGCAATGAGGGTCTTTTTGACGAAGTCAATGCTTCCCTCAGCTCCTCGGATACCAAAGTCTTTGCAGGGATGGAGTCCGCATGCGACCTGCTGGAAGGCTCGAACATCGACCTTGTGCTCGTTGCATCCGTCGGCATAAGCGGCCTGAAGCCGACGCTCCGCGCCCTGCAGGCTGGAAAGCGCGTCGCATTGGCAAATAAGGAAACCCTGGTGGCGGCTGGAGAGATAGTGATGCGGACTGCAGCTGAATGTCACGCACCGCTCATTCCGGTCGATTCGGAACACTCTGCCATTTTCCAATGCCTTCAGGGGGAAAAGTCTCCGATTGAAAAGATACTCCTTACCGCCAGCGGCGGACCGTTCCTCGATTTCACCGAAGAACAGATCGTCTCGGCGTCCGTGAAGCAGGCATTGAACCACCCTCGTTGGAAGATGGGCGCAAAAGTCACCATCGATTCTGCAAGCCTGATGAACAAGGGCTTCGAGGTAATGGAAGCGCGCTGGATCTTCAACGTCAAGCCTTCCCAAATCGAAGTCGTCGTCCATCCGGAATCCATAATCCACTCCATGGTCCAGTTCGCCGACGGGTCAGTCAAAGCCCAGCTCGGTTCGCCTGACATGAGGATTCCGATCCAATATGCCCTTTCCTATCCTTCACGCCTTCCGCTCGATTCGAAGCGCCTCGACTTCTTCAGCCTGCGCCAGCTCACTTTCAGGCAGCCGGACCTTGCGAAGTTCCCGTGCCTTGCATTGGCTTATGAAGCCCTGGAAAAGGGGGGCAATGCTCCGTGCGTGCTTAATGCCGCCAATGAGATTGCAGTCGGAGCCGTCCTGAACGGCGAGCTGAAGTTTGGATTGATTCCGGAAGTCATCCGCCGCACCATTTCGGAAATGCCCCTTGAACCCATTCCGGACACAGATTCGATTTACGCCTTTGACTCCGAAGCACGCCTCCGCGCCTCCGAAGTCCTCAAGCGCCTCACCACCTGACCCCGATCAACACATACCCAACCTAACGGATAATCCCACACCGCAACCGACAACCTATAACTAATTTCAACAATGTCTGCAGTCCTGATAAGAATTCTTGAAGTGATCTTTTCGCTGACCCTGCTGGTGTTCGTCCACGAGCTTGGTCACTTCCTTGCGGCGAAGATGTTTCATATACGAGTCGAAAAGTTCTACATCTTCTTCGACCTCGGCTTTGCGCTGTTCCGCTGGAAACCCAAGGGCTCCGAAACTGAATATGGCATCGGCTGGCTGCCTCTGGGCGGCTATTGCAAGATAGCCGGAATGGTGGACGAGTCGATGGACAAGGAGCAGATGAAGCAGCCGCCTCAACCCTACGAATTCCGCTCGCACCCTGCCTGGCAGCGATTTATCGTAATGATAGCCGGAGTCTTCAACAACTTCGTGATGGCCATCATCCTCTATGCCTGCGTCTTCTCCACATGGGGAAACCAGTACATCAAGAACAGCGACGCTGTCTACGGCATCGCCACAAACGAGCTCTCCTACAACATGGGCTTCCGCGACGGCGACAGGATTCTCGCCTTCGACGGCGTATCGACAGAAAACTTCGACAACCTCCAGGTCGACATGGCCCGCTCTCAGGCCAAGACCGCTACAGTGCTCCGCAACGGGGACACGCTTACCCTCCAGATCGACCAGAAGTATCTTCCTGAAGTGCTGAACACTCCCGGAATGTTCGGTCTCGCATATCCGTTCGTCATCGCTTCAGTTCCAGACACCTCATGGAACGCATCAGCAGGTTTGCAGCACGGCGACAAGTTCGTCGCCCTCGACGGCAGGCCGATGTTCATCGTCCAGACCATCCAGGCGGAACTCCAGAAACACCGCGACACATCCATCATCGTCGCCGTGGCCCGTCCTGCCGACACCAGCGTCGTATCCAAGCCCGCCTCCACCCGTCTTGCGCTTTCCTCCGCACCAGCCGCCACAGCAAGCACAGTTGCACATACAAGCCCTTCTGATGCCGATTCTGCTTCTGATGCCATCGCATATTCAATGGTCGCTCCAGGCGACTCCGTATTCGAACTTCGACTGAAAGTCGACACCGCCGGAAAGCTATGCGTACTGCTTGACAGCGACGTGAACAAGATGTTCCATGTCACGGACCAGCGCTATGACTTCTTCACGGCCATCCCTGCCGGCGCCACAAAGGCATGGCAGACGTGCAAGAACTATGTAAAGGAACTAGGCCTGATATTCACGCCAAAGACGAAAGCCTATAAATCCGTCGGCAGCTTCATCCGCATCGGGCAGGTATTCCCAGCGACATGGAACTGGCACGCCTTCTGGCTTCTGACCGCCTGGCTGTCCATCATGCTGGCTGTCCTGAACATCATTCCAATCCCCGGTCTGGATGGAGGCCACATCCTGTTCGTCCTCGTCGAAATGATATCCGGCAAGAAGCCAAGCGACAAATTCCTCGAAATCGCGGAGACCATCGGACTTATATTCCTAGTCCTGTTGATGATCCTCGCCTTCGGCAACGACATCCGCAGTCTCTTCCACTAGTCAGCCACTAGTCCTCCGCCCCACCCCAGCCAACGCTCCCAGCCAACGTTTCCACAATTGGATGCCAGCACCAATACCCATGCACAGGTTCACCTGCTGCTTTGCTCCTTTCGGCCCTCTCAAAACTGTGCGCCAGATTTCGTAATCCATCTCCGACATGGCATTGCCAGCTGGGACTTCGCCTCCAAAATCGAGTCAACTTCACCTCTGGACACTTAATAACCTTGAAGATAGAACGTATGCTGTGAACTCGAGGCTTGTTTAAAGACCTCACGATATTCCAATGATTTATTAGAAAATAATAATTTGAAAATCAATTATAACTATCGTATAACTTGATAGTTAAATGATAATATTAGACATGATCATAAATTAAAATAGGAAAATAATTATAAAGTGAAAAAATACCTCTCAAAATATGCTTGAAACGAGAGGAAATAAACGATATTAGCGGTTGTAAAACGTAATAAAGATATGGAGACGAGAGATTTTACAACAGGAGAGAATTCGGCTTCAGGTTCTTGCGGGGACCTATTCGCCGATGTGATGACAGAGACTGCCAACGCCGTGACTTCCAAAAGCGCAGCGGCCGCGAATTCGACAGACCAGGCGGCAGCCGGGAATTCTACAGACGCGGCAGATGCCGGTAGAGGGACAGGGAACAGCGCAACGCCAAAAGGTACTGCGGCCGGGATAAGAAGGGGACGCCTCCACTTGAGGCGCGAGGAGGCATCAGCCGAGTTGCGGGCCAAGGTTTCGGCAAATGTTTCTGCAAAGGCTGCGTCATTGCGCAAGAATGTCGCCGACGTAGTCTCAAAGGCAAGGAGGCTTCAAAGTTGCGGAGCCATCGAGCCAGCCATGGCTCAGAAGGTAATCAATGCCACGCGCAGTGCCAATGCCTACATTCGCCGCAAGAAACGGACCGAAGGCAACAGCCCGTATTCCACTTGCAGCGCAGGCGCCATCGACAGAGCTGACGTATTGAACATCAGATTCAGCGGCCAGGATGAAGCAAAGGTCATTCGCAATGACGGCGAAGCCAACGCAATGAGTCCCGGCTTCAGCGGCAGTGACAACTCGAGGTGCACTGATTCTTCTGACATAGAAGAATCCTACTGCCAAAGTAAAAAGGTAGATGCAAATCCGCAAGTCGAGGAGGCCACTGCAGTCGGAAGCAGAGCGATATTGGATCGCGTTGTCGAAAGGAGCCTTCAGGACTTCGACGCACATGACGTAGAGGCGACTGGAAAATCTAGCGGATCAGGCGAGATTGTGGACGGAAGCTCGGGCGGCTCCAGCGAAAATGAAATTATAAGCAGCAAGACTGAGGCCGAGAGCAGCGAAGCTGAAATTGAAAGCATCGAAACGCCGGCGAAGCGAAACGCCGAACTGAGGAGAAGGGCTGCTGAGGATGGAATCCAGACGTTATCCAACGAGGAGCTTGTGTCTTTGCTGTTGAATCAGAGCAGCCGATACAGCTGTCCGCCGAAAGCTGCGCAAACCCTGCTGGACTCCAATGACGGCAGCCTGCTCGGAATTTCAGACAGAAGCTTGAAGGAGCTGATGATGATTCCGGGCATTGGAATCTACAGAGGAGTTACCATCCAGGCCATCTTTGAATTGGGCAGAAGGCTCCGAAACGAGATACCTCGGCCGAAGCCGGTGGTTATTTCAGCACAGTCGGCTTTCGAGCTCCTTCGCACCGACTTTCAGGACTTGAACCACGAGGAGAGCTGGGCACTCTTCCTGAATAGGGCTAATGGTTTGATATCCAAGGAACGAATAAGTATGGGAGGGGTCAGCGCAACTACCCTGGACCCTCGCATAATAGTGAAGAGAGCAGTAGACTTGCTTGCCAGTTCGTTTATCATCGCCCATAACCACCCATCGGGCAACATGTATCCGGGGGATCTGGACAAGAAGATGACGGTCGCCTTAAGGCAGGCTGCGGCATTGTTCAACATTACGCTTTTAGACCATCTGATCATAGCCGGGAACAAGTTTTTCAGCTTTTCAGATGAAGGTCTGTAGATTTTGCCTACCTTTGATATTCGGCAAGGGCAGCCATTCTTCCCTTGCCGAATACTATGAAGATCAACAATCTTTCCGAGACCAATTCAGTTCTGAATCAATTCCTAGCCGAGATGCGCGACAAGACACTTCAAAAGGACAGCATGCGATTTCGCACGAACCTGGAGCGCATTGGTAGAATCTTCGCTTATGAAATAAGCAAGACATTGGATTACAAGAAAATAGATATAGAGACTCCGCTTGGGATCGCAAGTATTATGGTCCCGGACGAACAACTGGTTTTAGGCACCATACTGCGTGCAGGACTTCCGCTTCACAACGGAATCCTGAGCGTTTTCGACAAGGCAGAGAATTCGTTCGTCTCCGCTTACAGAAAGTACGGGAAGGACAACAAGTTCACAATTCAGATTGAATACGCATCGTCTCCTTCCGTTCAGGGGAAGACGCTGATACTCGCCGACACCATGCTGGCCACTGGAGCTTCTCTGGAACTTGCTTATGAAAGGCTCAGCCGCGACGGAGCTCCCGCAAAGCTGCACATCGTGGCGCCTATCGCAAGCGTAGAAGGAGTGGAATTCCTGAAGAAATCCCTCCCTCGGAACAATACCACCGTCTGGGTCGGAGCCATCGACGAGGAACTGACGAACAAGTCTTACATAGTTCCGGGTCTCGGTGACGCCGGAGATCTCTGCTACGGCGCCAAAATCTAGGACTGCTGCATCACAAAAGGCTGGATATCATTTCCATCAATCCCTATACGTCAAAAAAAGCGGCTCGGATCCATCTCCGAGCCGCTTTTTGTCGCTTACCTATAGGAAACTTCCTATTTCTCCTCAGCTTTTGGAGCTTCTGCTTCTGCCTTTGGAGCCTTGGCTTCTGCCTTTGCAGCGGCCTTCTTAGGAGCCGGTGCTGCCGCAGCATTGGCATCAAGCTTGTTGATGTAGACTGCGATTCCGCTCTTCAGGTTGGCAGCCTTGTTCTTGTGAATGATGTTTGTCTTTGCAAGACGGTCTATCATAGAGTAGACTTTAGGTGCCGAAGCTTCTGCAGCAGATTTGTCGGTAGTGTTTCTTATCGCCCTGATGGCGTTTCTTGTAGTCTTCGCATAATATTTGTTATGCTCATTGTGCTTCGCTGTCTGGCGGATGCACTTGTCAGCTGATGCGTGTTGTGCCATTGCTTTTTATTTTTTTATAATAATAGGTAGTGGGTACGGGAATCGAACCCATATGCCAAGAATGAAAATCTTGTATCCTAACCTTTAGATGAACCCACCATGTCAATCACTTTCCAATACGGAAAGGCCCCTTTAAGGGGTTGCAAAGATATATACTTTTTCTTTTTCGGCAAATATTTTTTTTAAAATGCCCGACAGAAGCCAATGCAACGCTCCGCGTCTTGAGAACCTCAGAGCCTGACATTGATTCGATGTGGGGAAAATGCTTATTTCTTTGGCTTTGCCTCGAACTCGTCTGCCCAGTCGAAAGAGTAGATTATGGATTCGACCTGCCTCAAATAATTGCGCTTGTCATATTTAGGAGCATAGACGAAAGCAACCATAGTGATTACATAGTGATTCTGCTCGTCTAGGAATGTATGGCTCACGAATGGGCCGCCCATGTAGTCGTTGACCACTTCCCAAAGTCCGCGCATTTCCGCAAATGACTTGTCCTTCAGCTTGACCCATCTGTAACCCGGCTTCAATGCACTGATCGTCATATAGCTTCCATCGCGCATGCCAGGGACCTGCTCTTTCAGCACGGCGTTCATCTGCTCCAAGATCTTGTCAGGCTGAGCCCAAAGCGAATCCAGGTACGGAACCTTATACATCAGGACAGCCTGATTCGTGTAAGTCGTCTCGTAAGATACCCAGGCGAAATTATCCGTCAGCTTCTTTATGCTGTATTCATTTGGAAAATAAGGGGATCCTCCGAAAATCCTGGCAATCTTGTTGCGGATTTCAACATTTTCGTACAGCTTTGCATTGTTGATGATTCTCAGCCTCTCGCTCTGGTCGAAGATGTTCAGCAGCCTTTCGTGGTTGTCGACGATGCATTTTGTAAGGCTGTCGGGGCTCGGAGAATTGATGGAAACCACCGTCTGAGGTGCGGCCCATACGTCCATTCGCATCTCGAATTTGCTCTTCTTCAAGTTGGGATCCACTTCAAGCATCAGGATGTTGCGGTGGACCTTGAACAGGTCAGTGAAAGATGTAGGAGGAATATTGAACAGCACATAATAAGGTTCAGTCTGAGGCAGATAAGGGAAATCGCCTCCTAAAACATTTCTGGCTGCAATTCCCGGATCTCCTTCCCAGTTGCCTTTAGTGCAGACAACCTGTATCTCACCTGCCTTTCCGGAAATGTTGGACATATATCTCTTCGAATTACGATTGCAGGAGACGGCCAGCAGGCAAAGGGCAACCATTGCGACGGTGAATAATTTCTTCATATTGATTTGTGTTATTATATCCTAAAGTTCGTGCCTTAGCCTGGCTATCGGTATGTTCAGCTGCTCGCGGTATTTGGCCACCGTCCTGCGCGCCACTCTGTAACCCTTCTCGTTCAATACCGCAACCAGCTCCTCGTCGGTAAGCGGATTCCGCTTGTCTTCCTCGTTGATGCTCTTTGCCAGGATGTTCTTGATTTCGCGTGTCGATACCTCATCTCCAGACTCGTTCAGAAGTCCTTCGGAAAAGAAGTACTTAAGTGGGAAAATCCCGAACTGAGTTTGTATGTACTTGCAGTTCACCACTCTGGAAATGGTAGAGATATCAAGTCCCGTCTTTTCGGCAATGTTCTTCAGCACCATAGGACGAAGCTTGGTCTCATCGCCTTCCATGAAATAGTCGTGCTGGAAGTCGATTATCGCATTCATCGTGTTCTGTAAAGTGTTCTGCCTCTGCTTGATAGCCTCGATGAACCACTTGGCGCTGTCCAGCTTCTGCTTTACGAACGAAGCCGCTTCCTTTCCTTCGCGAGTGCTGTTGCCGGCCGACTTGACCAGCATGTCAGCATATCGCTTGTTCACGCGCAATTCAGGGACATTGAACTTCGGCATCGTCATTATCAGGTTGCCGTTGTCGTTCTCAAGCAGGAAATCAGGCACCACTTGCTGTGCCTCCTCGGAATAGGAATCGTCTATCTGGCCGCCAGGTCTCGGATTCAGCTTGACTATCTCGGCTATGGCCTCCTTCAGCCTTCTCTCAGACATTCCCGCCTTGGCCATTATCTTCTGGTAATGCTTCTTTGTGAATTCGTCGAAATAGGTCCTTAGTATGGCGAGAGCATCGGCCTTAGCCTGACAGTCGCTGTGAGATTCCATCTGGATTACAAGACATTCCTGTAGGTTCCTGGCCCCCACACCGCAAGGCTCAAAGCCCTGGATTACCTTAAGGATCCTCTCGACATCGGACGGCGTGGTTTCAATGTTAAGCCTGAAAGACAAGTCGTCGCAAAGTGAGTCGATGTCGCGGCGGAGATAGCCGTCGTCGTCGAGCATGCCAACGATGAACTGAGCTATCTTCAGGTCATTGTCTGAAAGTTCACAGTATCCGAGCTGCTGCTGGAGGCTCTGCTGAAAGCTTTCCCTTACTGAAAAAGTGTTGTATTCCGGCTTTAGGTCCTTGCCCTGGTTATTGACGTAAAGTTTATATGAAGGAGTCGGGTCGTCAGTCTGAAAATCGCTCAGAGATACATCCTTGCGTTCCTCCTGATCGGAATCGTCGATTGGTTCCGAATCCTCCGCAGGACCTTCGTCGAGTACCGGATTTTCTTCGATTTCCTTCTTGATTTTCTGTTCAAGTTCAAGCGTAGGCAACTCCAGCAGCTTTATCGTCTGTATCTGCAGAGGAGAAAGCCGCTGTACAAGCTTCTGTTGCGTCGTTTGTTTTAGCATAACACAAAGATACGTTTTTTTTCTAACTTTGTGAGTGCAACTAAAACCCCAATGGATACCGTTCAAATAGACCTTGACAAGATCATCGCAGACAGAACTGCGAAATCAGGTAAGAAAGTGCCGAAATTCATTGTCAACTACCTCAAGAGGCTTGTTCATCAGGACGAAATCAATGAAATACTGCTGGATGGGAAGGACCTTACAGGTGCTGCCTTCATTGACAACGCCCTTCGCATGATGGACATCAGGTATGAAGTCCACGACGCAGGGAACATCGACCTCGACGGACGTTACGTAATTGTATCGAATCACCCTCTCGGAGGTCTTGACGGACTGATCCTGATCTCATATTTTTCAAAGACATTTCCCGGCCGCGGGCTGAAAGTCCTCACCAACGATTTTCTCATGAACCTTAAGCCTATCAAGGACATATTCGTCCCGATCAACAAGTTCGGCATGGTAAGGCAGGATGCGGCAAGGGAAATCGACGAGCTGTTCGCTTCCGAGAAGGAAGTCCTCACCTTCCCGGCAGGCCTGTGCTCGCGGAAGGTCAAAGGAAAGATCACCGACCTTGAATGGAAGAAGAGTTCGGTCAAGAAAGCTGTAGAAAGCGGACGGGACGTCCTGCCTGTCTTTTTCGCCGGACAGAACTCGAATCATTTCTATAACGTCGAAATACTCCGCAAGTTCCTGGGCATAAAGTTCAACATCGGGATGGCCCTGCTCCCCGGGGAGATGTTCAAGAAGAGGAACTCTTCCCTGGACTTCTACATCCGCAAGCCCATACCCGTAGAGACATTTACAAAGGACCACACATATCAGGAGTGGACAGAATACGTCAGAAATATAGTTTACAATGGATAACGAAGCTGAAAAGCCTATTATGCAGCCCATCATCGAGAGAATTCCACGAGAGGCCTTAAAGAAGGAGCTGACGGACGACAAGTTCGTCAGGGACACCCGAAAGGGCGACAACAAGATATATGACGTCACTGCAGAAGATTCTCCGCAAGTCATGCAGGAGCTGGGTCGAATCCGCGAAATCACTTTCCGCGAAGCAGGCGGCGGGACAGGCCTTCCGGCGGACATCGATGCGTTCGACGTCGACGATGAGCGCCCCTACCACCAGCTCGTAGTCTGGGACCCCGAGCAGGAGGAGATCCTCGGCGGTTACCGCTACATCCTCTGCCGCGACCTGGATCCCGAAAAGATGGCGACCAAGGAGCTGTTCGTCTTTTCCGACAAGTTCGTCAAGGATATAATGCCCTTCACCATCGAGCTTGGACGCTCGTTCGTTCAGCCAATGTACCAGCGCATGAACCTTCGCAGAAAGGGCATCTACGCCGTCGACAACCTTTGGGACGGTTTGGGCGCTCTCGTGGTCAAATACCCGGATTACAAGTACTTCTTCGGGAAAGTCACGATGTACAAGAACTACAACGTGGAAGCCCGCAATACTCTCATGAATTTCATGCGGCTGTATTTCCCGGATCCTGATGAGCTTGTAAGATGCATCGAGCCGCTCGACATCGATGCCCGGAACACTAAATGGGCGGAACTCTATGATGGCCTGTCCCTCGACGAAGCATACCGCAAGATGCAGCACGAGGTGCGCAACCTTGGTGAACAGGTTCCTCCTCTGATCAATTCATACATCGGCTTGACTGATACGATGCGTACTTTCGGCACCTGCAACAACTACGGTTTCGGAGGAGTCGAGGAGACGGGAATCCTCCTGACCATAGCCGACATGAATCCGGACAAGCTCGAGAGGCACGTGCAACCGCTGCGCGAACTTGCCGACATACTTCTTTCAAGCTGGTTCAAGGCCCGTGAAAAGGCAAAGAAGGCACGTGAGGAGCAAAACACGACTTGGCAGAAGAATGTCAGAAAAGCCAAGGACTATGCCAACAAGAATCTTGGAAAAATGCCGAAGATCAATAATCCTTTCAAGCGAAAGTCGGCTGCAAAGGACAATATCGACACCAAAGCCCAAAAGCCTACGCGGAAGAACGTCATGAATTACCTCCGCAGAAAGAACCGTAAGCAAAAATAGGATTATCTAGAAGAATAACGGGTAATTGATAGTCTCCTTGACAAGGAAGGCTGTGGAATACCTGTCCTTGATTCTGTCCATGAACCGCAATGCGTCGTTCTTGGTGCGGAAATCGCCGACAGTCACTTTGAAATATGGATTTTCGTATGTCCTGTAAGCATGGACGCCTGGATGGTCGGATTCGAAGCCTCCGGCAACCGATGAGGACATGTCACGGGCATTCTGCTTGTTGTCGAAGAATATCCTGATGCGGTAGCCGCTGATCTTCCTGGAGGAATTGTTCGAAACCTGGCTCCTGAAAGCCATCAAGATGGACTGGGACTGCTGAAGTGAGATGCTTCCCAAGGCATTCGATCCGTTTTTGAGCAGATCTATGATGTCGATGCCTGCATAGCCGTGGTCTTCGGAAGGCTGTGCATAATACGAAGTGTCTTCAACCTGCGAAAATGCAGGGAGGCTGGACAGAAGGCAGAAAGCCAGCATTAATGCAAAGCGTCGCATTGATCCTGTCGGTTTATTTATTTACGGCTATGCCGGAGACCCTGAATTCATCAAGCAGGTCCTTGGCAGGCATCTGGTCGTAAATGATATGCTTGGAAAGGCCTATGCCGTTGCGGACGGTGATGTCGAGGCTGACGGTGTAGGCGTCGGTCTTGAAAGTATCGAGACTTATGCCGTTCAGGAATCCGAGCGGATTGATCATTGTAAGTTGGAGCGGCACTGGAAGATTGTTCATGCTGCGCGGCACGATGGTTACATCGTCTAGGATCTGCACGTCGGCAAAGTCCTTGCCGTTCTTGTAGAACGTGCCGAACAGGTTCGTTATGGTGTATGAAGAGACCGTAGGGTTGTCTATCTGCACGTTCAAGTCGAGCTCGACCTGCGAAGTTCCAATGAACTTCACATTGGTGACCTGAGTGTCGATGAAGCGCAGCTTCTTGTAATTCTGGCAGGACGTTAGAGTCAAAGCAAAGACTGCAAGTGTAAGGATGATGTATGACCTTCTTCTCATCGCATTGTGTATTTGATGCAAAGATATAAAAAAACCTATCTTTGCATGGTAATAAATTGGGGGATGGCAAAGAAAGTCTACATTGAAACCTATGGCTGCCAGATGAATGTCTACGACAGCGAACTCGTATCGTCCATACTGCAGAAAGATGGATTCGAACAGACCGAAAAGGCCGAGGAAGCAGACCTGATCCTCATAAACACCTGTTCCGTGCGCGAAAATGCCGAACAGCGCGTATTTGGTCGCCTGGATTTCTTCAAGTCCCTGAAGAAAAAGCGCAAGTGGCTGGTCATAGGGGTGCTTGGATGCATGGCGGAGAGGCTGAAGGAAAAGCTGCTGGAGCATCCTGCCGTTGACCTCGTTGCAGGTCCTGACTCATACCGCGATCTTCCGAAGCTGGTTTCAGCGATGGCTGAAGGAGGTTCTCACATCAACACCCTGCTATCACACACTGAAACCTATGCTGACATCTCCCCGGTCAGGATGAACGACGGCGGAGTCAGCGGCTTCATTTCCATAATGCGCGGCTGCAATAATGTATGTTCTTATTGCATAGTCCCTTATGTGCGCGGAAGCGAGCGTTCGCGCGACCCTCGGAGCATAGTGCGCGAGGCTTGCGAAATGTTCGAGGCAGGCTACCGCGAGGTGAATCTCCTCGGCCAGAACGTGGATTCATATCTATATGAAGACAATGCCGCTGGCAGCAAGGTGACTTTTGCCAATCTGCTTGAGATGGTTGCTGCCGTCGACCCGGCCCTAAGGGTTCGCTTCGCCACATCGCACCCGAAAGACATGTCCGACGAGGTGCTCTACGCCATGGCGAAGCATCCGAACATCTGCAAGCACATTCACCTGCCCGTCCAAAGCGGCAGCAACGAGGTTCTGGAAAAGATGAACCGCAAATACACAGTCGAGACTTACCTGCAGAGGATCGCCAAGATACGCGAAGTCCTTCCCGAATGTGGCATAACGACCGACGTCATAGTCGGCTTCTGCGGAGAAACGGCGGATGACTTTCAGAAGACGCTGGACCTCTTCAGGCTGGTCGGATACGACTGGGCGTTCATGTTCGCCTACTCGCAAAGGCCGAACACCAAGGCGGCGCGCCACTTTGCAGACGACGTCACGGCAGAAGAAAAGGAACGCAGGCTCCAGCAGATGATCGACCTTCAAGCCGGGCTCAGCCTTGAAAAGCATCAGAAATGCCTTGGACAATGCTACGAAGTGCTGGTCGAGGGCCCTTCCAAGAAAGACCCGCAGCAACTTTCGGGACGCACATCCCAGAACCGAGTCTGCGTATTCCCGGCTGAAGGCCACAAGCCTGGCGACTACGTCACTGTCCGCGTCGAATCCTGCACTCCGGCGACATTGATCGGAACTATAGTCAAATAACTTTAAAAGATACCGTCATGACAAAAATGAAGACCACATACCTCGGCCATCTGCACAACGAGATAGAACACCTGCAGTCAGGAACGAAAATCACTACCGACGCTCCTCTGGACAACCACGGACTTGGACAGTCTTTCTCGCCGACTGACCTTTTCGCCTCTTCCCTCAGCTGCTGCATGCTTACCATAATCGGCATCAGCGCCGAAAGCTATGGATTCGACATTACGGGAACCACCGTCGACACGGAGAAGGTCATGAATGAAAATCCACGCCGTGTCGGCGAACTGAAGCTGACTGTAAACCTTCCAGAAGGGAAGAACTACACAGACCAGCAGAAACGCCTCATTGAGTCCGCCATAAAGACCTGCCCTGTTGGACGCAGCCTGAATCCGGACATCAAGGTGGACATCACTTTCAATTACTAGCCTGCTTCACCCACTTTACCTTGCCGGCATCACGCGGCTTCGCGTCAGGAGACTGATCGGGATAGCCCAGCGCGATGACAAGATAGATGTGATGGTCTGATGGAATCTCGAGTTTCGCAAGATAATCCTCCATTCCAGGTGCCGATAGCATCATTGCCGGCGACCCCAATGCTACCGACCCTACTCCTAGCGACTGTGCGGCCAGCATAAGGTTCTCGCAGAACATTCCGCAGTCGCTTTCCGACCAGCGGTCTTCAGTGTCAGCGACAAAGACGATTGTCGGAGCGCCATAGAAGAGTCCGCTCCATTTAGGGTTGGAAACCATCTTTGCCATCCTTTCATCTCCGCTCTTCGCCGCATTTTCCTTGACGGCGTCGTTGAGTCCTTCGATGAATTCCGGATCATCAGTCACGCGCACCTCCCAAGACTGGGAATTCCTTGCACTTGGCGCATTGATGGCGCATTTCAGGATTGCATCCATGACATCACGGTCAACCGGCTGGGACTTGAATGCGCGTATGCTGCGACGCGCCATGATGGTCTGGATGGTTTCATTGTCAAGATTCTTCATTGTCTTTTCTGTTTGTCCGTAGCTCACGTTGAAAAACAGCAATGCAGCCGCGAGCGTAATTAGTATCTTTTTCATTTCTTTAAAATGTATGTCTATCGGTCTGCCAGGGAATCGTCGGTCATGCCGAGGCTGCGCATGAGTGCCTCCGGTTCCGGATCCCGTCCCATGAAGTCGCGGAAAAGCACGTCTGCATCCACCAAGCCTCCCTTGGAGAGGACCTTCCTCCTGAATTCTGCCGCAAGTTCGCTGTTGAAAATGCCTTTTTCCTTGAACCTCGTGAAAATGTCCGCCTCAAGTTCCTCCGCCCACTTGTATGAGTAGTATCCGGCGGAGTATCCGCCTGCAAAAATATGCGTGAATCCCGGCGACATTGCCGTTCCCGGCACGTCTGGAAGCAGCTGATAATCTTCAAGCACGCTCTTCTCGAAGTCGGCGGCCGGCATCTCGGGAGCCTTGTCGATGGTGTACCACGCCATGTCGATCATTCCGAAATCGAGCTGCCTGACGCTGTCGTAGCCTGAAAGATAGTTCTTGGACGCTATTATCCTGTCGATGTACTCTTTAGGAATCACCTCTCCGGTCTTGTAATGCCTGGCGAAGGACTGAAGGAATTCAGCTTCGTAAGCCCAGTTCTCCATGAGCTGCGAAGGACATTCCACAAAGTCACGCTTTACGTTCGTGCCTGTCAGTGAGCCATAAGACCCTTCTGCGAGCATTCCATGGAGGGAATGGCCGAATTCGTGGAGGATCGTGGTGAATTCTCCGAAAGTAAGAAGCGACGGAGAGTCTGCAGTAGGCTTGGTGAAGTTTGTCACGAGCGATACGAAAGGCCTTTCCTCCACTCCGTTGTAAACGTCTGTCTCCCTGAAGGAAGTCATCCAGGCTCCGCCGTGCTTGTTGTCGCGCGGGAACCAGTCCATGTAAAGCAGGGCCATGAATTTTCCTGATGCGTCATGGACTTCAAACGCCTTCACATCCGGGTGATATACGGGAATTTTGTCATTCTCCCTGAAAGTAAGCCCATAGAGTCTTCCTGCAAGAGAAAAGAGGGCATTCTGCACCTCTGAAAGCTCGAAATAGGGCTTCAGGTCCTCTTCATTGTAAGAATATCTATCCTCCTTAAGCCTCTCAGACCAATAGCCGAAGTCCCAAGGCATCAGCTCTCCCAGGAAGCCATGATCGGCAGCATATTCACGTACCTCCTCCAGATCCCGACGCCCGAATGGCATTGACTTGTCCATCAAGTTCTTGAGGAATCTGTCCACATTCTCCCTGCTCTTTGCCATCCTATCTTCGAGCTCGAATTCGGCATAGTTCCCATATCCAAGCAGCCTGGCCATCTCTGCAGAAAGGTTCACGGTGTCCCTGATGTTGCCGCTGTTGTCAAACTCCCCTCCAATGCAACGCGTGTTGTAAGCCCGCCAGATTCTCTCCCGAAGGTCCCTCCTGGAACTATATTTCATGAATCCGGCCATTGAAGGCATCTGAAGGGTGAAAGTCCAACCTTCCTGACTGCGCCCTCTAGCCTCTTCGGCCGCCATGTCCTTCACATATTGCGGCAACCCTTCCAGGTCCGATGGATCGGTAAGGTTCAGGGCGAAGGCGTTGGTTGCAGCCAGCACGTTGTTGCCGAACTTCAGCCCTGCCATCGACAGGTCCTCCTGAATCTTGAAGAGCCGTTCCTTTCCTGCCTCGTCCAGGTTCGCGCCATTGCGCTCGAAATCCTTGTAAGTCTCTGTAAGCAGCTTCATCTGCTCCTGATCCAGATTCAATGCCTCCCTCTGCCCATAGACAGACTTTATCCTTTCGAACAGCTTCGGGTTCAATATGACAGACATCTGGTATCCGCTCAGTTCGGGAGTGATCTCTTCTGCCGTCTTCTGCATCTCCGGACTGGTGCAGGCTTCGTTCAGATTGAAGAAAATGCCTGAGAACTTCTCAAGATTGCGGCCGGCATTCTCCATGGCCTCAAGGGTATTGGAGAACGTGGGCGGTTCCGGATCGTTCACTATGGCTTCGATATCGGCTTTTGCCTCGGCCAAAGCCTCGTCGAAAGCCGGACGGTAATCGGAATCCTTTATCTTGTCGAATTGGGGCGCGCCGTAAGGATTCGAGGAAGGCGCCAGTATGGGATTATATGGATGTTTCATTTCTTCCGTAAATATACAAATTTGAAGCCGATTCGGTAGCACAGGTCGAAGCATCTGTACCACTTGGAAAGAGGTGTCACAATGACCGAATTGTAGCAGTCTGGAGCGAATCCGGCTGACAAAAGATCGTTTTTCGGGCAATGCCTCCGCCCGTCGGCGAACATCTGTCTCAGGAGAAAATAGTTCGCCCGCAGTGTGCCGTTGAAGGAGTCAAGAAGCCTCCGCTGCTCCCTGTATTTGGAGTTGTTGAATATGTTCTTGCACCTGCTTGAACAGAATCTCTTGTCCGGCCTGCCGTAGAGCGGCTTCCCGCACACCCGGCATCTCGGTCCCTGTCCGTCTGAAAAAGGCCCTTCCTGCCGGTCCGCTACATCTTTTGTCTGCATATACGTTTACAATCGTTTGACTTCGATTTGCAAAGCTAGCCTTCTTTAGCCTTTTCGCAGCGGCGGAAACGCCTTTATATCTTAATCGAAAGATAAAATATCCGTTTTCGAAATCCGAATGCAACGGCTTGAAAAACTTTAATCGCTTTCAATCGTTTGAAGTATTGTTTTACCCGGAATGCCGGCTTTTCTTCGCGCCACACAACATAAAAACAATTCAACATGGAAAAATTATCCTTTAACAGGGTGGAACTGCTGGGAAGAGCCGGCATGGACGCCAAAGTGATCGAGACGGAGGGCAAGAGAGTGGCCAGATTCACTTTCGCAACCAATGAGCCGTACCACGACAAGAACAAGCAGATCAAGGAGGAAACCACTTGGCACAACGTTTCTGTCTGGGAAGGCCAGAATGTGATTCCGCTTGAAGAGATCAAGAAAGGCAAGTATCTTTACATCAGCGGCACCATCAGGAACACCAAGTACACCACAGCCGAGGGAGAGAAGCGATCATTCATTGAAATCCGCGCATTGAAAATCACTCCGGGCGAAGAAGTCGAGAAAACGATGGGAAGCATCGTCTGACCTGTCGTGAAAAACGCTATTTTTGCGATATGGACACCGGAAATGAAGGCTACAGGTTCGAACCCGGAGAGAAGGTGCGCTTCCTTGATTCGGAAGGCGAAGCCACCGTGATCAGGGCCGTTTCAGACAGGCAGTATGAAGTAGAGACCGGCGACGGCCTGCGTATGATACTGGACTGCTCCGAACTGGTTCCAGTGAACCCGGCCTTCGACGCCAGGCTCGAAGACTCCAAGCCAAAGAAAAAGCGCGTGAACTCAGGATTGAGGCTGAGGGACTACAAGCGGAACAACGGCGAGCGCGAAGTCGTGGACCTGCACCTGAATTTGCCCAAAGGCAGCAATGCCCTGGAGATTCAGCTCCAGACCGTTAAGAACACTATGGACGAGAACCTGCACAGACGCGGCAAGCAGATAATATTCATCCACGGAGTCGGAAACGGCGTGCTGAAGCGCGGCATTGAGAATCTTCTCCGAAGCGATTTTCCGCACTGTTACTGCTGCGAAGCCCGCTACGACATCTACGGAGTGAAGGGGGCGCTGATGGTGGAGATATTGGATTAGAGAATGGAATTGTTTGGTACATTTGCAGACTAAAGCACAGATCATGGCAAGGGATTTTTACCTGTATAATACGCTTACACGCGAGAAGGAACTTTTCAAACCGATTGCTGAAGGGCACGTAGGACTTTATGTCTGCGGACCGACCGTTTATGGCGACCCGCATCTCGGTCACGCGCGTCCCGGAGTAACCTACGACGTCCTCGTACGCCTATTCCGCCACCTCGGCTACAAGGTGCGCTACGTCCGCAACATCACCGACGTCGGCCACCTCGAGCACGATGCCGACGAAGGCGAGGACAAGATTGAAAAGAAGGCCCGCCTCGAAGAGCTCGAGCCCATGGAAGTCGCTCAGTATTACACCGAGCGCTACCACGATGCCATGCGCCTGCTGAACGTGCAGTCGCCAAGCATCGAGCCTCGGGCTTCCGGCCATATCATCGAGCAGATCGCACTTGTACAGGAAATCCTCGACCACGGCTTCGCATACGTGGAGAACGGTTCAGTCTACTTCGACATCGACGCATATAACAAGAAATACCATTACGGAATCCTTTCAGGCCGTTCTCTCGATGAAACGGTAGAGAACACACGCACCCTCGACGGCCAGGACGAGAAGCATAACCCTTACGACTTCGCCCTCTGGAAGAAGGCGTCTCCGGAACACATCATGAAGTGGCCTTCACCTTGGAGCGTTGGATTCCCGGGCTGGCATCTTGAATGTTCCACCATGAGCGCCAAGTACCTCGGTGCCGAATTCGACATCCACGGCGGCGGCATGGACCTGATGTTCCCTCACCACGAATGTGAACTTGCCCAGAACTTCGCCTCACGCGGAGAAGGCGGCGTGCATTACTGGATGCATAACAACATGGTCACCATCAACGGCCGCAAGATGGGCAAGTCTCTCGGAAACTTCATCACCCTCGACGAGCTCTTCCACGGTACCCACAAGCTTCTCACACAGGCTTACAGTCCTATGACCATCCGATTCTTCATACTTCAGGCACAGTATCGCAGCACCTTGGACTTCAGCAATGAAGCTCTCCAGGCTGCCGAAAAGGGAATGAAAAAGCTCATACGGGCGGCCAAGGACGTGAACGATATCGATGCAAGTCCAAAGGCCGCTGAAATTCCGGAAATCGCCGCAACGAAAGAAAAGGTCTACGCCGCTCTTTGCGATGACATGAACACTCCGGTAGCCATCGCCGAGCTCTTCAATGCAGTGACGATGATAAACAAAGCCAAAGACCGTCAGATCAGTATTGATCAGGCAGACATAGACACTCTGAAGTTCCTTATGTCAGACATCCTTACAGGAGTTCTTGGAATGACAGATGAGGAAGAAGGCGGAAGCGAACGGCTGGAACTCATCGACGGGCTCATCAGGATGATCGTCGAAGAGCGCCAGGCAGCCAAGGACAACAAGCAGTGGGCCGTCAGCGACAAGATACGCAACGACCTGAAAGAGCTGGGCGTCCAGTTGAAGGACACTGCCAACGGAGCCGAGTGGACCCTAGACAACCAACAAGGTCTCCATAAAGATGCCTGACAAACTTCAGATTTTTCTCCCCGACGAAGATGAAACCGAACTTCCCCTTTCCGAGGGGATAAAAACCGGTTTTCCTTCTCCTGCGGAAGATTTCCAGAACATCACCCTGAACATCACACAGAAAATCGTCAAGAATCCTGCTTCCACCTTTTACGCCAGAGTCAGCGGCTCCAGCATGATCGACGACGGAATTTCTGACGGCGACATCCTAGTGGTCGACAAGTCCGTGCAGCCTTACGAAGGCTGCATCGCCATCTGTTTTGTGGACGGCGAGTTCACACTGAAGCATGTCGAGATCAAGCCGGACTGCATAATGCTTGTCCGAGCCAACAAGTCCTTCAAGCCGATTAAAGTTACTCCAGAAGAAGACTTTGTCATCTGGGGCGTCGTCAGATACGTAATCAAGAAACTGAAATAGCGATGTTTGCCCTGGCCGACTGCAATAATTTCTTTGTCAGTTGCGAAAGGGTCTTCCGTCCTGACTTGGAGCACAAGCCGGTACTGGTCCTTTCTAACAACGATGGCTGCGTGGTCTCACGCAGCAACGAGGTTAAGGCTCTCGGAGTCAAGATGGGCGTTCCCGTCTATCAGATCAAGGAAATCGTAGACCGTAACCATATCACCGTATTTTCCTCTAATTTCGCTCTTTACGGCGACTTGTCGAACCGAGTCCATTACACACTGCGGCAAATGGTCCCTGACATGGAAATCTATTCCATCGACGAGGCTTTCCTAGACCTGAGGGGAGTAGAAGGAGACCTTGACGCCTTCGCCAAGAGAGTCTCCAAGACCTGCCGCCGGAACACAGGCATTCCTGTCTCAGTCGGCATTGCCCCCACCAAGACACTGGCGAAGATAGCTTCCAAGCTCTGCAAGACTTATCCGAAGCTTCTGGGAGGATGCTACATGCATTGCACGGAAGACATCGAGAAGGTCATGAAGAAGTTCCCCATAGACGACGTCTGGGGCATTGGCAGGAAACATACGAAGTTCCTTTCAATGCTCGGCGTTGAAACAGCCTGGGACTTTGCACAGCTGAACCCCGAGTTCGTAGAAAAGCAGATGAGCGTCACCGGACTGCGCACTTGGCGCGAACTTCACGGCGAGCCTTGCATTGATTTTACCAATAAAGAGCCTGCAAAGCAGCAAATTACATCTTCACGCTCTTTTTCAAAGGAAATATTCGACCTTGAGCCTCTGCGCGAACAGGTTTCCCTGTTCGTATCGATGGTCTGCGAAAAGTTGAGGAAGCAGCACTGCGTCTGCAACCAGGCAATGCCATTTGTTTTGACAAACAGGCACAAAGATAATGTTCCGCAGCAGTTCGAGGGAAAGATAGTCACTTTCCAGGTAGCCACGGACAGCACTCTGGAAATCAACTCGGCAGTGCTTCTCGCATTGAAAGACCTGTACCGCAAAGGGTACGGCTACAAGAAGGCAGGGGTTATCCTGTCCGAAATAAGTTCAAAAAAGACGGTTCAGAGCGCATTTTTCGACAACGTCGACCGTAAAAAACAGGACCACGCCATGCGGGTGATGGACATGATAAACGCACGCGAAGGCAAAAACAAAGTGGCTGTGGCCTCGCAGGATCCCGAAGGAATCCGCATGAACCGCAACCACTTGTCTCCTCAGTACACCACGAAGTGGTCAGACATCATCGTGGTGAAAGCCTGAGCGGCTATAGCGTAACCGACTGAGGGTCGAATTCCATCTTTGCCGACGAAGATCCGACCCAAATCCTGTATTCGCCAGGATCGACCACAAAGCTCTTGGAAACCACATCATAGTGTTGGAATGCTTCGTCGTCGAGGGTGATCATCACCTTCTTCTTCTGTCCTGCCTTCAGGAAAACCTTTTCGTATCCCTTAAGCTCCTTTGCAGGGCGCACTACGGAAGGCTTGACTTCGCCGACATAAATCTGCGCGACTTCAGCGCCTTCAGCCTTTCCCGTGTTCTTTACCTCGAATGTCACTTCGACCTCGTTGCCTTTCTTCCCGGCTTTCTTCACCTTGAAATTGGAATACTCGAAAGTGGTGTATGACATTCCGTAGCCGAACGGATAGAGAGGGGCGACGTCGTTCTTTTCATAGCCGCGATAGCCAGTGAAGAGCCCTTCGCTGTACTGTACTTTCTTTAGGTCGGTGTAGCGGAAACCGGAAATGCCCTTGGTTTCCTGATATGTGTTGAAGCAAGGGTTGTCTTCAGCGCGCCTGCCGATGCTGTATATGAGCTTTCCAGAAGGGTTGACCTTGCCGATAAGGATTTCGGCAACCGCCGTCCCGCCTTCCTGACCAGGATACATCGCATAAAGTATCGCCTTGGCCTTGTCGCTCCAGCCACTGAAATCCACCGCGCCGCCGCAGTTCATCACAACTACGAGGTTCTTGTTCAGGTCATATATCTGATCCATCATTTCAGTCTGCTCGGAAGGAATTTCGAAAGGCCTGTCGTGCCCCTCTCCTTCAATGCTCTGGTTCAATCCGCCGCAGAAGATCACTCCATCGGCTTTCCTTATCTGGCCCTCCCATTTCTTCAAGCCTTCGCCGACGATGGAATACTCCAACTTCATCACGGCTTCATCGGTATTTTCGTAATACTCGACTTCTACATTGTATTTATGTCCTTTCTTCGCATCAAAGGCATACTTCTTCGTTTCTGCGCTATGGTTGCCCCAGTCGTCGATTACCTTCTTTCCGTCGATGCCCATCCTGAAGCCATCGTCGCCGGTAAGCACGAAGGAGACTTTCTGATCCTTCAGAGGGCAGTAAACTCCGCTCCAGCGGATAGAGAACTTATCCCCTGGGAAGTTCGCCATAGGCGACTCCTTGCCGGCATACTCGAATTCAATGCCCGTGTCCGTACGTGTCGCGGCCGGCTGACCTTCAAGTTCCATATTGTCATAATACTGGCCTACCAGTCCTGCCGTCTTGCAGGAAGCATCCGTAAAGAATTCCCCGGTTTCGCCAAACTGCGTATTGCCATGGCTTGTGGCGATAAGCGCGCTCTTGAACTGCTTTCCGACTGCATCCATGCCTGCCGCAACAGTGACAGTCGAGAAAGGATGGACCTCCCCGCTGCCTCCGCCCATGACGGTCACATCGGCATTCGGCCCGATGACTACGTAATTGCCCTTCTTCAAAGGCAACATGTCCCCATCGTTCTTCAGCAGGACGATTCCCTCCTCTGCGACAGTAAGCGCCGTAGCAGCCGATTCAGGATTGTTCTGCGGAATTGACTTGTCCTCGCGAGGCTTGTCGAACATTCCGAAAGCGATAAGCGTCTGAAGGATATGCTGGACCTTTTCGTCTATCACCCTTTCGTCCACGACTCCGTTCTTGATCGCCTCCTTCAGTACTGCAGGATTCATATATTTCCCTGAAGGCATCTCAAGGTCAAGGCCTGCATTCGCAGAAGCTATTCCGCTGTATGCTGCGCCCCAATCTGTCATATAAATCCCTTCAAATCCCCACTGTCCTCTCATGATGTCCTGAATGAGATGAGGGTTCTCAGGCGTGTGCTCTCCGTTAACCATGTTGTAGCTCGACATTATCGCTCCGACGTGCGCCTTCGTCACAGCCTTGCGGAAAGTCGCAAGATAAAGTTCCTGCAGCGTCCTTTCATCGACCTCAGATGAAACGTCGTAACGGTCCCATTCCTCGTCGTTGGCGCAGAAATGCTTGATCGTCGAGATGACGCCCTGCGACTGCACGCCCCCGATGTATTGGACTGCCGTTTCAGAGGCCAGATATGGATCCTCCCCGAAATATTCGAAGTTCCTTCCGCAGAGCGGAGACCTGTACATATTCACCCCCGGTCCGAGAATTAAGCCCACTCCCCTTGCCTTGCAGTCCTTTCCGAGCTGTTCGCCCATCTTATGCACGAGCTCCCTGTCCCAGGTCGACGCAGTTACGACTCCGCTTGGATAAAGCGTGCTTTTCGTATCGTTCCTGACGCCTTGTGGCCCGTCGGCCATCCTGATTTCCGGAATTCCAAGACGCGGTACAGCCCTGATATAAAAATCATTGATTCCGCCGATGTAATCCAGCTTCTCATCGAGCGTCATCTGCTTTACCAGCCCGGAAGCACGCTCCTTGGCCTCCTTCGTAATTTCTTGGCCATTCACATTCAATGCCACGGACAGTGCCAGTGCCGCCGGCAGTAAAAATCCCAGCTTCATATCATTATCAATTAAATCTGTCTTCCCAATGCATCTCTCCCGCCGCATCCTGTCCTACTGCGCCAGCGCATCCGCCACAGCCTTCCCCAACGCCCTACACTTCCCGCGCACCTCCGGCGTGATGCCGGACTTGCATTCCACAGGCTCTCCAGCCATCTGCCAGCCGTTGTCCACCGCAAACTGAGCAAGAGTCTTTCCAACGACTCCTCCCCATGAAAATTCCCCGAACGCTCCAAGTATGTGATTTTTTATCCCCCTGTGTGCAACTGCATTGACCAATGTCTCGATGCCAGGATACATCCCATTCATATATGTCGGTCCACCTATCACCAGAGCCCTGTATTGGAACACATCCGACAGAATATATGACACATCCGTGTGACTCACATCATACAATGCCACGTCCTTCACTCCAGCCTCCACCAGTCCAGTCGCCACCTCTTCTGCCATTTCGCGCGAATGTCCGTACATCGAGCCGTAAGCTATCACAGCTCCGCGCGAAGCATAGTAAAGGCTCCAGCGGTTGTAAAGTTCCTTCACCTTCGGCAGACTTTCAGTCCAAACAGGTCCATGAGTCGAGCATATCATCTTGATATCCAGAGCTCCCAGCTTTTTCAATGCCACCTGTACCGGTGACCCGTACTTTCCTACAATGCAAGCATAATACCTCCTCATCTCATCCCAGAACGGCTCGACATTTATCTCACTGTCCATAACCCCTCCTGTCAATGCTCCGAACGTACCGAACGCATCCGCCGAAAACAATGTTCCAGTCGCTTCGTCGAATGTAAACATCACCTCCGGCCAATGCACCATCGGAGCCATATAGAACCTCAGCAAATGCTTTCCTAGATTCAGGCAGTCCCCCTCCTTCACTTCGAATGTATTCTCAATGTGACCATAAAATGCCTCCAGCATCTGTATCGTCCTCACATTTCCCACAATCACCATCTGCGGATACTTCATCATCAGCAACCTTATCGCCCCCGAATGGTCAGGCTCCACGTGATCCACCACCAGATAGTCGATCTTTCTTTCCATACCTTCCCGTACCTCTCCATCCTGGCTATTGTGTGTGCCTAAGCATTCGTCAAGCTTCGCAAAGAAATCCGGCGTGAATGGCACATCGACAGTATCTATAAGTGCCACAGTCTCATCTACAATAAGATATGAATTATACGATACTCCTTGCGGAATCGGAATATAATTCTCGAACAACATCTTGTCGCGGTCATTCACTCCAACGTAATAAATATCATCAGCTATTTTCTTCATATTAATTTGTTTGAATTAGATTCCAAAAAACAAATATACTGAAATTTCCAACGTCATCCCGTTGTCATCACACCTGATTCACCACCATCGCTTCCTATCCGAAATCGGCGGCGAAGCGAGATATGGCGATGATAAAAGCGTGACTCAAAAAGAGGAGGCCTTTCGGTCTCCTCTTGAGTGTGCTCGGAACGGGAATCGAACCCGTACGGGCATTTCTGTCCACAGGATTTTAAGTCCTGCGTGTCTACCTATTCCACCATCTGAGCAAACTGCCCGCCGTGCATAGGCAGAGCGGGCAGCGAATATCAATCAGTAACAATCCATGCCAGAGAGCAAGTCAAATCTCAAGGAGCAAGTCAGTCGCTGAAAAGAGAATCGATTGCGGATAAAATTAGTCTGCTATCGATTCAGGGAAATACTTGTTGTTGAAGCGGAGCTTCTTGACAACCCTGAGGTTCTCGTCAGCCTGAGGGACATTGCCCTTCTGAGCCTTCTTGAACATGCGCTCGGCATTGTCAGGAGAGTTTGTCTTTACATCAACGCAGCCGAGGTCGTTCTGAACGATAGGCAGGTCCTTGGCCTTTGACAGGAAAGATGCGGCTGCAGCATAGTCGCCCCGGTTGAAAGCGCACTTGCCTGCGAGGTAATTCAGTTCAGGGCAGTCGGGATACTGCACCAGCGCTGTGTCAAGCACTTCGATGTACTTGGAGCCACATTCATCCAATGTTAGGAGCGTGCGATAATATTCGCCTACGCAGATCAGTTCAGGACGTGTGTACATATACTTAAGAACCTCTTCAGGAGTGAAGTGGCGAACCTTGTAAGTCACGTCGCAGAATGAGAACCTCGAACGAGGATAGACGTTCTTGTAAAGTTCGCGATAAGCAGCTCCCTTCGCTATCTTCTTGAGGCTTGCTTCCTTTGCATCGAGTTCCTGGCCGCTGTTGACGCAGTCATTGAGCGCCTGGCGGTTGTCAGCATAGACAGCTTCCTGTGAATTGGCAACCGTTTCCTTTACATCATCCCAATATTCACCGATGCCCTTTGTGCTGTAGACGCTTGCAGGGAAATCCGTCTTGGACTTGACGATCTTTTCCAGAGTCACTGAACGACGGTCGGACAGGCCTTGGTTGTATTTGACTGATGCTTCAGGAGAAGCGACTCCTTCGATCTTTACGCTTTCAACATCGAACTTGTCCTGGTCCAGACGCTGGATCTTTGCGACGGCGTCCGCATTTTCGAAATATGAATCGACCCTCTTTGTAACGTTTACAGGGAAGAAGATCTTGACCTTCTCATGCATGAAGTCATTGCCCTTGATGTAGATGCTTCCCTCGCCCTTGTCCTGGTTGGCATAGCAGCGTCCATCGTCGTCGATGTCCAGCGGTGCCCATACAGGGTTGATGTCCATTGGCTTTGAGTACATAGGGATATCACAGAGATAATCTTCGCCGAGATCTTCGGTACCGCAAGGGCAGATGCATTTCTTGGTGTTAAGCATCAGCTTGCTGCCTATCATCCAAGGCTGCACGTCCACAGCGAGTTCATAATGAACATACTGATCTTCTGCAGGATAGTTTTGCACCTTATATGGGTTATACTTGGTTGTCCGGCTGTTGCATTCAGTATTGAAAGAATAGCAGTCCTTCGCATTATACTTGCTTACGCCGCAAACGGAAAGAGTCTGCAATGTGAGTGACCTGTCAGCCTGTTCGTTCTTGATGACCGGAGTGAAATTAATGCTTTCGCAGTCTCCGATGGAGCCGGCAGGAATGTAAAAGTCCATGTCGAGGATAACTGCGCCATCCTGCACCATAGCTTCTTCGATGGTGACAGAGTACTTGTCGCTGCAAATCCGTTTCTCAACCTCTTGCGCATTGATATTCAAAGACGCAAAAAGCATCAGCAACCCAACTGCAAAGATTTTTTCTCTTGTTTTCATTATTGTAATTTTTATAGGTTTCATCAATTTCTCAAATGGCCATTATATGAATGGTTGCGTCAAAGTTACAAATTTTTTGCTATCTGCAATTATTTTTCCTCTAAAACTCGCTTGAAATCGTACTTGGGTATGACATTCTGCAAGATCTTGCCCTTGAGCATGCGGGGGCACCCACCCTCGTTCAGATACTTCGTCACGGCCATTCTGGCTTGATTCGAATTATGGTTGGAAAGCAGCGCAGAACACCAGGAAGAAGGCAGAAAGATGTCTCCATTGCGCTGGATCTCAGGAAGCGCCTTCAACCCGGGCGATATGTATTTCACCGAATACTTTTCCCTCAGAGGATGGTTCAGCAGCGAAAGCGACGTCGTCACCCAGGGTTCTGCCGGCCTTCCCTCCACGCTCAGAAGGGAATTGAAGAATCTGTCGCGCAAAGTGGAGTCGGGAGAGACGGCCTGCGATATGAAGTCGAAGCGCTGCAGCCTGTCGGGCTGTGTTATTCTCGCGCGCTGGAAAGCCAGTATCTGGCTTACCGGGACATTGATTTCCGGCAGAGGCGTTTCCGCGGACCTCACCGCAAGTTCGAATGCCAACTGCGTCAGCTCGCTTTCCGAAAGAGCCACAGGCGAGTTCTTTAAAGGGTTGAAGAAAATCTCGAACAATCTTCTTGTTGTATTCTGACCGTAACATTCGGACATCAGCACCTTCAAAATGCTCTTCCTGCACTGCTGGTCCTGCTTCCGTTCCATCAGGTCCCAAAGTCCATCCTCCAGCCTGTCGTAGGAGAAAGCCACCCTTCCGCCTTCCGTCAGGTCGTCGTAATACCCAGGGTCCGGCCCATTGGCCATATTTGGAAAAGCCTCCTTGTAATCCTGGAAGAAAACGAAATAAATCCTGTCAAGGTATCCCATCGCCTGTGAAAACAGCAGCGGGTCCTCCTCTTTTCCAAGATATGCAATCAGGAACCCGAGGAATTTCTCCGGCAGCAAGTTCCCCTTCAACACATTCTCATTCAATGTAATGAGTATGCTGCTCCTCTCGGTCTGCGGCCTCCCGTAAATATATGGTCCCATGCAGAACGCCGCTGAAGCGCTGTCCAACAGGAAGCAGCCGTACGACCTTGCGTCCGGATTCGGGACCACCGCCTTGACCGGGACCTTGAAAGCCACATCCAGCTTCTTTCCCCTCAGGTCAATGCAGGTATCCGCCATGTTCGGGATGCCGTCCTGTCCTCCCGAAGCCAATGCAACGCGCAGTGCCATGTTCTGCAGATATGCATCCTTCTGTCTGATGTGCAGCAGAGTATCCTTGCAGGACAACTCCACCACAGGCATTCCAGCCTTCTTCACCCACATCCTGCTCCACTCCTTCAGGTCGTCAGGGCAGTTGGAATCCATTATATCGACCAGCTGGTCCCACGTCGCATTGCCGTAAGGAAAAGCCGACAAGTACTCCTGCATCGATTTCCTGAAGGCTTCAGGGCCGCATTTTCTATAGAGCATGTCCATTACCATCGGAGCCTTGTCGTATATTATGTTTCCATAAAGCAGTCCCGCATCGTCGAGGTTGTCAAGCCTCTGCTGTATCGCATTAGTCCCCGAGGTCCTGTCCACAGAATAAGCCGCAGCTGCATACTGCGCGAAATTGATTCCCTCGTCCACGTCTGGAAAGACCTCCTTGAGCATCATCGCCGCAAAGAAATTGGCGTAGACTTCCTTCATCCATACGTCGTTGAACCATTTCATGGTCACGTAGTCCCCGAACCAGATGTGCGTCACCTCATGCGCGATGAGGCTGTATCTGTCCATCATCTCCTTCGTGCCCGCGTTGGCGTTCAGGAACATCCTTCCATCGTTGAAAAGCGAAACCCCGGCGTGTTCCATTCCTCCGAACTGGAAATTGGGCAATATTACGAAATCGTATTTCTTGAATGGAAACTTTATTCCCGTATAGTTTTCCATCCTTGCCAGCGAAGCATAGAAGATGTCGAAGATGTCGTTGACCTGACCCACCTTGTATGGATCCGTCTCGCGGTAGTACATCGTTATCGGGAATCCGTCGCGGTTCTGTGAAGTGACGAAAAAGCGTCCCGCGACGAATGAGAAAAGATAAGTCGGAAGCGGATCGCTCTCGACGAAGCTGTAGCTCATGCCTGCCTTAGGCTCGGCGGCCGGGGCATTGGATAAGGCGATCCACTTCTCCGGGAGCTTCAGGGAAAGCTTGAACCTTCCCTTTATGTCTGGCTGGTCGAAGCATGGGAAAAGCTCACGCGCCCTGGCGGGCACAAACAGGGTATAAAGGAAATCCCTGTTGCGGTTCAAAGGCCCGTTTCCGCTCCTGAACTTGATATGGATGCTGTTGCTGCCCTCCCTCAGGAGGTGCCTGTCTATCAGGATGTGGCCTTGGCGCTGCTTGAAGTCCACTTCATCCCCGCTGATGGTAACATTGTAGACGGAATCGCCCTTGAAGTCCATTACCAGAGGCACGAGCCTGAACGCCATCGCTTTCCTGTCGAGAGTAAAAGTCAGGACTTCGCTTCCCTCCACTTTCCTGGACTTGTCTGCAGAGATGTTGAATGAAAGGTCGTAGTGGACGTTGGAGATCTGTGATGCACGACGTTGCGCGAGACGATGGCTTATACCGCTTCCCGTGTAGTCCGGGAGCGCACTGCAGGACATCAGCACGAAAGAAAGCAGAAAGAGAGCGGGAAATCCATTCGCCCGACATTCGCGAAGACCGGCTTCTTGTCTCATATTTCTGATTGTTACCGAGGCGCAAATATAGTTATTTTAAAATTAGTACATTTGTAACAATATACCTTCATCATTTTTGTAAACAACAATTTGTAATATATGACAGGCACTTTCGGCACCATCCAACTCGTAATCCTCGAATTGATCCAGACCCTTCTCCTATGTGTTTCACAAACGGCAGTCAAAGTAGCCATGGCCCACACCGGGCCCTTCAACTGGTCGTGGAAGTATTTCGGGAGCATTTTCATAAACTTTCCGATGATCCTGGCTGGAATCTGTGCCATCGTCGCCATGGCGATGTGGTTCTACATGCTGAAGCACTGGGACCTTTCGCTTGCCTACCCCATGCAGAGCATAGCATACATCTGGGGCATGCTGGCATCGGCGCTGTACCTTCACGAAGCCATCGTTCCATCGCGCTGGATCGGCGTCATCCTCATCATGGCCGGCGTCTGCATCATGGTCATCAAATAATATTTATCAGCTATGGACAACAATGAATGCAAGGCCGCCTTCAAGAAGCTTAAGTGCTGCGTCATCGTCCCCACATATAACAATCCCGCCACAGTCCTTGACGTCCTGGATGAGTGCGGCGACTACTGCGACGACATCTTCGCCGTAAATGACGGCTCCACCGACGATACAGGCTCCAAGCTTGAATCCGGACAGGGCTTCGCATTGATTTCATATATGCCGAACCATGGAAAAGGCTATGCACTGCGCGAAGGCTTCAAGGAAGCTCTTGAGCGAGGATTCGACTATGCCGTCACCATCGACTCAGACGGACAGCACTACCCTGCCGACCTTCCGAAGTTTGCAGAGGCGATAGAAAAGAATCCGGGCTGCCTGATAATAGGCTCGCGAGGACTGGTCCAGGAGAACATGCCCACGCAAAACACCAAGGCTAACCGCGTTTCGAACTTCTGGTTCGCGGCATTCACCGCCCACCCTCTTCCCGACACACAGACCGGATACAGGGCATATCCGATAAGACTGATGCGGAACATGAAATTCTTTTCCACGAGATATGAGGCCGAACTCGAGATGCTGATAAGATGCACCTGGAAAGGCATCGAGCCGATTCCGATACCTATCCAAGTCTATTATGCCCCGAAGGGAATCCGCGTGACGCATTACCGCAAGTTTGCCGACACCGCACGCATCACGCTGCTGGACATACTATTCCTCATACCGTCCTTCCTTTACGGTTACCCTTCGATGCTTTTCCATAAGATTTTCAGGAAGAGGCAGACACCCGCCACATAGTCCGGCAGACGCCGAGCCTGACCGTTCTGCAGCTCATCATTTGCTGATGTGCTGCAGAACGGTCTTGATGTCGGGAACCGGAATGATTTCCAGCGTATCGTCCTTGACTGCCGCCAGGGAAGAGCTCTTGTTGAAAGCCGAAACGAAGATTTGCCTGAAGCCGAGCTTGCGCGCCTCTGCAATTCTCCTTTCCACCTGCGGAACGGGGCGGATTTCACCGCTCAGTCCGACTTCGGCGGCAAAGCAGTAGCGCAGGGAGACAGGTATGTCGAAATTCGAAGACAATATAGCCACCACCACGGCAAGGTCTATCGCCGGATCGTTCACCTTAAGCCCGCCTGCCATGTTCAGGAAAACGTCCTTGGCGCCAAGCTTGAAGCCCGCACGCTTTTCAAGCACTGCCAGAAGCATGTTCAGACGGCGGACGTCGTAGCCTGTCGCGGAGCGCTGCGGAACTCCGTAGGCGGCTGTGCTCACCAACGCCTGCACTTCTATCAGCAACGGGCGTGTCCCGTCGAGCATCGTCCCGATGGCTATCCCGCTCAAGTCCTCCTTGTGCATCGGTATGAACAGTTCAGAAGGATTGGTCACCTCCCTCAGCCCTTCTCCCGTCATTTCGAAGACGGCTATCTCGTCAGTGGAGCCGAACCTGTTCTTGATTCCGCGCAAGATTCTGTATGCCCCTCTGGTGTCGCCTTCGAACTGCAGCACCACATCCACGATGTGTTCGAGCACTTTCGGTCCGGCTATGGTCCCGTCCTTCGTTATGTGTCCCACCAGAAATACAGGAATGCCCGTAGCCTTAGCCAGCCTCAGCAGCGACGCCGCGCACTCCTTGACCTGCGAGACGCTGCCTGCCGACGCTTCCAGCCGCTCGCTGTAAATGGTTTGTATGGAATCGATTACCAGCAAGTCCGGCTTCGTCTCCCTGGCAATCGCGACTATGTTTTCAAGCACAGTCTCGCAAAGCACAGAGCATTGGCTCTGGTCCCCACCCAGCCTCTGGGCGCGGAGCTTGATCTGCTTTGGGCTCTCCTCTCCGCTGACATACAGTGTATTAAGCCCCTTGCAATGCAATGCTACCTGCAACGCGAGAGTCGATTTTCCTATTCCGGGCTCTCCTCCCAGCAATACCAGGCTCCCTTCCACAAGCCCGCCGCCAAGCAGCCTGTCGATTTCGACGCTGCCCAGCGTGATGCGGGCCTCGTCGCCTCCGGTTACCTTGTCCAGCTGCTCCGGTTTCTGGTTCTCAAACCCGAGGAAACTCTTCCTGCGCGATGTTGCAGACTCGCCATTCTCCGCCTCTTCGGGGTCGTGCCCGCCTGTGGGCTCCTCTATCAATGTGTTCCACTCCCCGCACGCAGGGCACCTTCCCATCCACTTCGGGAACTCGTTTCCGCAGTTCGAACAGAACCAGGCAGTCTTTTGCTTTGCCATCTACTTGTCTTTTTTCTCTTCGCAAATCTACTTGAAAATCTCCTAAAGTTATAACTTTGTCGGCATGAAAAAGAGCATATCATTTCTTGCATGTCTCCTGCTTGCCATCACCGCAGGGGCACAGCAGCCGCAGGCCGACAGCCTGGAGCAATATGTGAACAAGGTAATGGCCGAATGGAAGATCCCCGGAATGGCCGTAGCCATCGAGAAGGACGGCAAGGTGCTGTTCTGCAACGGATTCGGAGTCAAGGAGCTTCAGGGAGCCGTTCCGTTCGGCGACAAGGCCGACATGATCTATCCTCCTTGTGCCAACCCGGACAAGGGCATTTTCGTGGACGAGCATACTCTCTTTCAGATCGGCTCGACATCCAAGTCGTTTACAGGCGCTCTGATGGCCGAACTCGTCGACGAAGGCAAGGTAAGCTGGGAGGATACCGTAAAGAACATCCTTCCGGACTTCGAGATGTACGATCCCTGGGTGACCGCCAACATGCAGGTAAAGGACATCATGACGCACCGGTTCGGAATAGCCGAGCAGGCGGGCACATACATCCCAAACCTCGGATACGACCGCGATGACATTTACCGGATGTTCAAGTATCTCAAGCCGGCATACAGCTTCAGGGGCGACTTCCAATACTCCAACATCGCTTTTGAGATCGGCGCAAGGATCATTGAGAAAGTAACAGGCAAAAGCTGGGAGGAAAACGTACGGGAGCGCATCTTCGACAAGATCGGGATGTCCGACTCGAGAACCGGCGGAAGGGCGTTCGCCGCTGCGGCTAACGCAGCGGTTCCCCACGACTGGGGTTTCCGCGGCGACAGCATGTACGTCGTACCCGAATATGGTCCCGAACAAGCCCTCTGGTGGCTCACGCAGGTGAATCCGGAAGGAGGCGTAAACTGCTCCGTCACGGACCTCCTGAAATGGGCGGAATTCCACATGAACGGCGGAAAGACTCCTGACCCGAACGGACAGCCAGGCGATTCGGTCCAGGTCATCAGCGCAAGGCAGATGAACTATCTCCATAAGGGGCAGACGATTGCCGCCCAGACTGACGACAGGCTTCTTCTTTACGCTCAAGGCTGGTACGTGGAACAGACCTCGAAAGGCAGAGTATACTACCACACCGGCACCACCTGGGGCTTCACTACTCTCTGCTTCTTCATTCCTCAGATGAAGCTGGCCGGAGCCATTCTCGTCGATGCCGAAACTTCGTCGAACCCGCGCTTCGCCATAATGCGCCGCGCGATAGACATGTTTTCAGGCCGTCCTGCCGAAGACTACAGTCCTGAATGGCTCGCAGAATGGTATTCCGACAGGCGCGCGGAAGCGGCAAAGAAGGCTGAAGCCAATGCAAATCTCCCTGCAGAAGATTCCGTCCCGGCTCCTGAGCCGAGCCCCGTATCCATCTGCGGAAAATACACGAACGATTCCCTCTTCGGTGACGCCGAAGTCAGCGTTGAAAAAGGAAAAGCTTTCATCACGATAGGAAAGCAGGGATGGAAACATCCCATGAAACACGAAAAAGGCAGCGAATACAGTTTCCGAAGCGACGGCCACGAGTTCAGGATCACGTTCAGCATTGACTCCGGGACAGGCGAAGCGGCATCGTTCCACATCGACTGGGGTTATCAAGAGCCGTTCCCGGACTGGACAAGGAATCACTTGACCCGGGAATAGACGTAATATCCTCCCAGCTTGATGCTCCCGTTGACATCCTCGTAGTACGGAACCTTGATCGTGTTGGCGTCAGGCATTTCGTAAATTGTAGGTCCAATGCCTTTGCCTCCCTTGGAGGCAGCATTGTAATTCCACACTTTGAGATAGTCAGCCCCGTTGCTGTCCACGCCGGTCTCGTACACATAGAGGAGTTCAGAACCTAAGTCCTCCCCGTCTATTGGGTCATCCTCCCTTGGAGTGTAGCGCATTTTCTGAACCGCAGTTCCGGATACGGTGTCTACGGAAAAAGTCATCGTATAATATACATCCTTATAAGAATAGCTCGACTTATAGCCGAAGCGGGAGAAAATCTGCCCCTTAAGGTCAAGAGTGGATATGCGCTCCTTTTGACAGCCGGCGACTGCCAGGAGACAGACTGCGAACAATGCCAATGTGATTCCTTTCATGGATCCTGTTTTATACTTCAAAGGTAATCATTTGTTTCCATTCGAACAAAATCCTTACATTTACGGCGGCAATGAGCAGATACAAGCACATACTCCTGGACATCGACGGCACCCTGATCGACACGGAACAGACAGCCATGCTGTCTCTCCAACAGACTGTAAAAGAACTGCTTGGAAAGGAGATGTCCCTCCAGGACCTGCACTACTATTTCGGCATTCCAAGCCGAGACACCATCAGGATACTTCAATTCCCCGACCAGGTTCTTGCCGCAGAGACATGGGAAACGAACTATCGCAGGCAGCATAAGCTTTCGCATCCCTTCCCTGGAGTCGAAGCGTTTCTTAAGTCACTCAAAGACAATGGTTTCGAACTTGGAGTCATCTCGTCAAGAAGGCGCGAGGAGAATGAGTTCGACCATAATTTCCATCCCCTGGAGAAATATTTCGGATGCGTAATCTGCGCAGAAGACTCCGTCGAGCACAAGCCTTCAGCGGGACCCGTCCTCTCCTATCTCGACAGGACCGGAGCGAAGCGCGAAGAATGCGTCTATGTCGGAGACGCGCTGGCTGACAGCCTATGTGCCTCAGCCGCCGGAGTCGACTTCATACTGATGTGCTGGTCCGGAATCCTCCCGAAAGATGTCAGATGCAACGTAATCGCCCACAATTTCGACGAATTATTTTCTTATATTTGTCAGCGTAATTAACGCCTGACAACAATGTCCAAACTGGTAGACAAGGTCGAGGAGGATCTCCTCAAATACTTCCGCACGAACGGTCTGAAGGCCGGAGACGGCATCCCGAATGAAGTCGAACTCTCTGAAAGGCTCGGAATCGCCCGGACGGTTCTGCGCGAGGCATTGAGCAGATTCAAGATGTCAGGAATGATCGAGTGCCGCACCAAGCGCGGAATGGTCCTTGCCTCTCCGAAACCTTTCATGGGCCTCAAGGCAGCAATGATCCCGGAACTTATGGAAGAGGAAGAGCTGTCCGACCTGCTCGGGATGCGCGTGGCATTGGAAGTCGGTCTGGCCCCCCTGATTTCGGCCAATGCCACAGACGGCATGATTTCGCAGCTTGAGAGCATCGTCGAGACGGCAGAGAGGTTCAAGGATGCCAAGTATGCCCCGATGAGCGACTATTCGTTCCACAGCAAGCTTTGGGAGATTGCGGGAAACTCGCAGGCAGAGGAATTCGAGAAGGAGACCTATCCTCTGGTCGAGTACGCCGACCTGCATTTCGCAGACAGGCTGGACCTCAATCGCCGGCGGCTTGAAAGCGCAAGACAATGCCCGGGCCACCGCGAGCTCGTTGACCTGCTGCATAAAGGAGAGCCTGAACCGTTCAGGAAAGCCCTGGCGGCCCATTTGAAGGTCTACGAATTGAGGGGCTAGCCTATCTTGCTCAGAGCAAAGGCGTAAGCGCCGAGGGATATCGCCCTTGAAGCTCCGATCTTGCTGATCATTATTCCGATGCGTTTCTGAGGATCGTATGTAACCGTCTTGTCGGTCCCGTAGACGTTCAGCTTGCGCGATTCTCCGCGTGCGAAAGCGGCGAATTCATCTTCGGAATCCAGATTGTAGACTTTCATCTGAAGCCTGTCGATGGTGTCGCCGGAGGCAGTGCAGATATGGCCTCGCATCTCTTCAAGCAGTGACGGCATGAAATACTTGGCAGAACCCGTCAGCCCGCCTCCGAGGACCACGATGCCGTCAAGCAGGGTGACGGCAGTGGCGATGGCGTCTCCTGCTACTTTCCCCATCTGCCTGAATGATTCGAGAGCCGCCTCGCGGTCGCCTTCGCGCGTACCTTCGGCTATCTCGAAGATATCCTTCGGCTCGAGGCCGTGGTCGCGGATCCCGGACTTTTCGCCGTAGACGCGCTTTACGGCGCGTATCGACGCTCCGTCCTCGCAGAGAATCTCAGGGTCCTGTATATTCCGCAGACAAAAAGTCTCTACGCACGAATTGTCGCCTATGTAGAGCTTGTCGTCGGAAACGTGTCCGATGCCAAGCCCGGTGCCAAGCGTATAGCCGATCAGATTATGATACCTCTTGCAGCTGCCTGCCTTTTCGAGCTTTTCGTTGATGTAAGGCAGGGCTCCGAAGACAGCCTCTCCGTAAGCGTAAAGGTCTCCGTCGTTGTTGATGAACACCGGAACCCCGAACTTGCTTTCAAGGAACGGCCCGAGTGCCACCCCGTCGCGGAATGAAGGGAAATTCGGCAGATAGCCGCCGATGATTCCGTTCGGATAGTCTGCCGGTCCCGGGAAGGCGAAGCTGATCGCCGCCGGCTTGTCGGGAAGTTTCGAAAAGACCTGCGAAAAGCCCGTAACGAGCTGTGAGAGGCATTTGTCGAGGTCGGCAGCGCAACTCGGCAATGTAATGGATTCTACAATCTGCTTCTGGTCCATGATGGCGCCGAAGACGAAATTAGTTCCGCCCGCGTCGAGCGTAACCACTATTGATTTCTTGTTCATTTTGCCCAAAGATATGTCTTGTCGATGAAATAATCAGTAATGTACATGAACGGTATTCTATGACAGCCGGAAGGATCGGCGGGGATTCCATAGACGGTGGTCCTGTCGCCCGCCGCAGGAGCGGAAACTGCGGTGAAACTGATATTTTCGCGCGCCAGTGGCATTGCAGTTGAAAAGGCGACGGCAAGGACGGCTGCCAAGAAAGACAAAACGGTCATATTTCCTATCTTTTTATGCTCTTTTGGGTTTCAAATTTACTAATAATTGCGAAATTCATATCTTTGCACGATTAAAATCCTCATTTTATGACTAAAACGTCATTTCCGCACAAGATAGCGTCCAATGCCACCAACATCGGCCTTATCATGTTCCAGATTCTCCTCGTAGTGCTGCTGTTCGCCTCATGTGCACGCACTTCGCTCACCGACCTGAGAACTGAATACATGACCGATCCCATTGGGATCGGGGCGGACCAGCCTCGGTTCTCCTGGAAGATGGAATCGACCGGGGACGCTGTAAGCCAGACCGCCTATCAGGTTACCGTTGCAAGGAGTGAGGACGACCTCCAGAAGGGAAATTTGGTTTGGGACAGCAGGAAGACGTCCGGAAGCCTTTCCGTAGGCATAGTCTACGCAGGAAAGAAGCTCGAGCCATCCACAAGGTATTTTTGGAAAGTCACTGCATGGGACCAGGACGACAAGCCCGTCAAGAGCCGCAAGCCTGCCTGGTTCGAGACATCTGCCGACAGCACAGCGTGGAAGACCGCTCAGTGGATAGGCAGCGACAAGCCGCATTTTTCAGCCTATCGCGCCAGATACATCATAGACTTCGATGCAGACCTTGCCAAGCCGCTGTCGGAATTCATCTTCGGCTACACCGGGCCTGGCAATTACTGCAGCATACTCGTCTCCCGAAAGGCAGGAGAGGCTTTGATGACGGTCAAGTATATGCGCGACAGCGCCTCCACCATTTTCTTCACCAGGTCGTTCGGAATCAATGACACCACCAGGGCGCACGTCAATATGACAGTCGGCAACATCCAGTACCCTTCAGAATATGTCCTCGGAATCTCTGTGGACAGTTCCGAAAGGGTTCAGGCGATAGTTCCCGGCTGGTTCGTGAACGAGACCGGGAATGACACGCTTGGCAAGGCTGTGATAGACAGCCTGACATCCTCCCGCGGTTCAGCGGAAGTGTTCCGCGGATGCCGCCTCTACGGAATCGGCGTGAAGGCTGTTTCCAATGTCAAGATTGCCAACGACGCGTGGGGCGTCACGCTTTTCGACCAGAACAAGGACAAGACCGAATGGAAAGACAGCCCCATCGGCGCCAAGCTGGCATTCCCTACCAAAGACGTCTCGGCCCCGATGCTCCGCAGGGAGTTCAAGGTCGACAAGGGAGTCGCCTCGGCAAGGCTTTACGTCACTGCCCGCGGATTCTACGACTTCACGATAAATGGCAAGCCTGTCAGCGCCGACTACTTCAATCCGGGCTGGACGGATTACCGCTGCAGGATAATGTACAATACTTTCGACGTCACTGACTTGCTTGCAAATGGCGGGAATGTGATGGGATGCACGCTTGGAAGCGGCTGGTACACCGACGCAATGAGCTTCAACACGAACCGCGAAGACCAGTACGGAGCCTATCCCCAACTGCTCTGCCACCTGCTGATAAGGTTCAAGGACGGCACCAAGCTTTGCATTGATTCAGACAAGGAGTGGAAAGTCTACAACGGCGGCCCTTACGAAGAGGACAGCTGGCTGAACGGAGTCTTCTACAACTCGGCAAAGGAAATTGCAGGATGGGACAAGCCGAAGTTCAATGCCTCCGCCTGGAAGCCGGTCCAGCTTTTCGGCACTCAGCCCGACTCGATAACACTTCAGCCCTATGTAGGCGAGCCGGTACGCGAGACGATGAGGATAGTTGCAAGCGATGTCACAGAACCCGCTCCGCACGTCTACGTCTACGACTTCGGCCAGAACCTGGTAGGCATTCCTAGCGTGCGCATATTTGGAAGGAAGGGGCAGAGGGTTACATTGAAATTTGCAGAAATGACATATCCGGACATCATCCCTACCGATCCCGTGGCTCCTTACACGAAGGAGATGTACGAGTCGAAGAAAGGGCTGGCCTATGTGGACAACCTGCGCGGTGCATTGGCAACTGACATCTACATCTGCAGGGGAGATGAAAAGGGCGAAGTCTTCGAGCCTAAGTTCACTTCCCACGGATTCAGATACTTGCAGATAGAAGGACTCGATGCCGCTCTGCCGATGAAGTACGTGAAAGCCATTGTGCTGAACTCCATCGGACAGCAGACGAGCAGCTTCGAATGTTCGGACTCGAACATCAACCGCCTCTTCGAGAACATCGTTTGGGGCGAAAGGGGCAACTTCCTTTCGATACCTACCGATTGCCCACAGCGCGACGAAAGGATGGGCTGGACAGGCGACGCACAGATCTTTGCCCGCTCGGCTTGCTACAACATGGACGTCGACCAGTTCTACACCCGTTGGATGAACACCGTCCGCGACAACCAGGATTCTCTCGGCAACTACTGCGACTTCTTCCCCGTAGTAGGCGCAGCTCCGAAGGGAGGAGATCTTGGCGGAGGAGCGATGGGCTGGACTGACGCGGGAGTCATCGTGCCTTGGGAAGTCTACCTCCAATACGGAGATGTCCAGATACTTAAAGACCACTATAATTCAATGCAACGCTTCATTTCCTTTCTGGAGAAGCGCGCAGTAGACCACATCCAGCCTCCTGGAGGTTACGGCGACTGGCTTGCGCCGGCCGGCTCCCCTACAATGCCGACTAACACTGCCTATTCCGCCTACGACGCCTGGATAATGAAGCACGTGGCCACAGCCATTGGGAAACCGGAGGATTCCGCTCATTACGATTCACTTTTCAATGCCATCAAGGAGAGCTACAACCGCACTTTCATCAATGCTGAAGGAGCGACGCTATGTCCCGATCCTGCCACATATTTTCCTGGAGCGCGCGGAGACTTCTATGTCGGACCGGCTTTCGTTCCTCGCGAGGACCACGTCGTGAACACCCAGACTTCCTATGTCGTACCTCTCCGCTTCGGACTGTTCGACGATGCACATAAGAATTTGGCGGTAAAGAAGTTGAACGAAGCTGTCAAGGCAAACGGCTATTGCCTTAGCACAGGCTTCATCGGCACGCCTTACCTCTGCACTGTCCTTTCGGAGAACGGCTGCGACTCCACTGCCTTCAGGCTATTCGAGCAGACGGAATATCCTTCCTGGCTCTATCCTGTGCTGCAGGGAGCCACGACCATCTGGGAACGCTGGAACTCTTACACCATCATGAACGGATTCGGCCCAGTATCGATGAACTCATTCAACCATTACTCCTACGGAGCCATTCAGGAATGGATGTTCGCTTGCCTCCTCGGAATCCAGCAGGACGTCGAAAGTCCGGGCTACAAGCACTTCATACTCCAACCTCACGCAGGAGGTTCCCTGCGCTTCGCCTCCTGCAGCTTCGAATCCCCTTACGGCAAGATAATGTCGCATTGGGAGAAGCAAGCCGACGGCTCTGTCGCTTATATGTTCTCCGTTCCTGCGAACTCCTCAGCCACGCTCCGGATAGACGGAAACCTCTCATTCCTTGCAGGTGAAAGCAAGGCTGTGAAGAACGGCGACGGATCTTACGAGCTTCCTTCCGGAACCTATAAGGTCGTCAGGCAATAAGATTTCCGTCCATGTCTGAAAGCGATTCCAACACAGGGACTTCAAGTGCCCTGACGCAGTAGCCATGTGCGACAGGCTGGTTTCCGCCCTATGCGAAGCCTAACATATTCCCTCTTGCCGCAATCATACTTTTGTGCAGCGTTCCGGCAACGCTATCGGGCAAGGCAGAACCACGCTACGCCCTCGCCAAGACCCCCGACAGTTCCTCTATTCTCTCAACAGTCGATCCATACGTCTCAGCGCTTCAATTGACTAGTTTTTGGTAACTTTGCAGATTAAAATTCGAATAATGAAACCATTCTCCTTTCTAGCAGCATCCCTGATGCTCTGCAGCACGATAGCGGTACCGATAGCTGAAGCGCAAACACCCTTCGCATTGACAAAAAGAGGGAGCGCACGTGAAATGACAGCCTATGACGAACATGGAAAAATAATCGGCTACGAGGTATACGAAGTCGAAGACACATGGAAAAGCGCCGATTCTTCCATATATAGGATGAACTGCTATATGCTTGACGACAATCACGCGAATGACGGCTTCACACCAATGAAGATGAACATATATCAGTACGACGGCGGAGTCATCGACTACGCATTTGCCGGAGCGATCTTTCGCCAATGCATCGGAATCCTTACCGGCGCGAACAAGGGGTCCTCACAGAACAGCCTGGCAAAGTCGAAGATCACTGTCAGCGGCGCCCTTGGACTTATTCCCAACGATATGCAGTCGGGCGACCGTCTCAAGGAGAGCAAATTCAAGGTTAACGCACTGGGCATTCCTATTACGATCAGCAACATCAAGCGCGCAGTCCTCGGGCAGGAGACGGTCACAACCCCTGCAGGAACATACACTTGCCTAAAGGTCCAGGAATTCATCAAAGTCTCGGTCCTGATGTTCTCGAAGACTATAAGAGTCGTCAGCTGGTACGCTCCGGGCATAGGCGAGGTCAAGAACCAGGCCTTCTTTAACGGCAACGCTTCCGACACCACGCCAGACAGCTACTCCATCCTCTATAAATGCAGATAACGGCAGCTGCCCCACCTATTCATGCAGACACGGTTACCGTGTCCAGCAGTTCACTATCTCGCCGATGAACATCCGGTGGAAATCCTTCTTGTCCTTGTAGAAGTCCACAACTCCGCCACGGAAACCTGACTCGCGGAAAGGATCCTCGTAAATGACCTTGCATTCGAGAACAAGGTACGCCTCCTTGAAATAGACATTCCCCAGTTCGGTGTACTCTGGCGTCAGACCAGCCTCAACCGCTTTGTTCCTATCCTTTGCATCGCGTCCGGAATGGCTTCCGCAATATTCCAATGCTTTTCGATACTGTTCATCGAAGAAGCACAGCGTGTAATAATCGCTCTTTTCCATGAATCCGTAAGTGTATCTTGTGGGATAGACGTAGACAGTCGCGACCGGCTTGTTCCAAAGATTCCCTATCGAACCCCAAGACGCCGTCATCGTGTTGTAGGAATCCTTTCCTTTCTGACCTTTCAAGGCTCCGGCATCTTCCGAACCTTTCGATCCTTTCGTGTCTTCGCGTACTGCCGTGATCAGCATCCATTCTTCGTCAACCTTCTTGATGAAGTTGCCGTCGATTTCCTTCGAGTCGATCCTGCGTAATTCCTGATCGCGCTCGGGCACCGCAACTGCCCCTTCTTCAGCACTTGCGCTCGCTATCACGCCAACCTCTCCTTTAGCCCCTGCGGCTCCCCGTGCCGCAGAAAGCTTTTCATCCAGTCTCTGATTCTTCCTTATCTGTGTTTCCAACACTGCAAGCAGCACAGCCACACCGGCAATCAGCACAAAGCAGATGACCCTATACACAACCAGCTTATTCATAATGATCATTAGAAATATTCAACCTACCTCACAATACCGCCATACGCAAATATAAACAAATCTGTGGTAGTGTTTCAATTCGTGTGTCTGGAGCCAGACCATAAAAGTGCTCGGCGAAGATTTTGCAAATGCAGAATGCCCTATGCCAGCAAGGGAAGCGACAGCGGCAGAAGCACCCCCGATTTTTGAACAACGAATTAGAAATATTACTTAACTTTATGTCCGGTAAGCCCGACAATGGAAGGATTTGCATATTTCGGAGCAAGCCCACCCGGCACAAGAAATAAATGATCCGCCTGAGCATCCGGCAGAGGCACCGCCTGATTTTGAACAATAAATTACAAATATATCTTACTATGAAAAATGATACTTTTAAAAATGTCATATCACCCCTTTTAAGTGGTATCGCAATTATCCTAAGCGTGGTTAGCGTAATAGCCATCTTTATTAAAGCTCCCAGAACACCGGGGCTTCCTTTTGATTACCTGGGTATACTGGTGACCATCCTGTCTACACTTGTTATGCTCCTACTAGGCTGGCAGATATACAATGCACTTGAATTGGAAAAGCAATTCGAAGAGTATAAGAACGAAGTGAATGAGAATCTTAAGAATGAGAAGGAGAAACTTCTATCCAAAATCAATTCCGATATAGAGAAAAACGCCAATAAAGCTACCGGTGTTTCCTTGCTTAGTCTTGGATTAATTCAATTCAATGATATTCAAAAATTTAGAACATTAATTGGTGCTTTAAGTTATTTCAACAAGTTTCCATGCAACAATGATGAAGCGGACAAGACACAAATTTGCATTGACACTCTTAATGAACTAGCTGATAAGTATAAAAACAAATCAAAAATTAATTTTTCTTTATCCAATAATGACAAACGAAGCTACAGAAAAATAGTGGAAGAATTCTTGAACGATAAAAATGATGAGGTAATCAATAATATATGTGATTTTATCCTCAAATTTAAAAATACTGATGAAAATGAAAAACAGCAATAAAATGACTTGCTCAAGAAACCTCAACGTCTATAAGGTCACCGTGGCCCTGACAGTGGAAGGGTTCTGAAAAAAATATAGCTTGCTATGAAAAGAATAATCGTTCTAAAGACACCTGGTAATTTCGCCAAATAACTTTAAACACATTATCTATGGAACAAGTAATACAGAATACAGCTACTGGAAGTCTGGGATACCTTCAAACAAGGAGAAATCAACACACTATCATTTTGCCATGAAAAAATTATTATCACTTTTACTCGCTCTCGCTCTTCCATTACTGGCATTCTCGCAAGAAGAAACCCACATGATGTTTCAAGGAATTCCAATTGACGGATCGGTTCCATCTTTCGTACAAAAAATGGAAAACAAAGGCTGGACATATTCTAGAACCACAAATGACATAATCATATTAACTGGACATTTTGCCAGCAATAATGCCGAATTATATATTGCGCAAACTTATAGCTCCCATCAGGTATGGAAAGTATCTGTATTTTTCGATGAAGAAACAAATTGGTATGCCTTGAAAACAATTTATAACCACTTCAAAGAGATGCTTTCCACAAAATACGGAGATCCGTCTTCTTCATGTGAGTCTTTCGATGATCCATATTACGAAGGAGATGGATATGAACTCAGTGCCACGAGAAACGACAAATGCCATTATATGACGATATGGGATAAAGATAATGGACTTATCGGAGTAGTGATAAGCGATGCTTGCGTCTATATTTGCTATGAAGATGCCATCAATCGCCAAAAGAATAATTTAGAGAAGAATAAGCAAGCAGCATATCAGGATCTATAATTATGACACTAGATTTCCAAAATAATACTGAATATGATTAATGAAATAAGCTGCTGTGGCTATCGAGGATTTGCTACTGAGCAGAAACTTACATTGGCTATTCCTATGCATTCCGGTGGATACCCGTTCACTATGGGTATGATTCCAGATATGGTTTCATTAGTGTCCACTAAACTTTTCAAGTTGGCTTTATAAATGTCTGTTAATTAGGGACTGTCATAAAAAAGGGTAGCTTACATAATGGAGTGCACGAAACATCTTTAACACATGAAAAAAATTATTATACTCATAATAAGTATTGTTTTATCTTCAATAATATTGGGAACAATATTTTACTTTTGCATTCAGTCTCAGGAAACGTTATTAAACTCTATCCTATTTCTTGTCCCGTCAGGAATAATTGGAGCTTTATTCACGGTTTACGAACAGAGAAAGGAGAAGTTCCATAGACCACATGTATGATAGTAACAAATGGATAGATAAGGGTGGGGACTAAACTTTACTTTTTAGCCCCCCTTGTGCAACTACGGACGAAAGAGATACTTAGGGACTGTCGTAAAATGTTGAAAATTTCACAACAAATTGATTGATACTGTGATAGAAGTTTCGTATCTTTGATATAGATAAAAAGAATTCCTCCAACAGGCCCTGAGAAGCTGAATTTGGAGGAATCGCAAAATAAATCTGCATGTCAAAAGTACGAAATTTTGCTGAAATAGCACCAAACATTGGATTCTCGGAGTTTGATTTTTATGACCTTTACAGGTCCACCTTTGAAAAGTCTGAGTTGGGAAGGATGAAGCGACTTCTGCCGCTTCACGAGATGGCTGAGAGCTTCGGGCTGACGCACAAAAGCATGAAGCCGAAGCTGGGACGGAGGTCCTACTTCACGCCGGAGGGGAAAGTTGCGCTGATGTTCCTGAAGATGTACACGCAGATGAGCTCCCCGACGGATCCGAAATTATTGTGGGAAGGGATAGAGAAGAGTTACGAGACCATGTGCGAGTTGAGCGCGAGATTGGGGATTCGCCGTCCGAGAACGAAGTTCCTTGATGTTCAGAAAGCAGACCTGTCATACAGGAAGCAGCGCAGGCACAGCAAGAGCCAGACGCGGAAGATGACGCGCAGGCTGATCGACCTACTCGGAAAGATGCTGAAGGAGATACGTGAGATGGAACGGGACTATGAGAAAGCGGAGAGCCCGCTGACGGAACGCGAGAAGGGAGACATGGAAATCATCACGAGGATGTACCGCCAGCAGAAGAGCCACTTCAACAGGGACGACTGCCGCGAGAGCATCCCTGACAGGATAGTGAGCATCAGCAAGCCGTACGTGAGACCGATAGTGAGAGGCAAGGAAGTCAAGAGCGTGGAGTTCGGGGCGAAAGTGAACGACATACTGGTCGACGGGATATCGTTCATCGAGAAGCTGTCCTTCAATGCCTTCAGCGAGGGCACCAGACTGGGACACTGCACGACGCTGCACAAAAGGCTGTTCGGAGTGGATGTGAGGAAGATAGGTGGAGATGCCGGCTATGCCGGGACCGTGAACAGGGACTTCTGCAGGGAGAACGGGATACAGACGTCGTTCGCAAGGAGGGGCAGGCCGTTCAGCGGGCACAAGGAGAAGGACTAAGATCACGGAAATCCTGTACATCTTCTTCGGCATCCACACGGCGAACGTGGTGCAGCTTGCGAACAGGATAGAGCGACGAGCGAAGCTGGCAGTGGCCTGAAAGACGAAAACATGCACATGCAAGTGAGCTTCCAGAGGGAAACTACGCCCCTGCCGACAAGAATGGAAGAGAAATCCGGCCGAAACGACCGGAATGAGATATGAAAACGTAAACTTGATGAGCCGAATGCAGAAAAATGATGGGATCAGTCGTTGCTTCGCTCAATAAAAAAACATTAAACGACAATCCCTAATTTAGTCCGAATGAAAAAATTACTTATATTCATTTCCATGTTGGTTTTTCTCTGCTCATGCGATCCGGAACGATTTTTCCTACCCCCATATGTAGGGATTTGGTATGTCCGGAATGACGCCAGCCGGAATTTATACATTCTGGCTTCCACTGTCACTTTTAAAGCAGATAGCGTTTTGATCAAACCTGGAGATAGCACATTCATTGTTAAGGCAGATTATCCATATGACAAAGATCTCAAATTTGACCAAATTACTCACACAAACGTTACATATCCAAGTGCTTACGTTGGATTCTACAGGGATCCCGAATTCAAATCGCTGATAAAGGGCTGGCATGAATCGGAAGCGGATAACCCAACAGGACATAAATTCCTGTTTTCCGAATCGTCGTGGAGCAGTAGCGATCCGTGGCATAAGAATCTAGGGGATAGGAAAGACTACTACACTTACAGAAGCTGGACCTTTGCCGTCACCGACGACGACTTGAAGGCGTGGGAAGAGGAAAGGTAAAAGCTTAAAGACAAGACAACCCTATTTTCGGCATTCCCCTCAATAGTTTTTTATCTGACCTCCGAGGGGCATGTCATTAATGGAGTATCTCCCGATACAACTATATCGTCCCTGAGATTCCGAACGGATATCCGCGCGATGTCTTTCTGCTCTTGTCGACTATGACCCTTACGCTTTTCATACGTTCAATTTTCATGCAAGTTCAAATGCAAAAAATGCTCTGGAATGCATATAACATAGGGACTGTCGTAAAATGTTGATAGTTTACCAACAAATTGATTTACAGTGTTATAAAAGGTTTGTATATTTGATGTGGAGGAAGCGAACCTGACATACAGGAAACAGCGCAGACTGCTTGACCTTAGGCGGGTCAAGTCCAATACTAAGATCACGGAAATCCTGTACATCTTCTTCGGCATCCACACGGCGAACGTGGTGCAGCTTGCGGACAGGATAGAGCGACGAGCGAAGCTGGCAGTGGCCTGAAAGACGAAAACATGCACATGCAAGTGCTCTTCCAGAGGGAAACTACGCCCCTGCCGACAAGAACAGACGAGAAATCCGACCGAAACGACCGGAATGAGATATGAAAGTTGAAAAATGACTGAACGAATGAAGGTAGAAGATGGGATAAGTCGCCAGTTCGTTCACATAAAAAACATTAAACGACAATCACTAAAATAGCTCGGAAACAAAAAAAAGAAGCACCCACTTTTGTAGGTACTTGATTTTCAGTTGTGGTCCCTGTTGGGCTTGAACCAACGACCCCCTGATTATGAGTCAGGTGCTACTAACCGACTGAGCTAAGGGACCTTACGAGCGGCACCGGAGCGCCGCGCATATCTAAACTCTGATTTCTACTTCTACACCGCTAGGGAGCTCCAGCTTCATCAAAGCATCGACTGTCTTTGGAGTCGAGCTGTAGATGTCGAGGAGACGGCGGAATGAATTCAGTTCGAACTGTTCGCGAGCCTTCTTGTTGACGAAGGTCGAGCGGTTCACTGTGAAGATCTTCTTGTCCGTAGGCAGAGGAATTGGTCCGCTGACGACGGCGCCGGTAGCCTTCACTGTCGATACGATGCGCGCTGCTGACTTGTCAACCAGTGCGTGGTCGTAGGACTTGAGTTTAATTCTGATTTTCTGACTCATTGTTATGTTTATATTGATTTTATTCTTCGTCTTTTGAAGCGTAGCCTTGCTTTTCGATGATGTCCTTTGCAAGAGCAGGAGGAACAGGAGCGTAATGGCTGAATTCCATGGTGCTTGATGCTCGTCCGGAGGAGAGTGTCCTCAGGACTGTGACGTAGCCGAATTGTTCGGCAAGCGGAACGTTCGCCTTGATTATGCGGACGGTTCCACGGGAGTCCATATTGACGACTTGTCCGCGGCGGCGGTTGAGGTCGCCTACGATGTCGCCCATATAATCTTCAGGAGTTACTACCTCAAGTGACATGATAGGTTCCATAAGGACAGGCGTGCACTTCGGCATCGTGTGACGGAATGCCGCGCGGGCGCATATCTCGAATGAAAGCTGGTCTGAGTCTACAGGATGGAAGCTTCCGTCGAGCAGACGGACCTTCAGCGACTGGACTTCATAGCCTGCAAGGACTCCATTGACCATGGCGGCCGTAAAGCCCTTCTGAACGCAAGGGATGAATTCGCGCGGAATGTGTCCGCCCTTGACCTCGTCGATGAACTGCAGGCCTGTGACGCCTTCGTCGGCAGGACCCATTTCAAAGACGATGTCCGCAAACTTGCCGCGGCCTCCGGTCTGTTTCTTGAACAGTTCGCGGTTCTGGCAGGTTGTGGTGACAGCTTCCTTGTAATTGACTTCAGGAGCACCCTGATTTATCTCGACGCCGAATTCACGGCGCAGACGGTCTACAATGATCTCAAGATGGAGTTCGCCCATCCCGCTGATGATGGTCTGACCGGTCTCCTGGTTGCTCTTGACCGTGAAAGTAGGGTCCTCTTCAGCCAGCTTGCCTAAAGCAATGCCAAGCTTGTCAAGGTCTTTCTGGGTCTTCGGCTCGACAGCCAGACCGATTACAGGATCAGGGAACGTCATCTGCTCAAGGACGACAGGATGGTTCTCGTCGCAGATGGTGTCGCCGGTATGCAGTTCCTTGAATCCTACGGCGGCGCAAATGTCGCCTGCCTCGTCGGAATCGATAGGGTTCTGCTTGTTGGCGTGCATCTGGAACAGCCTGGAGATACGCTCATTCTTGCCTGATCTGGTGTTCAGGACATAAGAACCGCTCGACAGCGTGCCTGAGTAGATCCTTATGAATGCCAGACGTCCTACGAAAGGATCGGTGGCAATCTTGAATACCAGTCCGCAGAACGGGTCGGTAGCTATAGGCTTGCGCTCGACTTCATCTCCGGTACGCGGATCCGTTCCGGTTACCGATCCGACGTCATCTGGTGACGGGAGGTAACGGACTACCGCGTCGAGAAGGAACTGGACGCCCTTATCCTTGAACGATGATCCGCAGCATGCAGGGACCAACGACATATTGATGGTTGCCTTGCGAAGGCCTGCGATGATTTCTTCCTTGGTGATGGTCTCGGGATCGTCGAAATATTTTTGGAGCAATGCATCGTCCTGACTTGCAACAGCTTCAACCAGCTTGTTGCGCCATTCCTCGACTTCGGCCTTCATATCTGCAGGTACATCTTCGATCCTGTAGTTGACCAGCTCGGTATTATCATCATAGATAATGGCCTTGCGGTCAATCAGGTCAACAATGCCCTTGAACGAATCTTCGGCTCCTATAGGGAGGCAAACTGGAACTGCAGTAGCTCCGAGCTTCTGTTTAATCTCATCGATGACGGCAAGAAAATCCGCTCCCACGCGGTCCATCTTGTTGACGTATGCGATTTTTGGCACATGATACTTGTCTGCCTGGTGCCAAACGGTTTCGGATTGGGGCTGGACACGTCCTACAGCACAGAAAGTGGCTATGGTGCCGTCGAGCACGCGCAGTGAACGCTCCACTTCGACAGTGAAGTCCACGTGCCCCGGGGTGTCGATGAGATTTATCTGGTACTGCTGGTCGTTATAATGCCAGAAACAGGTGGTGGCGGCGGAGGTGATGGTGATACCCCTCTCCTTCTCCTCGACCATCCAGTCCATGGTAGCCGCTCCGTCGTGAACCTCTCCTATCTTATGGGTCTTCCCCGTATAATAGAGGATACGTTCGGACGTAGTGGTCTTACCGGCATCGATATGGGCCATTATACCGATATTTCTCGTAAAATTAAGGTCTCTTGCCATTTAACCCGATTGATTAAAAGCGGAAGTGTGCAAAGGCCTTGTTTGCCTCTGCCATCTTGTGCATATCCTCCATTCTCTTATATGCACCGCCTTGCTTGTTGTAGGCGTCCATTATTTCTGCTGACAACTTTTCTGCCATGGAGCGACCGGAACGTTTACGGGCGTAGAGTACCATATTCTTCATACTGAGGGAGACTTTTCTTTCCGGACGCACTTCTGTCGGCACCTGGAAGTTAGCGCCACCGACACGACGTGACTTTACCTCGATCTGAGGGGTTACGTTGACGAGAGCTTCTTTCCAAATGTCAATAGGAGCCTTTTCAGAATCTTTCAGCTTCTCGCCTACGATGTCAATGGCATCATAGAAAATAGAATAAGCGATACTCTTCTTCCCCTGCAGCATGATGATGTTCACGAACCTTGTAACTTCAGGGTCGTTGAACTTTGGATCAGGAAGTAGAATCCTCTTCTTAGGCTTCGTTTTTCTCATTTTTCTTAAAAATTAAATCGTTAATAAAACAGACTACTTCTTAGCGGCTTTTGGTCTCTTGGCGCCATAGAGCGAACGGCCTTGTTTGCGTCCGTCTACGCCAGCTGTGTCCAGAGCACCCCTAAGGATGTGATAACGTACGCCCGGCAGGTCCTTCACACGTCCTCCGCGAACCAGCACGATGCTGTGTTCCTGAAGGTTGTGGCCCTCGCCAGGAATGTATGCATTGACCTCTTTCTGATTAGTGAGCCTGACGCGCGCTACTTTACGCATCGCGGAATTAGGCTTCTTAGGAGTCGTCGTGTAAACACGTACACAGACTCCGCGTCTCTGAGGGCAAGCATCCAGTGCGCGAGATTTTGATTTCTCTACGATGACCTCGCGTCCTTTGCGAACCAATTGTTGAATTGTTGGCATAATAAGTTGTTAATCTAATACTTATGTATTCTCCCTGCTATTTTGCAGGGTTGCAAAGTTAGAAAACTTTTTAGAAATCCCAACACAATTCACCGAATTATCAACATATTCATGCCTAACAGAACAATTCAGCAAGCATGCAGCGGGCCGACCCGCCTCCGTTGGTTTCGATGATATCGATGTCAGGAGCCACGATTTCAGCCTCTGTCGTAAGCATGGACCTCTGCTCCTTTGTAAGACAATGCAACGCAGTAAGGGACAACACCTGCAGCGCCTTTCCCTTTGAAATGCTGCCTGTCCCGTCCGAACAAAGCTCGAGCATATTGCCTGCAAATCCGTTCATCTGTTCGAAACTGATAGGTACGAGCTGCTTTTTGCATTGTTCCAATGCCTCCTCCAGATTCTTGCGGTCCTTCGGATCCCTGACTGAATCAATGCATGCCACGGCATTACGCGAGCCTACGCTCATCATCACGTTCGTGTGATAGATCGGGCGTCCGGACGCATCCGATGCGTGGAATGTCACAGGACGGAAATCAAGTGCCTTGCAGAACTCGTCCAAAACCTCGGCGCTTGTCCTTGGAGAGAGGCAGGCATAGGCGATCCGGGCAGCACGGTCGAGGACCATGCTGCCTGTGCCTTCGAGGAAAAGGCCTTTTTCCTCCCAAGGAGTAAGGTCTACAAGATTGTTTATGTCGTATTTTTGAAGCAGCGTGTCGATGACGGTCTGCTTCCTTTCCTTCCTGCGGTTCTCCGCGAACATCGGATAAAGCACCATTGTGCCTCCCTCGTGGGTGGAAAACCAGTTGTTCGGGAAGACGGAGTCGGGAGTGCGGGGCGAAGGCGTGTCTTCCACGACCTCCACTGCTACGCCGTAGCTGCGCAAAAGCGCGACATAGGCGTCGAATTCGGCCAGAGCCTTTGCCTGAACGTCCCCGCCGGTGCGGGTCTGGAATGCGTTGTTGACCGCAGTCTCTTCGTTGAATCCGAAGCTGCATGGGCGCACCATCAGCACCTTGTCCGTCGTCTGTCTCATAAAATACTATGTCGAATGATTACATTGCCCCTTCCATCTCGCGGAAGGACTTCTTGATGATGTCGATGGCTTCCATCAATTCGTCCTTTGTGATGACCAACGGAGGAGCGAAGCGGATGATGTGGCGGTGTGTCGGCTTTGCGAGCAGGCCGTTTTCAGCCATCTTCAGGCAGATGTCCCAAGCCTCGACCTTGTCGGTCGGCTTGGTTACGACTGCGTTCAGCAGGCCCTTGCCGCGTACGAAATCCATCAGAGGCGACTTGAACTCGCCCATTTCCTTGCGGAAGAGCAGTCCGAGGTCGTAAGCCTTTTCGGTAAGGTGCTCGTCCTTTACGACTTCGAGAGCCGCAACGGCAACCTTGCATGCAAGAGGGAAGCCACCGTAAGTGGAACCGTGCTCGCCAGGCTTGATGGTCAGCATTATCGGGTCGTCAGCCAGGACTGCGCTGACAGGCAGGGTCCCGCCGCTGATGGCCTTGCCGAGAATCAGGATGTCCGGACGGACGTTCTCATAGTCGCAGGCAAGCATCCTTCCGGTACGTGCGATGCCGCACTGCACCTCGTCGGCGATGAAGAGCACGTTGTGGCTCTTGCAGAGGTCGTAGCATTTTTTCAGATAGCCGTCGTCAGGAACGTAGACGCCCGCTTCTCCCTGGATAGGTTCTACCAGGAATCCGCAGACTCTCTCACCGAACTTGTCCAGCACGGCTCCAAGGGCGTCAGGTTCATTGTAGGGAACGGTTACGAAGCCCGGAGTGAAAGGTCCGAACTGATAATATGACGATGGATCGGAAGACATCGTGATGACCGAAATGGTGCGGCCGTGGAAGTTTCCGTCGCAGTCGATTATGATCGCCTGGTTGTCAGGAATTCCCTTGACGGAATAGCCCCATCTGCGTGCGAGCTTCAAGGCAGTCTCGACAGCTTCGGCACCGCTGTTCATGGGAAGCAGCTTGTCGAATCCGAAATATTTGGTGGCGAACTCCTCGTAAGGTCCGAGGCAGTCGTTGTAGAATGCGCGCGATGTAAGGCAGAGGGTCTGTGCCTGGTCGCAGAGGGCCTTCACTATCTTTGGATGGCAGTGTCCCTGGTTTACTGCCGAGTAAGCGGAGAGAAAGTCGAAATATCTCTTCCCGTCGATGTCCCATACGTACGGGCCTTGTCCTTTTGAAAGAACTACCGGCAGCGAATGATAATTGTGGGCGCCGTAACGTTCTTCCTGATCGATGTACTTTTGCTGTGATTGAGAAATATTCATTTTATATTATGATTTGTTATTAATTTGCTACAATTTTGGCAAATATAATGATAAATCATAAGAAAGGCTCAACAAATATGCTTTGCTTCGCAGTGACGGTGAGCCAGACGGCTCGGACGGCAAGATGGACGAAATAGGCGATATAGATGGCATTGACTCCAACAAACGGAGCAGTAAGATAATACGAAGCGACGAACCCTGCTGCTGCGGCAATCATTGCGTTTCTGACGGGCACGGTAGCCGTGGCTCCGATATAGACGCCGTCCCACATGAACGCGGCGCAGCTTACGAACGGCATTGCGACGAGCCATGCCAGATAGGGCTTCGACGCATCGGTCACCTGCCTGTCGCTGGTCATCAGCTCGAACATCGGCAGCCCTGCCACCCAATAGAGCAGCGTGAAAATCACTCCGATGGACATCGTCCAGATGAAAAGGTCCTTCACGCACTCCTTCAGGTCAGGGAGATTCTTTTCGCCGATATACCTTCCGCACAACGCCTCTCCGGCATAGGCGAATCCATCGCAGAAATATGAGAATATCATAAGCAGCTGCATCATTATGTTGCTTACTGCCAGCTGCACGTCGCCGTATTTGGAGGCAAGCGCAGTGAACCCGACGTATATCACCATGAAGCAGAGAGAGCGGATGAAAAGGTTCACGTTCACGCCGAAGAAGCTCTTCATCAGCTTCCAGTGGATGCATCTCTTCAGATTTATCAGCGGGAGGTACTTCTTGAACTTGACCAGCATTATCAACACGGCCACGATGAAGCCTGTGTACTGCGCTATGACCGTTCCCCAGGCCACGCCTGCGATGCCCATGTGAGCCGTAACGGCCAGCAGATACGAAGCCACGATGTTCACCACGTTCACGACGATGTCGTCTATCATCGGCGATATCGTGTCCTGCATCCCTATGAACCAACCCTTGAAAGACATCAGCGAAAGAGTCGCCGGAGCGGCCCAGATGCGGATGAAGAAATATATCTTGGCATATTCCGCGGCTTCGGCCGTGCAGTCCATGAGCTTGAAGCAAACCCATAGGAACGGCAGCTGTATGGCCCAGATTACCAATGCAGAGCCAATGGCGGTGACGATGCCCTGGCTGAAAGTGTCCATTGCAGTCTCGAAATCCTGCCTTCCGTAAGCCTGAGCGGTAATTCCGCTCGTTCCAACACGGAGGAAGCCGAAGTTCCAGTAAAGAAGGTTGAAGAGCATGGTGCCGATGGCGATTCCGCCAATGACCGATGCGTTGCCGACGTGCCCCGTGATCGCCAGGTCGACCAGCCCTACTAGAGGCACTGTCATGTTCGCGAGGATGCTCGGACCTGCGAGCCCGAGGATTCTCCGGTGCATGCCGGATCCAGGCATCTTCAGCTGGGCTTTTTCTTCTGTGCCTTGCATTGGATTCCTATCTGTATTTTCCTCCCTCGTCCAACATGCCGAGGTAAGAATAATATCGGTCTGCGGAAATCCTTCCGTCCTCGACGGCAGCCTTTACCGCACATCCCGGCTCGTGCGTATGGGTGCAGGGCTTGAACTTGCAATCGTCCATCACCTTAAGCATTTCGGGAAAGTATGTGCTGAGTTCCTCCGGCTTGAAGTCCGCCAGGCCGAACCCGCGGACACCCGGCGTGTCGATGACAAACCCTCCGGTGGCTACCGGATACATCTCATACATCGAAGTCGTATGCTTGCCTTGCTGGTAATATGCGGAGATTTCGTTGATTTTCGGCTCGAGGCTCGAATCCAGGGCTTTCACCACACTTGACTTCCCTACTCCGGAAATTCCCGAAAGCAATGCGACCTTCCCCTTTATGTCGTCCCTCAGAGCATCGATTCCGCTGCCGCTCAAGGCTGAGATCTCCTCAACTGTGTAGCCTGCTCCCCTGTAGATCTGCTCGAAAGCCTCGCGCTGCTCGGCGAGTTGCATTGACCCGTCATCAAAGTCGTCGGTCTTGTTCAGCAGGATGACGGCAGGCACTCCATAAGCCTCACAGGAGACAAGAAAGCGGTCCACGAAGGCAGGCTTCACCTCAGGGCTTTTCAATGTCACGACAAGGTATGCTACGTCGACGTTTGCGGCGATGACGTGAGTTTCATAAGAAAGATTGGCCGACTTTCGGATGACGCAGTTTCTGCGGGGCAGAATCTTCGAAATGGATGCGTGCAGCTGGGGATTGTCAGAATCCGACTCATATTCGACAAGGTCGCCGACTGCTATAGGATTCGTCTCTGTCTGGGTTTCCAGACGCATTTTCCCGCGTATCTCCGCGATGAAAGGCTCCCACATAGGGAGCTCGCTCAGGACATAATGCGTCCCTGCGCTCTTGACTACGGTTGCTGTGCCTTTTTTATACATCGACTGGGTTTCGCTTTGCATTTCGGCGTCGGCAAAGATAGACAAAATGCATTATTTAGTTACCTTTGCCGACAGATAGCCCACACATTATGTACTCACAAGCCGAAATCGACGGAATAGTCCAGAAAAGTCTTATCAACAATAATTTACAGGGAGAGCCAGCAGAGCTGTACGATCCTCTGGAATATATGGTCGCCATCGGCGGGAAGCGGGTACGTCCGCGCCTTTGCCTGACCGTGTACAACCTTTTTTCTGACAAGGTCGGCTCAGATGTGATCTATCCGGCTGCAGCGCTTGAGCTCTTTCACAGCTTCACGCTCATCCACGACGACATAATGGACAAGGCCGACCTCCGCCGCAACCACCCCACCGTCTGCAAGAAATGGGGCAACAACACCGCAATCCTCGCTGGAGACGTAATGTTCATCAAGTCCTATCAGCTCATTGCCGCATGCGATCCTTCCAAGCTTCCTGCTCTTCTGCAGCTTTTTTCCGGAACAGCGGCCAAAGTGTGTGAAGGACAGCAGCTTGACATGAATTACGAAAGCTCCCCGTTCATAACGACTGATGATTACCTTAACATGATAGGGCTCAAGACCGCAGTTCTGATAGCTTGTTCGGCCAAGATGGGCGCCATCCTTGCAGGCGTAAAGCCTTCTCTGGCAGATGCCCTTTACAATTACGGCTACGAGCTGGGCATAGCTTTCCAGATCACTGACGATTATCTCGACTGCTTCGGAGACGTAAACTCCTTCGGCAAGAAAATCGGAGGAGACATCATGGAGAACAAGAAGAGCTGGCTGCTGGTGGAGAGTCTCAGGACTTCAGACCCGGCCCTGCGCGAACGCCTTAAAGTCGCCATGGGAATCACCGATCCTGAAGAAAAGATTGCCGCAGTCCAGCAGTTCTATGAAGATGCCGGCATCCGTTCACGCGCGGAAAAAGCCATCGACGACCACTACAAGGCCGGGCTCTCCATTCTCGACTCGGTCGCAGGATCCATCGGCGCGACGGCCGATTCCGGCTCCGTTTCCACGCTCGACGAATATCAGCGCACCCGTCTGGCCGACTTCGCAAAGTCCATCACCTACAGGACCAGATAGTGGATATCGCAGCAATGATCATTAAACTTTGACGAGGTATGGCTCACGGAAAGAAATTGGAAATAATGGCTCCGGCGGGCAACTTCGAATGTCTGCAGGCTGCCATTCAGGGCGGTGCCGACTCGATTTACTTCGGAGTCGGGCAGCTCAACATGCGCTCACATTCTGCGAACAACTTCTCGCCCGATGACTTGGCGGAAGTATGCAGGATTTGCAGGGAAGCCGGCGTCCGCACTTACCTTACATTGAACATTACCCTGTACCAGGAAGACCTTCAGCCGATGAGGGAAACATTGGATTCGGCGAAAAAGGCCGGGGTCGACGCCGTCATCGCATCAGACATGGCAGCCATCCAGTATTGCCGCGAAATCGGGATGGAGGTGCACATCTCCACCCAACTCAGCATCTCGAACTTCGAGGCGCTGAAGTTCTATGCCCGGTTCGCAGATGTCGTGGTGCTGGCCCGCGAGCTCACCCTCCTGCAAGTTGCAGACATTGACAATCAGATATCCACCGCAAAGCTCTGCGGCCCTTCAGGACACCCGGTAAAGATCGAAATGTTCTGCCACGGAGCGCTCTGCATGGCTGTTTCCGGCAAATGCTACCTTTCGCTCTCAGAATACGGCGAATCGGCAAATCGCGGCGCGTGCCTGCAGGTCTGCCGCCGAGGCTATATGGTAACCGACCTTGAAAACGGCAGGCAGCTCAACATCGACAACAAGTACATCATGTCCCCTGAAGACCTCTGCACCATAGAGTTCCTCGACAAGATGGTCGCGGCCGGAGTGACGGTATTCAAGATAGAAGGCCGCGCGCGCAGCGCAGATTACGTGAAGACGGTTACCGAATGTTACCGCCTCGCCGCCGATGCCATTGAAAACGGCACTTATACTCAGGAGCTGGGCATGGCATTGAAAGAAAAGCTCTCCACGGTCTTCAACCGCGGATTCTGGGATGGCTACTACCAGGGCGCACGGCTCGGGGAATGGAGCAAGGTCTACGGCAGTCACTCCACGAAGGAGAAGACATACATCGGCAAGGTCACGAACTATTTCTCGAAGATATCAGTCGCTGAAATCCTCGTCGAGACCGGCGAGCTGTCGGTCGGCGACGACATCCTCATAATCGGTCCGAACACCGGTGTCATCGAAATGACGGTGCCGGAAGTCCGCGTCGACCTGAATCCTGTTCAGACCGCCGTCAAGGGCGTATACTGTTCCATCCCTCTTGCCTCTGACGTCAAGCTCCACCGCTCTGAAAAAGTCTACTCCTGGCGTGACAAGCCATAAAGTCCACGCCGCACTGCCACGCAACAACCGGCCATAGACCTGTCCGTGAAGACATAAGTTGCCACCCGCTATGATCATATCGCAATATACTGCATTACAACCTGTTGCATATTATGCCTCAGAGCGCATTTTGAAAGGCATCCCAAAGTGACATCATTATAAAAATGAGCTTGTTGGTAGAAGCTCACAATCCGTGATTTGTTGGACGGCCTTCTGACATACTGGAGCAGAAGAGTAGCGAGGCCGGCACGGCTGATGAAGCGATAGAAGGGTGCGGCAAAGTACACAATGCGGGCGATGCAGATGGAATATGTTTGCGAAAAACCAAAGGCGGAATTATCTTTGCGACTTCAAAGACGGATGCACCGGAAGGGAGCATCCGGCGAAAAAGACCAAACAAGCAGAATATGAACTGGTTCATAGATTTGATCATGGGCACGGGCGTGGCCCACTCAATAATACTCCTGGCGGCGACGATAGCAATCGGCTTGCTGTTGGGGAAGGTTAAAATCCGCGGAATCTCTCTCGGGGTGACCTGGGTGCTCTTCGTGGGCATTCTGGCGAGCCATTTCGGTCTCGTGCTGGATCCGAAGGTACAGTCGTTCGTGCAGGATTTCGGGCTGGTACTCTTCGTCTACGCCATCGGACTGCAGGTCGGTCCGACATTCTTCTCCTCGTTCAAGAAGGGAGGACTGAAACTTAACATCCTTGCCGTCATCATAATCGCTCTGGAAGTCGGAGTGACTTACGCGATGAGTGTCATGAGCGGCGTCAAGCTTAACACGATGATCGGCGTAATGTCAGGCGCCGTCACCAACACACCTTCTCTGGGCGCAGCCCAGCAGACCATCGCCGATGCCACCGGAGCAGCAGATCCCACCCTTGCAATGGGCTACGCGGTCGCCTACCCTATGGGCGTTCTAGGAGTCATCATAGTCATGCTGATTCTGAAAGGCCTCTTCAAGGCTGACCCTGCAAAGGAAGCAGCCACCGGACAGGTTTTGGAACAGGAGGCTGCAAAGACGATGCAAAGCGCTGCAGGAAACATTGGACAGGAGGCAGAGGAATCGGAAAGGTATGCGAAGCAGGCTAAAAAGGCAGAACTGCGGCCGGACCTGATAGTGTTATTCGGCGGAATCGTGCTGGGAATTCTGCTGGGAGTGTTGCCGATACATCTGGGAATGCCTCAACCCGTCAAGCTGGGCTTGGCAGGGGGACCGCTTATCGTATCCATCCTGATTGGGTATTTCGGACACAAGCGTCACAAAGACCCGTTCATCACTGTAGGCGAGGATAATCTCATGCGCGAAATCGGAATCTCTCTGTTCCTGGCAGCCGTCGGCCTGAAGGCCGGAGTCGGTTTCACACAAACCATCGCATCAGGCGGTTACAACTGGATTTTCTACGGAATTGCAATAACCATGCTCGCAATCTTCATCATCGGCTTCATCGGAATGAAATGGATGAAGATCAGCTTCGTGCAGATGATAGGCATGATATCCGGAACACACACCAACCCTCCGGCACTGGCTTTCGCCAACTCCATCGGCGAAGGCGTGCCTTCTACCTATTACGCAACGGTCTATCCTCTGGCAATGTTCCTGCGCATCATCGCGGCACAGATAATGGTCCTTGCAGCGCTATAGAAAAATCTGTGATTCAACTCATCCGCTCGAGACCTATCCTGAAGCTCCTCAGGCTTTTGCCAATTTCAGCACGGACTCGAGGTAGTCGCGCTTTTCTGAGAGGCGCGGGACCTTGTTCTGTCCTCCAAGCTTGCCACGCGATTCCATCCACTTGAAAAATGTCCCTTTCGGCACCGAATTGATGATGAGCCTATCCATCGTGTAAGTGTGTGTACGCTTGGCCTCATAGTCGGAATTGTCCTCGCAGAGCTCTGCATCGAGGATATCGGCGAAAGCTTCGAGGTCAGAAGGCTCCCTCACGAACTCGACAGCCCACTCGTGAGCTCCGTGCGCCATTCCCTCCGACATGAATACCGGTGCCACTGTAAAATCGGAAACCTCAGCGCCCGTCTTCGCACAGGCTGAAGCCAAGGCCTTCTCGGCATTGGCAATCATCAGTTCTTCCCCGAACACATTTATGCATAAGGCTGTACGGCCCATAAGCACAATCTTGTAAGGCTTGACGGATGTGAATTTCACCACATCGCCTATTTCGTAGCGCCACAGCCCCGCAGACGTTGAGATTATCATTGAATAAGGCACACCTGCCGAGACTTCATCCAGCGTACATACATCCCTGTGGCCGCGTTCATCCTGAAGGGTGGCGAATTCGTAGAAGACTCCGTTGTCTGCAGTGAGCAGCATTGACGGGTCGTGAAGGTCGTCCTGGAAGGCAAAGTATCCTTCCGAGGCGTTGTAATTCTCAAGGTAGCGCATCCTGCCCGAAGGGATGAACTCGTGGAACTGCTTGCGGTAAGCCTCGAATGAAGTGCCGCCGTGCATGAAAAGCTCGAGGTTAGGCCAGACCTCTGAAATGTTCCTCTTGCCTGTATAGTCAAGGATGGCCTTAAGCATCATCAGGTTCCACGAAGGGACGCCGCTGAAATTCGTGATGTCAGCGCCGCTGCAGGTCTCACACACCTTCGCTATCTTTTCGTGAAAGTCTGAAATGAGCGACACCGACCTCTCGGGCATTCGCGAAAGCTCGACCATGTCAGGGGAATTCTTCAGCAGGATGCCGCTGAGGTCGCCGCTCCAGATGGTCCTCAAGCCATATTTCTCTCCGGTTATCGTCCCGCCGAGCGTCAATGCCTTGCCATCGAGGATCTGCGTGTCCGGATGGTCGTTGATGTACGTGGCGAGCATCTCCATGAAGCCCTTGAAGTGGCATCCGTGCAAGTTGTCTCCTGTGACTGGAATGAATTTGCTCTTCGCCCCGCTCGTACCGGAGCTTTTGGCGAAATAATTGGTGCGCTCGCCATAAAGCACATAGTCCTCGCCCTTGTGAGCCTTTTCGATGTAAGGGCTCAACGCATTGTAGTCGCGTATCGGCACATTCCTTCTGAAATCTCTCAAATTCTTGATCTGCGAGAAATTATGTTCGTGTCCAAACAGCGTGTCTGATCCTTTCCAAAGCAGGTGCTTGAATATCGCGTCCTGGAAAGGATAGGGATCGTTTCTGTAAAGGTCGATGTCTCTCAACATCGAATAGGAAATCATCAGATAAGCGCTGTGAAGTAGTGACATCTTGTTAAGCTTTAGCTGAATATCTCATGCAGGACGCCGAGCGACTTGACATTCAGGGATGTTTCCAGATGATATGAGAGGAAGTCGATGCAACGTGCAGCGAAATCCGATCTTTGCTGCCCTGTAAGCGGCAGGGCCATGACTTCTTCCGGTGTAGAAGTCGAGATTATATGCAGCAGGGCCGATTCCTTCTGAGGGAAGAATTGCTTGCCATCCCCCAGCCTGCAACTGCTCCTGTCAATGTAACGCGCTGTGACTATGTCGAAGAAACAGTTCTCCGCATTGAAATTGTCGTGTGGCAGAAATCCGAGTTTCCTGCTGTATTCTACCATGAACCAGAGATGGAAATTCGCGCTGGATCCCTCTTCGGCATCCAGCCTCACTATCGCCTCGCAAATCCATTCGAACAGCTCACGGTCTCCATCCCCGTCCTTGATGCTTCTGTATAGCAGTTCGCTGATGAATAAAGCTATAACGCTCTTATTCAAATCCGTACGTATTTCATTCAATGCAACCTTCGGCTCATATTCGCGCAGATTGCTCATCGAAGCTTTCGGCGAATCGTATGTGACGACGTCAAGAATGCTCAGGTTGAAGATGCATCCCTGATCGGGAGAATTCTTTCCCCTACCGATGCCCCTCAGCAACAGGGACGTCCTGCCATGTTCGGAATCAAGCACATGCAGCACAAGTCCGGAATCTCCGTACTTGAGGTAATGAAGCACGATTACGCTTGATTTTGCAGGCAGATCCATCAGATTGCCTGTTACAGTTCTGATGCTTCTTCTGAAGCAGTGTCGGTCAAATCTACTCCGGGCCTGGCATTGTCTCCGGCTTTAGCATTGGCTTTCGCTTCGGTTTTCAAGACTTGGTCTGTGCGGCCGGAAATCCAGCGGTCGACGGACTTGTAAAGCTGGTCGTCGCTGCGCAGGTCGATGACCTTGCTCTGAGTGTTATAATAGTATTTTGTGACGATCTGTGCTTCGAGAAGTTCCTGGATCTCTGCACGCTTTATATGCATCATCTCTGCCTTGCCGACGTTCAGCTTGTTGGAGAGTGCATTGAAATCGGACTTGAAGTTCTCGTAGATGGCGTCGCGCTGGGCAGCCTTCTTCAATTCGTCGAGCTCGACCTCGGCAGCGCTGCGCGCGTCCCATTGTTTGGAAGCTGCATATTTTACAAAGTCCTCATATTCAGCGTCTGTAAGGTGAAAGTCCTTGGCTGGGGCTATGGTTGTATGCGCTTGGAAGTACTTCATGGCATAGTCTTCAGTTATTCCGCTGTAAACCAACGAAACTGTCGGACGGCTGTAGACCTGAGAGGCTTCAGTGATGTCTGGAGTGATACCGCCTCCGTCCTTTACGATGCGGCCGTTCTTCGTGCGGAACTCATGAGTGAGCGAGTCGGGAATCTGCCCTACGCTGCCGTCTTCGTTGCGGTGACTGTAGTCGATGGCCTGAACGCAGCGACCGCTTGGAGTGTAATACTTGGCGGTGGTGAGCTTCAGCTGTCCGCTGTATGGAAGAGGCATAATGCTCTGGACCAAACCCTTGCCGAACGTTCTGGTGCCTGCGATGGTACCTCGGTCGAGATCCTGGATGGCCCCGGCGGTAATTTCAGAAGCGGAAGCGGAACCGGAATTGACCATTACGAGAATAGGAATGAGCGTGTCGATTGGAGAAGATTGAGTGAAGTACTCTTCGTTCATCTGTGCAGCCCTGCCCTTTGAACTGAGAACCATGGTGTTCTTCGGGACGAAGAGCGAAAGGAGGTCGATGGCCTCGTTCATCAGTCCGCCGCCGTTGGAACGCAGGTCAATGACCAGACGCTTCATTCCCTGAGACTTGAGACTTTGGAAGTCGTTCTTGAACTCCTTGGTCATGTCGGTGGTAAAGCCGGTGAGGGAGAAGTATCCGATGCTGTCGCGAATGATTCCGTAATACTCTATGCTGGAAATGTGGATGCGTTCCCGTTTGACTGTGACAGCCGTGGTGTCTCCAGTACGAGACCTGATGATCTTGAAATGGACGTCAGTACCTGGAACGCCCTTCATGCGGGCAGTGCTTTGGTCTGAAGTCTCTCCTTTGACGGTCTTGCCGTCGATTTCGATGATGGCATCGCCAGGAATGAGCCCGGCCTTTGCCGCAGGCGAATCCTTATAAGGTTCGGTGATGACTACATTGCTGTCAAGGCCGCGTTTCTGGACGAGAGAACCGATGCCGCCGTACGTGCCGGAGGTCATTAGTTCCAAATCTTCGTCCTCTTCTTCCGGAATGTAGACTGTATAGGGATCAAGGGACTCCAGCATTGCGTCAATGCCCGTCTTGACAAGCTTGTCAGTCTTGACTGTATCGACATAAGCCTGCTTGAGCATTTTCAATATCGAGTACTGGGTATCCAGAGACTTGCCTGTATTGAATGATTCGGACTGTGCCTGAGCCGCAAATGGCAAAATGACAACAGCTAAGGAAACTGTCACGAAAAGTTTTACTATCTTCTTCATTTTCGAGTTCATTATCGAATGTATAATTGTCTTGATCTAATTCTTTGCCAATGCATAATTGGTACAAATGTAAGTATTATCTTATATTTTTTAACTTTGCCCTTGCCTTTCAATTTTGAAACGGATTTCTTTCAAACATCTGCATATACCAGCCAACCCACTCACGACCAATCATCCAGCACACCCTGTCAAACCTATCCAAACCAGGAAATCACATCATGGATATAGTATTCGCCACTGGCAATCGCCACAAACTTTCAGAGGCCCAACAAATCCTGGGCCCATCCTTTAAACTTATGATACCTTCCAACTTCGGTTTCAACGACGACATTCCGGAGACAGGTAATACTATCAAAGAAAATGCCATCCAAAAGGCACGTTTTGTATATGACAAATTCGGCATCTGTTGCTTCGCCGACGACACGGGCCTCGAGATAGATGCCCTCGGAGGCGCTCCTGGGGTTTATTCTGCCCGCTATGCCGGACCTGCCAAAAATTCCTCCGACAACATCGATAAGGCACTTCGCGAACTCTCCGGCGTCCCTTATGAAAAGCGGACTGCCCGCTTCCACTGCTGCATCGCCCTGATAATGCTGAAATCCTCTGTGAACTCTCGCCTCTCAAACTCATCACTGAAGCCTGTCGTCAATGAGACTGGCATTATCGATATCGCTCCTGATGCTGTCCTCCTTACATTCGACGGCATCTGCGAAGGACACATCCTGACGACGTGCGCCGGCGCAGACGGCTTCGGCTACGATCCTATCTTCCAGCCTCTTGGTTACACAAAGACCTTCGCCGAGCTGACTCCTGACGAAAAGAACGCCATCTCTCACCGCGGCATCGCCATGCGCGCCCTCGCCGCATTTCTCCAGTTCTGAAAGCACGACAAACGGCTCAGCCACCCCATAATAGACAACCTTGTATGAGCTGCCAACTCATACAGCTTTCCCTGCACCGTCTGCTCAAACAATCTTGTCAGCAAATATGCTACCGTCCCATTTCTCCTTTCATAAATCCGTTCTACAATAGAATTTGCCTATCATCGCATCAAGACAGACCATTAACTTTGCCTTGAAGAATTTGGCAAAATGACCTTATATGCCCTCTAGGAGGGATTATGATCATGCTCTCAACTTATTCGCCTGTAACATTGAATGCTCAAAAAGCATAATTCACTGATATTCAGCATTAATACCGAAATCTTCAATGAAGAATGTTTTACTGAATATATGTAAGCTACAAAACAAAAGATTATAGCAGGCGCCCATCCGTATAATCGAAACAAGCCCCCAGAAAGTACTGTAATGCCGATGGCTGACCAATATCAACCATATAGGCTGGGCTGCGAGCGCAGGCAGCTACTCTTCCGGATCCTCCTTCGGTGGGGCGAAGGTGCCTATCAGTTCGGCGATGCCGAGCATCTCGTCGGAGATGGTCTTGTGAAGCTTGACGGTCTTGTTTAAAGGAACGTTGACTATCTCCTCGTTCTTATAGCCTACCATGAGCGAGCGCTGGCCTTCCAGCAAAGCTTCGATGGCAGCTACACCCATCAGGGATGCTATCACACGGTCTTTCGAAGTCGGTGAACCGCCGCGCTGGATATATCCGAGCACGGAGACCTTGATGTCGAACTGCGGATACTCCGGACGAATCTGTTCGGCAATTTCCATTGCCGAGCCCTCTTCAAGTCCTTCAGAAACGATGATGATGGACGATTTGTTCTTCCGTGCGCGTTCGGCGAGAAACCTGCGGACCTTCTCCACCTGATGCTTGCGCTCCGGTACCATGATTACCTCAGCTCCGGAAGCAATTCCGCTATTCAAGGCGATAAAGCCCGCTTCACGTCCCATAACCTCCACGAAGAAGATGCGGTTGAACGATGATGCAGTATCGCGTATCTTGTCGACGGCTTCGACCACCGTATTCAAGGCCGTATCATAACCGATGGTGTAATCCGTCCCATAGATATCGTTGTCTATGGTTCCCGGAATTCCTATAACGGAGATGTCCAGATACTCCGAAGCAAAATTCGTAGCGCCGGCAAAAGAGCCGTCGCCTCCAATCACTACCAGAGCGTTGATCCCGTTCTTGACCAGCGTCTCATGCGCTTTCTTGCGGCCGGCTGTCGTCTTGAACTCGGAAGATCGCGCCGACTGGAGGAAAGTCCCTCCACGCTGGATTATTCCGCTCACGTCCTGCGAGCAAAGCTTCTTCACGTCGCCTTCAATCAATCCCTGATATCCTCTGTAAATGCCCCATACCTCCATTCCGTGGTTGAGGGCAGCACGAGTCACGGCCCTGATGGCCGCATTCATTCCTGGGGCGTCGCCTCCGGAAGTCAGTACTCCTACAACAATTTTCTGAGTCATATTCCTTACTTATTATTGATTTCTTCTACCAACTGGAAGTCGAGTATCTTCTGCTCGAGGTTCGTCTTCGCCACACGGACACGCACCGGAGTCCCGAGCGTGAATACCTTATGCGTAGACTTGCCTGTAAGCTTGAACTTCTTTTCGTCGTAGATAAAATAATCCGACTTTATTTCGCGCAAAGGAATCATGCCCTCTATCTTGGTCGGCTCGATTTCCACGAACATCCCCGTCGCGGTAACGCCGGAAACGAAGCCGTCGTATATCTGTCCGACCTTGTCCTGCATGAATTCCACTTCCTTGTACTTCACGCTGTCGCGTTCAGCCTGAGTCGCAATCTGTTCCTTCTCGGACGACCACTTGCACCTTTCCTCATAGAAATCCTTGTTCTGCGACGGCGCATGTTCCAGATACAATGCCAGGAGCCTGTGCACCATCATGTCCGGGTACCTTCGGATCGGCGAGGTGAAATGAGTGTAATACTGGAATGCGAGGCCGTAGTGCCCCACATTGTCCGTGCTGTATCTTGCCCTGGCCATCGACCTCAATGCTATCATCTGCAGTGCGTCCTCCTCCGGCTTGCCCTTCGCCTGTTCCATCAGGGCGTTCAGCGTCTCGGAAGTCTGCTTTCTGTTCCCTATCTCTCCCATCCTGTAACCGAAGGTCTTCGAGAAAGTCCTCAATGTCTCCAGTTTGTCCGGATTCGGGTCCTCATGGATTCGGTACACCATCGTAGGATTCTTTATCCCGCATTTCAATGCAACGAACTCTGCCACGCTGCGGTTTGCAAGCAGCATGAACTCTTCCACCAGGAAATTGGCTTCCTTGGAAACCTTTTCGTACACGTTTATAGGCTTTCCGTTCTCATCTACCTCGACCTTCATTTCGGGCCTGTCGAAGAGAATGGCTCCATTCTCGAAGCGGCGCTTGCGCAGGATTTCTGCCAGATGCCAGGCCGCCAGGATCTCGTTCTTCATCGGACCGTCTCCCCCTTCGATTATCGCCTGCGCCTGGTCGTAGTTGAACCGCTGGTCAGAACTGATAATGGTACGCCCGAACCACTTGCCCAGGACCTTCGCATTGTCATCAAGCTCGAACACGGCTGAAAAAGTCAGCTTTTCTTCGTTCGGACGGAGGGAGCAGAGGTTGTTTGAAAGCACTTCGGGCAGCATTGGAATAGTGCGGTCCACGAGGTAAACCGAAGTTGCCCTTTCATAAGCCTCATGGTCAAGCATTGAATCCGGCTTTACATAGTGGGAAACGTCTGCGATGTGCACTCCGATCTCCCAGTTGCCGTTCTTCAGGCGGCGGACCGAAAGTGCGTCGTCGAAATCCTTTGCGTCGGCCGGGTCTATCGTGAACGTCGGGGCGTCGCGGAAGTCGCGGCGGTTCTTGACCTCGGCGTCGGTTATCTTCACTGGTATCTTTGCCGCAGCAGCTTCCACCTCAGGTTCGAACCTGTACGGAAGCGTGTATTCGGCAAGTATTGCATGCATTTCGGTGTTGTTCTCGCCAGGGAGTCCGAGGACATCGGTTATGACCCCGAGGGGCATCTCGGAGTTGCGCGGCCACTCTGTGACAAGCGCAGCGACCTTCAAGCCGTTTGCCGGCCTAGGGTCTGTGAACTTTGCCTCAGCAGCCTTCAGGCTATCCTCTGGTATCCTTATGTCGAAAGGCATCGAACGGCTCTCGATTATGACCCAGGCATTGCCGCCTGAGATTTGCAGTATGCCGACGTGCGGATTCTTGCAACGCTCGATTATGTCTACCACCTCGCCTTCGGCGGCGCGCGTCAGAGTCCTCCTCCTGCGGACCACCACCTTGACGGTGTCGCCGTCAAGCGCCTTGCGCATCTGTGACGACGGAACGAATATGTCGTCCTGCTGATCAGGAATCACGATGAAAGCCGCACCGTCCTTTATCATCGAAACCTTTCCTACCAGCTCGGCGAATTTCTTCTTTTCCTGATACTGTTCCTTGCCGCGCTTAACAATTTGCTGTGCGTTCTTCTTGACTTTCGGCCTGTTGCCTTGCCGATTGGAGCCGCTGTCCTTCGACGCGCCCCTTCTGTTTCTGTTGTTTCTACTCATTAATAATGTTTATCTTTGCGGGCCGATTATAATCGTGCAAAAGTAACAAAATATAAAGCAATTACTATTACAATATGAATAAGAAAGTGTTGCTGATGATCCTCGACGGTTGGGGCGAGGGGAAGCATGACCAGACCAACGCCATTTACACTGAAGGGCAGACAAACATAGACAAGCTCAGAGCTCAATATCTTTTTGCTCACCTTAAAGCCTGCGGCGAAGACGTAGGCCTTCCGGACGGGCAGATGGGCAATTCAGAGGTAGGACACCTGAACATCGGTGCAGGTCGCATTGTATACCAGGATCTTGTAAAGATCAACCGCGCGGCGGCTGCACACGAATTCCTGAAGAACAAGGAGATCGCAGCCTGCTACGATTATGTCAAGAAGAGCGGCAAGGCATTGCATTTCATGGGTCTCACCTCTCACGGCGGCGTTCACAGCTCATTGGATCATTTGTATGAATTCCTGCGCGTCGCAAAGGAGCAGGGCATTGAAAAGGTTTACGTTCATTGCCTTATGGACGGACGCGACACCGACCCGCACAGCGGCAAGGGATTCGTCGAGGAAGTCGAAAGCAAGTGCAAGGAATACACCGGCAAGATAGCATCCGTCTGCGGAAGGTTCTATACGATGGACCGCGACAAGCGTTGGGAACGCGTCAAGGAAGGCTACGACCTTCTGGTAAACGGTGAAGGGGCAAAGTTCACTTCAGCCGTCGAAGGCATCCAGGCTTCCTATGACGCCGGAGTCACCGACGAATTCATCAAGCCTATCTGCGTCGTGACCGCCGATGGCACTCCTGTCGGAGCCATCAAGGAAGGCGACGCCGTCATCTTCTACAACTTCCGCAACGACCGAGCCCGTGAAATAACCAACGCCCTCACCCAGACCGATATGCCTGAGATGGGAATGCACACCATCCCGAACCTTTACTACTGCTGTCTGACTCCTTACGACGACCAGTTCAAGGGAGTGCACATCCTCTTCGACAAGGAAAATGTCGAGAACACCATCGGCGAGGTCGTTTCAAAGGCCGGCAAACATCAGCTCAGGATTGCCGAGACTGAGAAATACGCACACGTGACGTTCTTCTTCTCAGGCGGACGCGAGGAGGCCTTCGAAGGCGAAAGCCGTATCCTCGTTCCGAGTCCGAAAGTCGCCACTTACGACCTGCAGCCTGAAATGCGCGCCCCTGAGGTAACCCAGAAGCTCATCGAGGCACTTGAGACCAAGGAGAACGACATGGTCATCCTGAACTTCGCCAACGGCGACATGGTCGGCCATACAGGCGTCTACACAGCCATCCGCCAAGCAGTCCGCTGCATCGACGGCTGCACACAGATGGTTGTCAATGCCGCGCGCAGAAGCGGATACAGCGTCCTGATCACCGCCGACCACGGTAATGCCGACAACGCCATCAACCCTGACGGAACGCCTAACACCCAGCACTCCCTGAACGAAGTGCAGTTCATCGTAGTCGACGACGACGTGAAGAAAGTCAGGGACGGCCGCCTTGCTGACATCGCCCCTACCATATTGAAGTTGATGGGAATCCCTCAGCCTGCCGAAATGACCGGCGAGTGTCTGGTGGAGTTCTAGAACTACCAGAAGCGGTACCTGAGGCCGAAACCGAAGTAATGGCTTTCGGGCTTGTAGCCGGAGCCGCAGACGTTGAACATAGGGCGGTAGTCGAAGGTGAGGCTCAAAGGAAGGAGTATCGTGTTGTACTCGATGCCGGTGTCCAAGCCTATATTTCCCGAGAAATTCCCTGCATTGGCGTCAAGACCGTTGCAGAGCTGGAAGCCGTAGCCGACGAACCAGTTGAATCGGCCGAAGCAGTGGAAATACCAATTGAACATGAAAGTCGAGTTCAGCCAGCCTTGGCCGAGCTCATAGACGGGAGAATTGTCCTCATAGCCGTCATTGTAGACGTATCCCCCATCCATATAGTTGTCGCCAACGGAAATTTCGAGCACATTATTGGAAAAAAGCCAGTGCTGATAAGACAGTTCGAAAGGGGCGTCGCTGTAGCCGTTGTACCTGAAACCAAGCGCGCGAGGCTGGGCGCCAACTGCAAAAACAATCGCGCAGGAAAGGGCCAATGTCAATGATAGCTTCTTCATCTCTTTGTCAATCATTTAATTAATAAATTGTCTCGGCAAAAGGCGCTTTAATTCGCCTCAAGCCAGGACTATTCACTTCAAAAAACGTACTACTCTGCCACGAGAATGCCATTTTGTCTTTTCCATTTGCCCTAATACCATGCCGCTTAATTGTGAGCATTATTTGGGCCAGGTTTGCTGGAATGGGAGACTCTGAGGGTAAAGCGAAGCTGCTCGCTGTCGAAATATGTTATCAGTTCGGCATCCGGACGGATGCGGAACTTGTTTGAGATGAATTCGCACGCCATCGGCGGAGTGGCCGGATTGTCGTCGATGATGCGGATGATGACGTCGGAATTGCCTTTCTCCTTTTTCTTGAGTTCCTTGACCAAAGAGGCGTTCAGCTTTGCATTGAGCCTGGACGTCGGAATCATGATCGTGAGTTCCTTTACCATCTTGTCGGCGGCATTTGCCAGGAGTGAAATGCACTTGAGGCGGACGGAAAATTCCTGAGGCGCGTTTGGGCCGCCGCTGTCGTCCTTCTTGAAGAAGCGTGGCTGCGTCTCACATTCGATGAGCAACGCCTCGTTCTCCTTCATGTATCCGAGGTATGTCTCATAGTCCTTTCCAAAGAGCATGAATGTGTAGTTGCCTGAATAATCCTCCACAGTAAGCTTTCCCATCGGCTTTTGCGTGGCTTTGGTGTACTGGGTCTTGGCTTCGGTGACCAGCCCCGCCACATAGAATGCCTTGTTCTGGAGCTTGACGTCTGCTGTGCACTTGGCATTGACTTCGTTAAGCTGGGCTAGGGTACAGGTGGCAAGGTACTTGATCTCGAACCTGTAGTTGTCCAACGGGTGAGCCGAGAGGTACATTCCGACGAGGTCCTTCTCGCGCTTCAACATTTCCAACTTGTTGAAATCCATGGGAGCAGGAATGACCGGGCGGACCGGCTTCAGTTCGTCAGTGCCCCCAAACAGAGAAGAAGCACCTGAAATCGTATCATTTTGGACTTTTTGGCCGTAATGAAGCAGACATTCGATGAAAGTCTCCTCCTTCGAGCTCTGCAGGAAGAACTGGGCACGGTTCATCTCGGGGAAGCTGTCAAATGCACCGGCATAGACCAAGCTTTCGAGGTTCTTGCTGTTAACGGCCGAGTAAGGGACACGCTCGATGAAATCGAATACGTCCTTGAAAGGTCCGCGTGCATCCCTTTCCGCAATAATGGCGTCGATGGCATTCGAACCTACGCCTTTTATGCCGCCAAGTCCGAAGCGTATCTCGCCCTTGTGGTTCACCGTGAAGCGTGTGTCGGATTCGTTGATGTCCGGTCCCAGGACGCTGATGCCGTCTGCCCTGCAGTCGTTCATCAAGTTCGTTATTTCGCTGATCTTGCCTAGGTTCTTCGTCAGGTTGGCTGCCATGAACTCCGCAGGATAATGCGCCTTGAGATAACCGGTCTGATAGCCGACCCAGGCATAGCAGGTGGAATGTGATTTGTTGAATGCATACTGAGCGAACTTCAGCCAGTCCGCCCAGATCTTCTCGAGCTTTTCCTTCTCGATATGGTTCGCCATGCCGCCTTCCATGAACTTGTTGTTCATCTGGGCCATCACATCCAACTTTTTCTTTCCCATTGCCTTGCGGAGGGAGTCCGCCTGGCCTGGTGTGAATCCGGCCAGCTTCCGCGAAAGCAGCATGACCTGTTCCTGGTAGACCGTTACGCCGTAAGTGTCCTTCAGGATCTCTTCCATTTCAGGTACGGTGTATTCTATCTTTTCGATGCCCTGCTTCCTGTGGACGAAATCCGGTATGTAATCCATCGGACCGGGACGGTACAGCGCATTCATCGCTATCAGGTCCTCGAACCTGCTTGGATGCAGCTCGCGGAGCCATTTCTTCATTCCGTCGGATTCGAACTGGAACACTGCAGTGGTGTCCGCCTTGCTGAATAGTTCGAATGTCTTCTTGTCATCTATCGGGATGTGGTCAATGTCAAGCTCGGTGCCGTGCGTCTTCTTGATGTTTGCAAGGGCCTCCTTAAGGATGCTGAGCGTAATCAGGCCCAAGAAGTCCATCTTGAGCAAGCCGACATGCTCTATCTGTGATCCTTCGAACTGCGAGACGCGCATCTTCTCACCTGTTTCCTTATCCTCTGCAATGCTTATCGGCACCAGGTTCATCAGGTCCTGTGCACCTATGATGAATGCGCACGCATGAACTCCTACCTGCCTGATCGTTCCCTCCAGCTGAGCGGCATACTTGATGGTGTCGCGAAGCACTGGATTCTCGCTTTCGGAAGCTGCCTTCAATTCAGGAATCTTCTCTATGCATTGTTTCAGAAGCGGCTTCTTCTTGTCGTAGCCGTCCTGCTCAGGCCTGTCGGGGATTAGCTTGGAAAGGCGGTCCGACTCGCTAAGGGGCAGGCCCTCGATTCTCGCCACGTCCTTGATGGCGCCCTTGGCTCCCATTGTGCCGAATGTGATCACGTGCGAGACGTGGTCGGCTCCATATTTTTCCGTTACGTACTGAAATATCTTGTAGCGGCCCTCATCGTCGAAGTCGACGTCGATATCGGGCATGTTCACGCGCTCCGGATTAAGGAAGCGCTCGAAAAGGAGGTCGTACCTGATAGGGTCCAGCTGGGTGATGTCGAGGCAGTATGCTACGACTGAACCTGCAGCCGAACCACGTCCTGGGCCAACTGAAACGCCCATTGCACGGGCGGCGTGGATGTAGTCCCAAACGATGAGGAAATAGTCCGGGAAACCCATCGACTTCACCGTGTTCAGCTCGAACTCGATCCTGTCGATGACTACCTTGCCGAGGTTCTCGCCGTATTTGCGGTGCGCTCCTTCGTAAGTCAGGTCGTGCAGGTAGACGTTCGAATCCGTGTAGCCGTCGGGCATCTTGAACTTCGGAAGGAACGGGTCGTGGTCGATCTTGTATACTTCGACCTTATCGGCGATTTCAATGGTGTTTTCAAGGATTTCCGGGTGATCGGGGAAAAGTTCGGCCATCTCATCCTGAGTCTTAAGGTACTCCTGCTGAGTGTAGCGCATGCGCGTCGGGTCGTCCACGTTGCTGTTCGTGGTGAGGCATATAAGCCTGTCGTGCGTCGGGCCGTCCTCCTTGTTCACGAAATGGACGTCGTTCGTAGCTATGACCTTGATGCCGTACTTCCCGGCCAGCTTGAATTCCTCCTCGGCGACGACAAGCTGCCGGTCATAGACCGTCAGGTCCCCGCCCGGAATCTCCGTCCTATGCTTCTGGACCTCCAGATAATAGTCGTCGCCGAAGATGTTGCGGAACCATTTCACAGTCTCTTCAGCCGCGGCCAAGTCTCCTGCTACTATCTCTCGCGCCACCTGGCTTGCCAGGCAGGCGGACGAGCAGATTATGCCCTCGTGGTACTTTTCCAGCACCGAACGGTCGATTCGCGGACGGTAATAGAATCCATCCGTGAAGCCCAGAGATACGATCCTGCAGAGATTATGGTACCCCAACTCATTTTTGGCTAGCAATATCAGGTGATATGAGCTCTGGTCCTCCTTCCCTGCGTGCTCCTTCATGTTGTCGCCGCGGGCCATGTAAACTTCGCAGCCGACTATCGGCTTTACTTCAGGGAACTTCTTTGCCGTGTCCAGGAACTCATAAACGCCGTACATGTCGCCGTGGTCGGTGATGGCAAGTGCCTTCTGACCGTCCTCCTGAGCTTTCCTGAACAGTTCCGGAATGGATGAAAGACCGTCAAGGATAGAGTATTGCGTATGTACGTGAAGGTGTACGAAGGACATGTTCGGAAATAAGTTTGATTTTTACAAAGATAACTTTTATCTCCCTTCAGGAACAGTCAATGTCGAACCTGAAAGGACTTTTATCGTCGATTTTACGTAGTCATCTGTGTTGCAGCGATAAAAGTTTTCAACAAAATTCTGGGGATTCATCGCGAAAAGCGGGAACCAGCTGCTCTGGACGACCACCATTATCTTGTGGCCGGGCAGGAACGTGTGGCAAATGTCGGGCATGACAAATGTTACCTTGGCCTTTTCGTTCGGAACCAATGGCTCGGGCTTCTCGAAGCCGTTCCTGAAGCGTGCAGGCATTATGTCGCCGCGGACCATCAGCTGATAGCCTGTCGTGTCGACGTCGATCAGCTTCACCACGAAATCCGCGTCAGTCGTGGATGCAGATACGTTCAATGCCACTCTCACCGGTCCCGAAACTGAAACATTCTCAGTCAGGGCCGTAGAAGTGAAGGCTGCCACATCCGCACGCGAAGTCAAAAAAGACTGGTCGTCATACATATAGCTCTTTCCGTGCGGATTCGGGCCGTCGCTCGGCACCGGATTCTTCGGATCAGACACATATTCCGCCACCATTCCGCTTCCAATCCCGCTTTTCACACCACCTTCCATCTCGCTTCTCTCGTCCAATGCCAGGCTATTGCCCTCTTCAAGGCTCAGCACCAGCTCACTGCCTCGTCCCGAACTCCTTCCAGCTCTCGCACTGGCTCCATCCGCTGTCGCTTCGAAAGCTCCCGAAGCAAACTCTTCGGGCTCCGAATCGTAGTTGCGCCAGGCATTGAGCCCGGTGTCGAAGACCAATGCCTTCGGCAGACTTTCGAGCGAACCTTCGCCCTTCAGATAGTAGTTGAAGAAAGGCAGTTCCATGTCGAAGAAATAGTCGTATGTCGGATCCATGTCGTAAAGAGGGATGGGACGGCCGAGCCAGCTTCCGTGGCGCCAAGGACCGAAGGCGAGGCGGCAGTCCGTAGACGGACTCTGGGCGCAGATGGCCTTGTAAAGGTTTATGGCACCGTAGAGGTCCTCGCCATCATATTCGCCGCCGGTGACGAGCACAGCAGGCTTGACATTGTAGCAGTGCCTGCGCGTGTCGCGTGCTTTCCAGAATTCGTCGTAGTCCGGATGCTGACAGATGTCCTGCCAAAAATAGCTGCCATACTGCAGTCCGAGCATTGTGGTCAGGGAATCAATGCAGCCTTTCTCCAAATAAAAATCATAAGGGCTTGTTCCTTTTGGAATCAATCGGGGAGTGCTTGGATATTTAGTAGTCGGCATCATATATACGTCCAGCCATGGAACGAAGCCGAATGCGTCCGCCATGCAGAATGCGCCGTTGTGGTGTACGTCGTCGCCCATGAACCAGTCTGTGACCGGAGCCTGCGGTGCGACGGCCTTGATGGCAGGATGGCCGCAAAGGCCTGCAAGCATGGCATAAAAACCCGGATATGAATTACCTGTGAAACCTACTTTTCCGTTATTGCAGCGTATGTTGTGAATCAGCCAATCGACGGTATCGTAAGAGTCGGTCGACTCGTCCGTCGGGATATTCTTGGAGCGCTTGCCGGTACCGGCATAAATGGCCGCTGCCGCCTCGGAGCTTCTTGCCGCGTCTGCCGCGTCAAGCATCGGCCTGATGTGCATAAACCTTCCCTGACTGCGATACCTGCCTCTGACATCTTGGAAAACAATGATATAACCTTCTTCCAAGTATGTTCCAAGATGGTGTGAATTGAATTCGTCAGTATAATCTCGACCATAAGGGGCGCAAGAATACGGCGTCCGACAAACGAGAATAGGGTGCTTCCGCACAGTGTCCTTAGGCCAATATACTGCCGTATACAGCCTTGCGCCATCCCTCATCGTCAGATAATATTCGTCCTTCCAGTAATACTTCTCGGCGAACATCTTCCCGATGTTTTCCCCGAATGCCGCCCTGCCGTCGAATTCTGCAGCCTTCTGCAGGTCAATCCTTGCAGAAGAGTTCTGCAAGTTGCTGTTTCGCTCCTGATTCTGCGCCGTAGCCGTCTGAAGCGCTGCTCCAAGAGCCAGAACCGCGATCAGCATTGAAAAAGTCTTTTTCATAATGTGCAAAGTTAATAATATTGCCCCACCTCGCACCCCGCCCCTCCTCGCCCTGGCAATCTCGAAGATTGCATCGCAAATTGTCTTATTTTTGCACCACGATTATGGCAGAAGAAACAGCAGAACAGCACGAGAAATTCATTCGGATGACTACGCAGCCGGTGGAAAAGCTGGTGCTGAAGATGTCCGGACCGACCATCATCAGCATGCTGGTCACCGCGTTCTACAATCTGGTGGACACCATCTTCTGCGGCCATCTTGACACCCAGTCACCTGCAGCGATTGGTGTTGCGTTCTCGTATATGGCTATAATTCAGGCATTCGGCTTCTATTTCGGGCATGGAAGCGGGAATTACATTTCGCTGAAACTTGGTGAAAAGAATTACGACGAGGCCGGAAAGATGGCCTCAACGGGATTCATCACAGCTTTTGGTTGCGGAGTCATCATCGGAATCGTCGGTCTGTGCATTCTCGAGCCATTTGCAAAATTCCTTGGAGCAACGCCAACAGTCCTGCCTTACGCAGTCAAGTACCTAAGGTACATAATGATAGGTTCACCATTCATTCTGACGTCTTTCGTGCTGAACAACCAACTCAGGCTGCAGGGGAACACGATGCTGGCTATGGTCGGACTTGTTTCCGGAGCATTGCTGAACGTGATTCTGGACCCTATCTTCATCTTCGGACTGAAGATGGGCGTCGAGGGAGCCTCGCTGGCTACTGCGATAAGCCAGGTTACGAGCTTTTGCATGCTGTTATGGGGAACTACCAGAAAGGACATCATCCACATAAAGGCGAAAAACTTCACTCCTACCAAGAAGATGTATCGCAACATGGTTGCAGGAGGGCTTCCATCACTTGGACGTCAAGGACTTGCAGGCATCGCCATGTTGCTTCTTAACCGCGCGGTAAGCATCTATGGAGACTCGGCCCTGGCCGCCTTCGCCGTAGTGAACAGGATTGTAATGATAGAATACGCATCGCTTCTAGGCTTCGGACAAGGTTTCCAGCCTGTATGCGGCTTCAACTACGGCGCAAAGCTCTACAAGCGAGTCGACGATGCATTCAGCTACACTTTAAAAATGGGAGGGCTGATTTTCAGCTCACTTGGCATAGTCAACATATTTCTGGCACCTCAGCTGATAATGGTCTTTCGCTCGGAGGACGCCGAATTGATCCGCATAGGCGCCGCGACACTAAGGTGGCAGAGCCTAGCATTCCCTGCCATCAGCTTCATCTGCATCTGCAGCATGTTGCTCCAGACCATTAACCGCGCCGTTCCGGCCACCATCCTGGCAATTACTCGCCAAGGCATCGTTTTCATTCCCATTCTACTGACATTAGGACACTTCTTCGGTCTGCTCGGCCTCCAGCTGACACAGCCTGTCGCCGACGTGATTTCATTCGCCATAGCCTACATCTTCTACCGCAACTGGCGCATAGGATTCGGCCTGCTTGAGAAAGGCTGACCTGCACTGCTCAAAAGGAAAGGTGCCAACTCCATATAATGACAGTCGGACACGAAAGAAGGCGCTCCGAAAAGCGCCTTCATCAGAGTTGAGATCCGCGGGCTCGAACCACGACTAAGAGGACCAGAATCTCTTGTGCTGCCATTACACCAGATCTCAATAGCGACTGCAAATATAGATATTTTTCTCAAAAGTGTATTATTTACAATGCTACAAATTTTGGCTCCGGCGCAGGGGTAATGCGCAAGACGCTAATACGCTACCACCGCGCCGTAGTTGTCGCACCCCTTGGCACCCTCAAGGTAAACATATACGTTCACCAGGCGAGGCAGGGCGTCATCCTTGGCTGCAGACGCGTCCCAGCGTATGTTCTTCAGCGAGTTCGCGTAGTCGAATGCCAGTTTCAGGTTGCGCGGCATCTGAACTATCTTGAAGGAGGCAGTAGCCAGCTTTGCAGAAGCCGCGCCTCCGGGCTGAAGCGTTGCATCGATATCCTTGATATCAGCATAGTCGTAGCCATTGGCGGCGACACGGATTCTTGTCAGCTTCACCGGAACCGATCCGCGCACGCATGCGACATTGAAGCCGGTCACTCCCACCAGCCGATCGGCAGGCATCGAGAACGACAATGCAATCTTGTCCTTTGTGAATTCGAACGGCGACCAGAATGCGACGCCGTTAACTGGCGCGTCAGTCACCTCAGCGTCGAACGAAGAGAACCGAGAAACCAGCTTTGACGCATCTGCAACTACGTCGGTGCCGAACCCGTCAGGATATTTCAGCGGGGAAATGCCGTTGCTGAACACGTAAGCGGAATCGAATGCAGCCCAGTCAATGTTGGAAGAAGTCTCCTTGCACTTGAAATACTGCCAGACGCGGGGCATATAATAGTCCCTGACGAGTCCGGACCAGATACGGGCGGAGTAGTCGTTTACAGGAGGGCCCCATATTGTCACAAGGCGACGCGCCTCCGTGACGAACTTGCTCCTTTCCTCGGCCGTGTAGCCGGCCGCCTGAGCCAAATCCAGCCAGCGGGCCATACGGAGAATCGGATGCGATTCGAGCAACAGGTCCGTTCCTTGAAGCATCATCAGCGTCGCAGACTTGCAGGCATTGTACTTTGCAGTGTCTCCCTTGACATCCGCCCAGTTCGCTTCCGCCAGTGCCACGTCCGCCTTTGCCGCAAGATACATTGCTCCATAAAGGGCAGCGTCAGTCTTGTATAGAGGAGACGAAGCCAAAGACGTGTCTGCAGAAGCAGCGGCAAGATAATATTCTATTCCTTTGTAATAGTGCCCGTCATCATCCATTGTCGGAGCCGACTGAACGTATGGACGAAGCTGCCACTTGTAACGTGCGTTGTTAGTGCAGGTTCCGTAAGCCGACTGCATCATTTCATGCCAAAACGAGTCTATCTGCGGAGGGCAGGAACCATAGCGAGCTACAGAATATCTGTGCAGGAAGTCTACTACATCGATGGAATCCCTGCTCCAACCGGCCGCCGATATCAATTCATACACCGGTTCGTTCTGTTCCACCCCTTCCGGAGACGTTCCATATCCGGTCAGATTCCCCCTGTTCGGGGATTTAAGCGCATTCAGATGCGCATTTGCATAAAAATCCAGAGCCCCAGTCAATGCCGAGCGACCCCCGAAATTCGGCACCGTACTGTAAATCCAATTCTTGCCATAAAAGCCGTCGAGCCTGTCCCAGTTCTTTGAGGAACGCCAGACATATTGGTTGAAATCGACAGCCAGGTCGATGATCGTCATCTTGTCATCAGGAACTTCAGACAGCAGGTCGCTTACGCTCTGCGGATCCCAGATATCCCTCTGATATCCGAACATCCAGCCCTGCATTACCCAGACGGCATTCGGATTGGCTGCAGAAAGCGACGAGTAGATCACCTTGCCGTACTCGGCAAGCTGTGCTGACCTTTCAGGCGTACCCTTCTTTGCAAACGGAATGTCCATTTCATTGAAAGAATCTATCAGATAATACTTCCCTGGCCCGAATTCCTTCTCCCAGGCCGCGATGTAATTCTTCTCGACCACAGCGAACAGCGAGTCCTTTGGCGATAGCATGTAATTCTTGAAGCCGCTCCACTTGGTTTCCGTAATGTTCACGTTCGGATATACTTCCTTCATGGCCTTCGGCACGAACCCTGCAAATCCTTGATATACAGGCTTCATCCCGAGAGCACGCATCCTGTTCACAATCTTGTGCTCCAGCTTTATCTGCGCCTTGAACCATTTTTCAGACTCGTTGCCGTCCAGGTTGCTCATGTTCCCCATCCTCATCCAAGGAAAGTGCCCTGGCCCTGTGAAATACTCCCCGATCTGCTCGTCCGAAAGGCCCATTGCCTTCCAGACGCGGCGGAAAATGGATTCCCCGCCTATCGGCGCCAGAGGCATGTCAATGCCATGCAATGCCATCCAGTCGATCTCTTTCTGCCACTGGTCCCAGCCCCAGAAAGGCGAGGTGTAGCCATACGTGCAGACATTGTAATAAAGGTGGTCCCTGAATGGCGAAACGACCTTCGTTGGAGCCATTTCAGGCACCGAATCAGGGAATTCCAAACGGTTGCCGCTCCAAGTTGCAACGCCGTATCCATTATGGACGATGTAATCGTAAAAGCCCTTGCACATCGCGACAGCCGAACTGCCCGACACCTTCAGCTTTCCACCGGCGGCTTCCAGCACGTAAACGTCGCAGCTGTCCTCTGCCGGGACCACGGCAAATTCCACATTCTTCGGCATAGTGCCGAAAGTCCTTTCAATGACACCCTTTGCACTCTTTTCAGGAGTCAGGGCATTCTTAGGAGCACAGCCGGCAAGCAGCAACACCGCCACAGCGGCAAGCAAAAAGAGTCGTTTCTTCATAAATTATCTTTAAATTATATATCCAATTCAAGCCGAAATCACCTATTTGGCCTCCGCAAAAAAGGGCTGCGCCAGAGAACCGCGATGTCGGAAGGAAAGACTCCTCAATCCCGTCAATCCCGTTGCTCGACGCTTTGGAGCAGCACTGAGGCGTATACCGACACTCCATCCCCCCTTCCCACGTAGCCGAGCTTCTCGGTTGTCGTAGCCTTGATGGAAATCCTGTCCTCCTTCACGTGAAGGTCCTTTGCCAATGTAGCCCTCATCTTGTCTTCGTAAGGAGAGATCTTCGGCTCCTGGAGCAGCACGGTGATGTCCGCATTGCAAAGCGAAAATCCGTGCTCCTTTACTGCCTTGTAGCTCTCGCGCAACAGGATCCTGCTGTCGATGCCCTTGTACAAATCGGAATTTTCAGGGAAGAGTTTTCCTATGTCTCCCAAGGCCAATGCCCCGAGCAGTGCGTCACAAAGAGCATGAATCAGCACATCCCCGTCAGAATGTGCCACCGAGCCTTTGTGGAAAGGAATCCTTACTCCGCCTAAGATGAAGGGAAGCCCCTCTTCAAGAGGGTGAACGTCGTATCCGTTGCCTACTCTGTATTCCATAATCATACAAAAGTAAAAAATAATTACCTTTGTCCGAAACAAATGCATTAATGCTATGGGAATGATCAGTTTTTTCAGCACCCCTGAACATAAGGTATTCGACTACAAGCCACGTTACTACGATCCTGAAAAGGAGCGCATCAAGCAGGCGTTCGCCAAAAAGCGCCTCGAAGCCATCAAGAACGGTGAGCCCGTCCCCGAGGAATCGGATGAGGAGTATGTTCCCGGAGCATCCCTTCGCGGTGCATTCAGCCGCCACAGATTCGAACAAAAGGAAAGCGACTCCTCACGCAAGAGCCTCCACACTATCCTTATGGTAATTTCACTTATCCTTGCGATAGCGATCGTCTACCTGATCTTCGCCAAGTTCATGCCTCTTTTGTACAAATAGGCAGCCTTTCTAGTCTACAATGGATCGCGAAATCAGAGTTCTACCCGGCAAGATAGCCAATCTTATAGCAGCAGGCGAAGTCGTACAGCGTCCCGCATCGGTCGTCAAGGAACTGATGGAAAACGCCGTCGACGCCGGCGCCGCGAACATCGCCGCAGTCATTTCCGACTCCGGCAGGACTCTCATCCAGGTCATCGACGACGGATGCGGGATGACTCCCGACAATGCCCGTCTCTGCTTCCAGCGTCACGCCACCAGCAAGATCGCCACTGCCGACGACCTGAACCGCATCTCCACTTACGGCTTCCGCGGCGAAGCCCTGCCTTCCATCGCAGCAGTCGCAGAAGTCACTCTCAAGACCCGTACAGCCGATGAAGAGACCGGTTTCGAGATCCGGCTCGCCGACTCCAGGATAACTTCCGAGCGCGAAGTAGCTTGCCAGCCGGGCTGCAATTTCGAAGTCCGCAGCATCTTTTACAACATTCCCGCCCGCCGCAAGTTCCTGAAAAGCGACCACGCAGAAATGCAGCACATAATCGAGGAATTCTGCCGCGTTGCATTGACCAGGACCGACATATCCTTCCGCCTCACCCACAACGGCAAGCAGGTCTACAACGTCTCCTCCACCAAATTCCTAAAGCAGAGAATCACCGACATAGCCGGCAGCGACGTCGCAAAGCAGCTCGCAGACATAAAGACGGACACAAGCATCGTCAAGATAAGCGGTTTCATCGGCACTCCTGAATCAGCCCGAAAGCTCGCGCAGAACCAATATTTCTTCGTGAACGGGCGATTTTTCCGCAGTCCTTACTTGAACCGCGCAGTCTGCAAGGCATACGAGAATCTTGTTCCTGAAGGCTATACGCCTCCTTATTTCATAATGCTCGACGTCGACCTGACCAAAGTCGACGTGAACATCCACCCTTCCAAGACCGAAATCAAGTTCGAGGACGATTCGATGATCTTCGAGATCCTCAACGCCTCAGTCCGCGAAATGCTTGGGAAGAGCGCCTTCGTGCCCAGCATCGACTTCGAGCGCGGCGACGTCCCCGAAATCCCACTCATCCGCGACCGCGACAAGACCAGCTTCGTACGCACTCCTAAAATCAATTACGACCCGCTTTTCAATCCCTTCCTCAGCGGCTCCAGCTTCGACCGCGAAAGCTCTTCAGGCCTCCCTGGCAACCCGGACTTCGCAGGAAGCCAAGGCTCTGCAGGCTTCTCGGATACTGCCGGCCTGCCTGACAATGCTACGCGCAGCACAGGCTACGAGAGCGGCATTGGGCTCGACACCCAGCTCTTCGCCGAGGGTGGCATTGAAAGGAAAGTCCTGGTTTACAAAGGAAACTACATCTTTATGAGCACTCCTAAGGGAATGCTCATAGTCAATGCAAGGCGCGCAAAGCTTCGCATTGTATTCGAGAAATACCTTGATTCACTGAGTACTCCGCATCCTGCAGCACAGAAGATGCTGCTGCCGGTCACCCTGGAGCTGACTCCGGAGACAAAAGAACTGGCTGAAGCCCATCTGAAGCGCTTCGCAGAGCTCGGCTTCGAGGCGGGCATTGTAGCAGACAACGCTCTGGAAATCACAGCAGTCCCAGATAGTTTCGCAACTGATGAAAAGTCTGTCAGGGAATATGTAGACGATATTTTCACTTCCCTGGAAGGGATTGGAGGAGATGAGGACCCCAAATCAGGACTGGCTGAAAAGCTCGCCTCGGCAGCGTCGGCAGGACAAAGCGTCATGAACGACACGGAGGCACAATTATTGGTAGGACAACTTCTTAAATGCAGGCAGCCTCAGATGGCTCCAGACGGAAGAAGCTGCTTTACGATACTTACACCTGATAAAATCGACTCGATAATATGAGCTATTACGGAAATCAATCCCTTGGGGACATCATACGGCGGACGCCTGCGGTGACGAACATCATCCTGATCAACATCCTGATGCTGATCGCCACCCAGATCAAGGTGGACTGGATGTACCGCACTTTTGCGCTCTTCCCATTCACTTCGCCTTATTTTCACTGGTGGCAGCTGATCACGCACATGTTCATGCACGGCGGCTTCTGGCACATTTTCTTCAACATGTACACGCTGTGGATATTCGGCGTGATGCTTGAAATGCAGTGGGGAAGCAAGAAGTTCCTGTGGTTCTATTTCGTCTGCGGAATAGGAGCGGCATTATGCCAGAATGGCGTTTTGGCCATACAGCTGTCTGTCCTGAACAACCAGCTGGCGGCAGGAAGCGTCACTGCTGGTGCACATATATCCCAAATCCTCTCCACCCCTTGCGTCGGTGCTTCAGGAGCCATCTACGGAGTCCTGATGGGTTACGGAATGTTATATCCAAACAATAGGATAATGCTGATATTCCCGCCTATAGCATTGAAGGCCATCTGGTGGGTGCTTATATTCTTCGTGATAGAACTTGCCACAGGGTTCGTCAACAACGGCGACAACGTCGCGCATTTCGCCCATGTCGGCGGAATGATCTTCGGGTTCCTGACGATCCAATACTGGAAAAAGAAGGGCACTCTCTATCGATAAATCATCTTAATCATGGGAAAGCATAACGAAGTCCAGATTCCGGACAGGATGAAAAAAGACATCGCCGACTGCGTAGCGGTCCTGAAGGCCGGCGGATTGATCCTTTACCCGACCGACACGGTCTGGGGGCTCGGCTGCGACGCCACCTCGGAGACTGCAGTCGCCAAAGTATTCGCACTGAAGCAGCGCGCCGAGAGCAAGAGCCTCGTGACTCTCGTTTCCGATATGGATATGCTAGCCCGCTATGTCCACGTGATTCCGTCGATGGCCATCGACCTCAGCGAAGTCAACGACTCACCGATGACTATCGTATATCCGGGCGCCGTCGGCCTGGCTCCTAACGTCATAGCCGAAGACGGCTCTGTCGGCATCCGCGTCCCCAAGCATGAATTCTGCCAGAGGATGATATTCAGGTTCAACAAAGCCATCGTATCCACATCTGCCAACATCTCAGGCCAGCCTACCCCGCGCAGATTCTCCGAAATAGACCCCGCCATCGTTTCTGGCGTCGACTGGGTCGCCCCTAAATACTTGGAAGGCACCCCTGTCGGCAAGCCATCGCAGATCATCAAGCTCGGTCTCGACAACGAGATCACTGTCATCCGCTAGCACAAGTCACCTTCATCAGACACACGTCACAGTTATCCGCCGCATCATACCCCTACCCATAAGGCCTCCAAAGGGTGTTTTGCAACTTGCTGATATGGGAGATATTACATTAACGTCTAATAATCAATTAGATACAAAGCACTCTGCATTCAATCCTTAAGCGGACTTCTGAACAAAGTGCTTGTTATTAATAACTTATACAATAACTGCCGAATTAGAAGCTGAGCGTACGGCTCTCGTCCGGATTCACAGTGATGTGGATACGTAGCGTTTCGTCGGGCAGAAGTTCCTCGACGACTTCCGGCCATTCGATGACGCAGAGCCCGTCGGTCTCATAAAGGTACTCCTCGAAGCCGATGTCCTGGGCCTCGCTGATCTTGTTGAGCCTATAGAAATCGAAGTGGTAGACGCTGCGCCCAGTGGAAGTACGGTATTCGTTCACGATGGTGAATGTCGGGCTATTCACCACATCCCTGACTTCCAATGCTTTGCATAGCGCCGTTATGAACGTGGTCTTTCCGGCGCCCATCGAGCCGTAAAACGCCAGGATGCGGTTGTCGCCGATCTTTCCGATGAATTCGGCCGCCGCGCGGTCCAGATCTTCAGTATTCTTTATAATTACTTCTGCCATAATTATTTATTCTATTTCTAAAATGCGCCGTCCGCCGCTTTCATAAATTGTTCCTATCCATCTCCCTGAAGCCTATCGCCTCCGAAATGTGGCTCAAAGATATACATTTTACTCCTTCAAGGTCAGCGATGGTACGGGATAATTTGAGGATGCGGCTGTAGGAACGAGCCGAGAGGCCGAGCCTGCGAATGGCATTGTCAAGAAAGTCGCGCTCCTGCGCATCCAGCGGGCAGTACTTCTTTATCAATGCTGCGCTCATCTGCGAATTCGTGAAGATGCTCTCGGATGCGAAGCGCCGTCGCTGGATATCCCTCGCGGCGGCGACACGGGCTGCGATGGCTGAACTTGGCTCCGCTTCAGTCTCATCCACTAGCTTTTTGCTCTCGACCGGGCGGACCATGATATGCATGTCTATGCGATCCATCATCGGTCCTGATATTCTTGCCAGATAGCGCATGCGCTCCCCGGGAGTGCACTTGCAGCGGTCATCTACGCCGTAATAGCCACAAGGACAGGGATTCATCGACGCTATCAGCATGAACGAAGCCGGGTACGCAATCTTGTAGCGCATCCTCGAAATCGTAATCTTCCCATCTTCAAGCGGCTGGCGCAGCACCTCCAGCGCACTTCTCGGGAATTCAGCGATTTCATCGAGGTATAGTACGCCATTGTGCGCCAGCGAAATCTCTCCAGGCAACGCGTTCTGCCCGCCTCCGATGAGCGAAACGACGCTCGCTGTGTGATGCGGCGTCCGGAACGGCCTCTTGCGCATTAATCCTCCGGTCCCTACCGACTTTCCGGCAATCGAATATATCTTGCTGGTTTCCAACGATTCTTCCCTGCTCATCGGCGGCAGTATCGACGGGATGCACGAAGCCATCATCGACTTCCCGGATCCCGGACTGCCGACCATCAGAAGATTATGCCCACCAGCCGCCGCTATCTCCAACCCCCTCTTCGCCGCCGCCTGCCCCCTCACATCCTTGAAATCAGGCAAAGCTACAACTCCCTCAATACTACACATTCCTAAGGAATCCCTTCCATTTCCTCCAATGCCTCGCGCAACGCATTGCATCCCTTCGAAGTCCAGCTCACCTCCACCTGCCCCCGAATCCCCGCCACAGTTTGCATTGGCTTCGCCGGGGACCGTATTTCCGCCACCATTCACATTGATTCCGCCGGAATCATAATTCCCACAGCCGGTTGCATTGATTCCCATGGAGTTTCCGATGCGGTTCCGGATGAGGTAGCGGCTAGTGTCGAGGTTGTCGTCGAGGATTTCCAGCACTTCGGAGAGGCGGCGGACGGCGTAGATCTCGACGCCTTCGATTTCGATGGCTTCCAGTGCTGATTCATAAGGCAATATGCACCCCTTGAATCCGCTTTCCAAAGCGTGGATAGCTACTGGCAAGGCCCCGGTGACAGGCCTGATGTCCCCGTTTAGAGCCAATTCCCCCATTGTAATGAACTGCTCCTTCAACGGCACATAGGCCTGTTCGGAACCCGCGATTATTCCTATCGCAATGGCTAGGTCGAAGCTCGATCCCTCCTTGCGCAGGTCCGCCGGCGCGAGATTGACGACTATCTTCCTTCCAGGAATCTTGTAACCGTAGCTCTGCAGTGCAGTCCCGACCCTTAAAAGGCTTTCTTTCACTGCACTGTCAGGCAATCCCACGAGGAACATCCCTATGCCTACCGAAATGTCCACTTCAACTGTCACCGTAACCACTTCCAGGCCAATGGTCGTCGCGCAAAACGTCTTGCTCTCCATCGCTTTTTATTTCAAAGAAATGGACAATAAAACACCCGCACAACAGCGCGGGTGCATAAATATCGATTTCAATAAAAGATAAACGTTTAATCGAAAAGGAAAGACGGGCTACATCGTAAATTTACGCTAGATAACTGTCTGGAATTCTTTGAGGAAGCGGGTATCATTCTCGAAGTACATGCGAAGGTCCTTTATCTGCCACTTCAGCATTGCAATCCTTTCGATTCCCATTCCGAAAGCGAAGCCGGAGTAAACGTCCGGATCTATCCCGCTAGCACGAAGCACGTTCGGATCGACCATCCCGCAGCCGAGAATTTCAAGCCAACCGGTTCCTTTGCAGATATTGCAACCTTTGCCATGGCAGATGTTGCAGCTTACGTCAACCTCCGACGAAGGCTCGGTGAACGGGAAGTAAGAAGGTCTCATTCTGATCTTTACATCCGGCCCGAACATTTCCTGGCAGAAAAGCAGGATTGCCTGCCTCAAATCTGCGAAAGTCACATTCTTGTCAATGTAAAGTCCTTCCACCTGATGGAATATGCAGTGCGCACGAGCGGAGATCGCCTCATTCCTGAAAACTCTCCCAGGGCAGACAACACGGATCGGCGGCTTCATCCTTTCCATCGTACGGACCTGGACTGAAGACGTATGCGTGCGAAGAAGAATGTTGTCGCTGGTTCCCTGTGAAATGAAGAATGTGTCCTGCATGTCGCGGGCAGGGTGCTCCGGAGGGAAGTTCAGCGCGCTGAACACGTGCCAATCGTCTTCAATCTCCGGTCCCTCGGCTACTTCGTAGCCGAACTTCCTGAAGATGCCGAGAATCTCCTCACGGGCGATGGAAATAGGATGACGCGATCCCAATTCGAAATTGTCCCCAGGGCGCGTCATGTCGACGGACGAAGTAGCCGGTGCTTCGTTTTCCTCTTCTAGCACCTCAGCTTTAAGTTCATCGATCTTTGCCTGAGCCATCTGCTTCAGCTGATTCAGCTTCTGGCCGAACTCCTTCTTCTGCTCCGGCGCAACCGTGCGGAACTCATCGAACATTCTTGTGACCTCGCCCTTCTTTCCGAGCAAGGCGACTCTGAGATCTTCCACCTCCTGCTCGCCCTTCGCCCTCATCTCGGCTATTTTCGCCTTCAAGGCCTCGATATCTTCATTTTTCATAACGAAATACATTAATTTTCTCCGCAAAGATAGCAATAATACATGACGCCCTGTCAACGTCGAAGGTTGATTCCAACTTCGCCTCCACAGTGCGTGTGAGGCACTTTTTGGAATCAACGTCGAAGGTGGACATGGGACACGGCACACGGCGTTGCGCTACTTTTTGAATTTATTCCAATTATAGTACAGAGTCGACAAAGGAATCTCCAATATGCTGCTTATCTGGAATTTGCTATCGGCCTGATTCTCCTTGATAAGATGCAGGGCGACATCAAGTCTCTCGTCTTTATGAAGTAACGAAATCGGCTTGTCAACTCCTAGAACATCCTTGCAGTATTTCAGTATTATCAGTTCAACCTCAGCATTGGTATGCTTCACAAGAGCTTTCATCTCATCATTTGGGTCATTTCTCATTTCAATTTGAGTCTTTTGCTTAAGGAATTCGCGGAAAGATTCTTCATCGCCAAATAATTCTTCGACCAATGAGACATCGACATAATTCTGCGGTAATATCAAGCCTTCAGTGGTCATTAACCATCCCTTAGGCAATTTCCGATGTTGCGGAATGAATTGCTTGATGAACTTCGGGTCAGTAGCAATCTTGTATTGATCAACCTTGCCGTTACCAAAATAGAGCCGAATCGTACTCCACGGATAGTTCCAAATGTCAACAGACACCCCATGATGACGAGGATTTCTGAAACAATAAATGATAGCATCTTTTATTTCTTGAATGCTTTTCAGTTCAACCAGCTTGTAGCCTCTCGATCCAAGACTTCCAGAAAGACCTTGTTCACGTCTGACATTCTTGGACAGGCTGTTTCTAAATGCCCGGACGAATTCGACCACATTCGATCGCAAGCATCGGAAAATAATATGGATATGATTATCCATAACACAAATGGCATAAATTGTCGCTCCGAAGTCATAAGCGACCAAAGCAAGACAATTCAGCGCAACGATGAATTCAGGGTTAGTCCAAAACATAACCCAACGGCAGTTTCCTCTCACCATATAGTGATAGAAACCATAATTAGAGTCTTGAAACAACTCTTTGACTAACATAATATTAAACGTCGAGTTTTTCGCGCCGTGCTGTCAAGAGTTCCTAGAGCCAATCTTAAAAGCCGCTTCCCGCCAACACAAAATCTTCTACACGCGGCTCGTCCGCCTTTCAAAGATAGCTTAATATTTTATTCCCGCATATCAACATCGAAGGTTGATTCCAACTTAGCCTCCACAGTGCGTGTGAGGTACTTTTTGGAATCAACCTCGAAGGTGGACACGGCGCTGGCGGCGGGGCAGCTAGCGCCGCGCCTCGGCAATCTCCTCGCGGAACATCGCCTCAGCCTTCCTCACACATTCGTCGATGCGGTATGTCTTGCCGAACTCGGCGTATTTGAGCTCCATCGCGTGGCGCTCCTCGGAATGGTCCAGCCACCAGTCGATCTTAGCCGCCAGCGCATAGGAATCGCCGGCCGGGAAAAGACTGCGGTCGTCAAGCGCGAACTGCGGCGTCGCCGACTTCGGCGAATTGGCAATGACCGGTACAATCCCGCAAGCAACCGCCTCCATGCAGCTTATCGCCTCGATTTCCACGTCCGCAGAATGGCAGTAGAGGTCCGTCTGCGCCAGAATCGATATCAGTTCTCCCGTCGAAAAGAATTTCATCAGCGGCTTGTTGGTCAGTTTCGATCCCAGACGCTCCAACCTCTCGCGCAACGGTCCCTGCCCCGCGAGCACAAGCTGTATCTGCTTCTCGTGCCGGCATTCAGCGATCGCCTCAATCAGCACGTCCTGCCTCTTCTCATACGAATATCGCCCCGTCATCTCGATGATGAACTTGCCCTCGAACTGCTTGTCCTTACGCGTCTTCACATAGTGGAAAACGTCTTCTATCCCGTTGGAAATCACGTGCAGCTTCGCCGTGTACCCGTGCTCGCGCAGCTGCGTTGCGATAAAGTTCGACGGGCAATGTATGTGCGTGAACCTGTTATAGAACTGGTCCCTAAATTCCGCATATAGCGCATCGTTCAACAACTTGCTGTTTTCCAGCCCCAAAGTCGCAGTTATGTTCTCCGGCTGTACGTGAAACGCCCCAGTATGAGGAACGTTGTGCTCTTCACAGATCTTAAGTCCCTCGCGTCCAAGCATGAACGGCATCATGAAATGCACCACGTCCGCCCAGATAACCGCCTCCGTCAACGCTTCCTTATCCGGCAATGCGAACTCCATCCCCTGGCTCGACACTATCTTGTTCGCAATTCCCGGCAGCTGCAGCATGCGCATCGAATACTTCCCCTCCGACTCTTTCCCCGCCGCCGCCACGCGCACCTCGTTTCCGTGCATCATCAGCCTCTCCGCAAACCTTCTCGCACTTATCGTCGTCCCGTTATTAGCATCGTCGAACTGGTCGATGACCAGCAGGATCTTCAGTCCGTGAGGCATCTCCGCTCCACGGATCGCCATTATCTCCTTCGGGTCCGCGAACCATATCTGCTTCTCCGAATCCCCGACAAACTCATCATTGAAATAGGTCATCTGCCCTCTCCTCACGGCTTTAGCCGTAAAATGCAACGCATCTGCTCCGGATGACAGAATCTTGGCAGCGTTCCTTGCATTGACTCCGCAGCCTGCCATTATCTCCATCCTTCCCGCACTCTGCGAGACCAATGCTTCGAGCTGCGGTATTCCCAGCTCTGCATTTTTCCGGAACCCGGAGGTCAGCACACGGCAGCAGCCTGTGGAAATCACATCCTCCAATGCCTTTATGCTCAGACCTGCATTGAAATCAGCCAACCCGTTCGACCTGTCGAATGCGCGATGGAATGTAACCTTCATCGGCGCCGCCGCCCTGACCAATTCCGCAGTCCTCTCCACGTCAATGCTTCCGTCCGGCAGCAATATCCCCAGCACTACCCCATCCACACCGATGCGCTTTGCCACATCGACGCTCAGGCTCATCTGCTCGAACTCATCATCCGAATAGCAGAAATCCCCTCCTCTTGGGCGAATCATTACGTGAAGTTCTGTATTCTTGAGAATTCCCCGCGCAATTTCTATTGTGGCGGCGGCCGGCGTGACGCCTCCCTCCTCCATCGATGCGCAAAGTTCGACCCTGTCCGCGCCGCATTGTCCGGCGTTCCTGCACGACTCCAAAGAGAACGCGCAGACCTCATAAGTTATTTTCTTGCCCATGCCCCGAAGGTACGAAAAACGCCCCTACCTTATTCCCACCCTCTGCTGGTCCTCTTCGTTCCCGTGGCTCAGGAACTGATTGACGAACTTGCGCTCACCCATTTATTATCCCTACTCTGGCTATCGTCTCGATGGAGAGAAGCTCAAAGTCAATCCCATCCCGTTCCTGGTAGGGCCGAGCCTAAGGCTATAATCGACGGAGGCAGAATGGCCGCCGAGGATTGAGTTATATTCCGAAACACTTTCTTTATAATGGTTCGATCCGGAAACGAGCAGGACTGTCCCTACTATTCCGTGGGCAATGCCGAATCCGGCTTCTATCAATCCCATATAGAGTGGAGCCATGGCGAAGGGATTTTGATAGCCATAATCGTTGACCTCGGTGCTAGCTTTGGCTTCCGCGCCTCCCAATATCATAAATGCACCTGACAAAACATCGGCAGCTCCAATGCCTAAATTTACAATGCCGGCAATTCGCTGGCCACGCCCGATGTAATAATGGCTGCAAGCATCAGGGCAGTCAGTTTGGGCGTCCTTAAGGAAATCCCCCCATTCGCAGCTGGTACCATCCTGATAGAAGACTTTCCAGTTGGAATATTTATATTGCGAGGGTGTCTGCGCCAATGAAATCACAGGAAGAAATGCAAATAAAATGGATAGAGCTACTATTGAATGTTTCATAACTATCCCTTTTAATCGTTGAAATACTTGTTTGTAGTGACATCAAAGTTACCATCTTTCAAGAAGAATCGATGGTATTCCAGATAGCCGTTTAGGCTGAAATTGCCGGACAGGATGAATTTATCGCTATCCCAATGCCTGATTTTCAGTTCTGATGCCTTGATTTGAGGCTTTCCGGCATACAATATATCATTATCATTGCCAATCACATATTCGAAAACATACTGCGCCTTGTCAGTAATCACAGCTCCGTCCCTGAGATCGCTAAGCGAAATGCTGATAAGCAGCTTTTTCGGAGTGATTTTCATAGTGTCTGGGCACTGCCGTACAATATTGGCGTGTATGTGGACTGAATCTTTTGAATCGTTCAGATGCAGACAGGCATAATCATAGCTTGGATTCGGGAAATCGAAAAAGTGATGCTGCGCTATAAACAGCACGTCATTGTAAGTGAAAGAGAATACATTGTTGCCCTCGTTCGTCTCTTTCTTCGATTTTTCTCTCAGATAATCAGGAGATAGCTCACAACCTACGATTGCGAAGGCAAGGCAGGCAAGCAGTAAAATCTTCGATATTGTCCGTTTCATTATCAGGTCAGTCAGTTTAATTCATAAAATAATGCAAAAAAGTTATGACACTATGTCTTTGCAGACTAATTGAGTCCATACTTCGTGGTAAAGGTGCAGTGGAGCACTTCATCTTTATATGGCACGGGAGCATTTGGATCAGAAAGCTTGTTGTCAAGCCAGGTAAGATATAAAACGACCTTTACCGGAATCTTCAGTTCAAACTTGACCGATTCATCTATGAGTTTATGCTCTCCCATCGGTATGCTGAACCCGACGGCGTCTTCTGTCATACTGATATAATTCATTGGAATCCCCAGTAATCCGCCAGCATTTGCAGGTGTGTTAAACGCGGAGGCAATAACGGGATTCTCTCCAGACTCTTTGACCGCGTTGTCATACATAGGGCTGCAGGTGATGAGGCTTCCCAGATCTTCTCCTGCAGGATATCCGGCAAAATCCTTGCTGGCGATGAGGGAGATGCCTCCAGCATAAAGGATTGTAACAATTGAATACTTCGACCTATGAAAACGGGTACAATAGGATTCTGAGAATTCTTCGTAAATCTTTTCAAATTCATTCTTGACAGCTTTCTGATCAGCGCCAAAGGACTCGAATATCTCATCTGAGGGCACGTCACGCCAATTCAAAGCCATCATCTTATTGTCCGTCCTTTCCTTGGAATGGCCGGACAAATCCATAGTGAACCCAAAGAGAAAACGATTCCTGTCGACCTGCTGTTCACTGGTCAGAGATGTATAGTATGACAACTCAGTGCTAGCCAGACATTCTCCAGTCAACAAAGTTTGGGTTGAAGCCTCAGGAGTACCTGCGGTGAATCCGCAAGATGTGAGGCATAAGGCCGCGCAGGCTACAAAAAGTGAATGGATGCGTTTCATACTGACAACTTTTTATCTTATTGGTGAATGATCTCACCGTAAGCATTTTTCAGATAGCTCTCCAAACCATATAAATCAATGAATGCCTTATTTTCGGAAACATCGAAATTGCCCTGAGTTATTGTAAAAGGATAGTTTTCGAACTGCGAGCCATTAAGATGTCCGCGTATGCTGAAATTGCCTGAAAGGATAAGGTTTTGGCTGTCCCATCTTCGGATTGTCAGCTTGAAGTCTTCGATTTCCGGCTTCAGGAAGCTAGTAACTGTCCTGCTGCCACTCTGGGTATAGCCATTAAAGAAGAATTGAGCCTTATTTCCAACTTCGGCGTAATCTCTAAGGTCATCCAAAGCAATGTAAATGGATATCATAGGAAGCATGCGAATCAGGGAATCTCCGCCAAAACGACAAAGAGTGGAATGGATATGGATCGAGTCCTTTGAATCATTGAGATGAAGGAAAGTCGGTGTAACAGAATTCCTATAATAATAATCTTGGTAGAAAGAAACGCCATTGCACATAAAAGAGACTACATTCTTTCCGGAGTTGGTCTCACGTTGACTTTCTTTAAAGAAATAATCCGGTGAGCATCCTGCCATAGCAAAAACAAGACTGGCAAGCAGTAAAATCTTTGATATTATCCGTTTCATTATCAGGTCAGTCAGTTTAGTTCATAAAGATAATGCAAAAATGTTTGAAATGCTGCATTGGCTATACTAAAAAACTGTAATTTCATTTGTGGAATAATGTGCTTTAAGTACAATCTTCTTCCATTGAAAAGTTACTGGCACTCCACTTGTACCACCAACAGTCGCACTGTCAATCCTTTCAAAAGATAAAATCAAGATGGCTCCAGAGGGCCTTTTGAGGCCACTTTTCAAGTCTTGAAACGGCTTCAGGCGATGGTAAAGAATCTCATTCAGCCGACAGGAAGTCAAGGTAGCTTTGCTTCCGTGGGGATGAGGACTCGGATATCATCTTCTTCATCCTGCTTTTCCTGATCCTTATGGCATTGGTGGAAGATGAAGCGAGCAAACCTGTTCTTCTTCAGCTGCGCAATCGACACATCTGACTGGCGTTCATTTTCGGCGGTCTCCAGAAGCTGGGATATACGCTCTATCTCTGACTCATAGTCCTCCTTGCGCTTGAGAATGAAATAGGCTGCGATGGACAGGACAAGCAACGACAACATGGACATCAGGACTATGGCCAGATGGTCCTACTTCAGCTTCAGAATAGGTAAGGATGGCCTTGTTGTAATCCTTGGCATTGTACTGTACCCTCCCGAGATAGTAAAGGGACTTCAACTTTTCATCGGATGAGCCATGACGCCAGGTAATAGTCTACAGCTGGCATAATAATGTCAGTGGTGGTGGTGTCAATCCGGTTCTTGTCCAGCGCCATCGAGTGAAGAAGGGAATAATGCGCCTTGACAGAATTCGAGACGAGCCTCGACGTGTCGATGGACTCGATGACCTTGAGAGCGCTGTCGGGACGATCCTGTATGTAAGTGTCGACATCGCGCAATATGCCCGCCTCCTTCCTGTCTGCACAGGAAATGCACGCCACGCACACGATTAATGCGACCAGTAGCCTTTGAAGTTTCATTAGTTCCTCAAAGATAAGAATTCTATTTCTTTTTGGAAACACTTACAACAGTGCCGCTGCATATCATTGATTGCCGGATCCATATTTTGGAATCTCTACATCTGACAGCTCCAATCCGATTTGGCGAATGGCATCGACAATCTCGGCCATACGCGTATAAGAAGGATTCTTGGCGCCAGAAATGTATGCCGCCAAAAGGCTTTGCTTCATTCCAAGCCTTCTGGCGACAGCAGAAACATTCAATTCAGGATGCGCATCAAAAATTAGGCATAAAGACGATTTGTCCTTTTTATCGAAAAAACATTCGAAACTCAAGTCTTCATCAAGTTCCGGCCAATGCAAACCTTCAGGGCTTGCAACATACTGCTCTCTTTGGATGGCAGTAGCATTCCTCAGCCTAGCATAATCTGCGAAGTTCTCGTGCCCAACCCTCCCGTCTTCAGTTTCAATGTAAATCGCATTATCTGTGAGCCATATTTTCTTAACCTTTATCATTTCCCCTTCATCACGTGTATGTGAACTGGCACATTGTCATTCGAATAAAAAAAGAACCTCATCCCGAAGAAAATAAATACCGTTGGCATAAGCTATATCTTTCAACGACAAATATAGTTATAATTTAATAACCTGCAAATATACTTCAACCAAGAAGGATGATATCAGTAAAGAAGGTACGGGCGGCGCCGGGCGGCGAACTTCTCGACGTCGGACTGCCAGCGTGCGCGGATTTCTGCAGCGGAGGCGCCGGCCTCAATCATCTCACGGACATAAGCCTGACCGGTGAGCAGGTCGAAGAAGTGCCTGAAAAACGGCGTCGAGGCACCATTGGCTACGAAGTTGCCGGATAAATCAGTGCCTAGGCGGCGGTAAGCGTCGATGACGTAGCGCAAGTCAATGCCACGTGCAAGCAGCGAGTCGGTCGGCGGAGAAGTGCGAAGGTCGACGCCGTAACAGAGTTCGTCCTGCAGCGGAGGAGTCTTTGCGCCGGGCCGCGACGTCGGCGTAAAAGTGAAGGATGCCTCCATCGCCGGATGGCCGTACATCTGGAAAGGAGTGTCGGTGCCGCGGCCTAGGCTGAGGACAGTTCCTTCGAAATAACATAGCGACGGATAGAGGTAGATCGAGCGCATGTCGGGAAGGTTCGGCGACGGCTTTACAGGCAGACGATACAAGGAGTCGTGCGTATAGTTCTTGCACTTGATTACCGTGAAATCGGCTGTCAGAGTATCTGTCGGCACTTCATCGATGGCAGCGAAAGTGCCTTGCAGCGAGTCTGGGAGCCAATGCTCGCCGTCGATCATTCCGGCCATCTCGCCCAATGTCATGCCGTGAAGGATCGGAATCGGAAGGTAGCCGACGCCGCTGCGTAGCGAGGCGGTGTCGAGAATAGGGCCGTCGACCTTGAATCCCCATGGGTTCGGGCGGTCGAGAATGACCATCTTTCGGCCGTAGCGGGCGCAGGATTCCATCATCTTCGCCATCGTGGTGATGTACGTGTAGAAGCGGCAGCCGACGTCCTGAAGGTCAAAGACGAGCACGTCGAAGGACTGCATCGTTTCGGCGGAAGGGCGGCCCATATCGCCGTCATAGAGCGACCTGATAGGAATGCCTGTCTTCGAGTCGACGCCGGAGGCGACCTTCTCGCCTGCATCGGCGTCGCCGCGGAAGCCGTGCTCAGGCGACATAATGCAGACGACGTCCACGCCCGACGACAGCAGCGTGTCAAGCACGTGCGTCTTCGGGGTGACCATTCCGGTCTGGTTCGAAAGCACGCAGACGCGCTTCCCCTTCAGCAGCGGCAGGTATTCCGAAACCTGCTGCGACCCGGTTTCAATGCCTCGCGCAGCCACTGTCGAGCCGCAGCCCGCCAAAAGGGACGCAGCCACGAACAGCGCAATGACCGTCGCCAAGGCGGACGAAACAATTTGCTCGATAAAGCGTCGCAGCATAGCCAAAATTTAGTTGTTGTTCATTTCCTCGATGTCGGCTTCGTGGCGGTGTGAAGAGCCGAGGAGGTTCTCGCTGTAGAAATCGGCAAGGCGCCAGAAGAAGTACTCGTTCATATCGCCGTAGCCGTGGTGCTGGCCCGGGAGGACAAGCATCTCGAAGCGCTTGTTGGCGCGGATGAGGGCATTGACTACGCGGATCGTGTTCGCAGGGCTGACGTTGTCGTCGATGTCGCCGGTCACGAGCAGCAGGGAGCCCTTGAGGTTCTTGGCAAGTTCCTGATTGGTCTTGATGCTGTAGTTGAAGGTGGTGTCGCCCTTGTCGGAAACGACCTCCTCGATGCCGTGGTGCTGTTCGCTCCACCAGCGGTTGTAGATGGAATTGTCGTGGTTGCCCGAGCAGGAGACGGCGCACTTGAAAAAGTCAGGGTACGTCAGGATGGCTGCAGTGGACATGAATCCGCCGCCGCTGTGTCCGTGGATGCCGACTTTATTGATGTCGATCCATGAATGTTGTGCAGCAAGCTGCTGGACGGCGTATTTCTGGTCTTCCAGACCGTAGTCGCGAAGGTTGCCGTAACCGTAATTGTGATACCACTTGGAGCGGTTCGGGTGGCCGCCGCGATTGCCGACGGTGATTACTATGAATCCAATCTGGGCGAGGCGGTCGACGCGAGTCATGCCCTTGACCCAGGAAATGTTGTTGGCCTCGACCTGAGGACCCGGATAGACATAGTCGAGAATCGGGTAACATTTCGTTGAGTCGAAGTCGAACGGCTTGTACATTACGCCGTAGAGGTCGGTAACGCCATCGGCGGCCTTGACCTTGAAACGGGTCGGGAACTTGTAGCCCATCGCGAAAAGACGCGAGAAGTCGGCGGTCTCGAGGTCCATCACCTTCGTGCCGAGACCCGAATAGAGCGCTATGGCAGGCGTGCAGTCCACGCGCGAATAATTGGTCACGAAATAACGGGCGTCGTCAGGGCAGCCGGATTTGGTGTCGAACTCTCCCTTGTCGATCTGAGAGATGGCTCCGCCGTCGAGCGATACGGAATAAAGATGCTGGTAATAAGGATCCTCTCCCTTGTTGACTCCGCAAGCCTCGAAGAAGAGCCTGCCTGTCTTTTCATCTGCACGGAGCGCATCCTCCACGTGGTATGCACCCTCGGTCAGATTGCGCACGAGGGTTCCATTGGCAGAATAGAGGTAAAGGTTTCCCCAGCCGTTGCGCTCGGACCACCATACTATCTGCGAGCCGTTGCGGACGAGCATGGGGCTGCGCGTCTCGACATAGGTGTTCATCCGCTCCGGAATCACGACGACAGCCGAGTCGGAGTCTACGTCCACGCGGCAGAGGTCTACCCTCTTCAGGTCGCGGCTGGTGCGGGTAATGTAGAACTTGGCATTGTCTCCAAGCCACTTGGAAACGTACGCCCTGCCGTAAGCATCCTTCTGTGAATGTTGAAGACGGCAAAGCTCCATGGTCTGGTCCTTGAATGCGGAGGTCTTGATAAGCTCGGAGGTGATGTCCGCAGTGTCGGAGACATTGAAAAGATAGAGCTCGACCTTCGGGGAAGGCTCGCCAGGCATCTGGTACTTGAACTTCATCAGGGTAGGACGCGGCATTGAAAGGGAATTTATGCACCAGAGGTCCTTGATGCCGCGGGAATCTTCCTTGCCGACGGCAAACCTCCTGGAATCGGGAGACCATGCTATCTCGGCGGCGAACCTTTCCGTGGAGTCGGTCATCGAATCCTCGCCGTATTCGCTTGTATAATATGAAAAATACTGGATTCCGTCCTTTGTGACCTGCTTCTCGACGACTGTGGAATCCTTCTTGTTGCGGACGAGCTTCATGAAGTTCACGGAGTCCATCATCCAGAGGTTGTAGTTCTTCATATAGACGACCTTTGTGCTGTCAGGCGACAATGTGCCCCATTCAGGGTAGCCGTCCTTCTTCTTCGGACCGGTGATGTCGGTCAGCTTGCGCGTGGCAATGTCGTAAGTGAATCTGTAAAGCTTCTTGCCGCCGACGGAAGTGCCGTCGTCCTCGTCGTCATCGCCGCCGCGAAGCATACGCCTTTGAGGGTCCATCGCCGCCTTCTCCTTCTTTGAAGAGTCGGCGACTTCAGGTTTCGGCTTCTTCGGAGCCTTTTCCGTGCTGACGATCTCGAACTCGAAGCGGGAATCGTCCTTGAGCTTTATATTCTGGATCGGGATGTGCTGGGCATCGTACGGGTCCTTGACGATTTCGGTGAGCTGCATGGCAAGCTTTTCCATGTCGAAGACGGCCGTCTTGGTCTTTGCGGCAGGATCGACGATGTAGTACTGGTTCCCTTCGGAGGTCTTCCATTCATACCAGAACTTGTCGGAGTTCTTGAACCAGTTCGGATTGATCGTGTAGGAGTAAACGGTCTCGCCCAGCTTCTTTTCGGAGAAGCGCTCGGCGAGCTCGTAGTTCGGTTTCGGGGTGTTCTGCCCGAAGCAAGTCAATGCAGCGAACAGTGCGATTGCGAGAGTCAGAGTCTTTTTCATATCGTGAGTTAAATTTTGTCTTCGATGGGCTCGATGAAGGTACGGGGCCACTGCCCTACCTCCATGTCGTGCATTTTTCCATTGTCTATGCGGAACCTGAGCGCAGTGCGGACCTCGTGGAATCCGAGGACGCCGGCGGCACCTGGGTTCAGGTCCATCATGCCGTAAGTCTTGTCGTACATCACCTTCAGGATGTGCGAATGGCCGCAGACGAACAGTTTCGGCTCGTATAGGCTTATCAGCTGCAGCGCCCGGTGGTCGTAATGGCCTGGGTAGCCGCCGATGTGGATCATCAGAGTCTTGATGCCGTCTGCGTCGAAGCAGAGGAATTCGGGATGGACCTGCCGGACGCAATAATTGTCGCAGTTCCCGTAAACCCCCTTGAGAGGCTTGAAGTCCGCGATGATGTCGCGCGTGGCGACGTTGCCGAAATCCCCTGCGTGCCAAACCTCGTCCACCGGCTGCAGGAACTCCCGCAAGCGGTCATCGAAGACGCAGTGAGTGTCGGAAATGAGGCCTACGTACATCAGCCGTCAAATCTTGATGATGATCTTCTTGCGGTACAGCCACATGGCCATCCCTAGGAAAATCAGCACGTAAACCAATGCGTACATCAGCGAGGCGTAGGCATTGTCGCCGAAGATGGAGGCACAGCAGTTGTCGTAGAACCATTGGTGGGCGGACATCATGGCCGTCCCTACAGTTCCGTCAGGATTGGCGACGCTCACTTTCCAGCGCGCGACGCCGTCGATGACCCTGGCGAAGACTCCTGCCATCACGAAGGCGAAGAGAGGGTTCATTCCCATCGCCCTGAAAGGCGTGAACGCCTTCTGCCATCCCTTGATGTCGATGAAATAGACGAAGAAAGCAAGCATCATCGTCGCCCAGCCGCCGGCGTAAAGCACGTAGGAACCGGTCCACATCGGCTTGTTGATAGGAAGCCAGATGCTCCAGACGCAGCCGAGCCCGAGGCAGGTCAAAGCCGCGGTGTAGAGCTTGGAAACGGCGTCGGAGTCGCTCTTGGCATTGTGGATCAGGGTTCCCATAAAATATCCGAGCAGCACTGTGCCGGCTCCCGAAATGGCTCCGAGCACTCCCTCGGGATCGAACGGAATGCCATAGCCATGATAGACGTGGTTGGCTCCTACGAGCGCAATGTCTATCTTGCCGGAAATGTTGCCTGCCAATGTATGCCACAGAGCCTGCCCGGAAGCGTCCAGCCCCCTCGGCCCGAAAATCCAAAGTATCAGCCAATGCAACACGGTGACCGCTGCGACGCATATCAGTATCTTCTTAGGCTTCTTCAGCCATAGTGCAAGCGTGCCTCCGACGAGGTAGCACATTGCAATGCGCTGCAGCACCCCGAAGATGCGGATGTGCTGGAACCAATAGGCATACCTCTGCCCAAGGCTTAGTGCAGGGTCGCCGTAGACCGGATAGAACGGGAACATATTCAATGCCAAGCCTATCAGGAATATGATGATCGAGCGCTTCAGCACGTGCCAGAAGCTCTTCCAGCAGAGCGTGTCGCCGCGCTTGTCGAATGAGAAGAACATCGACACTCCCACGCAGAAAAGGAAGAAAGGAAATACGAGGTCAGTGGGCGTGCAGCCGCTCCAATGCGAATGTTCCAGCGGCGCGAATGCATAACTCCAGGAACCGGGGTTGTTGACGAGAATCATACCTGCTACGGTCATTCCTCTCAGGACGTCGAGGGCAACGTAGCGCTTGCTTTTGATAGTTTCCATCGGTTTGTTTTACGATTGACTTTCAAAGGTACTCTTTTTTCCATATTTTTGCACACATAGAATATGGAACTATATTACTCGCAGCTTATTTCTAACGGACACTGCACGCTCGAAGGCGACGAAGCGTCGCATTGCATGCGCGTGATGCGGAACAAGGTCGGCGACCGCATATCCGTCATCGACGGCAGCGGCACGCTGTATGACTGCCGCATCGACGCGGCTTCGGGCAGCCGCGTGGAATGTTCCATACTCGCGTCTCAGGAAGGCTATAGGAAGCACCCATACTCGCTTACGATGGCGGTGGCATTGACCAAGAACATGGAAAGGTTTGAATGGTTCGCCGAAAAGGCCACCGAGCTGGGCATCGACCGCATCGTGCCGCTGGTAGGCGACTTCTCCATCCGCAAGAGCTTCAACCGCGAGCGCCTCGAGCGAATCGTGATCGGCGCCGCAAAGCAATCGCTCAAGGCTTACATCCCGCGCCTCGACGACGCCACCCGCGTCGCCGACTTCATCGCCTCCTGCGCTTCTCCATCTGCGTCCCACCCCATCGCCCCCTTCAACTCAGCACATTCCAGCTCCTGCATATCGCCGTCAGAGGAATCTACAGATAATCAATCCGTAAAACTAATCTGTTACTGCGGCGATTCGTATCCTAAGACGTTTGTTACCGATGCCTTGAAGGCAGTCTTCATACCTCGCGATGCAAAGGTCACATCCTGCCCGGAAATCGTAATTCTTATCGGACCGGAAGGCGATTTTTCTCAAGCCGAAACCGAAGCTGCCATTTCTGCCGGCTTCCATTGCGTAACGCTCGGCGACGCCCGCCTCCGTGTCGAGACCGCCGCCCTGCTCGCCGTCTCCGCCGTAAACCTCCACAGCCAACGATAACAGGCATCCCATCCCCCAAAAGCCCTATAGTGACAATTTGCAGGAGGCGTAGGCTGTCCGCTTTTTTTGCTATCTTTGTATAAATAAAGATGGAGGGATATGGAGAACGAAAGAGGAAGAGAGAAGAATCTGCACAATGCAAAGGTTGGCAAGAGAGGCGAGGAAGAGGCATTGGATTACCTTCAGCAGCAGGGGTTGGAACTGAGGGAGAGAAACTGGCGGAGCGGGCACTTCGAGGTTGACCTCATCATGGAGAGCGTTGATGCTCTGCACATCGTCGAGGTCAAGTCGCTCACGGCCGCAAGCGGAGAGCGGTCGGCGTTCGACCGAGTTGACATGAAGAAGCAGCGTAATCTGGTGAACGCGGCACGGCGATACATCTCTTGGAAGCACATCACGAAGGAAGTCCAGTTCGACGTAGTCGCAGTGACATTCAGCGACGGAAGCGCAACGGCCGGAGACAGCAAGGCGGAGATAGAATACCTTCCCAGAGCATTCTTCCCCATTTACGCGTAGCACGAGAAACGGAGAAGAGAGGATGGCAGCAGACGGTAAAAATTGAATAATCATTAGTGGAAATGAATAAGAATTACTATTGCGTGATAATGGCGGGCGGCATCGGCAGCCGCTTCTGGCCTGTAAGCAGAAATTCGAAGCCGAAACAGTTCCTGGACATTCTCGGAGTGGGAAGATCGTTCCTGCAGACCACATACGACAGGTTTGCGCAGATTGTCCCGAAGGAGAACATACTGGTTGTCACATCCAAGCAGTATGCGCAGCAGGTGAAGGAGCAGCTTCCCGAAGTATTGGACGAGAACATACTGAACGAACCTTACAGGCGGAACACTGCGCCTTGCATTGCATACGCTACATATAAGCTTTACGCTCGAAACCCTGATGCAACGGTAGTCGTCTCGCCTTCCGACCACCTGATCATTGGGGAGAAGATTTTCATCGATACGGTCTCGAATGCGCTGGAGTTTGCCGAAAAGAACGACGACCTCCTTACCATCGGTGTCAAGCCGACCCGGCCTGACACCAACTACGGCTACATTCAGGCTGATATGCGCAAGTTCAAGAACATCCAAGGCAATCCCGCCTTCCCTGTCAAGACCTTCACCGAGAAGCCAAACGAGGATCTGGCTAAAGTCTTCATCGACAGCGGCGAGTTCTTCTGGAACTCAGGAATGTTCATCTGGAACCTGAAGACCATCATCTCGGAAATGGAAAAGCTGCTCCCTGAGGTCGCTGACCTCTTCAAGGAGGGCAAGGACTATTTCAACACCGACCGCGAGGAAGATTTCGTCCTCTCGGCATACGAGGACTGCACGAACATCTCCATCGACTACGGAGTCATGGAAAAGACAGCGAAAGCCTGGGTGTTCCAAGCTTCCTTCGGCTGGTCAGACATGGGTACCTGGACTGCCCTTTACAATCAGTCTCCCGACAAGGATGCAGCCGGCAATGTCATAAAGTCCGCCGGCGACTCCCTCATCGACAAGAAGCTCGAGCGGACACTCGTGGCTAATTATGAAAAGGACAAACTAGTGGTCGTCAAAGGCCTCAAGGATTACCTCGTAGTGAATACCGAGGACGTCCTCCTCGTCTGCCCGCTCCAGGACTCATCGGTCAAGAATGTCCTGACCGACCTGGCGTTGCGGAACGACACGAAATACATTTAAACTACTGTTATGGCAAGCAAGAAGCTGAAGCTTAACGTACAGTCTGAAATCGGAGAACTTGAAGCAGTAGTGCTTCACACCCCAGGCGCCGAAGTGGAGAACATGACTCCCAAGATGGCGCAAAGAGCCCTTTACAGTGACATCCTGAATCTTTCAATAGCTCGCGAGGAGTATGAACAGATTTCCGGAGTGCTGAACAAGGTCTGCAAGGTCTACCAGGTCCGCGACTTGCTCTGCAAAGTATTGGAGAACAAGGAACAACGCGAAATGCTCATCGGCAAGATCTGCGTCTCGGAAGAGGCCACCGATTGCTTCGAGACGCTGATGGACATGGAATCGTCAGAACTTGCGCGAGTCCTCATCGAAGGCCTTCCGGCAAGGATGGACACTCTCACCGCATTCCTGAACGACGATTACTACACCCTCTTCCCTCTCTACAACTTTTACTTCACCCGCGACTCCTCCGTAGTTATAGGAAACAATGCCCTCATCTGTCGCATGGCGAACAAGGTGCGCCAGCGTGAGGCATTGATCATGGAAACCATCTACAAAGGCTCCGGCTGCTTCGAATGTGAGACCATCAATGCCAACAACTTCCAGCCCGGCGACCCCGGCATCTTCTGCGAAGGCGGCGACATACAGATTGCACGCGAGGACATCCTGGTCATCGGAAACGGACTCAGGACATCTTCTAAAGGCATCGACATGCTTGTCTCCCGCCTCTGCCGCCAGAATTTCGAAGGCCGCAAGCACGTCATCGTCCAGCAGCTTCCGCACGCCCCCGAATCGTTCATTCACCTCGACATGACCTACACATTCCTCGACAAGGACAGGGTGATGGTCTTCGAACCTCTCATACTCGGCGACAACCAGTATCAGACCGTCCATATCACCATCGAGGATGGCCGCGTCTCCAAGATCCGTTCAGTCAGCAATATCATCTCAGTTCTCCGCCGGCTTGGCATGGAAATAGATCCTGTCATCTGCGGTGGCGACGACGAATGGGACCAAGAGCGCGAGCAATGGCACAGCGGCGCCAATTTCTTCGCAATAGCTCCCGGAAAAGTCCTTTCCTACGCCCGCAACGGCAAGACCATCGACGCCATGAACGACGCCGGCTTTGAAATCGCCACTGCCTGGGACATCATCGAAGGCAAGAAGAAAATAAACGATTACAAACGCTTATGCATTACCCTGGAAGGTTCTGAACTCCCTCGCGGCGGCGGCGGTGCGCGATGCATGACCTGCCCGCTCTCCCGCAAGCCGATTCAGTGGTAAAGGAACAAAAAAAGGGCTGTCCTTACGGGCAGCCCTTTCATTTATATTATGTTCCAATCGGATTAGAAGCTGTAGCGAACAGAAAGCAGTGCGGACCAAGTGGAAAGAGTGCTTACATAATTGGCCCAATTGCAGTTTGCCTGGAAGGTATAAACGCCGTTGGAGTTGACGAGAGCCAGGTTGGAATTCAAACTTTTCATGTTGCCCCACTGAGGGTCGAGCAGGTTTGCGAGGTTGTTGATGTCGACGCCGACCTGGATGTTGTGCTTCTTGCCGCAAGCGTTGAAGTAGAAGTCTTCCATAAACTTGAAGTTGATATGGTTGTACCAAGGCATCTTTTCACCGCCGCGTTCGGTCCACTGCCCTATGCGCGATTTCAGATAAGGATTGTTCTGTATGAACTGCCAGAAAGCGGCCTTGTTTTCATCGCTCTTGAAAGTCATGGATGCGAGTTCGGTTTCGGTCGGTACGTAAAGCAGCTGGTAAGAGCCGCCGTCGCCTGTCAGGTTGGTCATTACCCAAGAATTCCTGGTGTATGAGTAGCCGCCGACATAGCCGTACTGATAGCCCTCGTAAGTGAGGCCGAAGGTGGAAGCGAAATGCTTGCCCATCTCAAGACGGTAGTTGACGTTAGCGACTACACGGTCGGGAGCTACGTAAGTGCCGTATCCTAGCTCGGGAGTGTTGGAACCCATGGTGTTGTATGTGTTCGTATTGTAAGCGGAAGTGACCTGGTCGCCGATGGCATCGTTTACAACCTGGTTTGCCGACTTGGTGTAAGCTACCATTGCGCTGAAGCCATGGTCGAAGTTCTTCTCCAGTTTGGCTGTAACGGCATAGTACCAGCCGTTGATATCGGAGTTGGTGATCATATAAGGGGTGACGACTTTGCCATCCTTGTTCTTGATGTTCATCGAAGTCCATGTTGGGATTACAGTTGCAGCATTGCCGCTGACAAGCTGTACGCTGTTTCCGGACAGAACCTGTCCGAGCTTCGTTACATAGACTGAAGAGAGGTCCTTGTTATAGATGCCTTCGAGGGATCCCTTGATGCCCCAAGGGAGCTTGACGTCTACGGCGAGGGAAGTCTTCCACGTGCTAGGGAGCTTGAGATCCTTGTCGATGATGGTCGTGGACTGAGGAGCTGCGAGCTGGCCGACCATTGTGTGGCCTGCGCTCTGGAGTTCGGTAAGCATGTCGGCTACTGTAGTATGGAAATGCACGTCAGTATTGGAAGATTCGATGATCTGGTTCTGCAGCACGTTGCTGTTTCCTACTGATGAAACGAGCCATACCATAGGGAGACGACCGGTGAAGATGCCTGTACCGCCACGAAGGACGACTGCACGGTCACCGAATATATCCCAGTTGAAGCCTACTCTTGGAGAGACGTTCAATCTTGCTTTTGGAAGGTCGCTGGTCTTAGTACCGTAAAGAGGGTTGGCAGTGTCTGTCAGAGAGGACATCAGGCTTGTGTAATCGGCGTTCTCATTGAATGCCATGGATGGATATACAGGGAGTTCGAGACGGACGCCTGCGGTAAGCTTGAAGCGGTCGCTGATGGACATTTCGTCCTGAAGATAAGCAGCATACTGAGTGGTCTTGAAAGTAGGATATGCCTGCTCGAGATTTTCGTTGTTGCCGTAAGTAAGAGCGAAAGCTACAGGGGATGCATCATTCTTGAAGTCGTCCCAGCTGTTGTAGACATAGTATCCTGCGCCGCCCTGCATGAAGCCGTTGACAGCCTTGTCATATTCGAAGGAGAGGCCTGCCGTGAGGTTGTGGATTCCGAACTTGCCGGAGATTTCATCCGTAGCGACGATAGTGTTCACGTCGCGAAGGTTGCCGTAAGTGAATGGATCCGGTCCGAAGCTGGTGAGGACTTCCTTGGTCGTTCCATCATTCTGGAGAATGTCGACTGTTGGGAAGAGGTCTCCCACGAAGGAACGAGGTTCATATTGGTGAGAATAGGTAGCACGGAGAATGTTGTTCAGCTTGCCGTCCATCAGACGTGAGTTGAGTTCGGCTGCAACGGAATAGAAGTTCTGTTCCTGATAGTAGCGTGAGCTCTCGTAGTAAAGTGCGCAATATGAAGTACGGCCGTAGTTTGAACGGTCATACACGCTGCTGGACAGAGGGTTGATGGAATTTGAAGGAGAAGAGGAATACTTGTTCTTGGTCTGGCTGTAACGTATGTTGAAGTGGTTGTCCTTATTGATGTTCCAGTCGATGCGTGCGAGAAGCCTGTAGTCAGGGGTTGAAGCGGAATAATTCTGATACCTTCCTGGATTATAGTTGTACTTGCTCTGGAGATAATCGGCAATGGTCTTCATCTGGTCGACCGTTGGACGGTTGTACTGTGTGCTGCTTCCCCAAGTTGTGCTTTCGTTTTCGCGGGCCAGACGAGTCTGTCCGGGAACGACGTCCATATCGTATTCGAAGTCTACGAAGAAGAAGAGCTTGTCCTTGATGATCGGGCCTCCGACAGAAACGCCGGTGGTGTTCTTCAGCATGTCGCTGAGAGTAAGTTCGCCGACTGAATGGTCAGACTTGCCGTATTTGGTTCCTTCGAGTTTCTGTGAAGTGTAGTAGTCATAGACGCTTGCGTGGAACTCGTTCGAGCCGCTCTTGGTGACAGCCTGGATGGAGCCGCCGGTAAAGCCGCTCTGGCGTACGTCGTAAGGAGTGATGCTGATGGTCAGCTGGTCAAGGGCGTCGATTGAAATAGGGGTGCCGCCTGCAGGCAGGTTGCTGCCGATGCCGAATGCGTTGTTGAAAGCTGCGCCGTCGACTGTGACGTAAGACCCGCGGTATGTACCGCCGCCGACTGCAAGACCGTTGCTTGTAACGGCTGCCTGAGGAGTGAGGCTCAGGACGTCGTTAAGGCTGCGACTTACGGTAGGAAGGGTCTGCATCGTACGGGTATCAGCCGTAGTGATGGCACCGGCACGGTCGCTGCGCATGTTGGAGCTGATGGCATCAGCTGTAACGACAATGGCATCGAGGCCGATGGCTTCCTCAGCCATCTTTACGTTAAGGACGTAGTTGTCGGAAAGGGCAACGTTGATTCCCGTAACTTCATAGTCGCGATAGCCAAGCATGTTGACCTTTACAATGTAAGGTCCGCCAGCGCGTACGTTCAGCAAGGAAAAGTTGCCGGATTTGTCTGAGATGGCGTAATACTGAGTGCCTGAAGGAGTGTAAGTCGCGATGACTGTGGCTCCAGCGATAGGGCCATTCTCATCGGTGATCTTGCCGCTCATGGAAGATGTGGTAACCTGGGCGTAGACCATTGGCAACGCCAGTACCAGACTAAAAAGCAGAACTGCAATTCGTCTAATAGTTTGTTTCATAAAGATTTATTAAAAAAGGTTGTTTCTAATTCCTGGTAAAATGCGGGGCAAATATAGCAAAGTAAGGAATAATCCCCAAACCGTCATTGTTAAAAAATCATTACGCTAGAACATGTAGCGTATGCTTGCCTGCATGGACCAAGTCGAGCCGAAGCTCTTCGAAGTCGTGAAGGTGTCCTTCAGCACTTCAGTGCCGTTCGCCTGGAACTGATAGACGGGAGCAGTTGTCGCTCCCTGTGAATAGCCGCTGACGACCTTAAGGATGTTTGCCTTCTGGATCGAGTAGTAGTTGCCCCAGCTTGGATTCAGCAGGTTGCCGAAGTTGAGGATGTCTACTCCGAGCTGCAGGGTATTCCTGCGCTGAGCCACATTGAAGTAGAAGTCCTGATGGAACTTGACGTCGAACTGGTTCACCCAAGGATACATGGCGCCGTCGCGTTCGGCAAAGCGGCCCTTTCGCTGGCGCAGGTAGGCATCCTGATTGATGTAGTTCCAGAAATCGGTCGCCTGCTGCGTTGCCGTATAGGTCTCAGTCCAGCCCGTTGGCTTGTAGTCCTTGAAAGTAAGTTCATCCGCTGCGCGAGGGACATAAATCAACGTTCCGCTCGTGCTTCCGCCATCGTTCAGCACAGCGGCCGTGTAAGTGTACGAGAATCTGCCCTGAGGGCCTCCTTCGTAGAAGAGGCTTACCCCGGTGCCGAAATGCTTGAGCCATTCGTGGCTGTAGCTTGCAGAGAATATGAGCCTTTCAGGCATTACGTAGCCGGCATAGCCGAGCTCCTGATGGTTGGCTCCGTTCACTGTGGCCAGGGTGCTCCATGCGGATGAAATCTGGTCGCCGATGCCGTCGTTCAGGCTCATCGCCTTGGAGTGGGTGAAGGCTGCCATGGCGCTGAAGCCTTTGGTGAACTTCTTCTCGAGCTTGGAGGTGAAGGAATAATAGTATCCGGATATGTCTGCATTGGTCAGGACATAAGCTCCGTAGAAAGTGGCTCCGCCGTCGCCTGCAGAGAGATACTTGCCTCCGTAGATGAGGCGGTTGTCAGCTGTGGCATTGTTGGTGGATACGGGGTTCTTGAGGGCGGCATTGAATACATAGGCAGGGTTGATGTCCTTGTTGAAAATGCCTTCAAAGCTGGCAGTCAGGTTCCAAGGCAGCTTGAAGTCGAGGGAGAGAGAGCTCTTCCATGTCTGAGGCATCTTGAAGTCCTTGTCGATGAATGTGCAGGAAGACCCAATTGTGGAAGACCCTTCCGTGAAGCCGTTAGGATACAGCTGGTCAAGCATATACTCGCGAGTGTTTTCCGTCGCATTTGTCGGGAACTGCGGAAGGTTTGAAGTCGTCGCCACGGTGGTTTGGAGAGTGCCAGAGTCGCCAGCAAGGGAGACGATCCAGACGAACGGAACACGGCCTGTGAACAGGCCCGTTCCACCTCTGAGTACCACTGAACGGTCGCCGGTCAGGTCCCAGTTGAATCCGAGTCTCGGAGACCACATGACCTTCGTGCTTGGAAGCTGGGTGGTGCTATAGGTGCGTGTGATATTGGCTGCACGCTCTGCAGCATCGGTGGAAGCGAACTGCACTGCTGCCAGCCTTTCATTCCAGCCGTCGAGAGAAGGGTACATCGGGAGTTCGATGCGAAGCCCTGCAGTAAGCTTGAAATTTTCTCCAAGGGCAATTTCGTCCTGCCCATAGAAGGAGAGCTGCTCGTAAGTGAAGCTCGGGAATACCTGCGCAAAGTCAGCCCTGTTGGAGTGCGTGATGGCGAACTGGAAAGGATTGCTGAATACGGTGCCGTTGTCCAATGCTGCGGACAGAGCATCCTCGTCTGCGAACTTGAAGGTGTAATAGCCGCGGCCAAAGCGCTGGAAGCCGTTCTTCGTGAGGTTCCACTCGGCTGACACGCCGAAGAGGAAGTTGTGGATGCCCTTCGAGAAAGCGAGCTCGTCGGTCAGGTTCACAGTCGAGACGTCGCGAAGGTTGCCGTAAGAGAAGAGTTCGGTGCCGAAGCTTGTGTAGATGTTGTCCCCTACCACGATGTCAACGAACGGAAATTCTCCTCCTTGGGTGGAGCGAGGCTCGTATTGGTGTGAATATGAAGCGCGGAGGACATTGTTAAGCTTGCCGTCCATCAGGCGGGAGTTCAATTCGGCAGCGAATGACGAGAAGTTCTGTTCCTGGAAATAGCGGGCGTTCTGGAAATAGATGGCTGTCATCGCCTGACGGCTGTTTGTGGTGAAGCCTCGGTCTGCAAGGCCGCTGGTGGAAGTGGAAGGAGCGCTCGGATACTTGCTCTTGGTGTTGCTGTAGCGGACGCTCAGCTTATTGTTCTTGTTGATGTTCCAGTCTATGCGGCCGAGGAGTTTCCAGCCCGGGGATTCCGTGGAATAGCCTGCATAGGCGCCCGGATCATAGCCGTAATTGGTCTTGAGGTAGCTTGAGATCTTTTCAAGCATCGCCTGTGTCGGGCGGGCTATTCCGTCATTGCCGTTGGTATATGCGGCTCCGCCGTTGTAGAGACTTGGAACGCGGGAAGGTCCTGGTTCAACAGACTTCTCGTACTCGAAGCTAAGGAAGAAGAATAACTTGTCCTTGATGATGGGTCCGCCTACGCGGGCTCCGTACATCAGGTATTGGGAGTCGCTGCGTGTAAGGGTATAGTCGGTTCCAACTTTTACCCCCTTGAAGTTCTGGTTGTTGTAATAGCTGTAAGCAGATCCTTCAAACTTGTTGGACCCGGAGCGTGTCACGGCGTTGATGGATGCGCCTATGAAGCCGCTCTGGCGGACGTCATAAGGAGTGACGTTGACCGAAATCTGCTCGACTGCGTCGATGGAGATCGGCGATCCGCTGGCAGGAATGTTCTGTCCGATGCCGAAGGCGTTGTTGAAGGCTGCGCCGTCGACCGTAACGAAGGACTGGCGGTAGTTGCCGCCCCCGATCTCGCTTCCGCCGCTGGATGCCTGAGGGGTAAGCTTCAGGACATCGTTCACGCTACGGCTGATGGTAGGTATCTCATTGATCTGACGCGTAGTGACTGACGTAGTTGCACCGGCGCGGTCGCTCCTCATGCTGCTCGTGGAAGCTTCTGCAGAAACTACGATGGCGTCAAGTTTGAGGGTTTCCTCCTTCATCTGGACTTTTACGACATAATTGTCTCCGAGAGGGACATTGATGTCGGTCACTTCATAGTCGGTGAAACCGAGCATAGCGACCTTTACGATATATGGTCCGCCAGCTTGGATATTAGGGATTCTGAAATTACCCTTAGCATCTGCTGCTGAGTAATATACTGTTCCTGAAGGGGTATGTGTGGCTACGATTGCGGCCCCGGCCAGAGGGCCATTTTCATCTGTGACCCTTCCGCTCATGGAAGAAGTGGTTACCTGGGCGTTCGCCGTCACGGCAAAGATCATAAGGGAAAACAGAACAATTAGATCGCTAATGGTTTTTTTCATAAAGAATTAGGCAGTTTTATGTACAAATTTAACACTCTTTGCCAAAGGGTTACAAATAAGTTATCAACACGGGGCGGATTTGGATTGTTCATATCTTTGACTACCTTTGCCGTCGGATTGGTGGATAGATTTGTACTTGCTTGCAACCACTTTAAAAAATGCTAAAACGGATCCGCGCCATTTAACGCGGAATGCATTCAGCTCAAACCAATCCCATATCCGACGATTGGTTTTTTTATTTTAAACATTTGACTGATAATGAAAAAGAACAATTATCTATTTTCATCCGAATCCGTATCCGAAGGTCATCCGGACAAAGTGGCCGACCAGATTTCAGACGCAGTGCTCGACGAGTGCCTGCGCCACGATCTTGATTCGCACGTAGCCTGCGAGACGTTCGTAAGCACCGGGCTCGTGCTTGTCGGCGGAGAAATCACAACTTCGTCGTACGTCGAGATCCCCGACATCGTCCGCAAGACCATCCGTGAAATCGGCTATACGAAGGGCGAGTACGGATTCGACTACAACTCATGCGCGGTGCTCTCGTTCATCCATGCGCAGTCCCCAGACATCAATCAGGGAGTGGAGCGCAAGGATCCTGCAGAGCAGGGGGCAGGCGACCAAGGAATGATGTTCGGCTACGCCTGCAATGAGACGGAAGAGTACATGCCTCTTCCTATCACCCTCGCCCGCAAGACCATGGACATACTCACCGACGTCCGCAAAGAGGTGGCGGACGGTCCCCACAGAACAGAAGGCGGAAAACTGATGCCTTATCTCCGTCCGGACTCCAAGTGCCAGTTCACAATAGAGTACGACGGCGATACCCATAAGCCGGTGCGCATCGACACTGTAGTCCTCTCGACCCAGCACGACGAATTCGACAAGGACGAGAAGGCCATGCACGACAAGATTGAGAAAGACGTCAGGAACATAATCCTGACAAGGCTTTACGAGTCGCTTCCGGAAGAGATCCGCAGTCTCCATAAAGGTGACGAGCGCATTCTAGTGAACCCTACAGGCAAGTTCGTCATCGGTGGCCCTGCAGGCGACACCGGACTCACGGGCCGCAAGATCATCGTAGACACATACGGCGGCCGCGCCCCTCACGGAGGCGGCTCTTTCTCGGGCAAGGACCCGAGCAAGGTAGACAGGTCCGCGACTTATGCTGCGCGTCACATTGCAAAGAACATGGTGGCAGCCGGAGTTGCAGACGAAATGACCGTCCAGCTCGCCTACGCCATCGGCGTTGCAAAGCCGGTAAGCATCTATGCAACCACTAACGGCACCAACCACACCAAGTTCACTGACAGCGAGATAGCAGACTACATCCGGGACAACCCCGAGACCTTCCCTCTCACTCCTGCCGGAATCATCTCCAAATACGGCCTCCGCGCCCCGATCTACCTTCCTACCGCCCGCTACGGCCACTTCGGCTGCAAGCCTTACACGGAAAAGATGATGATCGGCCGCAAGCGCACCGCTTCCGAACAGATGGTCGAGTTCTACGCTTGGGAGAAACTCGATACATGCGAAAGGATCAAGACAGACCTGCTCTAGGGGGGGGCTCCTGCACAAATCACTTAGGCACAATACATTATAAAACCATCCCATCATCTGCGCGATGGGATGGTTTTATATTTGGCACATAATCAAGCCCCTATGGAAGAGCCCCCTATCTAGAACGCATAGCCAATACCTATGGCGGCCAACTCGTAAGGGATTCTGCCGCCCATCAGGCCGATTTGCTCGATAGGAGGCAGATGCGGACATTGCCAAGCCGCGAATTATAGAAGTCGCCGCAAGCAACAGAAATGCAACGACTACAAGTGCGATGATCAATGTATTGATATTACAGATCCGACACTTTCCAGACGCCTTCGAGCTTGATGAGCGAAATCTGCGATTTGAGGTGGCTGCTGTCAGGCAATGCAAGTTCGTAGTCGACCTTGCATTCGTTCTTGGTGGCGCCATCCTCGACATCGCCGATGGTGACCTTCGTGTTCTTCGACATCTCCATCACGGCATTTTTAACCTCTTCGGTGTCAAAATCTTGATCCTTGACAGCATCGCTTATCGAAGACGCCAGGGTGTCTGTGCAACAAGTTACCGCCTTGTCGTATTCGCCGGCAAAATACGACGTCAGGAAATCGCCGGCAACCGCTTTTGCATTCTTTCCATCCCCCTTCCTTCCGGCATTTCCACCTCCCCCACAAGCCGTCAGGGACAATGCAACCATACATATTGCCAAAAAATTAATCAGTTCCTTCATTTTGCAAAAGATTTCTTTCGTACAAATATAGCAAAAACCTTTTGGACGTCGACGACATTCCATGCCTGTTACCGGTGCGGAAGACGTAGGGGACAAGTCGGCGCAAGAAGGAAGCCCTAGAACAGCCAGTCTGTGTTCAGGTCGAAGGACAGGCTCTTGCTGTTGTCCTGGGAGTTGATGCTGTGGCCGAGCTCGGCGCAGACGATGAAGTTGCGGTTGACGATGATACGGAGGCCGCCGCCGAAGGAGAAGTGGAAGGCATCAGGCTTCGAGGCATTTATATATTTCGAATAAAGATCCTGGGCATAGCCGGTCCTGTTTGTCAAGTCCAGAGGGACGAAAACTTTCGTTCCGTCGTTGAAAGCACTGAGGGCGAGGCCCCAATTCTGCTTTAGCCACCTGAAATTCACGAAGTTCCAGCGGAACTCGGCATTGTAGAAACCCATCCCCTTTCCCAGAACGCGGGAAGCCATCATTCCGCGGACAGTGCGGTAGCCGCCGATAGCGTCGCGGTCGTAGTTCGGACCTACTACATACAGGTAAGGAAGCGCATACCAAGGAATCGACGAACCGATGAATTGAGCATAGCTTACGCGGTAAGCGAAGACAAGCCTGTCCTTGCAAAGAGGGATATATTGCCTCCAGATGGCGTCCAGCTTGCCGTATCCGTCGGTATTTCCGATGAACTTCGGCGCGAGCGTTCCGAAGGCCTCCACCCAGATGCCCTTGGTAGGATAGTTCTCAGAGTCGCGGGTATCGAAAAGGACGCCTGCGCGGATTTCGGAACTGATTCCACCATTGGCGACGTTCGACGGAATTATTCCCCATGCCTTGTAAAGGCTGAACAGCGAAGATGTCTGGTCGGCGGAAGTTCCGTCATAATCGTGTGCCTTGGTATACGTGAAGTGATACCCTGCCTCCCAATAAAAATGCTTTGTGATATGACCGGTAAAGTCCGCCTTGAGACTCGGCACCATGCGGTACATATAATAGAAGTCAGGATTGTATGCAGCGTCCTTCTTGGTGATGTAGGTTAGGTCAAGAGTGGACTGATAGCCATTGAAACCATAGAAATTCAACATATTATCTATAGTCAGAGTCGCAGCCATTGAAGTGCGTACTCCCGGAATCAGGTAGAGGTCGTCATAAGAAAGCTGTATCAGCTTGCGGCCTTTGGTGTAAATAGAGAAGTCCAGTTTGGTCGTCGCCTTTGGCTTAGGATATGAACTGCCGTCGCCGAAGTTATACATGTTCAGAATGAGGCCGTAGTTGAAGCCCTTCTCCGCATCGACTGCAATAAAAGGCAGTACACCGAAAGACATCCCTTTCTTTATGATGTCGCCCTTTTCGTTTGCAAGCGCTTTTTTCTTGGCTGCCTTGGTCGTGTCCTTTGCCGGAGGCGCTACTAATGTTTCGCTTTCAGGCTTGACTATCTCCATCGGAGAGGCGTCCTGGCCCAGTTTTGTGGAAAAGGTGTTTTCGTTCTGGGCAGATGCACTAAAAATCAAAGCTGTAAGTGCGATGGCGGTGAGGGTGATCTTTTTCATTGTATTGATGGTTGTATGATTTGCAATACGCTTTCAAACGATTACAAGCGTTTATAAACTGAAAAATTCGTTATAAAGTTAGTAATATTTTGAACTTTTGAACGGATGTATGTGAAATTAGAGAAGTCCCTTACGAAGCTTGCCCAGCGAATCGTTCCTCAGCCACCTTACGTCCGAAACAGCCACCCTGCCCAGTTCCAGCCAGTCGTAGAAGAACACCGTGCGACCGAAATAAATGAAAGCCAGCCCCATCAATGCCACCCACCACGGCGTGAACAAGAACAGCAGCATCGCATAGATGACGAAGAGCAGCCAGGATGCCGCAAAAGGCACCACAAAGCGGACAGTATTGCTGAAAGCTTTGTCCTTCAGCCCTTTCAACTTCTTTCGAACGAAGAACAGGATTGGCGAATAAAGCACTGAAGCCAATGCAAAGAGCGGCGCTGTCAGCACCAGCAGCACCAATTTCAATGCCACCCTCGGTACGGAAGTCCTGCTTGAAGCGCTGCGAAGCGAAATGCGCGACGCAAGGCGTTGAGCCCGAAATTCGGCCGCCTTGTCTGCCAGAGAGCGGTATTCCTCCGGCTTGTCCGCCTTCAGGGCGGCAATCTCGGCAGCCCGGGCACGGCGGAAAGTCTTGCGTTCCTGCAAGTTGCCACGGGCTTCCTCCGAACGCAGCTTGACCAGTTCCCAGACGGAGTCATAGTCCTCATCGTCAGGAATATATGTAATCAACTTCGCCAATGCTTCGTGCAGCTCACTTCGAAACAAGGAGTGCTTCTCCGCATCCCCGAGCTCCGCGTGGCATTGAAGGAATTCGGTTACGTCCAAAGGCTCGCCATATTCTACGCAGACCGTGCTGCGGTAACGAAAATAATCCTCATACTCCACCCCTACCGGCTCCACGAGAATGTGCTTTTCCTTCCCGAAGCGTTCTGAGGCCTCGAAAGCAATGCGCGACACGCCTTTGCCGATCGGCAGAAGGGAATGCATCGGACGATGACGGCCTTCAGGGAAGATGCAGAAGTTTACATTGTCCTTGAGGAGGCCTGCGGTTTCAGAAATCAGCTCGTTGTCCTTGCTGACTTCGCGGATGCCGTCGCGGACGCGGAAAATCGGTATGATCTTCAGGAAATGCAGCAATTTAGCTATGAAAGGCTTCTTGAAGATGTCACCTCGCGCCATCCATATCTGCGAATGGCGATTGCCCGCAAGGATGACCAGCGGGTCCATCAGCGTATTGGTGTGGTTCGAGGCGAAAATGGTCCCCCGATTCCATGGAGCCTCCTTCTCGCCGACGTATTGAAGGCGACTGTATGACCGCAGCGTGCAGACGTTCGTATAGCAGCGCAAAGCGTCGTACCAGAAATTCCGGTCTTGTAATCTTGCTGACATATAGTACAAATGTAGCACAAAAACCGAAGATTTCAACCTTCGCGGTTGATAGGCGGATTGCTATGCGCGCTCGATCATTTCGGTAAAGAATGACGGTATGTCGATCCCCGCTGCTGCGAGCTGCTTCGGCACGATGCTCATCTTCGTGAAGCCGGGAATGGAGTTCACTTCAAGGAAGTACGGGTCGTTGCCGCGAAGCTTGTAGTCGATGCGGATCATTCCGCGGCAGTCGAAGTGACGGTAAATCGTACGCGATTCCTCGGACAGTGCGGCGAACTGCTCTGGCGTTATGTCAGCCGGGCAGATTTCTTCGCTTTCGCCCAGGTACTTGGCATCGTAATCGAAGAATTCGTGCGATGTAATTATCTCCGTTACAGGTAATGCGATGATCTCTCCCTTATAGCAGACCACTCCCTGCCCTATCTCGCGCCCTTCGATGCACTCCTCCACCAGCACGGACGAGCCTTCGGCGAAAGCCGCGTCTATCGCCTTCTGCAGGTCAGCCTCCTTCTTCACTTTAGTCACCCCGAAGCTGCTGCCGTTGTCGGTCGGCTTCACGAATACAGGAAGCCCGAGCTTGGCGATGACGTCAGCCGCGTCCACCTTGTCGCCTTTCTGGATGAACACTTCCTTCGGCATCAGCACTCCCGTCCCATGCAGGTATTGCTTCCCTGCATATTTCTGGAAAGTCAGTGCACACGAGAGCGAATGGCATGACGTACAAGGTATTCCGAGCATTTCAAGATACGCCTGGAACAGGCCGTTCTCCCCAGGGATTCCGTGGATCATCATAAAGACCTTGTCGAACTTTATGCGGACCGGACCACCTTCCGAGCTACATTCAATGCCACACTCTCTGGCCGCGCGAGCCGGCATCATATATGAAAAGTCGTCCTTATTTATCTGTATTCCGGGAATTTCAATCCGATTGTAGCTGCCGCAATTCATCTCCATTCCAGGCAGCGCAACGCCGTTGCAGGCGACGACCTTCCAGTCTGGGCCACGCAGCTCCACTTCGTGCACGCGGTATCTGGTCTTGTCGATCAGGGTCGCACAATTCTTCCCACTCAAGACGGAGATGTCGTGCTCAGACGTGTCACCGCCGTAGATCAATGCAATTTCAATCATTATTAAAATCTAAATTAAAAGGTCAATGCAAAGCGCAGCTCGAAAGATGAGCGCAGCGCCTAATCGAAGAAACCCTCCTCATCGCTTGTCGCAGCCCCGGAAGAGATGTCGTCGTCAGCTCCGGAGCAGTTAAGCGAAATGTTGAATCCAGGAGGCGCCTGGAATGTGTCAGTACCTGAAATACCGCGGATTCCCGCCGCCTGGCACTTCTGCATGAAGATGCCCCAGATAGGCAGCGCCATATTGGAACCGCCTCCCAATGCCAGGCTCTCGAAATGCACCTGGCGGTCTTCTGCGCCCACCCAGATTCCGGCTGTCAGTTTCGGCGTGTAGCCGATGAACCAACCGTCAGCCTGGTCGTTGGTGGTTCCGGTCTTTCCGGCCACCTGCCCCTGGATATGATAAGCAGACCTTATTCTGGCTGCAGTACCTTCATTAACAACGCCCTCCATCAGATTCACCATCAGGAACGCGGTCTGTTCGCTTATCGATTCCTTCTTGAAAGAAGAGAAGTTAGCCAATACATTGCCCTGCTTGTCCTCAATCCTCGTCACTATGACCGGGTCGATGTGGACTCCCCTGGAAGGATACGTATTATATGCTGCAACCATCTCATAAAGAGTCAAGTCGCAGGATCCTACACAAAGCGAAGGAACCACTTCGAGGTGAGACTGGATTCCCAGCTTCCGGCACATGTCGACCATCGCGGTCGGGCCGAACTGCTTCATCAGATAAGCTGAAATATTGTTTGAAGAGTGGGTCAGACCCCATTTCAATGTAACGGTCTTCCCGATCCAAGTCTCCTTGTCAGTACTTCGTGGCGTCCAGGTGCTGTCCCCAACTTCAAAGGTGTAAGGGACATTGACGACCTTGTTGCACGGCGTGTAGCCTTCCTGCATCGCCAGCGTATAGAGGAAAGGCTTCATGGTCGATCCGACCTGCCTCTTGCTCTGCCTGGCATTGTCATACTTGAAATACCTGTAATCCGGACCTCCTACGTATGCCAGGACGTGTCCCGTCTGGGGTTCCATGGCAATGAAGGCAGCGTGAAGGATGCTCTTATAATAAAGGATGGAGTCGTTAGGGGACATAAGGGTGTCGATGTGCCCCTTGGCATTCCAAGAGAACACCCTCATCTTCACAGGTTTGCGAAAATCCGCCTGAATCTGGACGTCGTTCATTCCCGCTTCCTTGTCGGAGACGTACCTGTCGCTCCAGTGCTGTGCCTGACGCACAAGCGATTCGGACTTGTCCTTCGACACCTCACGTGCGAAAGGCTTGTTAGGCTTGTATTTCATGTCGTTGAAAAAGGCAGCCTGAAGATTCTTCCCGAGATGCTCGTCTATCGCCTCTTCGGCGAATTCCTGCACCTTGGAATTTATGGTAGTGTATATTCTAAGTCCTTCCTTGTCAAGATTATACAATGACCCGTCCGGTTTAGGGTTCTTATTTATCCAGCCATAAAGCGGATCTGTTGCCCAAAGCAGCGAATCTGCGCTGAAATCCTCGCGGAACTGATAACGGGAGCGCACCGGCTTGGTGGCAGTCATTGTCCTGCGGAGCATGTCCCTGAAATACGGGCCGATGCCGGCATTGTTGTCCTGCTGCTCGTAATCCAGATTCAGCGGAATCACGTTAAGGGAATCATAGGCGGCCCTTGAGATGTAGCCGTACTTCCTCATCTGCTTCAGGACATGCGACCGGCGTTCAAGGGAGCTCTCGGGATTCATCACCGGATTGAACTTGGTAGGCTTGTTCACCATTCCTACCAGCAGAGCGCTCTCCTCTACCGCAAGGTCCTTCGGCTCCTTGCCGAAGAACGTCTGGGCAGCCGAGCGAATGCCGTAAGCATTGGCTCCGAAGAAGACGTTGTTCATGTACATGGTAATGATCTCGTCCTTAGTGTAATTCCTTTCAAGCTTCACGGCGGTTATCCACTCCTTCAGCTTTGTCTTGAAGAGCTTGAGCTTACGCACCACGAAGTTGTCGTTCGACATGTCCTCGCGAGGATAAAGCGTCTTGGCGAGCTGCTGGGTGATGGTGCTGCCGCCTCCGGCAGCGGACCTGCGAAGCATGAGGGTCTTTGTGAAGACGCGGCCAAGACTGCGAAAATCTATTCCGGAGTGCTTGTAGAACCTGGCGTCCTCCGTGGCGACAGCAGCGTCGATGAGCGACGGCGGAAGGTCTTCGAACTTGACGTAAGTGCGGTTCTCGATGTGGAAGGTATTGAATACGACGCCGTCTTCGGAGATGAGCTGGGTGGCGAGGTTTGTCTTCGGGTCCTCAAGCTCTTCGAAGGAAGGAATCTTGGCGAAAAGGCCCACCAGAAGGAGGGACACAAGAAGCAGGGCGATGGGGAGCAGAATGACCCACCACCATACTTTTACAATTATTTCTTTCGCTTTATCACTCATTTTCAGTTAAATAAATAATCAAAAAGGCAGGTTTTGCAGGCAAATTTACAGTAAAAATTTGGATTTATACCTTATTTATAGTTTACTTTGCACCCAACTTAAAAAAAGGCAATATGGGAGAGAATCTGATCATCGTCGAATCGCCTGCGAAAGCGAAGACCATCGAGAAATTCCTGGGAAAGGATTATGTGGTTAAATCCAGCAAGGGACACATAAGAGACCTGTCTGAGAAAGACCTCAGCATCGACATAGAGAACAATTTCGAGCCGAAATACGTAATACCGGCCGACAAGCGCGCAGTCGTTTCGGAACTGAAGGCGGCGGCGGCAAAGGCCGACACTGTATACCTGGCATCCGATGAGGACCGCGAAGGGGAAGCCATTTCCTGGCATCTATTCCAGACTTTAGGCCTTGATGATAAGAATACCAAAAGGATAGCATTCCACGAAATCACGAAGGGAGCAGTGGATGCGGCCCTTGATAATCCGCGCAGGATTGACATGGACCTCGTGATGGCCCAGCAGGCAAGGAGGGTGCTCGACCGCCTGGTCGGATTCGAGCTGAGCCCGGTGCTCTGGCGCAAGATCCAGCCGAAGCTGTCGGCTGGAAGGGTACAGAGCGTCGCATTGCGCCTGATAGTGGATAAGGAAAGGGAAATCATAGCTTTCAAGCCTCAGCGCTTCTTCAAGGTCACTGGCATTTTCATCCCGGAAGGACTGAAAGGCAGGTTCAACGCCATCTGCAACGGCAAATTCACCGATCCTCAGCAAGTCCTGAAGTTTCTGGAACAATGCGAAGCAGCGAGATTTGCAGTGAGCGGCATTGAAAAGAAGGAGATGCCACGTACTCCGGCAGCTCCTTTCACCACTTCCACGCTGCAGCAGGAAGCCTCGCGCAGGCTCGGCTTTTCTGTAAAGCAGACTATGGCTATAGCCCAGAAGCTGTACGAGTCGGGACTCATAACTTACATGAGGACAGACTCCACGAACCTTTCGACATTGGCATTGGGGACGGCAAAGGCCAAGATCATAGAACTTTACGGCGAAGAATATTCTCGCCCGCGCCAATACAAGACCAAGGTGCGCGGCGCCCAGGAAGCCCACGAGGCCATCAGGCCGACTTTCATCGCGAACCAGACCATCGAAGGGACGTTGACGGAGAAGAAGCTTTACAACCTGATTTGGAAAAGGACGGTAGCATCGCAGATGGCCGATGCAAAGATCAGCAAGACAGCTGTTGCCATTTCGGCTGACAAATTCTCGGAGACATTCTCGATCGATGCCGAAAACGTGTTTTTCGACGGCTTCCTTAAAGTTTATCTCGAATGCCGCGACGATGAAGGATCTGAAAACGACGAGCATGACATCAAGCTGCCGGAACTCAAGGTCGGGCAAGTGATGAACAGGGTATCTATCACCGCGTTGGAACGTTACACCACTCATCCACAAAGATATACCGAAGCAAGTCTCGTAAAGAAGATGGAAGAGCTCGAAATCGGGCGCCCTTCCACATATGCTCCGACCATTTCGACGCTTTTCGACAGAGGATATGTGGTCAAGGACAATCGAGACGGTGTCATGAAGGACTTTGCGCAGATGGTTTTGGAAGGCAATTCCATATCGGAATCCGTAGTGCATGAGAGCGTCGGCGGGGAAAAAGGCAAATTATTCCCCGAAAATATTGGAATACAAGTGGTTGACTATTTGAAAGACCACTTCCCTTCCATCATCGATTACAGTTTTACGGCGGACATGGAGCAGGACCTCGACTCTATAGCAGAGGGCAAGAAAGTGTGGTACAGCGTCTTGAAAGATTTCTATGCTCCTTTCCACGAGACCGTCACGGAAATCAGTTCGGCAAAGGTCTCTGGAGACAAGATGTCGCGCGAGCTTGGCGTGGATCCGGTTTCCGGAAAGAAAGTCACAGCACGCATGGGCCGCTATGGAGCCATTGTGCAAATGGGTGAAAATGAGGATACTGCTAAAAAATACGCTTCTTTGCAAAAAGGCCAGCTGATAGAAACCATCACTCTTGAAGATGCGCTTTCACTTTTGCGCATGCCTCGCGACCTAGGCCTCTATAATGGCGAGCCTATACTCGTAAATATCGGGAAATTTGGGCCTTACATTAAGGTAGGCGCAAAGCGCTACATCTCGCTGCCAAAGGATGAAGACCCTTATTCCGTAACTGCAGCCCGCTGTGGGCAAATCATCGACGAAGATTCGGTTAAACAGGCTTCAAGGGACATCATGTCGTTCGACGCAGAGGACATCCACGTCCTCAACGGCCGTTATGGCCCATATATCAAGCAAGGAAAGAACAATTATAAGATTCCTCGCGGGACCAAAGCCGAAACACTGACTTTGGAGGTTTGTAAAGAAATAATTTCCAAAGCATTAACTGAAGAAAAACCAGCTAAGAAAAAGTAACCTGGACATAGGTCGGGACAAATGCGAAGTTTCAAATTGAAACTTTTTCATTAAAAAAATGGTCTGAAAAATGACATTCAGACCATTTTTTTGTACTTTTGCACTAACTATTAAACAATCGAAACAATGGCTAGTTATCAAATTGATCCTATCGATCAGAAAATCCTTTCTTTTCTTGTAAAGAATGCCAGAATGCCATTCCTGGAAATTGCTCGCGAGTGCGGCGTATCAGGTGCCGCCATTCATCAGAGAGTCAAAAAAATGGAACAAATGGGCATTATCACCGGTTCCCGCCTTTTGGTCAAGCCTCAGGCGCTTGGCCTGAATGTATGCGCTTTTGTCGGAATTACACTTTCGCAGGCAAACCGTTACCCTGAAGTAATCGAAGCGCTTCGTAAAATTTCTGAAGTCGTTGAATGTCACTTCGTAACAGGCGAACATGCCTTGCTTATAAAAGTTTACTGCTTTAATCATGACCACCTTATGGAAGTGCTGATCAACACCATCCAGAAGATTCCCGGAGTAGAGCAGACTGAAACTTGGATTTCCCTCGACCAGGCCATCGAACGTCAGGTTTGGGTAAAGGAATATACCAATACCACCAACACGATCAAGGTTGACAGCGATCACCCTAAAGTTGAGAGCATCAATTCCGTCATCACCAAGAAGACGGTAAAGCGTGGCGGCGGACGCAAGCCAAAGGCTGAAAAGGAAGGAAAGCCTGCAAAGGCTCCAAAAGCTCCAAAAGCCCCTAAAGCTCCGAAGGCTGAAAAATAAAGATTTCTATTTCGAAGAGTGATGCTTGTGAAAGCATGACCTATTATAACCTATGTTGATAGAGCCCCGCCGCATCACTGCCGCGGGGCTTTTTCTTGTGAACTTCTTCCTTGAAGAAATTGGCAAAGTGCCATTATACGCTTTATAAATGGATTTCTATTAATATCCTTTCCTGTCTCGCTCTCTATAAGAGTCTCGCGCAACGACTAACTTGCTGATTTATAACGTCAGTGCCAAAATCTTCAAGCAAGACATGCATTGCATCATAGGGTGGCGATCTTCGAGATCGCTATGCGAAATCGGCCTCGCAGAAATATGCAAGGCCGATTAATGAGTAATCTTCAAGATAGGTCAGGCGGGCACCGGGATGGGGCGGCGCCAAGATCGGAAATCGCGAGGCGGCTACTTGAAGCAGAGCGGAGCAAACTGCGAAAGGTAGATGCGCCAGTTCTCCCAGATGTGGCCCTTGCCGGTCGGATAGTAGGTATACTTGAAGCCGGCTGAATCAAGCTTTGCGCGGTACTCGTCGTTTGCATTGATCAGGAAGTCGGCGGAGCCGATTCCAATCCAATACAGCTTCGGGTTCTTGCTGAACTGGACCTTGACCTGGTTGTCGATGTCCTTGTAGACAGGGGAAAGTTCGGCGCCGGGGTTGGTGTTTGGCATGATGGCAGCAGAAAAGAGGCCGACATAGTCGAAGAGATCAGGATAGTAGCAAGAGATGTGCATTGAATGGAAGCCTCCCATGGAAAGGCCGCAGATGGCGCGGGACGATTTCTTCGCAATGACGCGATAGTGGCTTTCGACGTACTTGATGATGTCCGGGAAGGACTGTTCGAACTTGCCGTCCATCATTCCTTCGTGCATCATTGAAGGCTGGGCAAAGCCTCCGGCCTTCTCGCCTGCTGCAGCTTCTTCGTCGACATTGCCGTTAGGCATGACGACGATCATAGGCTTGGCAGCGCCGGATGCGATAAGGTTGTCGAGAATCTGAGAGGTACGGCCGAGATTGATCCAGGCCTCCTCGTCGCCGCCCATGCCGTGAAGCAGGTACATGACGGGATACTTGGCTTTCGGATTGTCTTCATAGCCGGCAGGTGTGTAGACAGTCATACGGCGTTTCATTCCAAGCGTCGGGCTGTCGTACCAAACGCGGCTGACGGTTCCGTGAGGAACTTCGTTGACGCTGTAGAGGTTCCCCTTGTCGCCTTTTTCCTTGGTGATAAGGAAGTAGTTGGTCACTGAATTCACGTCGCGGATCTCAAAGACGTTGGCAGGATCCTTTACAGGCAGTCCGTCGACGATGAAAGAATACATATAAAGTTCAGGAGCAAGCACGTCGGAGGTATATTCCCAAACGCCCTTGTCGTTTTGCTTAAGGTCGACTACGCCAGGAGCGTCAAAGGTTCCAAACTGTGTCTCACGCTTGACAGAAGGGAGAAAGTCGCCTGTAAGCTGGACCATTATCGCTTTTGGAGCGTTGAAACGGAAAGTGACGGTATTGTCCGGATTGATTTCAGGAGATTTGAGCTGCGTGCCTCCGAAGAGCGCCTGCTGGGCAAAAGCCGAGATGCAGAGCAGCATTGCTGCCGCTAGGGTCATTATTTTTTTCATATAGTTAATCTAAAAGACTGTATAGTATTTCTTGGAAAATTTTTTCTTGTTTCGGTTAAGCCTTTATTGGCGGCGATTTCTCGAAAAGGTCTGGCCGTTTGTCATTTGGCCATCGCCGCCATTCAAGGTTTAAAGTAATACCGTAGCGGGACCGAGGCTGTGCGGAGCAGCGCAAGGGCGGGGCGGATTACTGTGGGCGAACCTATTGCGCGGCGGTGAAGCCTGCCAAAGGGCCGGTATAGCCGAACTTGACCGAAGTGCCGTCGGAGAGAGTCAGCGAACCCGTGATGACGAAATTGTCGCCGGAGTTGGATACGTTCACCGTGCCGCCGACAGCCTTGACGAGATCCATAGTGCCGTCAGTGACGGTTCCCCAGACCGATCCCCAGTTGTAGAATTTCGTACCCCACATTTCAGTGTCGTAACCTTCGATGAAGTTTCCCTTCGTGGCGGCTGTAGACTCAGCTGCAGTGAAGTCGCCTCTGTCAATGTCGCTCGAAGCGCTGATCAGGTCGACGGATACATACTTGCCGCTGCCGGTGTAGGTGTAGCTGTAAGTCGATGAGTTGTAAGTAGCTGAAACTGCGTCCTCACAGAGCTTGACGGTTATGACCTTGTTGCCGTCGCCATGATCCTGGGCTGCCGCCGATATGACTTTGGTGAAGGTGACTTTTGAATCCACCATGTTGGAGTATGCAACGCTGCCCGATGTGCTTGTCGAGGCATCGTTGCCATTGATGGTGCCAAGGCTCTTACCGGTGATGTTCATCCAGCCATTGTCGTCGAATGCTATGGTGATGGAACCGGAAGAGACATACATCTTGGTGGAACCGTCAGTATAGTAAGTTCCTCCAGCCGCATTGTAGGCTGGGAGATAGTAGCCGTTGCCCATTGCGCCGGCGGTCTGGGCATTCTCGGCTATGGTGTAAGTGCCTGCGACAGTGGTCGCCTTTTCGTCTACGATGGCATCGAACATTGCGCAAGGCTTTCCGTCCGGGTCGACAATGGTAACATAGTTGTGTAGCACGCCAGGGATGACGGTGCTCTGATAAGTTGTCCAGTTGAAGACGGAAACCGGAGCTGAAGTAATGGCATAGGTATAGCCGGAAGGGGTCTTGTCCTTCTCGAATTCGATGGTTCCGCTGTACTTGATCCAATAAGCGGTCTCGCCGCAAATCACGATTCCGTCGATGGTGTAGTTCACGTCGTCGGTGACTGTAATGTTGATGTTGCCCGACTGTATGGCGGCAGAAGAACCGCCGGAAGGAGTGACAGTCGAAGATGCGGTCAGGTAAGTGCCCTTTGCGCGAGCAGCGGAAGGAGTATAGGTCCCTTCAGTGATGTTGTATGTCGATACGATGAAATCTATGCTGGCCTTGTCGCCGGCGTCGTCCTTCAAGACGAGCGTGGCGGTGCGCGTGCCGTCAGTGCTCTTGACGACTTCGTGTGAGACGACGGTGGTCATGTTCTGCTTTACAGCAGAAGAATACTTGCCAGTGAGCGGATCGATCGGGGATTCCTCGCAGGAGGCTGCGAAAAGTATCGCGGCCAGCGAGAATAGTATGATGCCGAATTTATTTTTCATATCCGTAATAGTTTTATTCATTTTGAAATTGAATTCTAATGCTTGCTGCAATGCTACCAACCGGTGTTCTGCTTGATGTTAGGGTTGAGCTGGATCTCCGTTTCAGGGAAAGGAAGCAGCTCGTGCTTGCCGGTCTTGTATCCGCCGTTGCCACTGTTGTATTCCACCCAGCGCACGGTTCCGGTAGATGAGAACCAAGGCGTCTTCTTGCCCTGGTCCTTCAGAAGCGAAGCCGCAATGCCCCAACGCTGCATATCCTGGTAGCGTGTAGCTTCGCCGCAGAGTTCGAGACGCTTTTCAAGCATCACGTTGTCCATCGTGACGGAAGTCAGAGGAGAAAGCTTTGCGCGGGTACGTATCTGGTTCACGTAAGTCAATGCCTTGTCAGAAGTTCCGTTCATCACGTGAGCTTCGGCTGCAAGCAGCAGGGCTTCGGCATAACGCATGTAGCGGATGTTGTTGTGTGAAGACATCCAGCCTCCGGAGATGAACTCGCCGGTCAGCACGCGGTCCTTCCACATGAAGTAGCCTTCGTGGCCATACATTTCCTTTCCATCCATAATGCTGATTCCAAGGGCCTTGAGCTTGTCATAGCTCTTCATCGTGGCATTCAGGCGGTAGCCGTCGGCTCCTTCATCGGACACAAATGCATCATAGAGGCCCTTCTGAGGGTTCAGGAAGCCCCAGCAGCTTGCATAGATTCCAGTGGAAGTCGGTATGTTCATCCTGTCCCCTCTCCAGCCTATCATCGCTGTCAGGAGCGTCCAATTGGTAAAAGCATTGTTAGGGTCGTTCAGGCGGTTGATCTCGAAGAGGGATTCGCAGTTGTTCTCTGCAGTATACATCAGCAGATCCTCGTATTTGCCTTGATAGAGCGCATATTTGCCCTCGGCGATCATCTTGTCTAGAACGGTGCATGCATCGTCCCATTTTTTCTCAAAGACATAGGCCTTGCCAAGGAGAGCTTCGGCAAACTGCTTGGTAATTTCGTATGAGCTGTCGTCTGTCGCGGAAGATTTCTCGTGCATGACTCCTGAATTGATGGCTTCGGTAAGGTCTTTCTCTACCAATGCCCAGAGTGCTGCCTGGTCTCCATTTCCCTGCTTGTATTCGGATGGTTCCAGTTCGTGGTCCACCAGAGGAGGGGTCCCCCACATTGAAATCAGGTCAATGTATGCGTATGCGCGGAAGACCTTAGCTTCGGCGCGGGCGCGCTGCATGACTTCGCTGCCGTCAGCAGGCACCTTGTCAAGAACGACGTTGCAGCGATATATTACGCTGTAGTAGCTCTGGAAGATTCCGCTCAGATATGAGTGGGATGCATCGAATGTATATTCGTTCATCTGTTCCAGCTGGTTGTTGTCGCCTCGTCCGCCGCCGCCGCTCCAATAGTCGTCGCCGAGCGTATTCTTAAGGAAGACGTAGTTGAACGATATCGAGGCAAAATCCGCATAAACCGCGGTTATTGCCTGGGTGGCATGGTCGTCCGTATTGTAAAAATTGTCGACTGTGTCGACGCCGTGCTGTGGAATGTCCAGCAAATCATCGCAGGACACCGTAATAAGGCAAGCGGTTGCAAGCAGCAGGCTGCTGATTATTTTGATGGCTTTCATATTCGTCTATGTTTTAGAAAGTGAGGTTAACGCCGAGAACGACCTTCTTGGAAGAAGGATAATAGCCCTTGTCGACGCCTGTGGAGCTGCCGGCGCCTACGACCTCAGGGTCGAAGCCCGGATATTTGGTGAAGCAGAACCAGTCGTCCATCGAGACGTAGAAGTGGGTGTTCATCAATCCGATCTTCTTCAGCAATGGCTGAGGAAGAGTGTAGCCAAGCTGCATCTGCTTGATCTTGAAATAGGAGCCGTCAAAGACCATTGCGGAGCTCACCCAATATTTCTCTATGTCTGTAGCCCCGGCGCGCGGAACGCTGCCGGAAGTGTTCGTGGCAGTCCAGCGGTCGTCATAGAATATGCGAAGCAGGTTGGCCTGCAGACGGTCGCCGCGAGTGGTGCAGCTGAAAATCTTGTTGCCCTGGGAACCTGTTCCGAAGAGAACGAAATCGAATCCCTTGTAAGCGAGGTTTAAGGTGACTCCGTAAGTGAACTTAGGCAGGCCGCTGCCCATATACACCTTGTCGCTATCGTTGATGAGCCCGTCGCTGTTCCTGTCCTCGAAGACCGGATTGCCGGTTTCAGGATCGACATTAAGGAATTTATATCCTCTGAAATACCAGGCAGGGTATCCCTTCTCGAATACTGTGATGCCTGTCGTGGTATGGAAGCTTGCGCCGTTGATGCGCTCTATGGATTCGGGAATGTATGTTACCTGGTTGAACAGCGTGGCTAGGTTGCCGTTGATGCTGTAGCGGAAGTCGCCGATGTTGTCGCGCCATCCGAGTTCGAATTCATGTCCGCGGTTAAGGACGTTTCCGGAATTGATGGGCGAAGCGGTGTTTCCTACTATTTCGGAAAGGGTGACGCCAGTCATTATCAAGTCCTTTGTCGTCTTGTTGTAAAAATCGTAGCTGAACGACAGGCGGTCGCGGAGGAACCTTGCGTCCAGACCGAAATCGAGCTGTTCCGAAGTCTCCCACTTTAGCTCCTGGTTTCCAAGAGTGGAAGGATATGCGCCCGTATTGTAGACAAGTTCGTTGTAATAAGGATATGACGCTCCGAGGGAAACCGTGGAGTTCCAGAGGTATCCGCCGAGAGCCGATGTGGTTCCGTTCTGTCCCCACGATGCGCGCAACTTCAAGTGCGACATCCAGTCGCGGGTAGGCGACATGAAGTCTTCCTGGGATACGACCCAGCCGAGAGAAACTGCAGGGAAGAAACCCCAGCGTTCCTTGGCAGGAAGGACTGAAAGGTCGGCAGCGTCGGCACGCAGTGAAACCTGAGCCATATACTTGTTGTCATAATCATAAATCAGACGGCCGAAGTATGCGAGATTGCGGTTTACGGTTTCCTCGCCGCCGCTGACGCTTTTCGTCGCCGTAGCGGTGGCATAAGCGAAATAAGCGAAGAGAGGGCTGTCCTCCTTGAAGCCGAAGTTGACTGTCCCGTCAGAATTTAGGCCTCCCGTTTCGGAACCCGACACATAGAAGCTGTTGCTCTGGATGAATGAAGTGCCGACCATCGCATTCAGATGATGTTTACCCCAGGCATTGTCGTAGTTGGCGAAGTTTTCCCACTGGATGTAAATCGGAACTGAAGCGGAAGCGCTGACAGACATATAATCCTGATAGATGGTCTGGTTGGCATAGAAGTCATTGTTGACGGTGTAGCTGGTCGAGCCGCTGAGGTTGTAGCTTAACCTCGAAGTGATGGTGAAATGCTTGATAGGCTTGAGGTTAGCATAGATGTTGCCGCTTACATTGAATCCCTTGCTGATGGAATATGTCTTATCTCTCATTACCAGCGGATTGTATTGGTCAGTTTCCTGATAAGGGCTGAGCCCGTAATACAGTCCGTTCGTTCCCTTCAGGAGTGTGTGGCCTGACGACAATGCATACTGCATGTTATCAGGAAGTTCGTCTGCTGAATAATAAGGCTTGGTCAAAGGGTCGAGCTGAAGTACCGACATTAGCAAGGAGCCATACTCGGAACCTTCGGTGACAGCCTGGCGGGTATAGTACTCGATCTGGTTGTTGGTCCCAACTTCAAGCCAAGGCTTGATGTTGTAGTTGGCATTGATGGTGGCCGTCAGACGCTTGTAGACGTCGGCATCGCCGACTACATAGCCGTTGTTGTCAAGATAAGTCAGCGAGAGATAGTAAGATCCGTTCGGATTGCCACCCTGGAACGCAAGGTTGTGCTTCTGCATGAAGGATGTCTCGAAAGCGACCTTGGACCAGTCGGTATTCGTGGTGAAGTCCCAGTTCCTGTAGATCTTGTCCATCGAGATGTAGTTCGCCTCGGTCATATAGTCCACATATTGTTCTGAGTTAAGGACTTTAGGAATGCGGGCGATCTGCTGGGAAACCAGCTGGAAGTCGTAAGTGATGAATCCTGAACCGACCTTTCCGTGCTTGGTAGATATCAGGACGACGCCGTTGCCGGCCGCCACGCCGTAGATGGCTGCAGAAGCCGCGTCCTTCAGGATCTCCATGGACTCGATGTCGTTCGGATCAATGCCTGAAATGCTGCTGGCGATACGTCCGTCCACTACATAGAGAGGTGTGGAGGAATAGTTGGAGCTGATACCGCGGATGTTGATGGTAGGCGAGCTGCCGGGGGCCGCCGATGAGGTGTATACCTGCACGCCGGAAGTCTTTCCCGCAAGTGCTTGGAGAGGGTTTGTAATGGTGCGGTTCTCTATGTCGGAGGACTTGACCTGCGAAATCGCGCCCGTGACCGAACTCTTCTTCTGGACACCGTAGCCGATGACGACCACCTCTTCCAAAGCCTTCGTGTCAGGCTTCATGCCGAGGTCGTAATTGCCGTCGACGATGGCATGCTCCTCGGTTACGAAACCGACGTAAGAGAAGACGATCATCGAGCCTGCCGGAGCCTTGATGGCATATTTTCCGTCAAGGTCGGTGCTGACGCCGTTGTTCGTCCCTTTCTGGACAACGCCGACGCCGATCAGCGGCTGACCTGCTCCATCGATGACGCGTCCGGACATCTTTACTGTCTCCTGCGCCCAAGCAGTGTTCAAGCCGATCAATGCAAACAGAACAAGGGCAAGAGCTCCCTTCCATCTGCGGTTGAAGATTGATTGTTTCATAAAAAATATCATTAGTTAGTGTTATTGGATTACATTCCTTTTTGAGGCACGGAATCGGCGATCTGCACGAGTTCCGAATCGACATGGCTCTGCAACGAGCACTTATCGTCGAAAATCATCGTATTCCCGTTCTCCTTAGTATAAGGCTCCCATTTCGGGATGTCCAGCGGATTAGGGTCGCCCGTGCGTGCGAAGTTGGTCCAGGCACGTGACATCAACTTGCCCAATGCCACCGCCTGCTGCGAGCCGCCGGTCATCGATGCACAGCGGTTCACATTGTCAAAGACAAAAGGCAGTTCCATGCAATGCACCGCGCGGAGCACTCCTCCGAGGGCCGGAGACTGCCACGTGAACAGGTACAAATAGACCGGAGCTCCGCCCTGAGCTGACTTGAGGTCAGCCTGCTTGATCGAAAGCGTCCTGAACATGAAATCCGCATCCGCAAGGTCTGCGGGCTTGTAATCCGGATGTGCCTTTGCGAATGCCTCGATGAACAGGTCAGACTTGTCGCCGTATTTGGACTTTAATATCTCCTTGGCCTGTTCCATGGTCATGTTGCGGAACTGAGGAGCGAATGCCGTGATGCAGAATTCGTTTTCAGTAGTACCTATTATTACAGGTATGTCCTTTGAAAGGTCCGGAGCGCTGCCGTCGAAAGGCTGGGCAGGAAGCACTTTCCCATCCACCGTCGGAGCCCATCCGAAAATGAACGGATTATACCCTTCTTTCAATGCCTGCGTCCGCACGGTTTCGACCGCCTTGTCCCCAGCCTCGAGCAGCTGCTCGTAAGGCACCTTTGCAAGGTCTTCCAGCCTGGATGGATTTATCCCCAGCAGCCTGACGGTTTCTGTCCCTATCTTGCGCGAGTAGCCTGCATCCATTGTCCTGAGCTGCGAGCCGCTCTCGATGATCGCCTTGTGGAACAAGCCCTTTGCCGAAGGCATTGCCATAAGCGTTGAGACTTTGCCGCCTCCGCCGGACTGGCCGAAGATGGTCACATTGTCAGGATCCCCTCCGAAGTTCTCGATGTTCTCCTTTACCCACTGCAGGGCTGCAACGATGTCGAGCATCCCCACGTTCCCGCTTTCAGCGTACTTGTCTCCGAAAGCTGACAGGTCGAGGAAGCCGAGGACGTTCAGGCGGTGGTTTACGGATACTACCACCACGTCATAGTCTGCCGCGAGGTTGGTCCCGTCGTAGGATGGGAGCTCCTGGCTCGAACCGGCTGCGTATCCGCCGCCGTGGATCCAGAACATGACAGGACGCTTCTTGCCGTCCTTGAGACCCTGCGTCCAGATGTTAAGTCGCTGGCAGTCCTCGCCGGCATAGCCGTCGTCCCAATGGAATGCGAATGCCTGCTCGTCGCTTGACCAGCCTGCGCGCTTTCCCTGCGGGCAGCACGGGCCGTAGGCACGGGAAGATCGAACCCCTTCCCAGCTGTCTGGAGCCGTCGGAGGCATGAATCTTTCGGCTTTAGCGTAAGGGATGCCCTTGAAGATATTCACGCCCGATTCAAGATATCCGGCCACCTTGCCGTATTGTGTCTGAGTCGTGGCCACGTCGTTTCCGGAGAGGATTTCCCCTCCTGAAACATTTTTAGCGCTCTTTCTGACGGAATTACCACCGCAGCAGCCCCCCAGGGCGACCAGCGCTGACACTGCGACTGCGGCGAATAAGGTTACATTTCTTTTCATAGGCTTGTCTTTAACATTACAAATTTGAAGGAATTGCGCCTCTTCTGCTTTCATAAATGTAAAACACCGGCCTTTTTTTGTTTGCATAAATGTTCAAATGTTTTCAAAAATCGCAAAAGCTTTATTCTATACATCTTGAGCGTGGGGTGATCATTTCAAAGAATAAACAATGAAGAAGATTTTTGCTATTTTTGAAATACAAAACATCCTGCCATGCCTCACAAATTCAAATTGGTGCTGATAAGTTCATTGCTGGTCCTTTCTGCAGCCGGCTGCGCGCGGAGGGAAGCCGCGCCTGAAAGGGAACAGAGCAAAAGAGTGTCGACCACCATCTCGAACAATCAGGTCAACTGTTTCAGCGAGGACAAGTTCGGCCACATCTGGATCGGTACTTTCAGAGGCCTGAACAAATATTACGGACACGAGTTCTACCAGTATTTCCACACCGAAGACTCCCTCAGCCTGGTCTATGACCAGGTGCAGAACATCCTTTACGATTCTAAGGGAAAGACTTGGATATGCACCACAGGAGGAGTCTGCATCTACGGCGATGACGACAGTTTCACGAAAGTGCCTGTCGAATCGTCGAGCATCAACTGCCTGGATATGGTGGAGACGGAAGGAGGATTATTCCTGAATACCTGCAACAGGCTTTGCAAGTACGATGAGCGCGAAAACAGATTCAAGACCGTGATATCAGACTTCGACGTGGACAGGCAGTACCAGCTGCGCATTTCCAAAGGTCCTGACGGCAACATCTGGGCGTTCTCACCACGTCAAGTAAGGTGCTTCGACGGCAAGACGGCCGAGCTGAAACTGACGATTCCGGTCGACGGCTACCTTGGCAATCGATACATAGACCAGTCGGGAGTGATTTGGCTGTGCGTCTATCCTCGGCTTGAGATGTACGACATCCACTCGAGAAGATTCATCGACGTGCCGGAAGCGATTCGGAACCATCCCGTACTGTCCAAGGCCTACATATCTTCCGTATCCCCTTTCGGCAATGCATCCCTACTGCTGAACACGCAGGCGAACGGACTCTTTCTCTTCAACACTATCACAGGAACCGTCGTTTCAGAATCGGAAGGAGGATTCCCGTTCGAGCCGCCCCACATCAGGGTAAACAACATTTTCACCGATTCCAACGGCAACGTCTGGTTCGGTTCGGCAGACCAGGGATTCGAGGTCAGATACAGCTACAAGTCCCTTTTCAACTCCGACAGCCACATCTATTCGGAGTTCGCAGGCAAATCGGTGATTTCGGTCAACGAGGACAGCAACGGTTCTCTCTGGGTTTGCACGAGCCATGATGGGCTGTACAGGTTCAATGAAAAGGAAAAGAATATCTTCCACTTCGACATAGACAGGCTCATAAACTCGGGAGCGTCTAACAAGACCTCCGTCTTCGGCGAATACACGGATTTGGACGGCAATGCCTGGATAAAGAGCTTCCAGGGAATCTACAGATGCAGACAACACGGCAACGCCCTCGAGGTGACCGCGCATTTCCCTTACTTCACTACCTCTCTTTCAGAGGACCGCGAAGGCAACATCTGGTTCGGGAGCAATTCCAGCATTTACAGGATAAAAAGAGGCACTGACAATGTCGAAGAGATACCTGCATTCTTAAAAGACACATACATCTTCATCAACGACATCTTCCAGTTGAAGGACGGGAGGATGCTGGCAGTGGCATTTGCCCAGAATCCCAAGATAATCGACCCGGTCACTCTTGAGGTGAAGGACATGGACCTTCTTTCCAAATTCAGTCACACATTCATCCCTACAGGCATCTGCGAGGATTCTCAGGGACTGATCTGGATAGGTACCATCTCCTACGGACTCTGGAAGTTCAACCCTTTGGACAGCAGCTTCACGCACGTTCCCGGAGCCTCCTGCAAGGACATCTGCTGCGTCAAGGAGGATGTCCAAGGCAACATCTGGGTCAGCACTGAAGACGGTCTGGGCAAATACGACAGGACTGTGGACAGATTCACGAACTACTACGAGTCAGACGGAATCGGCGGCAACCAGTTCAACGAAAGGTCCGCCTGCAGGACAAAAAACGGAGAGCTTGCCTTCGGAGGGCCTCACGGACTGACATTGTTCAATCCTGTGGACATCTACTTCGTGAAGAAGTTTCCCCTCTACTTCGAGAACCTGAAGGTGGACAACGAGATGATAAGGCCTTATGAACACCCTGAAATCATCTCCGCCACACTCTGCCACAATCCGGACATTAATTTGAAGTACGACCAGAACAGCTTCTCCATCACATATACTGCCATCGACTACAGCGAGAACGAAAGAGTGCGCTACTTCTACAAGCTCGACGGAAGCGACAAGGACTGGGTCGACTCAAGGATGAGCCACGAGGCGCACTACTCTAACGTGAGGCCCGGAAGGTATACCTTCAAGGTAAAGATAATGAACTACGACTTGACCACTGAGGAAGGAACTGCGGCGATAAGAATCAGGATTTCACCTCCATTCTGGCTCAGCTGGTGGGCTTGCACTCTGTACTTGGCATTGGCCGCCGGCCTAATCATTCTCTGGCTGCAGGACAGGAAGAGGAGAATGTGGGAAAAGGAAGAGGCCCGCAGGCTGGAGATGGAGAAGAAGCAGGCAACAAAGACGAACAGGATGAACATGGACTTCTTTGCCAATGTCTCCCACGAGTTCCGCAACCCTCTTACCATGATTGCAGGCCCTGTAGACCAGCTTGTGGCAGATGACAGCATCGGCGGGCAGGAAAAGCAGCTGCTGCTCATCGTTCAGAGGTCCGTACAGAGAATGCTCAGGCTCGTGAACCAGCTCCTGGACTTCAACAAGCTGGACAATGATTCGCTCAGGCTGCAGGTCGATCCTTCAGATGCAATTCCTATCCTCATCCATACTGCGGAAGTATTCAAATACAACGCAGCCAACAAGAGCATCGTTATTGACACAAGCGGCCTGAACGGAAGTTGCATGCTTCCGCTCGACGGCGACAAGATTGACAAGATATTCGGGAATCTGATGGGCAACGCCTTGAAGTTCACTCCTTCGGGAGGAAAGATAACGGTGCTGGCAGACACTGTCGCCGGAGAGGATGCGAAACGCGAATTCGCCGCCGACTTCGCTGCCGCCGGTACGGCGCACCGCTGGTCGAAGTACCTTCGCGTGGAAGTTGACAATTCCGGATCTCATATTGCTTCTGAACAGCTCGAAAAAATCTTCGAGCGCTTCTACCAGATCGGCAACGAGAACAAGGGAACTTACAATTACGGGACAGGCATAGGGCTTTATTATTGCCGGAGACTGGCCGAACTTCACCATGGCTTCATCCACGCACGGAATATGGAGGACAGGTCAGGCGTTGCATTCACATTCATTCTGCCTTGCGACGAGGAAGCCTATCCTTCGGTGGAAAGAGTCCGCCAGGCGCAGAACCAGGTCGACAAGTTCCCGCTGATGCCGTTCGTAAACGATATGGCGGATAACGACTCCACGGATTCGATCTCAAAGGCAGGGCAGACGGCAATGCAGCCGGACGAAGCGAGAAAGACGATTATAGTCGTGGACGACGATACGGAAGTCGCCCATTACATGGAAGTCCTGCTTTCTCCATATTATAATGTCTTCAGCCGGTTCGACGCCGAAAGCGGCATGCAGGCCATCAAGGAGATTATGCCGGACATTGTGCTCTCAGACGTTGCAATGCCAGGAACGGACGGGTACGAACTCTGCAGGCAGATCAAGGATAATCTTGAAATCTGCCATATTCCGGTGATATTGGTCACCGCAAAGGCTACGGTGGAGAATCAGATTGAAGGTCTAAAGACCGGAGCGGACGCCTATGTAACGAAACCTTTCGAGCCGGCATACCTGATGGCGCTTGTCGGATCGCAGCTCTCCAACCGAGAAAGAGTGCATTCTCTCCTCGGCACCGCAACCAAAGTGGAAACCATTGCGGAAGATGTCCTTTCTCCAAATGACAAGGCGTTTATGACCGGACTCTATGACCTGATGGAAAACGAGCTTTCCAATTCTGAGCTTAACATCAGCAAGATAACGGAGATGATGAAGATGTCGCGCACGAAGTTCTACTACAAGGTCAAAGGCCTTACAGGGACAAATCCGAATACTTTCTTCAACACATATCGCCTCAACCGCGCATCGGAACTGCTGAAAGAAGGCAAATACAACATATCGGAAATCGCCGACCTCACCGGTTTCTCGACGCTGTCGCACTTTTCCGCATCTTTCAAGAAGCAGTTCGGCGTCTCGCCGAGCGAATACAAGTAGCTTCCTGCAAAGCAGTATTGGACAAAAAAAGCCGGTGGATAGCGAATCCGCCGGCTTTGCGCAAAATTATAACAAGTTTATTTGAAGAGCAGCGGCGCGAATGTGCTTAGGTAAAGCCTCCAATTCGTCCAGGTGTGCCCTCCTTCGCTTACGAAGAAAGTATGCTTAAGACCTGCATCGGTCAAGGCCTTGTCGAGGTTCTGGGCGCTTCCATAAAGGAAGTCTGCATTTCCGCATCCCACCCAGTAAAGCTTGTATCCGGCAGCCTTGATGGCGGCGAATTCCTTTGTATAGTCCTGACCCTGCTGCAAGCCCATGCTCAGAGGGCAGATATATGCGAATTCCTTCGGATACTTGCAGGAAGCGCTGATGGTGTGGCCGCCGCCCATCGAAAGGCCCGCTATTGCCCTTGATTCGTACTTAGGGATGGCCCTGTAGTGCTTTTCGATGTAAGGGACGATGTCCTTGACGATGGAGTTCACATAAGAATCGCGGATTGCCGGATTCTGATAGTCGGCCTGGGTCATCTGCTTTTCAGGCAGGCCTTCGGTGCGAGCGGCTTCCTGAGTCGGGTTGCCATTAGGCATTACGACGATCATAGGGACTGCCTTGCCCTGCTCGATAAGGTTGTCTAAAATCTGGCAGGCACGACCCATGGTGCTCCATGCATCCTCGTCTCCACCGGCTCCGTGAAGCAGGTAAAGGACAGGATACTTCTGCTTTGGACTGTCTGCATAGCCGTAAGGAAGGTATACGTACATCCTGCGGTTTATTCCAAGAGTAGGGCTGTCATACCATACCTTCTCGACGTTGCCGCGATGTCCGGTCTCCATGAAGTTGTTGCTGTATTCTCCGGGAACGATGAATATGTTCAGGAAATTCACTCCGTCGCGCTGCATCATGAAATTCGAAGGATCCTTTACGGCGACTCCGTCAAGGATGAAATCGTAAGTGTAGAGGTCTGGTTTAAGAGGTGAAGGGGTGGTGTATTCCCAGACTCCGTCCTTCTCGACCATGTCGCCGGGAACAGGGACATCCATGGTCATCGATCGGCCCTGCATCTCGAAGGTGCGCTTCTCGGTAGGCATGAAAGCCCCGGAAACCTGTACGGTGCGGGCTTTTGGAGCTACGAAGCGGAAGGTTACGGTGTTGTCGGCGTTGATCTCAGGGGATTTGATGCCTCCCCGTCCGGGGAAGTTGGTCAGCTCCTGAGCCTGGACTCCGGAGCAAAGCAGCATAGAGAGAGCTGCAATAGCGATAGTTAAATGTTTCATTTATAAATAGAATAGGTTAAAACAATTAATTGTTAGACATAAGAATCTAGCAATGGTTTAAATGTTATGCATCGCAAAGTTAGAGCTTCCAAAAGGCATTGAATGTTCGAATTGTTCAACGCTTGTCCAAAAGAATAGTATTTTTGTAAAAATGTTATCAAAAATCGTTTTCCGTATGAAATCTTCCTTCAAATTCATCGCGCTGGCGGCAGCGGCCGTCGCCTTCCTCTTCGTTGGAACGGCGTCGGCAAAAGACGGCATAAAGAAACACGAGATAGTCGCACCTTACACAGTGACTGAGATCGCCAAGAACGTCTACCGAATCGAGGACTGCACTCCTGACAATCCAGAGGGGCAGCAGAAAGATTCCTCAGGCAAGATCACGGGAGAGAACAACTGCTCGGACATGTATCTGGTTATCGGCAAGGACGAAGCGATGCTCATCGACCTTTCAAACAAGCAGAAAGACATGAACGAGGCAATGTATTCGCTCCGCACGATAGTTTCAAGAAGAATCGGGACGAGACGTCTGACGATAGCCATTACGCACAACCACGGCGACCATACAGGGATGCTGTCTGCATTTTCGGATAATCCGAACGTGAATTTCTGGGTACCTGAGGCTGATTTCGGGCATAGGGCGCCTGCCGGAAAGTTCGGGAAGCCTGATTTTCCTTCGGACCGCACGGTGTTCTTCCCCGATACGGCAAGCCTGGATCTTGGCAACGGCTATGTAATCTTCGAGAAACACTTTGCTGGCCACACCAACGGCTCCACAGCTTTCTTCCTGAAGAAGCTGAAGATGGCATTCACAGGCGACACTTTCGGCAGCGGCGCAGGAGTCTGGATTTTCGACTCTGAAGGATTCGATCAGTACTCGAAGAGCATCGACGAAATGGTAAAGTTCCTAAAGGACAACAGGTACGAAAAGATCGACATACGCTCCGGACACTACTGGCAAAAGGACCAGAGGGTACTGAAGAGCCTGGACAAGCAGTACATCATTGATATGCAGACGCTTGTGCATCAGATAAACAGTGGAATAGCAAAATGCTCCCCGATGCCGCAGAAGTTCGGAGACCTGGATATGATCTTCGAATACGGCACGGCACAGGTTACATGGAGCTCCAAGGGTTGCATTGAATACTTCAAGGAAGTCAAGAAGCCTTTCGTAGGTTCCCGTTACATCGAATGTCTCCAGCATCCGGGGGAGAAAGTCGGCTTCGGCCCTACTCACAAGGACCAGAATCTGGATGTTGTAAAACTTTACGATACATATACTTACGACACTAAAGACCTGCGCATCGGCAGGATGGACTACTATCTCTACGATCCCACCAAGCACGGTATGCCTGCCGGCCGGAAATATCCCCTCATCGTGGTTTTCCACGGAGCCAACAACGGCCGTGACGGCATTTATTGTACCACCGACACCGATTGCGCGGTTTATGCGGGGCCTGAGTATCAGAAAATGCTCGGCGGAGCTTACGTGCTCTTCCCGCGCGCCAATGAAAAGGACACCGTCCTGTCAGGACGCAAGATGACCTACGGCACCTGGATGACGGTCGACAGCCTTACAAAGACCTCCATGTATGTGCCTTATGCCGCGGCAATAATCGAAAAGGTGATTGCCGAGAACCATATCGACCCGCAGCACGTCTGCGTGGGTGGCACCTCGGCCGGCGGCTTTATGACCTGGCGATTCCTCGCTGCAAGGCCGGACATTGCAAAAATAGCCTTTCTGATGGCTCCTGCCAATGCTCCGAGCAGCTCAGAGCTTGACCTGTACGAGAAAATGAGTCTCCCCATCTGGGTCGTGCACGGCTTGAACGACGAGATCTGCAAATACCCGAACTTTACCGGAAAGGTAGCAGACCGCCTGAAGTCAATGCCACGCGTGCGTCTGTCGGAACTCGACACAGTCCGCTACGGCGACAAGAGCGTAGTGCGGATGGATGTCGGCGGCACTGAAATGGGCCAGCACCTCGCCGAATACGCCATCGGCTCCAATATGCTCTACGACGACGGCACCCCATACGACCCGAATTACCCTGCCGGCTTCATCGCCTGGCTGAAGAGCGAATGCTTCGACAGATAAGCTGTCATATACTTTAGAATATATTGAAGTTTGGTCGCACCAAAAGCCTGCCACAGATTTTCTGAAGAATCTCTGGGCAGGCAAGATCTGCTGAATATAACAAAGGATACTATTTGACTGTGATTACCGTCCTGAGATACTTGACAAGGTTGTATTCACCGTCGTCGGTAGCCTGCATGACCATGTGTATGGTCTGGCCTGGCTTGGCATCCTTTGGAACGGTGAATTCGACTTGGACAGCCGAAGGGTCAACGATGGCGATGGTTCCGGGATAAGTCCCGACTTTGAACTGCATCCACTTGATGGTTAACTTGTCTCCGTCCGGGTCTACTGCCTTCGCATTTATCTTTACCTTTTCTCCAGGCCTTGCAGTAAGTTCGAAAGGACCTGCAACTATTGGAAAATGGTTTGCATCGGCATAGTTTGGAGTCACCGACCATTTCATTCTGGCAGCTTCCTGATCCATGCGCTCATGGTAGAAATTTGGAAGGATGTTTTCCTTTGGCTGCTGGCCGGGCTGGCCGCCCTGCATCATTGCAGCCATTGCTTTCATCATGGAGTCTCTCTGAGCTTGGCTCATCGGAGCGAGGTTGGCACCTAGAGGCCTCGGCCTGTAATTGTCGACTGGAACCGAAGGATCCCTCCTTCCCGACCAGCCGCCCCAGGTGTCATCTTCCCAGGCACGGAGACCATTGTCGATGAGATTGAAGTAACATCCGCTGTCACCATCGCTATATAGGGTACCTTTCGGCTGCGGTTCAGTCCATACGCGATAGCCCATCTTTTCAAGCTGCTCCCTGGTATAGCCCGAAAGCCCCATATAGTCGGTCAGGTCGTAAGGACACATCTGCTTGCCGTCGCCCCAGCATCTTACCCGTGCACCAATTGGGCCTATTCGGAGATTCGCTGCAGCCCATTCAGGCTCGCGGTAGAAATTATACTGGGAATTGTCATAACGATCAGAACTCCTGGCGCAAAGGAAAGGAATATCTTTCCATACCACACCGATGTAATCTCGATAGACTTCGTCCTGATCGCCGGAGAAGCAGAGGACAACCTTGTTGCAGATCTTCTTGTAAATGGCGTCCCACCGTTCGGTACCCTTGTACTGGTCTTCGATGGATTTTAGGGCGCGGCCGACTGATGCACCACCTCCCCAGGCCTGGGCATAGACCTTTCCAGGCTTGTCGTCAAGGAATACTTTTTTTATGAGTTCAGATCCGGGAGTGTCCTTCGAGATATCTCCTTCGAAGTCCACGTTCCCAACCTTGACAATCGATTTCAGGTATTCCGGAGTTGGATATGAAAGATCGTGGACTTTGAGATTCTTGTAACATTCGGTATAAGCGTCAACGATGTCGTCTATGAACCTTTCATCCCATTTGTATCTCCAGGATGTCTGAGGACCGAGCCCCATCTGGTCGTATTCGGAACCTTTCTTGAACTGAGTCTTGCCGGTTCCGTCACCTCTCCAGTGAAAGCGACTACTTGTATAGATCAATCCTTCAGTCTGAAAATCATTTGCGTGAAGGAGGTAGCGTACCATGGAGTTGTTGTCGTCAAGTTCAGGGTCGCAAGTAACGATGACTCTTGGCTTGACATATACTCCATCTTCCTGGACGGGTGCAAAGCTGCAGAACAGGGCTGCCGAGAGTCCTATTGCGATAATATGTAACAGTTTCATTGAATAATAGTTGTGATTCGATTATTTAAATAGTTTTGGTGCAAAGACCGAGAGATAGATTCTCCAGTTCTTCCATACATGGCCGCCGTCGGTCTCCATATATTCATACGGGTAGCCTGCTGCATCGAATTTTGCCCTCATTTCCTTGTTTGTCTTATACAGGAAATCGGCTGAGCCGATGCCGGTCCAGAGAAGTTTCGGCTTCTTTGAAAAATAAGTCGCAAGCTTGCTGTCGAAATCGGCATAGATTGGTGAAACGCTTGTGTCGGATACTCCTACGGCTGCCGAGAAAAGACCAGTGTAGCCAAAAGCATCAGGATTGTTGATGGTGATGTAAAGAGAGTGGAATCCTCCCATTGAAAGACCGGCTATGGCTCTGGAATCCTTATTTGCGATGGTCCTGTAAGTATTGTCCACAAATTTCACTATTTCCATGAAATTCGATTCGAATGTTCCGTCCATCGTTCCTTTCTGGAAATGATAAGGCTTGTAGTAGCCCATCGAACTTTCGCCCGGAGCCGCGGACATCCCCGCGTGGCCGTTTGGCATCACGACAATCATCGGCACCGCCTTGCCCTGAGCGATAAGGTTGTCCATTATCTGGCAGGCGCGGCCGAAGTTTTTCCATTCGTCCTCGTCGCCTCCCATTCCGTGAAGCAGGTAGAGAACCGGATATCTGGTTTTCTTGTTGACCTCATAACCGGCAGGCGTGTAGACATTCATCCTGCGGTCCATGTTCAGGCCATCAGAATGGTACCAGACAGACTGAACAGTGCCGTGTGGGACATTCTTCACTTCATAAAGGTCTCCCTGCCCGCCGCCGACTACAAAGAGGTTCGTCAGAGTGGCAAAGTCGCGAAACACGTAAGGATGGTTCGGGTCAATGGTTGCAATGCCGTCAACCATGAACATATAGCTGTATAGTTCGGAATTCAGAGGAGGGGTTGTATATTCCCAGACTCCTCCTTCACCTTCCTTCATGTCGACGAACCCGCTGGCTACCATACCCGCATTAGTTCCCTTCTCACCTTCCATGAAATCCCCCACTATCTGCACCTGATGCGCTTTTGGAGCTAAAAATTTGAACGTCACAGAATTGTCCTCATTGACCTCAGCCGACTTCAGCGTCTGTGAAGGGAAAAGGTTCTGCTGGGCATTCAAGCCCGCAGTTGCAAAGAGGATGATAACGATTGCTGATAATATCTTTTTCATATCTATTTGACAGTGACTACGACTCTATGATATCTTGCAAGAACAGGGTCTCCATTGTCTTCGGCTTTTACGACGAAATGAATGGTCTGGCCAGGTTTGGCATCTTCAGGAATAATAAAGGAAGTACAGGCAGCTGAAGGGTCTGCGACCTTTATTTCATCGCCCTTATATGTGCCTACCCTGAAATTCCACCATGCAATCTTGACTTCGTTCCCATCCGGATCGCTGACCTTGCATTTCAGTTTCAATGTTTCGCCCGGCTTTCCTTCGAGAGCCAGAGGCCCCTTAACCACCGGATAGTGGTTCGCGTCCTTATAATTCGGAGTGACCGACCATGCAAAGCGCGCAGCCAAGCCATTCATTGCATCAGGCAGGAAATCAGGAATCACAGGATCGGGGCCCATCATTTTCGTCATTAATGCTGCGCGCGCAGCCGAATCTGCTGAAGCAGTGGACCATTCAGACACGGCGGGAATGCTTTCCTCCGGTTCAGGAATGGCTTTCTTGCGTCCACCCATGCCTCCCCAGGTTACATCCCACCAGGAACGAAGCCCGATGTTCATCAGATTGAGGAAGGTTCCGGTGTCGCCTTCCCCGAGGAAGGCTCCCTTTGGTTCGATGACAGGCGTCCAGATAACATAGCCGAGTTTCTTGAGAGAATCGGCGCCGAGATACGAGATTCCGAAAGGATCCATCACATCTCCAGGAACCATCTGTTTACCGTCTCCCCATACTCTCTGCAGCTGTCCGAAAGGGCCCTTGCTGGAAATATACTTTTCCATCCATTCCGGAGAATAGTATACTTTGTCTTCCGGCTTTGCGCGGTCTTGTGAATTATATGAGATGGATACTGTGCCGCCTCTTGTAGGAAATCTTCCTATATCAGGCCAATTCGGCTTTATGTACTTGGTGTCGAGATTGTCCTGATCGCCTCCTATCAGGACGCATTTTTCCGATATTTTCTTCTTTAGGGAATCCCAGCCAGGCTTGTCTTGGTTCTCGTCGGCGATGGACTTAAGGGCCCTAGCGATAGTACTCGATCCGCCCCATCCGAGGATGAATACGGGGCCCGGCTTATCGTCGAGCATGATTTCCTTTATAAGGTTGGAACCGTCCGTGTCGTGGTCCATTTCGCCGTCGAAATCCACATTGCCCCATTTGATTTTCGATCGAAGTTCTTCGGGTGCCGGATAATTCCTGTCATGGACTTTAAGATTCGGGTAGCATTTTTCGTAAGCGTCGACAATATCGTCGATGAATCGCTCATTCGGATTCCACCGCCAACTGGTCATAGAATCCTTGGTAACGCCGAAACGCTCGTACTCCCTTCCGGGCACATACCACTTCGTACCTTTTCCGTCGCCCTTCCAATGGAATTGGCTGGAGGTATATATCAATCCCTCAGTTTGGAAATCTGGACTGTAAAGGACGTAGCGGATCATGGAATTGTTGTCGTCCAGTTCAGGGTCGCAGGTCACGATAACTCTTGGTCTGGTGTAGTCTTCAACCAGTTTCGGATACTGGCTGCAGCCGGAAAGTAAAAATGCTCCGGCCGCAGCAGCTATCACAATGTTAGAGAATCTCATAATGATTACTTCCTAAAAAGTTTCGGTGCAAATACAGAAAGATATATCCTCCAGTTCTTCCATACGTGTCCGCCGTCGGTTTCCATGTATTCATACTTGTACCCCTTTGAGTCCATCTTCTCGCGGAGAGCTGTTACATTCTTGTAAAGGAAGTCTGCATTGCCGATTCCAATCCAATAAAGTACTGGAGGATTTGCAAACTGCTTCGCCATCTTCTCTTCCTGATTCTTGTAAATGTCAGGCACCTGAGACTCGTCCATATTGCTGCGGAAACCTATTCCTGCGGAGAACAGACCGACATAACCGAACTTGTCCGGATAGTTCATCGAAATGGTGTAAGTGTGACCGCCTCCCATAGATAGTCCGGCAATTGCTCTGTGATTCTTGTCGGGAAAGGTTCTATACTCTTTGTCAATGAAATTTACGATGTCCATGAAACTGCTTTCAAATGCTCCGGGAGCATCTTTTACGTGGTATGGTTTGTAATAGCCCCAATCGCTTTCGCCGGGAGCAGCGTTCATCCCGACATGACCGTTAGGCATCACGACGATCATTGGAACAGCCTTGCCCTGAGCTATCAGGTTGTCGATGATCTGGCAGGCGCGGCCGAAATTCTTCCATTCGTCCTCATCGCCGCCTGAACCATGAAGAAGGTAGAGGACAGGATACTTTGTCTTTTTGTTTGCCTCATAGCCGGCAGGAGTATATACATTCATCCTGCGGGTAGCCTTGAGACCCTCGGAACGATACCAGCGAGCAGAAACCGTTCCGTGAGGGACGTCCTTGATTTCGTAAAGGTCTCCCTGGCCTCCGCCAACAACAAAGAGGTTCGTCAAAGTGGCGAAATCGCGGAATACGTAAGGATGGTTGGGATCTATGGTTGCTATTCCATCGACCATAAACATATAGCTGTATAATTCAGATTTCAAAGGAGCGGAAGTATATGTCCATACCCCGCCTTCGCCTTCTGTCATATCAACGAATCCGCTTGCTACCATACCGGCGTTGGTACCTTTTTCACCATCCATGAAATCACCTACGATCTGTACCTTGTGAGCTTTCGGAGCCAAGAAGTTGAACGTTACCGAATGGTCTTCATTGACCACTGCTGATTGTAGCGTCTGCGACGGGAAGAGGTTCTGCTGTGCATTTGTGCATACTATAGCTGCAAAGCAGACTGCTATTGTCAAAAGAATCTTTTTCATGCTAATGAGATGAATATTTTATTTGAAAGAATCTCAAAAACACCCGGCCGGCCAAAGCCAAGCCGGGCATTTTCACCAATAAACTAGCCAACTACCAACCCGGGTTTTGCTTCATATTTGCATTGACCGACATTTCGGTGGCTGGGAAAGGCCACAATTCATGCTTTCCAGTCGTGAAGCCGCATTCGCCAACCTTGTTGTATGACGTCCATTTGACTGTGCCGTCTGTCTGGAGTGCAGGATTCTTTTCACCGTTATGAGCTAGTGCAGCAGCGGCATCCCCCCAGCGTATCAGATTCTCATAACGTTGCCCTTCAAAGCAAAGTTCGAGACGCGATTCAGTCTTGATGTTGTCAAGGGTGATTGAAGTGAGTGTCGGTGCTTGAGCGCGGGTACGGATCAGATTGATATATTTCAATGCCGTAGGTGCGTCGTCGTTCATGAAGTGAGCTTCGGCTGCAAGTAGAAGAACTTCGTTGTATTTCATCACACGCGTGTTGTTGGCATAGAAATAGCCGGCCCAAAGAGACTTGAGAATTCTGTACTTAAAGTTCCAATATCCTTCATTGTCAGTAATTTCAAGAATAGGTGAGGTTCCATAGACATCTCTCATCTGCTCGAAAGTGACGATGGTATTGTTCAGACGATAGCCGTTCTTCCCTTCAACTGCGACGAATGCATCATAGAGGTCCTTCCTTGGGTTCTGAAATCCGAAAGTGGATGAAGCAAAAACTGTCTTTGTTACATCATAACTGTACTTCTCCCCACGAAGCCCTTGGAAAGTCCATTTGAAGTTGTTGTTGGCGCTTGAGTTCTGCATGTCATTGTTTGCATTGATCTCAAAGATAGATTCAACAGAATTGGCTCCGGAAGGAATGCCTGCATTTGAAAGATCTGGGTTCAATTCATAAAGCTTCGAATTGATTACATTGTCAAGCATTGTCGCAGCATCGGAATATTTCTTCTCGAAAAGCAATGACTTGCCGAGCAGAGCCTGTGCGAATTGCTTCGTAGCGCGGTTTGTAACTTCGCTGACACTGGATTTCTGGGTAAGCGCACCGCTGTCGATGGCTTCGTTCAGGTCTTTTTCAATGAATGCCCAAAGGTCTGCGGTAGTAGCATTAGGTTGCATGTATTCGGAGTCGGAAAGAGTGTGGTCTACCAGAGGAGGAGTACCCCAGAGAATCGTCAGGTTAAAATATGCGAATGCCCTGAAGACTTTGGCCTCTGCAACAGCCCTCTTCATTATATCGCTGGTTCCGGTAACATGTTCGATGACGACATTGCACCTGTATACCAGAGTATAGAGATTGGTATATACTGTAGCGATTGAACCGTAATCTGAACTGAATGTGTAATCGGAAAGCTGATAGAAAGATCCGTCATAATGTCCGCCGCCGCCTGACCATACATCATCGGACAGATGCGTTTTCATAAACTGCAGGGAGGTAGTAGATGTTTCCAGTGTTCTCATTTGGCCATAGCAGGCGATAATTCCTTCTTCAGCTTCAGCATCGGTCTTATAATATGAATCTATGGCGGAGACGCTGTGTTGAGGGATATCGAGCAACCCTTGGCATGATGAAGCAAAGATCAGTGATCCTGTAAGAAGGACAGCTGTCAATATATTTCTCGGTTTCATGATAATAGTCGTTTAATTCAGTTAGAAAGAGATGTTTAGACCAAAAGTAGCTCTCTTTGTGGTAGGATACTGCCCGTAGTCGAGCCCAAGTCCGTTGCCGCTCAGAGATACCTCAGGATCGAATCCAGGATACTTTGTGAACAGGAAATAGTCATCAAGCGAGACATATAGTCTTAGAGAAGAAACGAATGTCTTTTGAAGAAGGCTCTTTGGAAGATTATAGCCAAGCTGAATCTGCTTGATCTTGAAATATGAACCGTCAAAGACCATAGCAGAACTCTGGACATATTTGTCATAGTCGTGAAGGGCGGCACCTGAATATTCTGCTGACTGTCCCACTGTGGTCCAACGTCTATCATAGAAATATTTCAAAGTGTTTGCCTGAGTACGTGTTGAACGAGGCACCGCATAGCATATATCGTTCCCTGAAGTGCCGTTGGTAAATACGGTAAAGTCAAAACCTTTATAGCCGAGAGTGAGTGTGAGACCGTAAGTAAGGTCAGGAATGCCTGAACCGATGTTGACCTTGTCTTTGTCGGTTATGCTACCGTCATTATCAACATCCTGGAACTGAGGATAGCCTGTCTCAGCATCCACCCCGGTATACTTGTATCCTCTCATATACCATATAGGCTGCCCTTTTTCAAAGTAGCAAGTCACACCTGAACCACCGCTGTTGCCTGCAACACGACTGAGAGTTGGATAAATATATGTGACTTCATTCTTGAGAGTGGCGAGGTTTCCGGAAATGCCATAAGAGAAATCACCTATTTTGTCCTTCCATGAAAGGTCGAATTCAAAGCCCTTGTTGACAACATTTCCCGTATTAAGAGGTGAAATGGTGTTACCGACAACGAGAGAGGAAGTGACGCTGCTCATGATAAGATCCTTTGTCTCTTTCTTGTACCAGTCCATTGTGAACGACAGTCTGTCGTTTAACATCCTGAGGTCCAGACCAAAGTCAAGTTGTTCCGACGTTTCCCACTTGAGGTTGTAGTTTCCCGTGGATGATGGACGCGAACCTGTCGCGTAAGTGCCATTCTCAAGAAGAGGATACATGACATCGGAAGTGATGGTGGAAGCGTACATATAATCACTAAGTCCGGCAATACTGCCGTTCTGTCCCCAGCTTGCACGGAATTTAAGGTTAGAAATCTTGTCTAGTTCCAAATTTTTGAAGAAATCCTCGCGGGATATGGTCCAGCCTGCTGAAACAGCGGGAAAATAGCCCCATCTCTTGTTCAAAGGAAGGATGGAAAGGTCGGCTGCATCTGCACGTATTGAAGCTGACAGAAAATATTTGTTGTCGTAGTCATAATTGTAACGTCCGAAGTATGAAAGCTGTGCATATTCCCTTTTTTCTCCTCCTGTAAGAGTCTTGGTAGCTGTACCTGTAGCATTGGCAAAGTAAGCATAGTTTCTGTCAAGTTTGGTAATACCGATATTGCTTGAGCTTGAGCCGGATACGGTGCCGGTTACGTCAAACGTAGTCCTGGACGAGTAAGAAATGCCTATCATCGCGTTCACGTGATGCTTCCGTGCGAACGTCTGCACATAGTTGGCGAAGTTCTCCCACTGCCAATATTTGTTATTGGAATTGGCTGCCGTGATGGAAACATAATCGTAGTTGGTATCGGTATTTACGACGTGAGGCCACTGAAGGCTATACTGGCTGGCATCCATGAAGTCATATCCAAGACGAGAAGTGAAAGTCAGAGGTTTCCAAGGGTTTATGTCTATCGCTGTTGAACCGCGGAAGTTGAATCCTTCATACTGCTGCTGATAGCCGTCGCGCATGACGTAAGGATTGATGTTGTTCGATTCCTGATAAGGGGACATCGAATAATAGTCGCCATTCTCATCGGTAAGGAAAATATGTCCCTGATTTACCAAAGCCTGAATATGTGCAGGAAGGTTATCCTTAGAGTAAGTCACAGGAGTCAGAGGGTCCATCTGGATGACTGAGGCAAGCATTGAATACATTCCTCCTTCACGCACCCTGTTGGTATGCGATGTGCCGAATGAATTATTTGTTGAAAAGTTGATCCAATCCTTAATTTTATATGTTGCATTGATGGATCCGGTCAGACGATCGTATACATCCTGTTTACCAACTATTGGACCGTTGTTTTCAGTATACGACAGCGAGGCATAGAGAGACCCGTTTTTGTTTGCGCCCTCGAACCCGAGGTTGTGGCGGATCATCGAACCCTGCTCGAAAGCTACTTTAGCCCAATCTGTATCTGTGGTTCCGTCATAGAACTGGTCAATGCGAGACTGAGCCACAAGATTGCCCTCTTTAACCCAAGTCAAATATTCCTTTGCATTGAGAACTTCAGGGATTCTAGTGACATTCTGAAGGGAATACTGCATATCATAAGTGATACGGCGGATGCCTTCGTCGGCTTTCTTTGTTGTGACAAGTACGACTCCGTTTCCTGCCTGAGCTCCGTAGATAGCCGCGGAAGCAGCATCCTTTAGAACTTCAATGCTCTGTATGTCATTAGGATCTAGATAGTTGATACTTGTGGTTCGAAGACCGTCCACCACGTAGAGTGGAGTGGTGTCGGAATTAGAACTATAACCGCGGACACGGATTGAAGTAGATGCGCCAGGCGCGCCAGAAGTAGTCACTATCTGAACGCCAGCAGTCTTTCCCTGAAGGCCACCGTCGACAGTGGTAATGCTTCGGTTTTTCAAGTCTTCAGACTTCACTTGAGATATGGCGCCCGTGATATCGCTCTTCCTTTGTACGCCGTATCCGACAACCACTGTCTCTTCGAGAATCTGCGTGTCTGTTGCAAGACTTACATTGATGACAGCTTTGTCTGCTACGATCTCCTGGGACTTGAATCCTATGGAGGAGAAAACGATGGTGGCTCCCTCAGGAAGAATGAGGGTGTACTTACCGTTGACGTCAGTCGCCTGACCGTTGGTGGTACCTTTCTGGATGACGCCCACGCCTATCAAAGGCTGATTCTGGTCGTCAGTTACGGTACCGGTAACAGTAATGTTCCTCTGGGCGAAAGCTTGGCTTGCACTCAGCAGAAAGATTAACGTTAGTATGGCAATACGTTTCATAAATAGTTTTTAATAAGGTTATAAATTCTATGTCGTTTAGTTTGAAGCAGTTATGATGATAAGCGCTGCAAGAAAAAATATGAACATAGCTGCGACTATCTTATTTGTGCCTTTCGGGGCTTTCTTGAACTCCTTCCATACGAAGACTCCCCAAATCATAGCTATCAGCGGAGAAGCATTGCTCAATGCATAGTTCACTGCAGGATTTCCCGTTCCGGATGCCATGAAGCTGATTACCATTCCGCTCATCCAGATGAAGCCTCCAAGCATTCCTATCAGGTGTGTCTTGGCGTCGCCGCGTTTGAAATAATCTTTCATCGTGACCTTGCTGCCTCCTGCTGAAGGATGCGACATTGCAAAGCCGTTGAAGATCGGAGTGGTCAGTAGGGCGCCGACGGCAAAGAAGAACACTCCCGCATAAGGAGTGAGCTTGCCTGTGCCACCTGCCACATACTGAGGGTCTATCGATTTTACTACAAGCCCATAGAAGAACATGAAGCCAATGCCTGACGCAATCGCAAGGAGAATGCCCTTAAGAGGGGTCTTCTTCTCGCTTGTCGACAGCTTGCTGTAAGCCCAGGCACAGCACAGGATCGCAAGGATGCCAAGCACAAGGCCGATACAAAGCAAAGTCTGGTTGCCCGGATAAAGCTTTCCTGCCGCCATGATGAGTATGTAGTTGAACAGCACGCCGCCTATCCATCCGAGACCTCCTCCGATAGGGAATCCTACAGACATTCCGGCCGTAGAGATGGCTGCCGTAAGGAATACGTTCGCAAGGTTCCAGACCACTCCTCCCAGCAGCGCGAATCCGATGCTTGACCAGTCAGCCTGAGCCAGATTGGCGAAAAACGACATTCCCTGATGTCCGAGGGATCCCAGCGTGAGAGCGCCTAGCAGAGCCGTCAGGAAGAAGCCGAAGATATAGTCCCAGTAGAAAAGAGGGTATTCCCAATCCTTCTTTTCCACCAGTTTCTGGGTGTTCGCCCACGATCCCCAGCATATACAGCAGTATATGCAGCAGATCATTCCTATTGTGAAGTTTTGTACAAGTACCATAGGTCAGTCAGCTTATTCGTGTACGTAAAGGTCCCAGCCGAGATAGTTGTCCACGGCCTCTTCGATGATGTCCTTCACCTCGCCGCGTACGAGAGCCACGTGGTGCTCGAACCCGTTCTTGCAGATGAACTTCATCAGCTTCTGGAGATTCTCGACTTCGGTTACCGCTATGCACCCGTCCATTCCGTAATGGTCATTGGTCATCTTGCCTTCGCCAGTGTAAGCCTTAATGGTCCCGGTGGTGTCGTCGGTGGAAATCCTGAAGAACGTGAATACGCCTTCGGTAACCTTCCCGTCTACTGCACCGAATGTGTCGACCTTGCCCAGAGTACGTCCGAGAACACCCAGAGGGGCCAGATGGATATCGTTCTTTATGAATGATTTCGCGAAGTTTCCACAATGCGTGCAGACGCACTTGTTCCTGTCTTCAGCGAAATTGTTGTTCCAGTCTGCCAATACCGAAGGAGTCCCTGATGCGAGTGCAAGGGCATACATCGAGACTGCTCCTGCTATGTCGGTCTCGCAAGCTGCCGGAAGCAGCCTGTCGCTCAGCATGCTCATCACGACGCAAGGAGCGCAGCCATAATTCTTTTCCAGAGAATCCCAGCACTGTATAGCAACTGCATCGACCTGATTGGCTTCAATCCAGTCTTCCACTGCCAATGCAAAGCGGCCTATCCTTATGACCTTGTCGCTGTATGTCTGAGGCACTGTAGCATAATTCCCGATCGCCTTCATCTTTTCTATCAAGCGAGGCTCATTTTCAGGAATCTTGTTCGCTGCGAAAATGATTTCCGAAAGATCTGCAGGCACTACGGTGATCCCATAAGCCTGAAGCAGCTTCTCGCTCGCGCGGCAGGTATTGAATCCGAGAGGACGCGTCCCAATCTGCCCGATGCGGCAATGGCCGAGGCCGTTCACGACGCGGCAGATGCCAGCGAACTTGCGCAGGTCCTGTCGGAGATAGTCAGAATAGATGGAATATGTGTGGAGACAGGTGTCCGTGAAAGGAATGCCATACTGGTAAAGGTTGTTGCAGACGGATATCTTTCCGCAGAAAGCATCCCTCCTGCTGTCAAGGTCGACCTTGTCGTTCTCGTCGTCGCAGGCCTGGACAAGTACGGGAACGTGCAGGTCAGCTCCGCTGATTGCATTGATGATCCCGATTTCGAATCCGAAGTTGGGCAGTGAGACGATGATACCGTCGATCCTGTCTCTGTTCTGGCGGAAGAGCTCGGCACACTTCAGACCGTCTTCGCGGGTCTCGATGCTGCTGCTTCCCGTAGGGGTTGCATCCTCAGGGAGGATTACATACTCATAGCCCTCTTCTTCAAGAGTCTTTAGAAGCTGCTTCCTGACGTCGATTGCCAAAGCAGGGTTGAAATAGGCGCGTGTCCCGATGATGATTCCGAAACACATTTTCTTGTTTTCCTTGTACATATTATTGGTAGTTTATTGGTTTTTATTTTATCAGTTGCTGTACGGCTTTCTTCCAGCCGTCATACGCTTTTGCTGCTTGTGCATTTCCCTTGGTAGGCATTACTGGAGCCTCGCCGTTCCAAAGAGCCTCGGCCTCGCCGAAATCCTTCCATAGCCCTCGGGCGAAGCCGTTCATGACGAACGCCCCAAACGCCGAAGCGTCGGTCGCCTCGGAACGTACGACGGGAACGCCAAGCAGGTCCGCCTGGAACTTCATCAGGAATTCATTTTTTGTCGGACCTCCGTCCACCCTGATTTCCTTCAGGTCGATGTGTGCCTGGGATGTCATTGCGCTGACAAGGTCGGTGACCTGATATGCGATGGATTCAATAGCAGCGCGGCAGACGTATGCCTTGCCGGTGCCCAATGTGAGTCCGCAGATCATTGCGCGGACATCAGAATGCCACCACGGAGCTCCCAGCCCTGAGAATGCCGGAACCAGATAGACTCCGCCATTGTCCTTCACGGAATTGGCAAGCTCCTCAGCTTCTTTTGGAGAACCTACGAGATTCAATTCGTCCTTTAGCCAGGTTATCGTAGCCCCCGTGCAGTGTATGTTGCCTTCAAAAGCATAGAAGACCTTTCCCAATGCAGCGAAGCCGACGGAGGTCACAAGACCTTCAGGAGCCTTGTGCGCCTCGGTGCCAATATTGACCATTACAGAGGAGCCGGTGCCGTAAGTCGCCTTCCCAAGTCCTTCTGAAAAGCACATCTGCCCTGCCAATGCTCCGTGTGAATCTCCAAGCACTCCGGCAATCTCCACTGGAGCGCCGAACAGCCCTTCGACCGTGGTCTCTCCGAAATGCGAGTCGCAAGGCAGAGGCCTCGGCATCATCGAGCGCGGAACTGTGAACATTGCGAGCAAGTCGTCGTCCCAATCCAGGGTGTGGATATTGAACAGCAGGGTCCTGGATGCGTTCGTGTAGTCCGTGGCGTGCACTGCGCCTTTGGTGAGCTTCCAGACAAGCCACGAATCGATATTTCCCATAAGCAGCTCGCCTCTGTCCGCTGCCGCCCTGGCGCCATTTACATTGTCAAGTATCCACTTTACACCGCTTGCAGAAAAGTAAGGGTCGATGAGCAACCCGCTCCTTTCCTGAACCAATGCCTCGTACCCCGCCTTCTTCAACCCATCGCAAATTTCTCTGCCTCTCATGCACTGCCAGACCACGGCATTGTATACGGGCTTTCCTGTATTCTTGTTCCATACAACTACGGTCTCGCGCTGATTGGTGATGGCAATCGAATACTTCGCATCCCTTTCCTCTGGATCTATGACTTTGGCGATGGCAGCCACTGTATTGGCATAAATCTCTTCCGCGTCGTGCTCCACCCAGCTCTCCTTAGGATAGTACTGCTGATGAGGTATTGATGCACTGCGCAAGATCTCTCCCTTTGCATTGAAAAGGAAGGATTTTGTGGCCGACGTACTCTGGTCGATGGCGATTACAAGTTCTTTCATATCTATTTCTTCAAGAAATCAATGGCTGAATTTACAATTCCGGCAGCATTTAGGCCGTAATAGTCGTAGATTTCGGCAGAAGTTCCATGGACAGCATTCTCCTCTGGAATGCCAAGGATTCTTACCGGGACAGGGCTTTCCGACAGTTCTTCAGTGACTAGCGCTCCAAGACCGCCGAAACGGCTGTGCTCCTCCACGGTAATTATCTTGCCTGTCTCTCTTGCAGCCTTATGGATAGCTTCTGCATCGAACGGCTTTATGCAGGAAAAATCGAGCACGCGTACGCGTATTCCTTTCTTTTCAAGTTCGATGGCGGCCTGAAGAGCGTGCCAGACGGTCTCGCCTGTTCCGACGATGGTGAGGTCGTCACCTTCGTGAACGGTATTTGCCTTGCCAATGCTGAACTCGAAGCTGTCATCTTCATATACATCGTTCACAGCTCCTCTCCCCACTCTGACGTATGCGGGATGAGGGTTATCTACAAGTATCCTGGTAAGGCGAGAAGTAAGGCGGCCGTCGCTAGGAAGGAATATCGACATCCCCGGAAAAGCGCGGAGAACCGCGATGTCGTGGAGACTGTGGTGGGTAGCGCCTAAAGCGCCGTAGGCCACGCCCCCGCTTACACCGAAAATCTTTACCGGAATGTTGCTGTAAGCCATGTCCACCTTTACCTGTTCAAGGCTTCTGGCTACATAGAAGCAAGCCGGACCACAGCAGAAAACCTTCTTTCCGCCATTTGTCAGACCGGCTGAAATGCCGACTGCATCCTGTTCCGCAATGCCGCATTCCACGAACTGGTCTGGCAGTTCATTGACGAAATCGACCAGGGTGACGGAACCGCGAGCGTCTGTCGTGACGGCAAAAATATCCTTGTCCTTCTTTGCGAGCTCTATAAGAGTATTCACAAAACTTTTTCTGCAGTCGTTCATCATGCTTCCTCCAAGGTTTTGATTCGTGAACTTATTTCCCTTACAGCCTGTTCGTACTGCTCGGCGGTAGGAACGCCGTGATGCCACTTGGCCACGCCTTCCATAAAGGAGATACCCTTGCCTTTGGTGGTGTGGGATATGACCAGATGTGGCTTCCCGGAATAATAATCAATGGAATCGATGACTCTCATGATATCGGCAACGTTGTCACCGTTCATCTCGAGAACTTGCCAGCCGAATGCCTCCCAGCGGCTGCGGACGTCGTCTATTCCTATGACGTCTTCAGTGTTGCCGCTGATCTGAAGCATATTGCGATCGATTACGGCTACCAGATTGTCCAGATGATAGTGGCTCCCGGCCATTGAAGCCTCATATATGGATCCTTCCTCCTGCTCGCCGTCGCCCATCACCACGAAAGTCCTGTAAGACCGTCCGCTCCTCTTGGCCGCTATGGCCATGCCGACGCCTATGCTCAGGCCATGGCCCAGAGCTCCGGTGTTGACCTCAATGCCTGGGACATTGTTGGTAGGATGCCCTGCGAGAGGCGAATTGAACTGTCCATAAGTATCCAGGACTTCAGTCGGAAGAATTCCTTTCGATTCAAGCGTAACGAAGAACGACTCAACGCAATGACCCTTGCTCAAAATGAATCTGTCTCGGTCAGGATCCTTGAGGTTATCTTTATTTATATTCATCACATGATGGTAAAGGACTGTGAGAAGGTTCAGGCAGGAAAGGTCCCCACCGGTATGTCCCGCTCCAGATTTGTAAATGATTCCGATCAGCCTGAGTCTGTTTTTCTCGGAAATCAGATTAAGTTCCTTCGCTTCCATAAGGGTTTATCCAGGTTAATGATTATTACTAGTATCCACCTACAAATATAAAAATACAAAAATTAAAAACAAATTTTCCGAAAGAAATATTTTTATTATTTTTTTCTTTTTTCTTCGAAAAGAAAAATAAATAATATTTATAGAACTGGAAAAACACGTCTGAAGCCATCTCTGGCACCCTCTTTGACAGGCAAAGCTTAGATGTTCAGCTTTGCATCAGAATTTTTCTCCATATTTATTTGAAATCGACATTTTTCTTCTATAAACGAAAAATGCTTCCCATCTGTCTTTCATCAGCTTCCTTTGCTGAATCATCTATTCTTTACTCCAATTCTTCGCTGACTTGAAGATTTCGACTTTCACATAACTCGACTGAAAATTTTGTCAGATTCTTCGTTCTTGATTTCGGTAATCTCTTACAAATGCGAAATCATCATTGCAGATTCTGGCAATCGAAAAAGTCTTCCTTGAAGAAATTGGCAAAGTGCCTTTATACGTTTTCTAGATGGCACTTCATTAGCATCAATCTTGCCTTCGCTCTCTAAAAGTGTCTCTCAAAATGTCTAATTTGCTGATTAACAGTATGAGTGCCGAAATCTTCAAGGAAGATTATCACACAGCCATCATCGATAGAATCCATATCGACCACAGAATGTACTGTGAGGCCAATGGCGGACCAGTATCAACCATAAGCTGTCGACATTCGATATGGGGTCCAACTTCCGTGTCATACGCTTTGTATGGCCGAAGTTGGACCCCATATTCGAAGTCGGGCGGGTGGGTCGGAGGCTAGCGGGCGACGCCGAGGATTCCTATGGCACCGCGCTCACCGACGACAGCAGCGCTGCCGAGATGAAGTTCATCGAAATACTGAGTCGGATACAGCACATCGGAAGTGGTTTCGACCACCATGTCCTTGCGGACGGTGAATGTATCAGAAAGAGGCAGGTTCTCGGGAGAGTCGCCAACCATGACCTTATACTGGCCGGCGTCGGCAACCCACGCGTGGGGACCGCTCCAGTAAGATGCTATCAGTTTCGGATCGATTTCGATGGAGAAGTTCTGGAACTCGCCAGGCTTCAGGACGCGTGTCTTTACAAAAGCCTTCAGCTCGTAAGCCGGCTTGTCGATGGAACCGTTCGGCGCCGTGATGTAAAGCTGGCAGACATCGCGTGAAGCGACCTTGCCGGTATTCGTCACAGAGAACGAAACCGTGATTTTACCACCGTCAGGGAAGAATTTCGAGTCGATCCATAGATTGTTGAAATAGAAAGTCGCGTATGAGAGTCCGTAACCGAACTTGTAGGATACCGGTACGCCGGCTGTAGCGAAATATCTATATCCTGTATAAATTCCTTCCTTATAGACGTCGGTAACCGGATTCTCTTTCGGCTCTCCTGGGAAATCGGCTGCTGAAGGCTCGTCAGCGTACTTCACCGGCCATGTCATCGGCAGGCGTCCGCAAGGGCTCGTCTTGCCTGAAAGCACGTCCGCAATGGAATTGCCGGCCTCTTCGCCGGGAAGCCATGAAACCAGTATCGCATCGGCCTTGTCCTTCCAGGATGCGGTCTCGATGACGCCGGAGATGTTGAGCACCACGGCCACTTTCTTCTTGGCGGCGTGGAAAGCTGAAGAAACGGATGAAATGAGCGACCTTTCAGCATCGGAAAGTTCGAAGTAGTCATTCACCGACCTGTCCCAGCCTTCTCCGGAGCATCGCTGAAGCGTGATTACGGCGATGTCGTCATTGGCGGCAGCCTTGCGGATCGCTGCATTGTCAAGGTTCATTTCAGTCGCATAGATGGCTGCCGTCTCCTTCGGAAAGTACCATTCTGTTTCCTTCCAGTCCGCGAAAGCCTTGGCGATATATTTGTCGTACACTGCCTTAAGAGCTGCATCGACCTTGTACCCGGCCTTCCCGAGCCCTTCGTCCAATGCAACCGTATGCTCAGTATTCACGAATCCGCTCCCGGTTCCGCTTCCTGCAGTGCAGTAAGATCCCTTGCCGAACAATGCCACCTTCTTCCTTGCAGCCAGCGGCAGAGCCATTTTCGAGTTCTTCAGCAGGACCATGCTCTCCGCTCCAGCCTTGCGCACCAACGACCTGTGGGCTGCGAGGTCAGGCGAAAGCGTCGGCTGATATTCCTTGTATCTTGGCGTTCTCTTGATGAACTTCAGTATGTTCGACACATTTTCGTTCAATGTTTCCTCGTCCAAGGTGCGATTGACATTCACCGCCTTCGCGATGACCGAATCCTGCCAGTTGCCCGGCATGAGCAAATCGTTGCCGGCCTTCATCTGTGCAATCGGGTCCTTGCCGCCGCTCCAATCTGTCATCACCATTCCCGGATAGTTCCAGTCACCGCGGAGGACGTCCTTCAGCAGTTCCGGATTCTCGGAAGTGTAGCGACCGTTGATCCTGTTGTAAGACGTCATTACAGTCCAAGGATGACCCTCGCGGACGGCTATCTCGAATCCGCGCAGGTATATCTCCCTCAGCGCGCGCTGAGAAATGATGTTGTCGACTCCCTGACGGTTTGTTTCCTGCTGGTTGCCGGCAAAATGCTTCATCGAGGTGCTAACGCCCTGCGACTGGACTCCTCGGATATATGCCGCACCGCACTTTCCGCTGAGAAGAGGGTCTTCAGAATAGTACTCGAAGTTGCGTCCGCACAGAGGATTGCGTTGAATGTTCATCGAAGGGGCCAGAATCACGTCCATGTTCAAATCCTTGACCTCCTCGCCTACCGCCGCTCCAACTGCGTCTATCATGTCGACGTCCCATGTCGCGGCCATTGCCGTATTTACAGGGAACGCGGTCGTGTACTGCGGAGTCCCGAACTGGTCCACATTGATGTGCACCCCTGCAGGGCCGTCGGTCATCACCGCCTTCGTTATCCCGTATCTGTCGAATTCGGAAGTGGTTCCCGCAGCTCCTGCCACAGTCATCGTCGGCACTTGCCAATTCGCGCCTCCAATGCCGCATACCATCGCCGCCTTCTCCTCCACAGTCATCCCCTTCGCCACTTCAAGTTCGGAATTCCTTTTCAGGGTCTGTGCCTGCACTCCCGCTACGCACGCAAGGACACAGGCTGTCGTCAAAAACAATCTTTCCTTCATGTAATCCGTTAAGCTTTGCTGCAAATATACTTCCTTTCCCAATAAATATTATTGGGTATCGGATTCATTTCAATTCATACTTGAGAAGCACCGATGTGCGCGGGGCCGGGACTGACAATTCTATGCCGCGTCCAAGTTCCTCTCCGCTTTTCTCCAATACTTCACCGGTATCGCAATTCGTGACTATGTACATCCTATGCGCCTTGACTGCATGCAGACGGGCGACGAATGAGAGTTCCTTGCACTGCGGGCGGCAGAATGCCACCACATAACCGCTGCAATCGCTCGGACGTTCCAATTGATAGGCCAACCATGAATCTTCCGAAGTCGGATCGTATTCCTCGGATAGGGGATAATAATCCTCAAGCGTATATGGGCGGACCTTGAAGAACTCGTCACTCAGTCTTCCCAAAACAGCAGGATCAAGCTTGTTATGCATAAGAATCCAATCGAAGGTCACCGAATTCTGCAGCACGGAGCGGAAAGTATATTCATCCGTGCCGACTACGCCGAAAGTTCCCGTACCGTGCTGTGACAAATACAGGTCAAGACCATAAGTATGGCATTGTTGCCCGTCGGTTTCGCCGTAGTTGTAATCCGTGCGCCACATGGGAGCCGAACGCCACATGGTTTCATAATCAAGCCGCCTTCCGCCGGAAGCGCAGTTATCTATGATCATTTTCGGAAAACGCTCAAGAAGGTTGTCCCAGAATTTATAGAAGCCCTCGATGTAATGGGCTTCCGTCATGCCCTTGCGGTCCGGAGAGTCATTCTCACGCCAGAAGCCGTCGATATTCATATTGAAATCCTGCCTGTAATAATCTATGCCGTTTTTCTCCATATAGTCTCCTATTTCCCTGGAAAGCCACTCCACGGCTTCAGGATTTGCAAGATTCACAAGACGGTTCTCATTGGAATCACTTTCCTTGAGCAGCCATTCCGGATGCAATCTGGTGTAAAGTGAACCTGGGGAGACCCGCTCAGGCTCGAACCATACCATAAACTTGGCTCCCAAGCTGTGGGCTTCGTCGGCAAGTTCGCGCAAATCGTTTGGAAAGCGCTCAGGATCGGCGATCCATGTCCCGTTCGTATTCAGACAATACTTGCCGTGCTCAGGATCATGCGCTCCGACATGCCATCCCGCATCCAGCCAGAAGCATTCTGGGATCAGACAATATTTTTTATTCATGGAAAGGACCTTATGCGCATACTCCGCCGTAAGTCCTTCATATTCATTGTAACCCTTAGGATAGGATCCCCAGTCGTAACCCATGCATTGAGGATAAACGGCAGGTTTGCCATCTATCTTGCGGCCGTGCATCTCACGCATGAAGCGGCGGAACTTATTATGCCCCACATAACGGTCGTATCCGTTCCAAAAAAGCAGGCATACGCTTGCTCCGCGGAATTCCTCCTTCGGATAAAGGTATGAATCGAAATATGCGAGGCCCGTCTTCATCGAAAGGTTGCGGTCGCCGTCCATCTTGAACTCTGAAATCCAAGTGCCCGTCCAACCCACTCCGACTATGACGCCGAAGCGGTCTCCGGTTTCGATGTTGTAGAAAGGGAGGAACGGACCATCGGACGAACGCCCGTTGAGAGGCTTCATCGTCATGGATTCTCCCCTTTTTGTAAACACCTTCAGCTCCTCCTTGAAATCATCTTTGGCAGGAGTACTTCCGTGATCGTAATGAAGACGGTAATCGTGCGAACGGGTTGCAAAAGTCAGGTCAGCCGAGCGCACATCCGAAATCCGCGCACTGTTGGCCTTGCCCCCATTTACAAAACGGATTACCCAATCTACCGCATTATAAGAATCGTACGCCTTAACATCGCAGACGACCTTCAAGCCGCCGGCCGGATCGGAATAAGTGAATCTGTGGCATATCTCTCCTTTCTGTGAAGGAGGAAGGGTTTCGCAAGCATATTTCCACGATGCGATGAATTCCGAAGAGGGAATATCCCCGTAATTGAAGGAGAACGGGGGGATCGCTCCCTTTTTGAAATGGCTGATAACCCAATTCTCCGAATCAACTGCTCTTTCCGACGGTCCTATAGTTGCCTGCGCATGTATGGCACCGACATTTACAAGCGGCGCAATTAACAAAAGAAAGAATCGTAACCTTTTCATCTCATCGAAAATGAAAGAAAGCATAGATATGCTGCGCACAGCAAGATGACTGCGATGGAGCCGTTCTGATTGCCGAGACCGCTTGCAAGCAATCCCATCAGAGGAGCGACGACGCCCCCTCCGCAGACTCCTGTAATCATAAGGCCCGAAACTTCATTCTTCTTGTCCGGACAGGCGAGCATTGCCTGGCTGAAGATTACAGAGAAAATGGCCGCTGCGGCAAATCCCGCAATGCCGACAAAAAGAAGTATCATCCATTCGGTGCAAGAAGCGAAAAGCATCGCCACCGCCGCCGAAGTGATTATGATGAATATCCTGAAGTACTTTACATTGTCGATCCTGAGAAGCAGGAAAGTCCCGAAGAATGCTCCGGCGGTCCTGCATAAAAAATAGACGCTCGAGCCGAGACCGGCCTGTGCTACGGCAAGGCCGCAGCGCTCCATGAGCAGCTTCGGGGTGGCGATATTCAGTCCGCAGTCAATGCCGACCACTGTCAGGATTCCAAAGAAGGACAGAAGCACTTTCTTATTGCCAAGAAGCCTGAAAGCTTCCCCTACCTTGACGGAAGAAGATGCCAGTTCCTCGTGAGGGATAGGTGTGAACTGCAGCCAGATGGATTCGATGAGGATTATGCAGGCGTAAATCGGGAAGATATACATCCAATTCCCAAGACGTGTCGCGGCAAAAGCTGCAATGACAGGCCCGAGCATTGACGAAACCGCCTTGACAACCTGGCCCCCAGTGAGCGTGGACGTGAGCTTTCTGTCTGCTACCACGTTTGAAACCAGCGGATTCAAAGCAACCTGCAGTATCGTATTGCCGATTCCCAGCATGGCAATCGCAAAGATGCACATCTGCAGGGAATAATGGATGAAAGGCAGCACCATTCCTGCGAATGTGACGATGTTGCTTATTTGCACCATATTCTTACGGCCCACCTTGTTCATCATGCTCCCCACGGGTATGGACAGCAAAAGGAACCAGATGAAGAGGACCGAAGGAAGGAAGCCGGATACCGCTTCGCTCAGTCCGAACGAATCCTTCATATAGGAAGTAGTGACTCCGATTACGTCGCAGAAACCCATTATGAAGAAGGCAAAGAAGAGAGGCAGCAAAAGTGCGAAAGAGGATTGTTTTTTCATATCGTCATTCTTTAGTATGCAAATCGATGCTGTCTTACGGTCCAGCGGAAAGTCCTTGTACAGCCGGAAATCTCGTATGGCCTGTCGGCGTATACGGTTGCCGTGGCGTTCGGCGGAACCGTGACAGTGAGTTCGATTTCGTTGCCGTGGCGTTTCCACGAGCTTGCTATGTATCCGGCTTCAGAGTGATAGTCGGCCTTCGCCCAATCGAGCGACGACGCATAAAAAGGCTTGATAAAGAAATGCTTGAAACCAGCATGCTCAGGATCCGCCTGGATTCCGGCCAGGTATGTGATCGTCCAGGCACCTCCGAAGTCGCCGAAGAAAATATGGTCGAGGGAAGCGTCCTTGAAATGCGGATTCATTGTCCAGGTTTCAGGAAGCGCCGTCAAACCTTCATTCATCCAGTAAGCGAAAGACGGAGCGTCAAGCTGCAGGGCCATCTTCAGTGCAAGCTCGCAATAACCGTATTTTGCAAGCATGCGCGGAATTAACTTGCTGCCCATAACGCCCGAATCGAAATGGCTGCCGTTTTCCTCTATCATTTCAGATAGCCTGTCCGCCACCTTCTGCTCGAGTCCCTCAGGAACTATGTTGAATGCCAATGCGACGGCCGAAGCACATTGCGATCCGTTTGCATAGACGCAAGAATCTGCGCGGAAGTACCTTGCATTGATATACCCTTTCAGCGCCTCTGCCTTTGCGACAAGGGCGGAATCCCGGCGGAAACCTAACAGTACGGTGAACTTGTCATAGAGACGCAGGTCATTGTAATAAAAGCAGGTCGTCGTGAAATCGGTCGGAGTCATGGTTTTCCACGGGACCCAGTCGCCGATGCCGTAAGTCACCGCACCGTGCTCATCCTCCCGGGATTTAAGATATTGAAGATACTTCATGCACGTTCCATAAGCAAGCGAGATGCCGCGTATGCTGCCGGTATACTCGTACATAGCCTCGGGAATGAGGAACATCACGGCATCCCATACAGGGCCGATCCAATCGTCGTAGCCCCAGCCGGAAGTTGGGACGATGCCGGGAATATTGCCTGCTGGAAGCTGTGCGTCTGCAATGTCCTTAAGCCATTTTTCATAGAACGCCTCACCGTCGTAATTGAGAAGACCGAGATCGATGGAAAGATAGGCGTCGGCCGTCCAGCCGTTCTTCTCCCGTTGCGGACAATCGGTCGGTATGCCGTGCAGATTGTTCAGATAAGTGTGCATCGTTACATCGTAGAGCCGATTAAGCGTCGAATCGGAGCATTTGAAATGCCCCGTTCTCGCCAAGTCAGTATGGAAATGCAATGCCGTAAGGGCAACGCTGTCCAAAGGTTCGTGGCTTCTCACTTCGGCATAGCGGAATCCATGATAGTTGAAGCTCGGCGTCCAGCTTTGCAGAGAATCCCCGCCGATAAGGTAGGAGTCCGTCTGCACAGACTCGAACTTCGGGTCGGATGCTGTGAAATATATGTCTATATTACCCTGTTCCAGCCTGCCGTCCGGTTTGAGAAGTTCCCCATGGGCGATGTCGACGCGCGTTCCGTCCTTGCCGCGGACGGTCAGCCGGCAGAAGCCGGTGACATTCTCGCCGAAGTCGAACACCGCCACGGTATCGCCGAATCTTTTTACATTCACAGGTTTCAGCTCGTATTCCACTCTCATCGGGGGTATTTTCTGCGATTCAAGGTATGGGGCCGGGGCCTTTACCTCCAACGCATCATTCCATCCGGAATCGTCGAAGCCGGCAGAAGTCCAGCCGGCGATTTCCGTACGCTTGTCGTAATGGTCGCCGGTATAGATGTCATTATACTCGAATCCGCCGCAGGATGTCTTCCAGGAAGAGTCCGAAGGGACGACGAAGCGGCCCGAATTCTTATAGACGCAGTACATCCTGAAAATCATCTTAGGACGGTCACGCCAGGAAGCCTTGTCGAAATCCCAGTTGGATTGAGACTGCTTGTTGTAAAAAACGTTGCCGAGAACGGCGGCAAAAGTGTTCCTGCCGGACTTCAACAAAGAGGTGACGTCATACGTGGAATAATAGACGCGCTTGTCGTAAGCGGTATAAGGCGGGTCGAGATAACGGTCGCCTACACGCTTCCCGTTAAGATATAATTCGTAAACGCCGACGGCGGAGACATACACGTGCGCATCGGCTACGGAATCCGTTATATCGAAATCCTTGCGGAAGAGAGGGGCCGGCTTGAAATCCTTGTCGTGAGAATCGCTGATCCAGACCGATCCGCCCCAATCGTATGCGGACATCGGAGCCATCCTGAAAGAAGCGACCTTCGATTCCAGATGCCTCCCCGCCGAATCCGTGCAGGAAACTCTCCAAAAATATTGTCTGTATGGCTGTAGCGCCTTCTTGCCGCAATAGACGGCCGAGCCATTGGAATCTTCGATCATGCCGGAATCCCACATATTGCCTGAACCTGCTTCAAGGGAATCAAGTGACGATGCAACAAGTATGTTGAACGATTTCAGCTTGAATTCCCCTTCGCCCGAGAAGTTCCAGGTAAGGCGCGGGTCCGGAACATCGACGTTGTCAGGTTCGGTCATGAGTTCGCAACGCATATCCGAGACACTTACATCTGCGCTGCAGCAGGAAGCAAGCATAACCGGCATCCCGGTCAGAATGACGGCTATGAAAGCCGTCGAAAGAGTATATCTGCTATCATTCATTGCCAAAAAGTCCAGTTCTTCCTAAAAGTTCCCTGTAGACTGAAAAATCGAACGGCGGTTCGCCGTAAAGGTAATGGTTTCCGAACTTGCCCGAACCGTCCACGGTGTAAGAAACAAGCAGCATCCCCTGTCCTTTCTGGACCGGAGCCTCACCTACAAGGGTCTTTCCGTTGGCTGGAATGGTGAAGCGGCTCTTCAGCAACTGTTTTCCGCTGCGAAGGTCGGTAACCGTGACCGAACCGCTAACGGCGCTGCGTGTGTCGTTGACTGCTGCTATCGGGTATCCCTTGCTCTGCGGATACGGTCTGCAGCCTGGGTCAAGGGCCATCACGCAGACGTCCCGCTGGACATTGCGGACGAAATAATATGCCTGCTTCAGCGAACCGTAATAGTCGCAGAAGCCTTCTGAAGTGAGCGGCCATCCGTCGCGGAGATTCCACCAGATCATTCCGCTCTTGTCGAACTTTGAAGCGCGGAAAAGCTCGATGAAATACTTTATGGCTTCGGCTTCGACGGCCTGCGATTCCACAATGAATGAATCAAGGTCAGTCGGGACGACACCCCATGTAAGCCTGACCTGGCGTAGCATTATGTCGTCGCGACCTTCAGTCTTGTCGGACAGGGGCAGCACGCGGACGCTCTTGGTCAGCCATTCGTCGTTCCAGATGCGCTTCTCTTCGCCGCTCTCGGGGTCCTTCGTAATCGATGACCACGGATAGACATATTCCTTGTCGAACATTTTTTCAAGGCTTGACCTGCCAGGGCATCCGTGATAACCTATTTCGGAGACAAAAGCGGCCTTGGCCTGATTGTAGAATGGTTTTTTATAGTAGCCACGTTCTCCCCACAGATGGTCTTCGGGAAGAAGATCCTCGCCTCCGCCCGCTTCATATACGGCCTCGCTGTAATATGGGGAAGAAGGAAGGTACGGACGCGAAGGGTCGAATTCATAAAGCGCACGCGGAATCGCCACACGTGATATCACATCCTTGTTGGGATCGAGATGATAAGGTTTCAATGCCCATGTGAAAGAGAGGTCGTCCTCGTTGTTGCCCGACCATAGCACAAGCGACGGATGGTTGCGCAACTTTATCGCCAAGGATTTCACCTCCTCGTAAATCGCGTTCGCAAAGCTTGCATCCTGAGGATAGAAGTTGCAGCCCATCGCGAAATCCTGCCAAACCATTATGCCGAGGCTGTCGCATATATCGAAGAAACGCGTGTCTTCGTAAACATTTCCTCCCCAACAACGGATCATATTGCAGTTCAAATCCTTCGCCAATGCCAAGGTCTCTTCGTACTTCGCGGCGTCGCGGCTGTGGCAGGCGTCCAGAGGCACCCAGTTCGTGCCACGGATGTAAATCGGCTCGCCGTTCACACGGAACAGGAACTTGCCTGTCCCTCCCTCCGGATTCATTTCGTCCATCTCTAATTTTACGGTCCTGATGCCGATACGGCAGGAAGTTGAGTCAAGGCATTTGCCGCCGGCGTCAAGCAGGCGAGCGGTCGCTGTGTAAAGAGGCTGCTTCCCTGAGCCGAGCGGCCACCAGAATCGCACCCCGTCCAATGTGAAGCGGTCGACCGTAACATTGTACAAAGCCGTTTGCAAACGTTTGTAAACTGTTTTGCCGTCAATGCTGAGAGTCGTCTCGATTCGGTCGTTGTCATATCCTTCGAACGGCAGCACCGTTTGGACGGTCGCCATCATGCTTGCCGAGTGCGCGGCAGTATCGACATCAAGAGTCATCCAGCAGGCATCCTTGATGCGCGACGGATCGAGCACGCGAAGTTCGACGCCGCGCCAAAGGCCGGCACTGACGAGCCTCGGCATTATGTCCCATCCGAACTGCGAGGCCGCCTTGCGGATCCGGGCGGATTCCGGCGCTGCAAAATTGCATACCGAGAATGCGCCATAGTCGTATTTCTGCGCTTCGAGCACCGCGGAACGAATTTCCACTCTCAGAGTATTATCGGCTTTGCCCGTCGCATTGACAAAATCGGTAATGTCGAAGGAGTGCTCTATGAACATGTTCTCCGGCTCGCCGACAAGCTTGCCGTTCACATATACCTTGGCAAGGCAGTCGATGCCGCCGAACCAAAGCACTAACCTCTGTCCTTCGGAAAGATTCGGAGTTGTGAAAGTGCGGTCGTAAGTCCACGTAGTCCCTTCGTACCTGCGCAGTTCATAAATGTTGTTGCCTACCGTCGGATCATCGACGATGCCGGCGGCAAGCAGGTCCAGTTCAACGTTCCCCGGCACTGCTGCAGGAATTGTCCTGCCGTCGAATGAAAGGGTCCAGACATTCTTGCCGTTCAGCGGGATGCTCTCCCCTGCCGCCGCCTGAAAGGCAGGACAAAGAACCGCAAAGCAGCACGTGGCTGCACATAGCATTGAACCGAGAGCTTTCCTGAACATGATTCCTATACCAATTTAAGGTTTTGCTCCACAATCTGGCAGAGCGTATGAATGACTTTGATGTGTATTTCCTGCACGCGGTCGGAATAACCGTCCCATGGCACCCTGATCTCTATGTCGCAAATATCCGCGAGCTTGCCTCCATTCTTTCCCGTCAATGCCACGACCTTCATCCCGATGTCCCTGGCAGCCAAGGCTGCCCGCACCACGTTTTCGGAGTTGCCGCTGGTGGAAATGGCGAGAAGGACATCCCCTTTCCGCCCGAATGCTTCGATATGACGCGAAAAGATATTGTCGAAGCCGAAGTCGTTGCCCACGCAGGTAATGTAAGCAGGGTCCGAAATGGCTTCTGCAGCCAATGCTCGGCGATTACCGCGGAACCTGGCCGAAAGTTCCTCGGCGAAGTGCATGGCATCGCAGAGCGAGCCACCGTTGCCGCAAGAGATGACCTTGCCTCCTGCAGCGAGAGTTTCGGACATGGCCGTTCCGGCCTTGTCCACATCATCGAGGGCTCCGGAAGCTGAAAAAACCCTGAGCACCTCTTCCATCTGTGAAAAATTATCTGTGACTATGCGATCCATCCTATTTGTAATCCTGCGCTTTTTCCTTAAGCAGCTTGTTGGCTCTGATGATCATGTTCATTATGTAGAAACGGGTATTCTTGAACGTGGCGTTGCAGCTGTCTTCGTGAGCCGGATAGTCATAGACCCAGTAAGCTGAAAGCTGGACATCGTTGTTTACTATTGCGTCCATGCGCTTTTGCAACTCATCCTTGTTGTCGGCGTGACCGCCTCCTCCGTGGAATTCGCCGACAAACAAAGGCTTGCCGGCTTTCTTTGAAAGAGACATGAGCTTAGCCATGAACTGGTCGGGAGAGGAAAGGCCTAAAGGATATTCGTCACAATAGCCTCTGATCTCAATGGCATCTATGGGATCGTCGTTGTATTTGCAGAGCATCTCATAATACTGGTCCTCCGTATCCCTCGACCAGTTGCCTCCGTTCGCAAGATGCCAAGCCGCAGCGCGAGGTTCCGCATTCCCGGTCAGAATGGCCCTGGTGGAATCATAAAGCCTGACAGTGGTCGCGAATGTGTGGAAAGCCGCTGTCATGATTTCGTGTGTAAGGTTGTCCCTTACGGGGTCGCGTTCTTCGGCTGTCCCTAGCGAAGGCACGATCTGCGGATAATTGCCGCCGGGGAGATCTATGCAAAGGTCGAATTCGTTGCCGAACTCCCAGGCCCAGATGGCGGGGGAATCCTTGTAACGCTGGACGAATTCAGCAGTATATGAACGGATGAATTTTGAAGTCTGGCTGTCTTCATCGCAATAGGCATCCATGTGTTCCTGGAAAAGGTCCGGAATGGCCAACACATACCAGAACAGGGAAGGGATCAAGCCGACGGAATCCTTTTCAGCCTTCTCCACGATAGCGTCCATCACCTTGTAATAGCTTTCTTTGTCGGTAAAATATGTGTCCGTCCAATTCTTTGGCCAATATGGGCCAGCGAAGCGAACGAATGGAATGCCATTTTCTCCGAGGGCATCCATATAGGAATCCTGAAGTTCAAGGGTATTTTCGCCGGAAAGCACGGAATTGAACAGGGAAAACCAATTCACTCCCATACCGAAATAAGGATTCCCATCCTTATAATACATGCCGTTCTTCACATATAGTCCCAAAGGCGGCGTCTCCACGACTACAGTGGTATCGGAAGAGCCGGGATCTACGGGCGGATCGACCTTAGGATCCTTCTCGCACGAAAACGTGGCTATTGAAACGATGACGACGGATAAAACGCCGTACAGGAATTCCATCACTCTCTTATTCATTTTCATTTATTGTTTTTTTCAATCAGCCGGCGGTTGGCATCCAAGGCCATAGCCAGGACATAGCTGCGCTGGTTGTCGAAAGATACGTTGCATCCGTCATTCTGCGGATCATAGTCGTATACCCAAAACGCGGACAACTGGATATCATTGTCCACGATGGCATCAAAACGTTTCTGCCATTCGGCACGGATGTCGTCCTTGCGCGTCCAGCATTGGGAAGGCGTTTCCGGATCTTTCATCCAATAATCTATCGCACCGAATTCGCCGACAAAAAGAGGCTTCCCGTCTTCGTCGGCCCACTGCTTATAGACCTTGATGAAGTCCGGCCATTCCTTGATATTCAAATTATAATACTGCATCGGATCGAAATTCGGGGTATCTTTTTCGGCATAATTGTAATATCCGCGCGCTGTATATGTATCGGCTTCGCTCTCATAAATCTTTATCATCTCGTGGTTCTCTTCCGGGGTATCCATCACATAAGGGGTATCCGACTTCGCGTTATGCCAAGCACAGTAGCGAGGGACATCGTTGCCCGTAAATATGGGACGGGTCTTGTCATACTTCCTTATCTCTTCACGGAAAGCCTTCATGGCATTCAGCATACATTCCCTGGTATATCTGTCCCTTACCGAATCCCTTGCTTCAGGAGTTCCCAGAGACGGTACGCATGCGGGGACATACCCTCCCTTGCAAGGAGGAAAATCAACGCCAAGCGAATGCTCGTTCCCAAATTCCCAGCCCCATACGGCAGGGGAATCCTTATATCTGACTACCATCTTATGGACATATTGCCTGAGAAAAGCCATGGTCCTGCTGCCGTCGTCCATATATGAATCGAGGTGCTCCCCGAGATAATCCGGAATGGCGGTATAAGTCCAGAAAAATGAAGGTATCAACCCGATCCCGACCTTTTCAGCGCGCTTTACCACAGCATCCATATTATTCCAATATGCAATACTGTCCCCCTCCATGTATTCAGTAATTTCTTTCGGCCAATAAACCGTAGCAGAAAAACGGACAAAAGGAATGCCATTCTCGGCGAGTAAGGAAAGTCCGTGCAGACCGCTCGTATCGGCGCGATTGGTATATGTCCTATTGAAAAGACTGTAATAATTTGTTCCTACGGCATATACGGCACGACCGTCCTTATACAGTCTTCCTTTCTCGATATAAAGTCCTTTCGGGTGACCGCACCCTGTAAGAAAGAGTGCGGCCGCCAAAAGGATGGGAAAAACAACTAACCGTGATTTATTCATTATTGATTGATACAGGTAGTCAGGTCGAACCCATATTTAGTCATGAAAAAGTTCGGATCGGAGCTATATGCAGGAACGGAGTAGAGAAGGGAATCCATATCGTCGTCCTTGTATATTTCGATGGTAAGATTCTGCGTCATCCAGGCATTGATGATCGCAGACTGTCCGCCATAGCGGCTGGCGTGCCCGTCAAACCAATTGTATGTCCATTCGTTATTCGTCATCTTGACTTTTGCATTGTCATCAAACAGGATATATACTTCTCCGGTCCAAGCTGGGGAACTTGGAGCCCTGCGGAAATCGACGAATTGGTATCTGGCTCCGTCGCCGCCTTCGTTTGCGTTGTACCTTACGAGTTTTGCCGCCTCGTGCAGGTCTTCAGACACAAGAGCGGTCGTACCGTTGATAGTGGTTTCCTGGATTCCGTCCGAGAAAATCAGTTCGGTGAGTTTTTTACAATTAGGGAACCTTATCTCGATCAAAGCGTGCAACCCGCTTGCATCAACTTTTTCAAGATTAGGGTTGCTCCATGCATAAATGCGTCCGTTCAGACTGTGGAAAAGGCTGATGCCCTCAAAACCAACGCATCCCGAATCGGTCATGAACAGCGTTGCGCCATTTGAAGTGTAAGACCCGGCGGTTTCCACATCCAGCATGTCATACTTGTCGAACATATTGGCTATATTGTTGTCTACGCTCTTGAGCAATGTCCTGAACGCTGCTTCCGGAAGCCAGCCCTCTTCAATGGTGGGAACGATGAATTTAAGGTTTGTGCCGATCTCCTTCCTCAGGTTTCCGCGGACAAGGATGAGCTTTCCGTTTGAAGAACCGCCTATGGCCTCAGAAGGTGACATTCCGAAGACGATCTTCTTCGATTTGAAGCTGATTTCGTCAGTAGTGATGTAAACGCTGTCGGTACCCGCACAAGCTATGAGATAATCCTTGGATTCATCCCAGCCTGTCCCTTCCACAGTAATGTCCGTGCCAAGTTTGAGGTCTCCGGTCATTGCCGTAATGTCTGTACCTTTCCACGGATCGGCGGCATCCTGGGTGACAGTGATGGTGCTGCTCTTGTCCCCTGCCTTTACTGTAATTACCGCACTGCGTGTCTGAGCTTCCGTATTTGCGGCGACCGTCCCGACAACCGAGGTTGAAGCGGCGTCTCCACTTGACGTGGTCAAGGTAATCCATGCCCCGTCGACGGTAGCTACCCATGAAGTGTTGGTGGTCACCGTCGTAAAAGTCATTTCATTGGCGCCGTCAGCAACCACATTGACAGTTACAGGATCGAGGGAGAGAGTTGCTTCCTTCTGGCATCCTGTCAAGGCGATGAAAGCTGCTGCAAGCATCGCCATCATAATTTTTGTAACTTTTTTCATACTTTATTTGATTATGGAGTTATTGATTTTTTGTCGATTTTCACATTTCCCACCCCGGATTCTGCCAGGAAGTGCCTGTCAATTTTTGCATCCTCTGGACTTCATCAAGGTAAATCGGATTCTTCAGGTATTTATTTGTGTAGCATTCTCTTTCAGGAAAACGGAAACGGCTGTAGGAAAAGCTCCCGTCGGATTCCCTGACGACATTCATCCCGGAAACGTAACGGTCGGTGGAAGAAAGGTCGCCGTCTGGCCTTTGCCATCTCCTGACATCGTAATACCGCTGTTCCTCGAAGGCCAGTTCCACCCTGCGTTCGTTTACATAGCGAGCCCAATAGGAATCACCTGTCTCGGTGATATCGGGCATTCCCGCCCGTTCGCGTATGGTGTTCAAGGCATCTCTGGAAGACATTCCTTTCGAAGATGAGGCATCGGCCGTAGCCGGCACTTCGCCATCCGCCCCATAAGAGGATTTAAAAGCGGCTTCGGCAAAATTCAGATACAGCTGTGCAAGGCGATAAGAGCGGCAATACCCTTCGTAGTTTGCATTCACCGATGTCTCGGGATTCTGATATTTACGTAGATAATAGCCGGTACGGGTATATCTTCTTGTCGCCGTACTGTTCGTTATGCCGCAATTCCCTCCCACATAAGTTTCCACCGTCCCTTTCTCCCCACATTTCGAACCGTTGTAGAATATTGTCGCATAGAATCGCGGGTCGCGGTTTTCATACATGCCGTCGGTACAATCCTCATAGCCCAGAGCCCTTGCCTTCGAAGAGATGTTGGGAGTGCCATCCTGATGATACGGATTTGCCAGGTCGAGGATGTTCGCCGACAGTGATCCGTCAGGAGATAATACTTCATAGCAGTCAACCATCTCCTGAGTTGGGCAAGCACCGGAGCTCGTCTGCCCTTCGGTTATAGGCAATCCTGCCTGGAAGGCTACGTTTGCCACGGTGTGGGAGGAAGACTCAAACGGCGAATAGATTGTCTCCTTATCCCATCCACCGCCAAAAGAAGGCTCCGAAAGAAAATAAGAATCGAATATGTTTATTCCTTTGACCGGAAAGGCCGTCGACGAGTTGAAAAGGGAATAGCCGTGCGATGTCACCTCGTCCAAAGCGGTCTTTGTAATCGAACAAGCCCTGTCCCAAGTATATTGTTCCGTACCTGCATGATCATCGCACCAGAGCGGGCTCGCGGCAAGCAGGGCGGTTTCAGACTCCACTGCATAGACCACTGCGCGCGTCATCCTGCGTCCGATTTCATTCGACCCGGAACTTACACGCCATTCAAATCCGGTGGTGGTACCCTTGATGCTTGAAGTGGCGTTGAGAGAGGAGTCGCAGGAAGCGAGAATGAAATCAGCAACTTGTGCAGCGCTTGCGCGAACGTCCGCAGAGTAGTCGTGATTGAGGGAATAAGGTCTTGCCACTATCGGGACTCCGCCATAGCGCTTGAAAAGCTCCAGGTACATATAGGCACGGAGAGCATAGGCATGGGCAAGGAATGAAGTGCGTTCTTCATCCTTATAATCTATCACAAGGTCAGGATCGGACAGATAATAGATGGCTTGATTCATCTTGAAAATCGTGTTGTAAGTGCGGTCCCAAGTCAATGTTCCGGACACTGGACTTTCAAATGAAGTCGCCTTGCCGTCATACCATTTTTCCGCAGCGGAAGAAGCCAGATCCGATTCCTCAGCCTCGTCCGTCATTGAGGCAAGCATAAGCCCGTCCCAGCCGAAACCGTTCCAGAAGACATAGCATGCATTGTAGAACGAATCGTTTATGAAGTTGTTGACTCTCTGCTGTTGTTCGAATATTTCTTCCATGTCATCCATCCGCCCGTCGTTCTGGATGTCCATCTGTGACATGCATCCGGCAAGCGCAGCAATGACAGGAAACGCCAAAAGTATTTTGGAAATAATCTGTTTCATATTCTAGAAATCCAATTTTAGTCCGAGATTAATCAAACGATACGGCTTCAATGCGGAGAATGTGGCGACCTCCGGATCGATATCCTTTCCTGCGAGTGCCGAAATGGTGAATGCATTCTGGCAGTTCAGGTAAATCTTTGTCGCCGACAAATGAACGGTTTCCGACAACTTTTGTGGAAGGGTATATGTCAGCGTCACATTCTTCAGCCGAAGATATGACCGGTCCGTGATATTGAAATCGTTGTCCAGTTCACTGACTGATTTAGTGCTATACGACAAAGCCGGATATTTGATGGTCTCCCCTGCGGAGGCTCTTTCAGAAGTCCAAGCATATTGATGGATGCTGCTGTATATGCCATAAGAATCCGTATCGGTATAATATCCTACCGAGCCAGAATAGCCGGACACTCCTTGAAAGAGCAGGCTTAATTCGAAATTCTTCCATGAAAGTCCAGCTTTCAAAGTGTAATAGAGTTCGGGAATAGCCCCGTGCCCGATTGGGGCAAGGTCCCTTTTGTCTATCAGACCGTCTCCATTGAGATCTTTATAGATGAAGTCTCCCTTGCGAGCGGTCCCGATGCCTCCGGAAGAATACATTTCCGAGTACTTGGACAATTCTTCATCTGTGGTAATGTATCCGCTGCCATTGCTCCTGTCAATAAGGTAACCCCATTGCTGACCATACGGATAGCCTTCGACATGATGCGTATATGCGTATTCTCCCTCGCCGCCGGGGAGTTCAAGTTCACCGTCATATTCAACTTCGTTTCCGGATGCAGTGACCGTGCCCCCAAACCGGCAACTCCAATCAGAATCTATCCTGTGACTATACTGCAGCGAGGCTTCAAGACCGCAATTGTGCATCCGTCCGTCATTTGTCTTGGAAAAACCGCTCAACGGCAAACCTTGATAAGCTGGAGTCGAGCTGTTGTCATCAATCAGCATGTTGTCCGTCCTGGAATAAAAGGCATCAAGGGAAACGGAAAAATCCTTTAACAATTCGGCATCGAAGCCGGCATTGGCTTCGAAGATCTTTTCCGGTTCGAGGTCAGGATTGCCTTTCAGCAGGATATTGCCTCTGGTGGTAATATAATCACTGTACATCCAGCGATAATCTCCTATAGAGAATTGATCGTTGGCCATATAGCCGGCCGAAGCACGGAGTTTCAAATTCGAGAAAAGCTTCACACCCGCCATGAACGGTTCGTTGGAAATCACCCAGGCGACGGAAAGCGCAGGAACCGGAGTATACCTGTGCTCTCGGGCGAAGGCATCGCTTCCGCTTACACCGAGATTGGCGCTGACCAGATAAGTATCCTTGTAGCTGAAGTTGACTGCAAGGCCGATATTATGGCTGTAATAAGTCATTCCGGTAGCAGGCACATCCGGATTTGAATAAGAGGGGTTGTTCTCGACAAACCTTGAATAGAGATTTGCATCGGCCTTGCCGTATTCTCCGAACCGTTTCGTGTAATCTGCACCACAATAATAGCTTGAATAGAATCCGTATGTGCTTGAGGTGGAATTGCTGATATTGGTCTGTATGTTGCTCCCTCTCTTCAACCACGATCCGGTCGCATAGTCGTAGTAATAGCGCGCATAATCCTGGCTTGAGTAGTTATAACGGTCATCCGCCGTCTGGAATGCCGCGGCAGCGTAAAGGGACATGCCTTCAAGCAGCCCGTCGAATCTGTATCGTACTCCTAGGTTGGAGCAGGAATACAGCTTGACATCTTGGGTAAAGCCGCTGGCATTGAGCAATCCATAAGTCGGATATTCAACATTTTCCATAGTGGTGATCTGTCCGTCGGAATTTTTCGGGCCTGCCATGGTTGAAGGAAGGTTGAAAAGAGAGGCGTAAATGTCCCCGTCATCTTTTCCCGAAGATGCGAGATTGTCGAATTGCAGCGAACCGGAAACATTGACATAAGCATTGACCTTGTCGGTGATTGCAATATCGACTTTGGTACGGAAGTTCAAGTTGAAATCGTTTGGAGCCGCATCATACTTGGTCTGCTCCGGGTCGGTATTGAACACCGACCCCTGTCTGGAGATATTGACGTTTGAGAAGTATGTTGCATTTTTACCGCCTCCGCTGACATTTATCCCAACTCTTTGCAATTGGGAGAAAGGCTTGACAAAGTAACCGTACCAGTCATTGTTGGGATAAAGCGGATCTTTTCCAGTCTTTAACGACGCTATCTGGGCTTCAGTATAAGGAGCTTCGCCGGAAGTACCGTCATTTATCCATGCCTGCCGGCGCATTGCGGCATATTCGTAAGAATCGTATTGATATGGCCGCTCGTATTGGGACTGCATGGTTTCATCTATCTTGACCGACACGTTCAATGCATCGCGACTGCCTGTCTTAGTAGTTATCACTATCACCCCGTTTGCGCTCTGCAAGCCATAGATTGCCAAGGCGGCCGCATCCTTCAGCAATGTCACGCTCTCTATCTCCTGGGCTGTTATAAAGTCATACTGCCCGTTTTCATCTATGATTCCATCGATGATGATTATTGGAGCCGCATCATTGACTGTGTTTATTCCCCGCGAGTACATGGAAACAATGGATTTCCCCAACCTTGAATTTGTCTCGATCGTACTCAAGCCTGCGATTGATCCCTCAAAGGTCTGAGAAAGCTGGACTGAAGGAGTCTTTTCAAGTTCCGAGCCGCTTACCGTCGAGATGGCGGAGCTGACGTTTCGCCTTGGCTGTTTCGAATAGCCCATAAATACTATGGAGTCGGCGGAATCATTGCCTTGCTGTGCCATCATCGGAACAGGCATGGCCATCGACATCAAGACTGCAACAGCCGATAATATGTATTTGATATCATTCATTTGTTTTCTTCATTTAATGGTTACCATCCTTCATTCTGCCAGTTTTTCCCTGTCAGCGTCTTGAGATTCTGCGCTTCGTTGTAAGGATACGGAAGCAGCAGGTCGCGATTGTTGGTGGATTTGTTCATCAGGTTCGGCTTGCGGGTGTATGTGAACGACCCGTCGTCATTCTTCGTTATCCACATGGCGGTGTTGTATTTGCATATTTCAGTCAAATCGCCGTCTTCGATGTCTTGCCAGCGGCGAATGTCGAAATAGCGCACTTCTTCGTAGCAAAGCTCGACCTGGCGTTCATGACGGACGCGCAGGATCATCTCTTCCTGGCTCAAACCGGCAGGAAGGTCGGGCATTCCCACCCTTTCACGGATATCGTCGACCTGCTTTCTGGCCTCGTCGAGATGTCCCGTCTCGGCGGCAGCCTCGGCATAATTCAACTTTATCAATGCAAGGCGGAAGTATTTCCAATAGCCTCCGGCATATCCGTTCAAGTCATCAGTGCCTGGACGGACCCATTTGGAATAATAATAGCCCGTCCGTGTATTCGTCGCTATGGTGGTATTGTCCTCGATGGAGCTGGCTCCGCCGACATACGTCTCTATGGCGACATCTTTCCCTTCCCAATTGACGATGTCGCCGTTCTTGACTATGCAGGCATCCATACGCGGATCACGGTAACAGTCATAAGGGTCATTTTCCTTATATCCGAGAGCGATGGCCTTGGCATTATAGTTTGGCAAGTGGCTGCCGTTATAGGGCTTTGCCAAATTCAGAAGAGGCTCGGCCTGGCTGCGGTCGGCATTGGTAACCTCGTATGCATCTACCATCTGCTGGGTCGGGCAGATTCCGGCATTGCCGGAATTAGGCAGATTAGTACCATGGATGTAGCTCAATGTCCCAAGACTCATTTTCTGGTTTGAACGCCAGATTGTTTCAGGATCGTCGGCTGAAGAAAGCGCACTTCCGAAAAGTTCCTTGTATGCGGCCGCAGGCCCGGTGAATGTCTTGCTGTCAGAAACAGTGGTTTTAAGGGCGTATCCGTTGGCTTCGAGGGCTTCTACCGCCGCCTTGTTCACATCGTAGGCCTTGTCCCATTTTTCAGGATCTTCGTCCTGGTTGAAAAGCAGGCTCGCTGCGAAAAGATATGCTTGGGATTTTAATGACCATGCCAGAGCCTTTGTGACGCGCAGGCACTCCTTATCGTCAGTGATGCGCCAAGGCAGGTCGTCACAGGCGATAGCCGCATCGCACTCTTCGGCAATGCAGCCCGCAATCTCCCATGGAGTTTTCTTCACCAGTGTAGTGTAATCATAATCAAGTGCATAGCCATCAGGCTCATAGGCAAAGCCTCCGAACCACTTCAACATCTCGGACATGAAATAGGCGCGAAGAACGTGCGCCTCCGCCTTCCATCTGCTGCGATCCGTCTCGCTGTCGACCGTAGCATTGTCGATATGCTTCAAGAATATGGTGCAAAGCCTTATCTGCGCCATATATGTCATATATAAATCCGTATAGTCCCTCAAAGGATGCGCCATCGCATTGGCACTATTGGCATATAGCTTCGGGACAACGTGATCCTGAAGTGTATATGACAGATATCCGTCATCAGTAAGAGCCGTAAGGATATTGACACACAAGTCCTGGTCTCCGTATGACTTGGATGGAATGTTCATATAGCACGTATTCAGATAGGCGGCTGTCATGTTGTTGTCTGCAAACACCTCATCGATGGATACTCGTCCATCGGGAGCCACATCAAGTTCCTTATTGCAGCCGCTTAAGACAAGGGAAGCGACTACGAAAACAGCAATTATTTTATTATTATTTTTCATGGCGATTCCTTATTACATTGAAATTTTGACTGCAAAATTTATTGTTCGGGTAATCGGGTACGAATACATGGACGACGATTCGGGATCCATCACCTTTGCCTTCAAGTGGCTTAAGGTCCACAGGTTCTCTCCGCCTACGGAAAACCTGCAACTGCTCAGGCCGATCTTGTTTGACCAGCTTTGAGGAAGCGTATATCCGATTTCAAGGTTTTTCAAGCGTGTGTATGAAAGGTCGCTCAACAAGAAATCGCAATATTCGGTACTGCTGATAGTAGCGGTCGTCAAGGCCCTGTATGTTATAGGCTCTCCGCTTTCAAAGCGTTCCTTCGTCCAGGAATGGGTCTGCCATTCTCCCATTATGCACCCCTCGGATTCCATGCCGATGACCAGAAAATTGCTCTTGTGAGCGATTCCCTGGACAAGGGCGCTGATATCAAAGTTCCTGTAGGCAATCCTGATGTTTCCGCTGTACGTGATTTCCGGGATGACGGAAGAATAGCCGATAGGGACCACATCCTTGTCGTCTATCTTTCCGTCGCCGTTCTGGTCCTTGAATTTCCAGTCTCCCATGAAGGCATCGGGAACATAACTTCCGGAAGAATACATCTTGGAATATTTGGTAAGGTCTTCGTCCGTATTTATGAAACCGTTTCCCGCACCGTCTTCGTAATCGACCTGAAGCCCCCAGCATTGTCCGTATGAGAAACCGGTCGTCCTGTATGGATACAGATATTGTTTGTCGCCCGTAGCACGGGCTACTTCATCGTAATTAAGGACTTTATTGCGTGCAAATGCGTAACTGCCCGAAAATTGGAAAGCCCAGCCGTTGACGAATTTGTTATATCCCAATGTCATTTCATATCCGTGATTTTCCATGGCTCCCATATTTGCCTTCGGCAGATTGCCGGAAAGAATGCCTTGGACCTCCGGTATTGTCTGACGGGAGAGGAGAATATTGTTGCGGTATTCATTGAAATAGTCGAAAGAGACCTGGAAGTCATGAAGAAAGTTCATATCCACTCCATAGTTTTGCTTTTGCGAGGTCTCCCAAGTAAGGTCGGAGTTTCCCACCATTCCCTGCGCGATATACTGTCCGCGGCCTAGAGTCGGAATGACTCCGCCGGCCGACACTCCCATATTGTCGAGGTACAGGAAACGGGTGCTTCCTATCTTGTCATTTCCGACCATGCCGTAAGATGCCCTGAACTTCAGGTAATCTACCCAGTCGGACCTTACGATCGACTTGAACCAAGGCTCCTGGCTCATGGCATAACCTACGGAAACCGCTGGAAAAAAGCCCCATCGTTTATTTGCGGAAAACTGCTCGCTTCCATTATAGCCGAGATTGATTTCGGCAGTATATCTCTTGTCATAAGAATATGTGGCGCGGGCGGAAAAATAAATCATGTTATATGGAAGGTAAAGGGAATAAGCGCTGTTACTTACATAATTGTCGCGTTGGGCGAGAATCATGGCACTCACCTCGTGTCTTTCGGCGAAAGTCTTGTTGTAATTCAGAGAAGCCTGTCCATTCATACGGTAATAGGCGCTTTGACCCCTGCCTCCGTTCGGATAGAAGAAAAGTTTCTTTTCGTTGTGGTAGCCGGCATTGACCGAAACCTGATAGAAATACGATTTTTCGTCGGCGCTCTTTGCAAGATAATAGCCGTATTGGTTAAAAGCGCTAGAGGCCCTGAGCCAGCCGGAAGCATTTACGTCAAATGAACCTTGGACCTTGAATGTCAAGCCTGGTACAAGCCATCCCAGATCATAATCGAAACCTGTGCTGGTATTCAAGGCATTCTTGTTCTGCTGCACGTAACCTTGAAGATTCAACTGCGCGTAAGTACGGTAGACTTCACCGATCCAACTCCCTTCGGGAATAAGATTGCCTTGATTGTCATAGGTGTTTGCAGGGATGCCTGGACCGGGAAGAGTCGGAGGAGTGCGGTATAGGCCACCCATGACTGTCGAGGTAAGGGTTCCGTCGTTGCTGAGATCCGGATCTTCGTAAAACAGCTCGAAATCACCGTTCTGCCAAGGTATCATCCTCGTCTTGCTGACATAACCGCTTATATTCAAATGGGCCGAAAGGTTTCGGGTTATCTTGTAGTCTATGTTAGAGCGGTAATTCAATCGCTCATCCCCAAAACCGGCCTGGTAGCCTAACTGATCTTTTGAAAGGGTCTTGAATATGCCGTCCTGTTTTATATATGATGCGTTGATGAAATATTTCGCCCTGGAATTTCCGCCGGAGGCATTGACATCGAACTTATATTGGGGAGCGAAATCCTTGCAATAGTCGCTCCATACATCCCGGTCCGGAAAGAATACAGGATCGGAACCATCCTTGTACTGTTCTATCTGCCAATCGGTAAAAGCCGGAGACATTCCGGAATTGGCGTTTCTCAGATTCATCAGATCGGCATATTCCCAGGAATGAAGCCTGTAACCGCGATAAATGACACTTTGCATAGAATATGTAGCCGATGCATTGAGTTGTGTCTTCCCTTCTTCACCCCTGCGGGTGGTGACAAGGATGACTCCGTTAGCACCGCGCACCCCGAACACTGCGGTGGAGGCCGCGTCTTTCAGGACCGTCACATTTTCGACCTCGTTGTTGTCCAGATTGCCAAGGCCCTCGCGTGGTACGCCGTCAATGAGCACAAGGGGGCTGGAATCTCCGAAAGTCGATATCCCCCGAAGATACATATTCACCATCTCCTTGCCAGGCTGTCCCGTTGTCTGTGCGACAGTCAATCCAGGCAAACGACCGTAAAGCGAGGTCTGGAAATCGGAATTGGCGGACTTGACGATATCTTTGTTGGACACCGAAGCTACCGAACCGGTAACAGTCACCTTTTTTTGTGAACCATAGGCCACCAGTACCACCTCGTCCAATGTACTTGTCACCTCGTTAAGGGTGACTATCATTGGTTTGCCGCTTACAGCCTGCATTTCCTTGGTCTCGTATCCAAGTGATGAGAACACAAGAACTGCACTCTCGTCGGAAACCTTGATTTCAAAGCTTCCATCCGTGGATGCCACTACGCCGTTTGAGGTCCCCTTAATGATGACGGCTGCGCCGATTACAGGCTGCCTGTTCTGATCCAGAACAGTACCTTTGATCCAGATTCCGTTCTGAGCTTCCGCCAGGAACGGCAGAAACATCAGGAGCAGAAGCGAAATGTTGTGTTTAATTCTATTCATAACCTGACCGATATTTCTATTTGAGAAGATTGGCTGCAACGCTCAGCGCGGCATAGTCACCGATGGATTCGCCCAATTCGGCAGGAATCACCTTGCATACCGCAGCAGCATTTTTCAATGCTTCGCGTTGTACTATCTGGCTGGAGTACGGCTCAAGAAGGTCCGTACAACGCGCATAGACGCTTCCTATGACGATGCGTTCCGGATTCAGGACATCTATGAGAATCGAAAGCCCCCTGCCGAGATATTCTCCGGAAATCCGGTATGTTTCCATGGCTATTCCGTCCCCTTTCCTTGCGGCTTCCGCGACCATCTTTGCATCGATTCCGTCAAGTCTGTCGAGGCTTGGGCAGATGGCAGGCTTCTCTCCCATCTGCAATTTCTCCCTGACGAGAATCCGGGCTATCTGGGCAATTCCTCCGCCGCTGCAGAAGCCTTCGAAACTCCCCGACTTGCCGTATCCTATAGGTCCAAACCCATAAAGACGTATGTGACCTATTTCACCGGCATTATCGTTCGTACCTTCGTAGAGGTGCCCGTTGAGTATCAGCCCTGCTCCCAGGCCGGTGCCGAAAGTCATAAACACCATGTTCTTCGTTCCGCGGCCGGCCCCGAATTTCCATTCGGCGAGAGCGCAGGCGTTGGCGTCGTTCTGAATGCCTACGCTTACCCCCATGTATTTATTTGATATTTCCCTGACAATGTGGATGTCGTCCCATCCGGGAAGATTCGGAGGAGACATTATGACTCCGGCGTGCGAATCCAGAGGCCCGCCGCAACTTATTCCTATCGCTGCGATATCAGTAACGCCAAGTCCGTAATTCCCCATCATCGCATCGATGGAATTCTCTATCTCGGCAATGGTCTCCTTCGGGTCCTGCGTCTTGAACATGATTTTTCTTATTATCGTCAGGTGCCCGTCACCGAAGGTTCCGTACGATACCGAGGACTTTGTTCCGCCCACATCGATTCCAAACAGATTCACAATCATCAGTCTTTAAGGTTAGCAAAAGTCGGATTTTGAGCTGTTTTATAATTGCCAAACCGATTAACTAAATAAGGCGCAAAAAAACTCTTCCCAAAATCTTTTGGCAAATATAAACATAAAATCGAATTTGCCAAACCGATTGACTAAATTTTTATTATTTTTGTAATGCAATCGTTTTCCAAACGAATAAATGTTTAACTTTACAAATAGAATCGCTAAAAACTGAAATTGTAGCCATGACCAAAGTCTCAATGCAGGACATAGCCGACGCACTCGGGGTTTCCAAGGGAACAGTTTCGCTTGTTCTCAGCGGAAAAGCGAAAGACAAGCGAGTAAGCGACTCACTTCAAGAAAGGATCCGCGAGAAAGCAGCCGAAATGAAATACCACCCCAATGAACTTGCTCGCGGCCTGCGCACAGGCCATACCAAGACCATCGGAATCATAGTGGCCGATATCTCGAACAAATTCTTCGGCCAGATGAGTTTCTGCATTCAGGAAAGGGCAAAGAAATACGGCTATGCAACCATCATCGCAAATACGAACGAAAGCCTCGATGAACTCGACGAAGCCCTAGTCCTTCTGATAGGCCGCCAGGTCGACGGCATAATTCTCGTTCCTTCAGACAAAAGCCAGGAACGCATCAGGCGAATAATGGCAGCTAACATTCCCCTCGTTTTGTTAGACCGATTCTACGAAGACATAGACGTCAGCCACGTCATCCTAGACAATTACGGCGCCGCCAGACAAATCACCGAAAAACTCATCTCGAACGGATGCCGTCACATCGCCATGGTAGAGCACAAGAACAATATGAGTTTCGCCATATCCCGCCGGACCGGTTATGAAGACACCCTGAAGGCAGCCGGCCTCTTCGACCCGTCTCTCGAAAAGCCGATCCGCTTCACGAACGAAGATGCGGACATAGAAGCCGCCATGCGCACTCTCTTTGCCAGCAAATCGAAAAGACCCGACGGCATTTACTTCCACTCACACGAACTGATGATCTCAAGCCTGAACGTTCTGTCAAATCTTGGAATCGACATAAAAAAGAACCTCCATGTCGCTTCGTTCGATTATATCGATTCCTTCACGCTTGCAGGGTTCCCTCTCATCTATGCCGAACAGCCGGTAAAAGAGATGGGAGAGAAGGCGGTGGAAATCCTGAAGGCTACCATCAATGACCATGCCTACAGAGAGAAATGTTCCTTTAAGGCCACCGTCGAACAGATCGGCTGATACGTCAGGACAAAAAAAGGCGCCTCCCACAATGGGGGCGTCTGCGTGAACTTTCAGAGGGAAAGGAGAAATTATTTCTTCTTAGGCTTCTTCGATGCTGCAAATGTGTTGTCAGTCAAATCAGATAGACCGCCTTTTCTTTCATAAGCAGGACCATCTGTCTTCTTTGGTTTCTTTGGCTGTTTGTTACCAGCTGCTCCCATAGTTAAATCCTCCTATTTATTAAAATTGGTTGTTAAAATGTTCTTTTGTAAGCGGGTGCAAAAATAACACTTTTTTCTATACGTTAATCTCAAAGAAATCTATAGCTACTTTATAATGATCCACAGCATACAGGCAGAAGCGACTGCCATCATGAAGGTGTTGCAGAAGAAACCAATGATGGAACCTGTGGCAGTCTTGAGCGAAGTCCGGAATGCAGAGCCGTCGAAGATAATTTCGGCCCGCAGCAATCCGCGAGCCTGATCACTTCATTCTACTTTCAGTATGAAATAGTCCTTCTTGCCTTTCTGCACGAGGATATACTTGCCGTCGATGATGTCGTCGGAAGTAAGCTGCGCGGCAATGTCGGTGACCTTCACCTTGTTAATGGACACTCCGCCGCCCTGTATCATCTTGCGGCACTCGCCCTTAGATGGGAATATCGGGGCCGTGACCGCCAGTGCGTCGATGAGTCCGCAAGGCAGGGCTTCCTTTGAAATCGGGTACTGAGGGACGCCGTCGAATACCGACAGGAAAGTCTGTTCGTCCAAGCGGGCAAGAATGTCGTGCGTATCCTTTCCGAAGAGCACCGAAGAAGCCTCAACTGCCTTGTCGTATTCGTTCTCGCTGTGCACCATCGTTGTAATTTCCTTTGCCAGGCGTTTCTGGAGCACTCTTGTTTCAGGAGCGGCCTCCTGCTGGAGGGTAAGATCGGCAATCTCTTCGCGAGTCAGGAAGGTGAATATCTTGATGTATCTCTTCGCATCTTCATCTGCGACGTTGAGCCAGAACTGATAGAAGGCATAAGGAGAGGTGTAGTTTGCATTGAGCCATACGTTGCCTTTCTCGGTCTTCCCGAATTTGGTGCCGTCGGCCTTGGTTATCAGAGGACAGGTCATGGCATAAGCCTCGCCACCGAGCATCCTGCGGATCAGCTCGGTACCTGTGGTGATATTGCCCCACTGGTCGCTTCCGCCCATCTGCAGCTTGCAGCCTTCGTGCTCGTACAGATAGAGGAAGTCGTAGCCCTGCATGAGCTGATAGGAAAATTCCGTGAAGGACATGCCCTCGCGGTCTTCGGCGTTCAGGCGCTTCTTGACGGAGTCCTTGCCCATCATATAGTTAACGGTAATATGCTTGCCTACATCCCGGATGAAGTTGATGAAAGAATAATCCTTCATCCAGTCGTAGTTGTTTACGAGCAAGGCAGCATTCGAATCCTTCGAGTCGAAATCGAGGAATTTGGCCAGCTGCGCCTTTATGCATTCCTGGTTATGCCTCAGCGCCTCCTCGTCCAGAAGCTTTCTCTCCTGCGACTTCATCGACGGGTCGCCCACCATTCCGGTGGCTCCACCCACCAGTGCGATAGGCCTGTGGCCGAAATGCTGCAGATGCCTTAGCATCATGACGCTGACCAGATGACCGATATGGAGCGAATCAGCCGTGGGGTCAATGCCCACATAAGCCGATGTCGGTTCTTTCATAAGCAGTTCGCGCGTGCCGGGCATCATGTCGTGCACCATGCCGCGCCAAGTAAGTTCTTCAATAAAGTCTTGCATCGAACGTTCCGTATTATTCTTTATGCCGCAAAATTACTTAAAAATTGCTACTTTCGCCTATCATTACTAAAGACATCTTTATGAAACACAACCTGCGCGCCCTGAAAATGACGCTTTGTGCCCTTTCATTCCTTTTATTCTCATCGTTCAATGCCGCCTCCACCGGATTCGAGGATTCGCTTTCTAAGGCAGGATTCAAGGTGGATTCATTGCTGGCTTCTGACTTCTACGCCCAAAAGGCGCTCTGCACCGTCACCCAGCCTCTCGACTGGCGCCACCCTGAACTCGGAAGCTTCACGCAGCGCGTGTTGGTGATGCACCGGGGCTACGACCGTCCGACAGTGGTCGAGACGGAAGGATATGGCGCCAAATATGCCTTCAATCCACGCTACGCTGAAGAACTGACCCGCATCCTCGACGCAAACCTCGTGTTCGTCGAACATCGGTTTTTCCTTGAATCGACGCCTGACTCGACCCATTTCGACTGGAAATACATGACTGCCGAAAATTCGGCGAACGACCTTCACCACGTAGTCACGATGATGAAGTCCATCTATCACGGCAAGTGGATCGCAAGCGGAATCAGCAAGGGCGGACAGACCGCGCTCATCTACCGCGCCTTCTTCCCTGAGGACGTAGATGTCAGCGTTCCGTACGTCGCCCCCCTCTGTCGCAGCCTTTCAGACGGCCGCCACGAACCTTTCATCGCCGACTCCGCAGGCACCGCACCCCAGCGCGAAAGGATTCTCGCATTCCAGCGCGAAATCCTGTCACGCCGCGCCGAAACGCAGCCTATCTTCGACACGTTCTGCCGGGACAGGGGATACAAGTTCAAGATGACTCTGCCGGAAGCTTTGGACTATACGGTCATGGAATTTTCCTTCTCCTTCTGGCAGTGGGGATACGACACCGAAACGATTCCTTCTCCGGGTTCGTCCGCCAAGACGCTCGTCGATTTTCTTGTGGCGATTGACAATCCTTCATACTTCGCCGAAGGCGGAGACACTGCCCCGTTCAACTACCAGGCAGCCCACGAACTCGGCTATTACGGATATGACCTGACTCCTTTCAAGGACGTCGCAGTCGTCAGTAGCACCAAGGATTACTATACGAAATACATGTTGCCGAAAGGCGTGGGCAAGGTAAGCTTCGACGATAGGCTTTACAGGAAGCTATCAAAGTTCGTCAGAACCACAGACGCGAGAATGCTGTTCGTCTATGGCGAAGACGACCCTTGGACATCCGTACACATCGACGACCCTCACCACGACAACATCAAGATCTTCTTCGTTCCCCACGGGAGCCACCGCTCCAGAATCCATTCAATGCCGCCAGAAATGCAGGATGAAGCCATAGGCACCCTGAGAAGCTGGCTCGGCATTCAGGACTAGGCACAGACGTTGCGCCCTGCATTGAAACTCAATTATCCGGATTATGGTGAATTTTAAGCAGATAGAGCTACAGGACAAAGCCTGGATGGACGAATTGTTCGCAGCCAGCGACTATCAGGGCACCGAATATGGCTTTACGGCGATGTGGATGTGGTCGCGCATCTACAATTCCGAGGTGGCGCGCGTAGACGATTTCGTGGTGATCAGGTCGCTCGAGGACGGATGGGCAGATTACATCTATCCCGCTGGACGCGGAAGCGACGAAGATTTCAAGAAGATGATGCTCGCCCTTATGGATGACGCCGACAGGATGAAGCTTGGCTTCTCGCTGGTTCCGATACCGAAAGTCAAGCAGGAGTACATCGAGAAGATGTTCCCTGGCCAATTCAAGTTCGAGGACATCCGGAAAGCATACGACTACATTTACCTCAGGGAGGATCTTGTCAACCTAGCCGGCAAGAAATATCAGGCAAAGCGCAACCACCTGCACCACTTCGAGGAATTGCCTGACTGGTCGTATGAGACGATTACACAGGCGAACATCGGAGAGTGCATCGAGATGAACAAGGAATGGTGCAAGCGGAACGGCTGCAAGGAGGATATATCGCTCAATGCCGAGACCTGCGCGGTGCAGAGGGCATTGCACAACTTCGAGGCCCTGAAGCTGAAGGGTGGCCTGCTGCGAGTCGGAGGCAGGGTCGTGGCATATACCTGCGGCGAAAAGATGAACAGCGACACTTTTATCGTGCACATAGAAAAAGCCTTCGATGACGTTGACGGAGCCTATCCGATGATAAACAGAGAGTTCTTGAAGCACGAAGCGATGGACTGCAAATATGTAAACAGGGAAGACGACAGCGGCGATCCGGGGCTGCGCACGGCAAAGCTCTCATACCACCCGGCTTTTCTTTTGGAGAAATGCTTGGGGAAGATTAAATTTTTTTAGATATTTGCGCCGTTAAACACAAATGTATAACACTTTGGAAACCACCGATTGCACACCGAGCGATTCAGTCCCTCCCCGAGACTGCTTGACCGCGTACAAGGAGCCGTCCCTTAAATCTTCTGGATCATGGCTCTATTTCTAACTAAAAAAATCGATAAAAGCACTTTCATACACGTCTGGGACATTACCGAGACGGAAGATGAATTATGGAATCTGGCGTCAGTGCCTAACGACGACGCTGAAGAAATCAAGATGACTAATTCGGAGGCCCGCCGCAAGGAAAGGCTGGCCGAGCTGGCATTGCTGAACAAGATCTTCGATGGAAAGGTTTACCTTGGCCATCATGACAACGGACGCCCGTACCTTCATAACTCCGTAATGGAAATCAGCATCTCCCACGACTCACGCTTCGTGGCAATAATCACTTCCTCCAGGGAAGATCTCGGCATCGACATCGAAAGCCTCGACAGGGACTTTTCGGCAGTCGAAAAGAAGGCACTCTCAGAAGATGAAATCGACGACATCGACGAGGACAAGAAGCACCTTCAGCTCGCCATCTACTGGTGCGCAAAAGAAGCCCTTTACAAACGCATGTCCATCTATGGAGTCGATTATGCCGAACAGATAGAAGTCAGACGCTTCAGCCCGCGTCCGGATGGCAACTACCACGACATCCATGCCACCTTCACCTTCAAGGACGGCATCGAAATGGAGTTCGACCTGACCTATACCGTCTTCGAGAACCACGTCATGGTCTGGGTCGTCGGATAGTCCTTTATTTCTGACTTAGTCAGATAGAATCTATTCCCCATCATGGCTGACTTGTCAAAACGCAGTATCTTTCGTTGAAAAATATTGCCGAGACAAGAATATAGCAGAAGACATCGCCCAGAACACATTCGTCATCCAGAACACATTCGTCACCATTTGGAACAACCTGGATGAAATCAGCGTTGACAAGCCCCTCCTTCCGCTGATCCTGACGATAGCAAAGAACAAAGCTTGCAAATGGCTCAGGCAGGAGAATACAAAGGAAAAGTACCGCGACTTCATCGAGGAAAAGGATTTGGATGCGATGAGCAGGCGACATTGTTCGAAGGCCACATCAACATCACGAAAAGAATCGGCTCAAGCGCCTTTTGCCACCCATCTCCGACCTGGCATTGCCAGCTCGGACTTCGACTGCGGAATCTGAAAGCTATTGAAGGGTTTGAACGGGTTTCAAAGGTGTGTTATGCCCCGGAACGCTCTGTAGAAGCCCTCCCTACTCGGACTGCATCATTTCACAGGCGGCTCTTGCTGCCAATCTCCGAGCTGGCATTGCCACCTCGAACTTCGACTGCGGAATTCCGCAGCGATTGAAATTTCTACTCTTTCATCCGTTTTGAAGAACGTCGATAATAAAGTGTACTTGGCGGGATTGCCAAGATGCGGCAAATCTGTGGAATACTCAAAGACAACTTGTTCTGTTCAATGTAATCGACCAAAAAATCCTTTTCGCCTTTCGAATAATCCTCAAATGGCTTATCCGCTATGGACAATTCTATTGAACGCTTTTTCACTATTGAAATAAGTGCGTCGTCAGTATATTTTAATTTATGGTCTATAAGCTCATCTTTCAAGTGTTCGCCATTCTTTTCTCTCTGCGTTTCGACGCTCAGGTAATGCAAATAAGCTTGACGAGTCTGGAACAGATTCTCTACCATGTTCTTTGCAACATACGATTCTGGCAATATCAAGCCTTCCTTTGACATCACATACCCATCGGGCAACTTGCGCTTTTCAGGCAAAAACCGCTGAATCGACAAAGGGTTTTTCAGAAGGACAATCGAAGAAGGAACCTCGCGAACGTTAAAGAATACCCCTGAAGAACTATATGGATAATTCAGTATGTCCTCAGTAATATTGTGATGAGCAGGATTTCTGGCACAGTAAGAGACACAGTCCTTTAAATCAGCTTAGCTTATTATTGGCTTGACTTCGGCATTGCCTAACATTCCGTTGCTATACTGCGCTTTACGCACAGCACGAGTTAATGCAATTACCAGTGATCTGACATACTCGCTATACTCACTATTATTGAGATACGAACAATCAGGCACATGAAAATGGTTAGTCATAAAGCAAAGAGATAAAATGTCAACTCCATACCTCTCAGCAGTTAGCGCCACAGCATTCATTGCAGCATAATATTCCTTTGGAGAAAATAGGATATCTCTCCGCGATATCCCACGAAAAATAAAATGGCGAGGGATCTTTCCTTGGAAACGATACAAATCATTACTCATAATATTTTGCGCAAGCTGTGATTACAGACATGAAGTTTAGATTGCTACCTTGCCTCTGCCGCAATGCCTTGCAACACAAAACTTCTTCACTATTGCAGCTTTCGCCATTCCAAAGATGATACAATAATTTCGTATTTACAAATGCATTTTATTAGTTATCAATTATTTATGAATAATAAATAACATGATTCCCCAATAATCCGCGCTCATATCAATCTCTATATAAGATTTCAGAAATTAATATTTCAATTATTTTCGTATTTATTGAAACCAGTCAAATCGTGTACATTCAATTATTCTGATAGACTCCATTCACTATTCACATCCACCAGATCAGTCAAAAGCATCTGATATACGTCTTTTACTGCTCATCTCCGACCTGGCATTGCCAGCTAGGACTTCGGCTGCGGAATCTGAAAGCTATTGAAGGGTTTGAACGGGTTTCAAAGGTGTGTCATGCCCCGGAACGCTCTGTAGAAGCCCTCCCTCAGAGGTCGGGTTCTTATGGAAGATGCCCTTTGAAATCCATCTCCGAGATGGCAATGCCAGCTCGGACTTCGGCTGCGGAATCTTGAAGAATATGCTAAAAAACAAAGAAAATGGAGAGGCCCCAAAAGGTCTCTCCATTTTTTGGAATGATTGGATCGCTAACCTAAAATATCAAATACTGCGCAGTTTAATGGTATGGTTTGATTTCGTTATATTAAATATTGAGAAGGTTGCTAATGAGAAGATTACTGCTGTGGCTTTATTTCGTTGATTGGCTGTTGAGGGTGGAGGACATCGTTGACTTTCTCGACTACTTTCTCCTTTGCAACCTTGATGGTGGCTGTCTGGCGTGGGTCGCGCGATGATGCAGAGAAGCTGACTTTATAGTCGCCTGCGTCCAGAATCCATGCGCTGCGCGCTTCGTCGAACCAGCAGAGGTCCTTATTTCCGAATTTCATCGTAAGAGTCTCTAATTCGCCAGGCTGTAGCAGTCTGGTCTTGCCAAAAGTGACAAGCTCCTGAGCCGGCTCGCCGGCAGCATTGGCTGGAGCAGAAGCATATACTTCGACAGCCTCCTTGCCAGCAACCGAACCTGTGTTCTTCACCGTGATTCCGACTGTGTAACCGCCATTTGAAGCAGCGACAGATGGTGCTGAGTATTCGAAAGTAGTATACGACAAGCCATAGCCGAACGGGTATGAGACGTCTTTGCCGAACGTGTCGAAATAGCGGTAGCCCACATATATGCCCTCTTCATAATTTGTGTAATCAACGTTCTTCTCGTTGCCTTGAGGTTCAGCCTGCATTGGTGCAGGTGCAGGCTGTTGTGCCTGCTCTGCGGCAGGTTTCTGACCGCCTTGTGCTGGAGCGCCGCCCGGCTGACCTGCCGGTTTAGGACCTCCAGGTTGTCCCTGAGCACCATTAGGCTGCCCTGGTTTCCCCTGATGGCCACCTTGTCCAGGACGCTTCTGGCCACCCTGGCCAGGACCTCCCATCATTCCGAATCCACCGAAAGGACGAGAGTAATCATAAGGGAAGTTCGCTGATGAAGGATTGTCCAAATATGCTATAGGGAAGGTTACGGCAAGCTTGCCTGAAGGATTCACCTTGCCTGAAAGGATGTCTGCGACAGTATTGCCGCCTTCCTGGCCTGCCTGCCAAGTTAGCAGGATTGCATCAGGAACGCCCTTCCAGCTTGCAGTTTCGATAGGGCCGCCGATGTTCAACACGACGACGGTCTTCTTGCCCTGTTCCTTGAAAGCTTCAGTGACCGAAGAGATCATTGCGGCTTCCTGATCGGTGAGGTTCCAGTCGCCCTTTACATTCTTGCGGTCAGAGCCTTCTCCGGCTTGGCGGCCGATGGTGACAATAGCCACATCGGATGCCGCAGCAGCTTTTTCAATGTCTTTCTGCGCCAGTTCTGGATCTGTGAAAGTCTGGCCGCCCATCATGCCCATGAACATCCCGTACTGAGGATTTTGCTTGACCAGTTCTTCCATCTTCTTCTGGAATTCGGCTGTCTGCTTTGCCTTGCTGGCCACATAGATATTGGCCAAGTCCTGGTTGAACACATATCCTGCATTGGTCAGGCCTTCTGTCAAGCTGACCGTATACGCCTTGTTCACGGCTCCGGAGCCTGTTCCTCCTGCCGAATAATTATAAGAAGGCATTCCAAACAATGCCACGTTCTTCACATTGCTTCCGAAAGGCAGAGCCGAATTGTCGTTTTTCAGCAGGATCATGCCTTCTGCTGCAGCGTCGCGAGTGACTTGAGCGTGAGCTTTCAGATCAGGCTTGTTGGAATACTGGTATGCCTTGAAGCGGGGGCTCTTAACCATAATGCCTAGAATGTTCTTGACGCAGGCGTCAAGGTCTGACTCAGCAAGAGCTCCGTTCTTTACGGCTGCAATGATTGCCTGCGCATCGCCTGAAGGCTCGAGCAGGTCGTTTCCTGCTGCAATCGACTTGACAGGCTGCTTGCCTCCGCCCCAGTCGGTCATGACAAAGCCCTTGAAGCCCCATTCGCCGCGTACTATAGTGGTGAGAAGGTCCTTTTCGGCGGCAGTGTATTCCCCGTTGAGCTGGTTGTAGGAAGACATGATGGTCCAAGGTTCGCCTTCCTTGATGGCGATCTCGAAATTGCGCAGATATATTTCGCGCAAAGCCCGGACAGACATCCTCGCATCGTTCTGATTGCGATTGGTCTCCTGGTTGTTTGCGATGAAATGCTTGACTGAAACGCCTACGCCGTTGCTCTGGACGCCCCTTACGAATGCCGCGGCCGTCTTTCCGGAAAGCACCGGATCCTCGGAGTAGTACTCGAAGTTACGCCCGCACAATGGATTGCGTTGGATGTTCATTCCCGGCGCAAGAAGCACGTCGGCACCGTATTCAAGCACTTCGTTTCCCATTGCGGCTCCTTCCTGCTGGACCAGGTCCTGGTTCCAGGTGCTGGCCATCACGGTTCCGACAGGAAAGCCGGTACAATAATAGGTGTTTACGGTGTCGCCTTCGCGTTTCGGATTGATACGGAGGCCTGCAGGACCGTCGGAAAGGCACATCTGTGTAATTCCAAGGCTGTCGAAGCCTGTAGTGACGCCGGCCGCCCCCGGCACGAGCTGGTCGTTGCGGCCGATTTGAGGAGCATTGTCTGCCTGACCCCTCGTTCTGTTGGATCCGCAGACCAATGCGGCTTTCTGCTCGAGGGTCATAGCTTCCACTACGTCCTCGATGCTTTTGCCGTTGATTTTAGCAGTTTGGTTCTCTGAAGCGCAGCCTGCAAGCATGAGCAAGGCAGCGCATGAAAGGAATAATATCTTTTTCATAGGCATTGATAAATATCATTGAAATAAAGTCCCGTCGTAAATTCCTTGCAAATTTAGACAGCGCCGATTTCAAAGCGTGTCTGATTTGTTCAAAGGATTTGTCAATTTTGTCAAATGATGCAGCACTATTTGTACTTTGCGACCCTGGTATCGGATATCACTCCTCTCCAGTTCATTCCGAAAGCGAAATCGTACGTGTTGCCGTCGGCATCCACATAGCATTTCATGTCTCGCGGAGTATCCTCGAACTGCTTTTCCACCGTGCTCATGTCAACCGGCATCTGGATCGGCAGCAGCGCAGAAGGTTCTGCTGCTCCGGAAATGATATCGAAGATTGCCTGCTTGCTCACGCCAAATCCGACGAGTATGGCATCCGATGAAGGTTCGAATTCGGATGGAACGACAGGATTGCTAAGGTCCAGTTCAACTATGACGGGCTTCTTCCCCATCGCCTTGCGTGCATCAAGGACCATGTCGAGATCGGTCTTGTTCGGAGTCCTTACGGTCTTGCCCTTATAGCTCCTGTTTATGAACGTTTCATAAGGATCGCCGCCAGCAATGCTTGTATCGCGGGCATTTACTGCAGTATAGTCGTTGTACTGCAGACTGATCGGGACATAGCCGTTGCCTCCTTTTGCGCGGTCGACGGAGTCATAACCTGTGCCGCTATGCGCTCCGGCGATGAATACCAATGCGGCATCGGCTGATTCCGGCTTTTCGACTACAGTGAAATATCTTCCCAGAGCTGCAGTATCGACTGGATAATCGGTATGCGCCGGCTTCGAAGCGCCTCCGAAAAAGCCTTCCTGCCCGGGATAATATTTCTTCGGCACATACACTTTTAAGCCTTTCTTCAAAGGAAGCACCTTGCCGTGGTTCTTCAGCATGACCACAGACTTCAGCTGAGCGTCGTAGCCGGCCTTCATATATTCCGGACATCCGACTATCTGCACGGACTTTTCAGGCACGAGATAAGGGTTCTCGAACAGACCGCAGCGGAAGATGTTGCGAAGTATTCTCACCGCTGACTGCTCGAAGCGCTTGCGCATAGCTTCTTCGCCGAACTCATTGACACCCATTTTATATGCTTCGAGCACCGGGCCTTTGTCGTTGTTTCCTCCGAACTGGTCGACGCCTGCCATCAGCACGCGGTAATGGCGTTCCGCGACAGAGAGGTTCTCCACTCCCCAGCACTTGCCGGTGAACGTGTCGACGTTCTTTTCATCTGCGGTAATCATCCAGTCCGTGCAGACGACACCGTCGTAGCCGTATTTGTCGCGCAGCAAATCAGTGATTATGTACTTGCTGTATGAATTCCCGACATTGGCTCCAGAAGGATCCTGTCCATAAGAAATCGTATAATAAGGCATGACCGACGCGGCAGACTTTGTAGGGCCGTTCAGCTTGAAAGCGCCTTCGGTGAAGACAAAGATGCTCTTATCAAGATTGTTCCCGGGATATACTGCATACTTTCCGTAGCCGTAATGAGCATCGCGGCCGCCCTCTCCAGCTCCTCCTCCCGGCCAATGCTTTACCATAGCATTGACGCTCTCATATCCCCAGCCGTCCTTGATTTCAGCACTGTCCTTAGATGTCTGGAAGCCGTCGCAGTATGCTCTGGCCATATCGGCAGAAAGCTTCGGATCCTCGCCGAAAGTACCATTGACCCTGGCCCACCTAGGCTCCCCCGAAATGTCGATTTGAGGAGAAAGTGCGGTTGCAATGCCAAGCGCCCTGTATTCTTTTGACGCAATCTCTCCGAACCGCTCCATCAGACCAGGGTCGAAGGTCGCAGCCATTCCAAGCGAACTGGGCCATTGTGAAATAGTGCCTCCGGCCCCTGCCGAATATTCCGCATTCTCCTTGACGCTGTGGCGCGGGTCGGAACTGTTGTTGGCCGGAATGCCATGTCCAAGTCCCTCTACGAGGGCCTGAACGTTGTTGCTCCACTTCGCCGCGATTTCAGAGCTGCCGACCGAGGTCACGAGCACGTGCCTTACATTGTCTTCGGTCAGGAATTTCTTCTGCGCTTCGGAAATGGTGTCGGAAGGGACTGCCTGATGGGCACTGTAAAGCATCAGACCGGCTATCTCTTCCTTGCTGAGCTGTGAGGCAAGGTCCTTGGCTCGTTCGTCGACAGGCTTGCGCCAGTCTTCGTAGGCGTCGAGCTTGCCGTTCCTGTTCAAATCCTTGAAGAAGTATCCTCCGGACTTGATGAGCTTTACCCCGGAATTCGGGGAGTATCCCAGCGATTGCCCGCCCTTCTGTGTGACGAGCTTCCATTGGCCATAATCGGTTTCAGTCGTTTTCCTGCTGCAGGAAACGAGCAGCAGGGAAACGGCCATTGCAGAAATAACTAAAATATAATGAGTTTTCATATTTCAAATCTAGAAAGATCTAATCGCTGAAACAACTTGATACCCAAGGCAGCATGATTGAAAGCCCTTGGTACCAATAGAACGAAGTATGGCCGCCGTCGCGAACCCTGAACTGGCAAGGAATCTTCGCCTCCTTCATCGCCTTGTAGAAATCCATATTCCAGTCAAGCAGGAAATCGTCGTCGCCGCAGTCAAGGAACCATTTCACATCTCTCCATTGCTCCTTTTGAGCATTGGTCGAATTCCTGACATAATCCATGCTATTCTCTCCGAAAATGGCAAGCGCAGCACTCATAGGATACGCTGCACAGAACATTTCTGGATGCCTGAGAGCATAGGCGCAGCTCCCGCCGCCGCCCATGGAAAGTCCGCCTATTGCGCGGTGTCCCTTGTCTGCCTTTACCCTAAAATGGGATTCAATATAAGGCACCAGCTCCTTGAAGAAGTAGTCCTCGTACATCCAGCCGTCGCAATTGAAATAGCCGTTGTGAGTGGTTCCGGCGTCTGGAAATACAATTATCATATCACAGCACGATCCTTGCGCAATGCTGTTGTTGAACATCTCGCAAAGCATCTGTTCAGGAATGTTCGCCCAACGCGTATCGGCTTCGTTCATACCATGGAGAAGGTACAGCACGGGATAATATTTGGTCGAGTCGCGCTTATAGCTCTTTGGCAGATAGATGGAATAGTTCCTTTCCACTCCGAGTATTTCGCTGTGGAAAGAGTTGTGCTGGATGTCCGAAACGAACTGGAAAGCCTTGGATTCAGGCCCCGGTTTCGGAAGCTGAGCAGTTTGCTGAGCTGAAAGAAACAATGCAAAGCAGCATAGAAGTGAGAGAAGAATCGCTTTTTTCATAGGACTCCACATTATTTTGATGATTGCAACAAATATATAATTAATTTTTGATTTTCTTCTATTTTTTTTGTTTATTTTCGTTTATTAAATAATTTAAAACAAAAAAAGCTGCCTCAGCAGCTTTAGAATGTCGTGATGGAGCGTCAGTCGGCTATTATGAAATCGACTTCGAACTCCTTGAACTGATTTAATTTTTCCTTCGAAATTTCTTTGTCGGTGATGATGTGCGAGATCAAGGACATCGCGCCCAAGCTTGCAAAAGAGCTCGATCCGATCTTCGAAGAGTCGGCCAGGACGAATATCTCGTCACCCGATTCTATCATCGCACGCTTTACGCAGATGTCGCTGATGCTCGGGTATGTCAGACCCGATTTCAGCGAGATACCGGCTGTGGCAAGGAACACCTTGTCGACATGCACCCCCTTTAGGAAAGCGCCTGCATGCTCGCCCGTGAGCGAAAGCGTCGGCGCCTTGAACTCTCCTCCCGTAACTTCCAGATTAATGTTGGGATTCACGCCCAGAATCAATGCTATGTTCAGAGCGTTCGTAATGACGGTCAAGTTGTTGAAGTCCACAAGCAGCTTTGCCAGCTCCGTTATGGAAGACCCGGAATCCAGAATGATCGTATCTCCTTCGTTCACGTATTCCGCTGCCTTCTTGGCGATGGCAATCTTTTCTTCTGTATGTCCTCTGTCCGGAAGCGAGATGTTCCTTGCAAATGAATCGAACTTCACGACGTGGGCTCCGCCGTGTTCGCGCTGCAGCAGGCCCTCCTTCTCAAGCTGGATGAGATCCTGGCGAATCGTGACTTCCGTGACCTTGAAAAGCTTGCTCAGCTGCGTGACGGATGCGTGCCCGTCCTCGTTGATGAGCTGGCAGATTCTTTCTCTTCTTTGGTTTGCTAACATTGCATCAAAAATTTATGATGCAAAGTTATCATAAAATTTTAAAAGTCAATCGGGATTAAATTATGGTTATGATGACCCTGCGGAAGGTGCTCATCGGCACCGGACAGTCGTCGCGGGCCTCAATTATCACGTGGATGGTCTGGCCCGGCTTGGCGTCGGCAGGCACCTCGAGCGACACTTTGTTGCCGTAAGCGGCTCCGCTCTTGTCATAGAGGCCCTGCTGGCCGCTGAGAACGACCTTGTTCTGATATGTTCCTGCTTCGGCATACTGCCACCATTTCAAGTTTACCTTGTCTCCGTCCGGATCCTTGGCCGAAGCTCTGAAGGTAATGCGGCTACCGGGCTTGGCATTGAAATCCAGACCGTGCTTCACCTCGACCGAAGGGGCGTGGTTTGCGTGGCTGAAATCCTTCACGCACCAGTCTGCGCGGGCGGCAAAATCCTCCTGGATGGCCTTGACCCAGCGGACTTGCGGATATGAAGCTTCCTGTTTCCCGGTAAACGGATCGAAATCCGTCACTTCTGCACCGTCCTCCCAGCGGTTCGGATTCGTTTCCGACCGGACGAAACGACCTCCCAATCCTCCAAAGCTGTAATCTTCCAGGCACCTCAGCCCTGGTTCCAGCAAGAAAAAGTATGACGGGGAGTCTCCTTCAGAAATGAAGTCGTACTTGTCCATCATCCCCCAACGATTGGTTTTCAGTGTCGTAGTATCACCAAAAGTGTCCTCTTCATCGCCGGCGATATGATGTCCGTCGCCCCAAAGGCAATACGACGCCAGCAGAGGGCCGTGGTTGAACTTGATGTTGTTCTTGTACCATTCTCCACCAAGATATGTCTGGATCTCTTTCGGTGTCACCCTCGGCCAGGCATAAGCAAATGCCCAGAATTGCGAGGCGTTGTAAATCACCCTGATGTCGGGCCATGAGACCGAAACATACTTGCGGTAAGTCGCGTCCTGGTCCAGGACTGCATAAATTATGACCTTCGAGCTTATGGCCTTTCTAATAGACTCCCACTCAGGCTTGTCAATGCAAGTCTCCTCAATGGACTTGAGCGCCCTTGCGAGCGTATTCGTTCCACCCCAGACAAGCATATACAATGGACGCTTGTCCGTAGTGTCCAGAATCAGATTCTTGACATATCCTGAACCCTCGGTGTCCTCGGCCATCTCGCCTTCGAACTTGATGTTGCCTATCTTTACGCGGCTTTTAAGCAAAGCGGAAGTCGGAAAGGCCGTGTCATGCTTGACCATGTTCGGCTGTACTTCTCCATACTTGTCAAGCAAGTCGTATATCCACTGCGTTCCAGGCCAGCGCAAGTCTGTCCTGGCACCATAAGAGGCCGGCAGCCCACCCATCTCGGAAGTGAACCTCGTTCCCTTTCCGTCGCCGGCATAATGCCATTCAGAACTAGTTATGACCAGTCCTTCTATATCAATGTCATCAGAGTACATCAGCAACCTGATGAAAGAGTCCTGGTCGTCCACCTCGCCATCGGTGAAGACCACTGCACGGGGCTTGATGCCTGCAGATTCCACAGCATACTGCACAACGGCAGACTGCTTTGTCGTCACTGACTTGGCAGTAAGCAAAAGCACCAGGGCCAACAAAAGCAGCACCGGTATCGCCATGTAGGCATATAGTTTCCTGTCCATATCGATTGATTTATCTTACACCGTCCATCCTATCCATCCAGAACGTACGTACATCGCTCCAGCGGTAATAAGGCCACATTGCAGATTCAATCGGAAGCGTCGCCTCCTGTTCGTTGCGGAGAATCTTCACCAGGACGTCGTCCTTGCCGCAATTCGCGCAATCGGTTCGATGATAGAAAATGATCTGGACGTTCGCGCACATCGGCGAGACCACAGAGACCTGCCATGAATCCGATACTTTGGAGAGGTCGGTGACAGACGTGGAAATCCCGCAATCCTGAATGCCCATCAGCAATTCAAGCGGGGTTATGTTGGTATCATGCCCGAACCTCAACGTCGCTGCCTGCGACCCGTCTGAAATGACACGGTCGGCGGTTTCGATTATGTTCGTCAGGAGCGGTATCTCGTCCTTCATGGCGGCAGACGCGTTCAGCACTGAAGGCCCGCAATACAGGAACATCCTTACATTGTCATGGTCGTAGCAGGCGTAGAGCTCGTCTTCGGTAAAATACTGATAGAGGCTTATCCCCAGATAGTCAACATCCTCCATGTCGGAGGCTATCCTGTATAAACCGGAAACGGCGCTGCGGGGGGATTCGATGTTTGCGGCTATCCATGCCGGATCGAAAATCAATGAACCAAGTAACCTATCCGGATTTATGGACAGGCGCGCAAGACTGTCAGATATGTGCTCTATCAACCTGGACTGCCTGTTCATGTTTCCGAAGTTCGAGAGGTATTTCTGGAACCTTTCGCCCGTTTCACGGGTGATGTCCAGTTTCGGATTCATCTCCTTCAGCCCCTCGTCGAAAGCGGCCATCGAAAGGATGGTGCGGAATACTGTCGTAGAACGGCTCTGCACATGCGCTCCGTCACTAAACACTTCGGGGAACGATTGGTACATCCTTCTTGCCACCCCTTTCTGTTCCTCTACTCCACGTGGGGAAAGCTCTCCCCAACGTCCTTCGGCATCCGCGCAAACCGTGTCCAACTGCCCGAGCAGCTTGATTCCTAACGGAGTGAGAACGACATCGTCATAAGCTTTTTTCATAAGGTCATGGACTTTGGAATATTCCGGCTCCGATGCCAGCCAGCGCGATCCGTGACGACCGAAATGACTGATATAAAAAGGCTTGTATCCTTCAGGAGCCGGCGTTCGCCTATAATTGGACACAGAATCAGATTCGTAAGAATGGTATATGCCTCCTATACGGCTATATGGGCTGAAAGCCTTCTCGCGGCCAGTCTGGGCAAAAGATAAAAATGTGACCGAAAGCAGCAGGATTGCTGAAAAAAAACCTTTGAATGACTGTTTCATCAAAAAATGTCTATAAAAATTTATTTATTGCTACTATTTGCCTGATATTGTAAATCCATACATATATTCTTTCGCAAGCAGCCTGTACTGTTCAGCCGGCCTTGCATCGAGGCTCCACGTATTCGTGCCTCCGACACCGGCCTGGGCGCAGTCTATGTTCACCACTACTCCGTCGTATTTGTCGTCCAGCTCATTCAAGTGACTTGCATCCTCGATGTTGGAAGCCGGATAGTTCCAGACGGACATCGATAGCGGCTGGTCGCCCGATATCTTCACGCGGGACCCAAGGTGTGTCATGCCGGAACCAGCGACAGAAGATGCCCCGTATCCGAACTTGTCGTAGTTCGGAGAGCCTGTCGAAGGTCCGCTGTAGCCACCCGTGAGCTTTGAAAGGATCGACAGCGTCATCCAGCGCACGTCGCAACGGTTAGCGTTCTCCTGCGGCCAGACATATCCGAACCCAAAGTCGTCGACCGTCTTCGACCAGCATCCAACCTTAGAGCCGAGACACCTGTCAGAATAATTCTCTGCCGGGCCTCGGCCATACCATACCACGCTTTGCATATTATTTGCCACTTCCGTCTGCATTCCGACCCTTATCGGCTCCGGAACCACATCCGCTATCTGCAAGTCATACCCGACGTGCAGGACTCCCGCCTCCGAAAGATGATATGTCAATGTAAGCCATATCGAGTCATTGATAGACTTCATCACGGTCACCACGTTCCTGTTCAGAATGATGGAATCGGTCTTCATCCTCGACGGAGCATCCTTCCAGAATCCGAGCCTTCCTTCCGTATTCCAGCCACGGCGGTCATTGTCAGTGGAAGGCCTCCAGAAATACGGTGCAAGAGGTTTTTGAATCAATTCCCTGCCTCCTGCCACATACGAGACCACCATTCCCGAAGCCTTGTCAATGCGAACCGTGGAGCCTGCATAAGATAGCGTGCAGCCCTTCCCGTCCTCATCGTGCCAGACATTGTATGAAATGTTCGGGACGAAGTCCCCGGCCTTGTCGTGAGGCACTGCGAACTGCTCGTAAGCCGCGATGTATCCCACTCCGCAATAATCCGAACTGCGCTTTTCGAGGGCCTGCACATTCAGCCAGTACTCGTTCGCCCTGTTCAATGCATTGAACTGTATGTCCATCGTGGCGGAATCTCCCGGATTCAGCACAGGCACGTTCAATGCTCCGCTCTGCAGCACTCCCATGTCAGAGCTTATCTGCCATACAAAGCTGTATTTCGAAGTGGTGACGAACCAGTTCCTGTTCTTGACGACTATCCTGGCAGTGCCGTTCGCATTGATTGAGACTGCCTTGAATTCCATAGGCTGGAAAACATACTTGCACTCTGCCATTGCAGGATGCGGCGTCCTGTCGGCAGCAACCACTCCATTGTCGCAGAAGTTCTGGTCTACGTGCTCCCATTTCTCGAAATCGCCTCCGTAAGCCCAGTATTTCTTTCCGTTTGCATCTGTCTTTGCGATTCCCTGGTCGATGAAGTCCCAGATAAATGCTCCCATAAGGTCCCTATGGCTGCGAATCACTTTCCAATAGTCGTTAAGTCCGCCGGTGGAATTGCCCATGGAATGTGCGTATTCGCAGAGCATCATCGGACGCGTCAGCACCGGATTCTCCGCCATCTTGACTAGAGCGTCTACAGGAGTGTACATCCTGCTCATGACGTCGACGAAATACGGGTCGTCAGGATTCGACCAGCGGTCGACTATGTTGAATTTCGGAAATACGTACTTGATGGCGCTAGTCTGTATCCAAGGACGGTATCCTTCAGCCCATTCCTTGCCCTGAGCACCCTCGTAATGGATTATCCTGGTCGGGTCGTAGTCCTTGAGCCAAGCTGCAATCGCCGCGTGGTTCGGGCCGCAGCCTGACTCGTTGCCGAGCGACCAGCCGAAGATGCACGGATGGTTCCTGTCGCGGATTGCCATCTGCGACGCCCTCTCGAAGAACGGATTCATCCACTCCGGCCGCGTCGAGAGGAATCCTCCCACATCGTGGCTTTCGATGTCCGCCTCGTCAAGCACATATATTCCATATCTGTCGCACAGATCGTAGAAATAAGGCGAACGAGGATAGTGAGAAGTGCGGATGGCATTGATGTTATACTGCTTCATCATCTTTATGTCGGACTCCAGGTCGGCATAAGATGCGGCTTTGCCGTTATTCTCGTTCCAGTCGTGAAGGTTCACGCCGTAAAGCTTGACGGGCTTGCCGTTGATGTAGAAGCAGCGGTCCTTCACCTCCACGTCGCGGAAGCCGACGTGACAGCTGCGAGTTTCTATTATGTTGCCCACTCCGTCCCTCAGCTCGAGCACGAGGGTGTAGAGATAAGGGTCCTCGGAGCTCCACTTGCGCGGAGCCTTTATGACGTTTTCGATGAGAGGGTAATAGACGTAGAAATCCGAAGGGTACTGTTCGTGGAGCACCTGCTCCACAGGCAATATGTTGCGCGAAGAGTCGACTATCTCGCCGATGGCGTTGAAAAGGGCGGCGCGGATGAACCATCCTTTCACCATGGAGTCCTTTACGCTCCAGGCAAATTCAGGGCGGACCTGTATGCGGGCATCCCGCTTGGTGGAGTCGGTAAAGATGGTGCGGACTCCGAAATCCCTCATCGCCACCATCGGCTCGGCCGTAAGATATACGTCACGATAGATTCCGGCCAGACGCCAGTGGTCCTGGTCCTCCAGGTAGCTTCCGTCGGTCCATTTGAAGACCTGGACAGCGATCCTGTTGGAGCCGGTCGCATTGACCAGACCGGTTATGTCGAAGCTTCCCGACACGCAGCTGTCCTCCGAATAGCCCGCGAACTTGCCGTTGACCCAGACGAAATATCCGCTGTATACCCCGTCGAAAGTCAGGATCACCCTGCGGCCGTTCCAGCTTGCCGGAAGGGTGAAATCACGTACATACGTCCCTACCGGATTGTCGCGGTCGATCAGAGGAGGATCGATGGGGAAAGGATATGTAATGTTCGTATAAATCGGATAGCCATAGCCACGCATTTCCCAGCATGAAGGTACGTCTATCTTGTCCCAGCAGCTTACGTTGCAAGTGTCGGATTGGAATCCGGAAGGCTTGTACTTTACGTCTGGAACCCACTTGAAATTCCATTCGCCGTTCAGCAGAAGGAAATCCGACTTCGTGCGGTCGCAAGCGACTGCATCGCTCGTATTCTTGTAAGAATACATCGCGGCTCTCGCCTCAAGGCGGTTTATCTGGTTCACTTGGGGAGTCTGCCAGGGTTCCGGAGCGGCATAATCAGTGTATTGAGCCCTTGCTGAAACCAATGCAAAGAACAGCAGGCAAGCTGCCAGCAATATCTTTTTCATAAAAAAGCTTATTAGTCCTTGCAAAGATAAGAAACGCCATGGAATTAATCATCCACGGCGCCGCCATTTTTGGACAAGGCGGCCGGCACCCCGAACCTGGGTGCCGGCCGCCTCCTGCAAACTAATCAAAACCTACTATAACCTATTTCTATGCTCCCGCCGCCACCACGAAAGACAATCCTGCCAGGAACAATACGAACATCATCGCTATCAGCCATCTTGTCGATCTGGAGCAGCCGGTGAATTCCTTCCACACGAATACCCCCCAGAGAGCGGCTATCATCGGAGCCCCCTGCCCGAGTGCGTAAGAGATGGCAGCTCCGGCTTTACCTGCGGCTATATAGCTGAGAGCAGTGCCGAGACACCAGATGGCGCCGCCGAGGATTCCCACGAGGTGGGTGGATGATTTCCCTGAAAAATACTGCTTGTATGTGACCTGTCCTCCCACGAACGGATGCTTCATCACAAGGGTGTTGAAGAGGAAATTGCTGACAAGCACGCCGATGGAGAAAATGAAAATGGCTGAATAAGGCGTAAGTTTCCCGGCCATCGGCTGTGCAAAGTTATCGAGGTCCATCGCTTTGGCTACGAACCTGTAAAAGAATGCCATGAGGACGCCGGCGACAATCGCCAGGATTATTCCCTTGCGATTCTTCTCCATATCTCCCTTTTCCTTCTGCATCTTGCCGGAAGCGATGCCGTTGCAGATTATTGCCACGACCACCAATGCCACCCCGATGAAGAGCAAGAGCGGATTCCCTTTAGGCTGGCCGGCATAGTTGATGATCACCCCAAGGACCATTGCCAATCCTACCCCCACGGGAAAAGCCACTGAAAGCCCCGCGAGTGAAGTGGACGCACTCAACAGGATGTTGGAAGCGTTGAAAATGACACCCCCCAGAATGACGCTGAAGATATTGGCCATGCTTGCCTGGCCCAGGTCCCTGAAGAACGGGCGGCCTTCGGTCCCAGTGCTGCCCATCGTGATTCCAAGAAGAAAGGAGAAAAGCACCATTCCTATGACATAATCCCAATAGAACAGCTCATACCTCCAGCTCTTTGCGGCCAGCTTCTGGGTGTTCCCCCAAGAGCCCCAGCAGAGCATCGTTATGACACATAATAGAATTGCAACGGGATAACTGTTTACTGTATACATAGCATATCACTTTATTGTTTACTTATTATAGCCGCGTATCCTCCACCTGGAGCAAGATGGAAATGGACAGATTGTCCTTTTTCTACATGTTCAATGGACAATTTATAATCCTTGCCATTGACTGCCGCATTGATGCCGTCGGACAATGAGACCATCGAATATTCCCCCCTTGAAAGGAAATTAAGGCCAATCTCCAGATCCATCTCAGAATTTCCACCCATAACACCTACGTACCACTTGTCACCCGACCTTCGAGCCACGGCGACATATTCTCCCACCCTGCCGGATAATGGAAAAGTCTCATCCCATATCGTCGGAATCGAATTAATGAAAGTGAAACAATCCTTGTTTTCGATATACTTGGTAGGACTGTCCGAGAGCATTTGCAACGGACTTTCATAGACAACATACATGGCTGCCTGGTGGGCTCTCGTGCCTTGGCTCTCAGGTTCAATCTGATTCGGATAAAAGGTGCCGGGTTGGGCATTCAGCATCGCTCCTGGGGTATAATCCATAGGACCGACCCACATCCTCAGGAAAGGAATCGTAACTTCGTGTTTCGGCGTAGCCTTGGTGCTCCATCTGTCATACTCCATACCTATTACCCCTTCACGAGTTAAAAGATTTGGGTATAACGCCCTCATCCCTTCGTTGGGATAGGCACCATGAAAATCCACTATCATCTTGCAGCCCGCAGCCTTGGAAGCAATCCGCTCATAGAAATTGACCATTTTTGCGTCATTTCTGTCCATATAATCTATCTTGACCCCCTTTACGCCCCATTCCGACATCTCCTTAAACGCCTCATCCATTTGCCTGTCCATGTTGATCCATTTTGCCCAAAGCAATATCCCGACCCCTTTTTCCTTGGCATAGGAACAGATCTTAGGCATATCGACATCCGGATTCAAAGCCAACAGATCATCTTCAGCAGACCATCCTGCATCAATGAGAAAATAAGGAATATGATATTCAGCGGCAAAATCGACCAGATAAAGATAAGTGTCGGTATTGATTCCGGACTTGAAACCGACGTTATAGATATTCCTCCCGTTCCACCAATCCCAGATGACTTTACCTGGTTTTACCCACGAATAGTCATCTTTGGTCTTTTCCGAAAGATCATAAATTAGTTCACTCGAAAGAATCCCTGCATCGCTGTCATAAACGCCCATGACATGCCAAGGGAAACTGCGTTTCAAATTGCATCTGACTATGTAGTCTTCACGTTCGGTAGCATATAATTTCTCTGTCCCATTGAAAAATTGTTCCTTTGAGGGGTATGAAGGTAATACACCTTCAAACCCATTGCCTGTCGGGCGCAGGAACATACCGGAATAATCGTGTAAATCCGCTTCCGCAATCAGCACGCAGCAGCCGTTTATCCTCGTCATCGTCGGCATGATAGAAATACTGTCCAGAGGTAATTCGGACAAGGGTTTATAAGTATATTGCTCCTCAAACCAATTTTGTGGGTTCTTTGTCAAAAGCACGTATGAAGAATCGGTCGGGTCGAAAACATATTCGACTTCTTCGGATTCCACTTTTCCTACCCTGTCCTCTTTGCCTACGAACCTGTATGCCACGCCTTCTTCATAGACACGGAACTGGATATCATATTCCTTGAAACATAATGTAGCTTCGTTGTACGAAGTCAATTTCTCCTTGTATTTTCTGGGCACTTCGTATCTTATTTCCTCTTCCACATGTTTGCGTGTTATTTTATAAGGTTTATCCAGTGTTCCCCATTGCTTTCCGTCAACGGTCATGGACAATTTGGAATCTTTCATGAGATTGAAATCGCCATGTTTTACTGAATATGCAACATGGACACCTATTCCACTGATTACCGTTTGAATCTTCCCTGAAGGGGATGTTACCGTAACGTTTCTCCCTGCCGCCCCCATATTAATGCCGAAGGCGAAAAAAAGGAAGACGGAAATGGCCATGTTTCTTGTCATCGATATTGTTTTCATTTTATTACTCTATTAACCAATGCATTGAGTGTGCGTTGTCCTTGAATTCCATCTTTGATTATCAGATAATGATGTTTGCCGTTCCTGTCCTTCATGAAAGAAGTCCTGCCGTTACCATCTACTGAGATGGTTCCTGCAGGGGAAAGGTCGAAATAACCGTTCATTGGTTCAACAGCCTGAAGGACAGCAGTCAAATCCCAAGTAGGTCTGTCGTAAGGCATCGGCTGATACTTCATGTATGCTACGCATAACGGATTTGAAGACGGATTGCCCAGGCTATCCGTTATTACGCCATGGGGAAAAGGAAGGGCATTCCCTATTTCCCAACCGCTTGCAATGACCCGAACAGGGCACTTGGAAAAGAAAATTTGAGAAGCCTCTATGTTGGTCTTAATATTCCATTCAGGAAAAGTGTCGTTGTAAACCCCTCCCATGTCACTTACCAGCACGACCTTTCTTGATACTAGAGATATGCCGTCCAAAGAAGAATATTCATCCGGCTTCGATTCCAGCAATCTTGCCATATTTGTCAAAGGTCCTGTTACAATGATTGTAACAGAACTATCCGGTTGTGAAGACAGTACCTTCCTCATCATTTTGTAGGCAGGAAGGAGGCTATCGCGGATTGACCTTTGGGGATCGATAAGCTTATGACCTTCATATTCTGCAGCCAAGGTAGGAAGCAAATAAGTATTGTCGTCCGGGCAATCGCCTTGATAGATATATCCAAGAGGAATATGATTCCTTTTGTTATACCTGCAAAAACCATCCACGAAGTCAATTGCTTTTGGATTGTCCTTTGAAATGCCAATCCCTTTGATATCGACAATGCCTTTCCTTTCGTAATTGAGCAGCATTTGCATTGCCAATGCATCATCTATGTCATTTCCCATGTCAGTGTCGAATATTACTGAAATAGGCTTAGACAACAAATAGTGCAATGTCGTATCCTTACTAGGATCATCAAACAGATTATCGGGTATTTGATACTGGATACAATCTTCATTCACCCCAACATTACAAATCGGAGTATAGCCTCCATTGAAGTAATTGATGTTGGCAAATCTCAATGAGGGAAGCATCCCTGCAGGATCCAGAACTGAGAGCGCCAAGACATATTCACCGGCATCGATGTCATTGATCTTAAAATTGCCTGTGACGGTATTATTTGAAGGTGATACTGAATAGCATCCCTGGAGCGTATCCCATTTTTCTCCGGGCATCCATTTTCTAATGTCGACTCCTTTGAAAGTATCTTTCCATACAACTTCATGCGTATCCTTGTCCAATAATGCCAATTGGACAGGCCACTCGTAATAAAAAGGAGAAGATCCCTCATTCTTTACCTCAAATGATACCTTAAATGGCTTTCCACTTTCTATCCTTTTGGGGAATGAACATTCAGAAATGACATATCGATATCCCAAAGCCTTTTGGATAAGTTCGGCATTGTGGAAAAATTCCTTGTGAGTAAAATCTGACCAAGTTACACCGCCAAGATGATTGCAGTGTAGATTTCTTATCTGCTCGATGATCCTCCCTCTGATAATGCTGTCATTGACGCATTCTTCAAGATTCTTGAATCTTGACAGATCTCCCCAATTCCAAGTAATCTCCCCACCTATGGGTTCTATCTTCCACCTGTCACCGAGCGAGAGCATTGCATGATAGCCTCTATCGATTTCGTTCTGAATGGCCCAGGAATCCCAAAAGATTCCAAAATTGTAATCCTTGAAGTCATAAGCATACCTCACCATCACCTTTTTGTTCTTGAAAGCTTTGGTAAATGCATCGCCCAGCACCTTTTCTATTCCGGGCACCCAGGTTCTATTTGCGAAATGCTTCGGCTCTTCATGAGGAGGCCAGAATGTTGTGATATCGGGATCATGCTGTTCTCCCCATTCCCCAATTATTCCCATTTCCACATAAGCCACCCTTGGATCGTTATCCCAAGCCTCACCAAGCTTCTTGACAAGATTTTCCACCCTAAAAGCAAAAGTACTGTCAAAATAGCCGCCTTTTATCGGTACCAAGGAATCTTCTTCAGGAAGGTATGCATAAGGTAAACCAGGCTTCTGACGATAAGGAGAGTCGTATTCGGGAGTCATATCCGATGGCCAATGCCAACCATTGACGTCATCCTTGTTTTTAGGATCCTGGGGTTTACCACCATGCCAAGGTTCTACCCATACCAAAAAGACTCGTGGTATGACCTTCATATTGATATCCTCATCCCCCGCCCATCTGTGATTGCTGTATGCAACGATTTTATCGACACCATCAGTAATAGTATCCTCCAGATTATTCCATTGCATATATTCCTTGATCATGGATCCGTATGGATAAGGATATTCAGGGCGCTTCTGATCGACGCCAGGATCAAAATATTCACGCCATCCTTTCATTGGATTGCGCAATGCCCCATCATATTCCTGCAAAGTCACTATCCTTTGCTGGGAGCACGATGACAACGTAATGAACGATATGATTATGCTGATATAAGAATAAAGAATCCGTCTCATTTGTTTACAATATAATGAAGTGTCTTGTCTTCTTCCAAATCATCAAAATTCTTTGGATTGATCTTGTAACTATTGATATCTGATCCAACTCCGATGTATCCCAGAGGATGCCTGCCTCCCTTAAAGTAATTTCTGATTGCAAAACGCAGGGAAGGCAGCATGCCAGCAGGATCAAGAACCGCTATTGTGATTATGTATTTGCCTGAAGGAATGGTCTTGTCCAATTTCAATGATTCCTTGACTTCATATTCTTCAGCCGGAATCGTGTAAGTGTTTGTTGCACTATTCCACTGATCGCCCGGCATCCAGCTGGAAATCTTGACATTTGTCAGCACAGTTGACCAAACAGGTTGTTTTTTCAATGTGTCGATTATCGATATTTCCACTGGCCAGTCATAATAGAAAGGAGATGAACCTATATTCTTAACTTTGAATGAGATGTCGAAATTCTTTCCACTTTCTATCTTCGCAGGGTATTTGAATTCTGTAATAAGATAACGATACCCCATTGCCTTCTGTATTTCAGAAGCATTCGTCAAGAAAGTATTATTATTGAAATCGGCCCAAGTGACGCCTCCAAGATGGTTTGTATGAAGAGAGCGGATCTGGTCGGTAATGAGTTTTCTTGTAGTTGGATTATTGACGCAATCTTCGAGGCTGCGATATCCAGCACTATAGAGGCTCCCCCATCCCCAGGTAATTTCACCTCCCATTGGTTCAGTCTTCCACCTGTCTCCCAAGGCAAGGATGCTATTGTATCCTCTATCCAATTCCTCATCTATCGCAAATGAATCCCAATAATTCCCGAATTTATAATCAGAAAATTCATAGGCGTAACGGACCATCACCTTTTTATTCTTGAAAGCGGCTGAAAATGCATCGCCCAACACCTTTTCAATGCCTGGTACCCAAGTACGATTGGCGACATGGTTCTCTTGATAGACAGGTCTCCATTTTGTGGTAATGCACGGATCGTGGTGCTCTCCCCATTCTCCAATAATACCCATTTCCACATATGCAACCCTTGGGTCATTATCCCAGGCTTCTCCAAGTTTTGCTATGAACTTCTTCACTCTCGGAATGAACTGAGGGTCGAAATAGCCCCCTGTCGTCGGAACAGTGTCATTCTTAGAGATTACCTCTCCAGGAATATCACTCGGCCAATGCCATCCGTTCAAATCATCAGGATTGTCTGTATAGGTATTTGTGGCATATCCACCTTCATATGGTTCCATCCATACGATGAAGGGGCGCGGAACGACCTTCATATTGATATCTTCCACGCCCTCCCATCGATGATTGCTATATTCGATTACCTTATCGACTCCATCTGAAGCTACATTTTCCATCTTATCCCATTGCATATACTCCTTTATCAAGGAACCGAAAGGATAAGGATACGAAGACCTTTTGGTATCATATCCAGGGCCAAAATATTCTCGCCAACCCTTCATTGGATTCCGAAATGCCTTACCATATTCAAAAGGAGTCACTGTTACGATGCCATCCTTTACGTTGGTATCAGTAACTATCGGGATAGGATTGTCCTTTTGCTGACAGGCAGTAGCAATCAAAAGAAGGAATAATGGGAATATGATACTTTTCTTCATGATAAATGCGCTTCAAATGAATTCTGATAAAGATAACTCTAATAACCTGGATTGTTCTCCGTTATTGCATCGTTATTGTCAATTGCAGCCTGAGGTATTGGATAAAGCAACTGATTTTCACCAATGGTAATCCCATATACAAGCTTGACTTGCGATATCAATTTGCCGAAACGAATGAGATCGAACCTTCTATGATGCTCGCAGCAAAGTTCGTGCAGCCTTTCTTCCAGAACCTTATCAGCAAATGCATCCTTGGAAAGGTTATCCGCTGCCGTAATGTCTTTAATGCCTGCGCGGCGACGAACTTCGTTTATGCACTCATATTTGTCATTCGAAGAATCACCTATGTCATTCAATGCCTCAGCCTTCATCAGCAGGACATCCGGATATCTGATTAGAATGTAATTCAAATCGTCATCCTCTATCTCAGTACCATAATTCTTATCTACATACTTCTTAGTGCTAGGTGGAGTTTGCTTGACACCTTTGAATTCAGTATAGAAAAATGCCTCTTTCCTCAAATCTCCAGCCTCATAGCTGTCATACAGGTATTGTGTTGGGCCAAAGCCTCCCCAGCCGCCGCCATTTGTAGGGCCACCGACTCCGCGAGGTCCCCAATAACTTGATTGAAGACTGCCTTCCAGACCCCAATATCCAGAATAGCTGAATTGGACTTCAAAGATATTCTCATATCCTTCATTCTTATGTGCCGGATCGAAAATATCCGAATAATTCTTATACAAATGATACTTCCCTATTACCTGATTTAAATTCTCCAAAGCTTCATTCGGCTTGCCCCATTGTAAATATTCCCTTCCAAGAAGAGCATAAGCCGCATATTTTGTAGCGCGCCCCTTATCTGTCGATTCAGTCCAGGTTTCAGGTAGATTCTCAGCCGCATATTTCATATCGTCGACAACTAGTTGGTATACCTCGTCGGCAGTAGCTCTAGGCTTTGCTATCTGGCCCTTGTCAACAGCGGATGATGTCCAAAGCGGAACGCCACCATACATCCTGACCAGATCAAAATAGAAAATGGACCTCAGGAATCGTGCTTGCGCAGTCATCAAAGTCCGCTCTTCATTGCTGACAGGAGCAGATGCAGGCATGTCAATGACGGTGTTGCATCTCTTTATTCCGTCATAGCAATAAATATAATGGACCCTGAAGAATTCGTGGCTTGCCGAATATGTATAGTTCTTCAATTCTGCGTATGCAGCCCAACTCAAATCGAAAGGCTCGACTTCGTCTGTTCCAAAAGATCCCAGGACAATCGGGTACTTCTGCACAAATACTTCCTGCAGCATTGCATAGCAACTGGTAAGAGTCATTTCCCAATCTGTAGACGTGGTAAAGGAATTTTCCGGAGTCAGCGAACTTTTAGGCACCTCATTCAAAAAATCGCTACAGGATGTCAATGCAAACAAAGAAACGGATAATGTTAAGAGATATATTAGCTTTTTCATAATATCAAATCATTAAAAATTGATTGTTATCCCTCCAATATAACTGCGAGCTCCAGGATACGGATTGGTCGTATCCCAAGATTCTACGTCATATCCAGTAAAGGCTGTGAGAGTGTAAAGGTTCTGCACAGAAATGAACAGTCTTGCATTCGAAATATGTATGGAATTCATTATTCGGGCAGGCAATGTATATCCGAGTTCTACGTTTTTAATTCTCAAATACTTGCCATCTTGAAGGTTAGCATCTGTCCCATCGCCATTGGAATAAGGACTGCCAATTCGAGGAGCAGGATAGATATTGCTTGGACGTTCTTCAGTCCAATAATTGTTGTAATACGCCTTGCTCATATTGCCCCACGTATTATAAGAATTCAGGTACCGCAAAAGGGTATTGTTTATTTTATGCCCGCCTGCAAAATTCGCAAATATCTTAAGATCGAAATTCTTGAAATAGAAGTTGTTGGTAATACCTCCATACCAAGTAGGAGTGCTCTGTCCGGCAAAGACTCTATCCTCTCCGTTGATCATATTGTTTCCATCTACATCTACAACCTTTCTGTCTCCAGGCTGACAATTATATTTTGAAGCCTCACTTGCTTCATTCGCTTGCCAAATGCCATTGCTCTTCAAGATGTAATATTCATATAGGGAATGACCTACAAAAAGGCTCTTGTTGACGTCCTGCTTACCATCATATAATTCTCTTATGACATTATGGTTATAAGTGAAGTTCATTGAAGTGGTCCATTGAAAATCAGGAGCATTCACATTGACCGTGTTCAATGTAAACTCAACGCCCATATTGTCGAGCTTGCCGATATTCGTCCAAGAACTCAGATAACCGGATTCGTAAGGAAGAGGCACTTCCCAAAGAAGATCGGTAGTTCTCTTGTAATACCCTTCGACAGTCCCTGAGATTCTATTTCCAAACAAGCCGAAATCCAAACCCAGGTCCAGCTGATTTGCCTTTTCCCAGGTAAGATTTGTATTGCTGATGGAACTATACACTGCACCTGTCGCTAAGTTTCCATTAAAGGTATAATTATTAAAGTAGCTGCCTTCGCTGATCAGCGCCTGATAAGCATAATCGCCTATATTCTGATTCCCGAGACGACCCAAGCTCAAGCGCAGTTTCAAATTGTCAAGATGGTCGGCTCCCTTCAGGAAATCTTCCTCAGAAATTCTCCAAGCCAAAGCTATAGAAGGGAAAAAGCCCCATCTATGACCTGGCGCGAAACGGGATGATCCGTCTGCACGTGCAGTAACTGTTGCAAGATATCTGTCAGCATAATTAAATGTAGCTCTCAGATAGGTAGACAATAAAGTCGAAGCTGATGCTGAAGAATAATTAGGTCCGAAAGTAGTTCCGGCATTAAGATTATTGTACTTTAACACACTGCTGATGCCTTTCACTTGGGCTTCCGACCAGAAAGATTCCGTTCGTGATGCTGAGAAGCCTCCCATTATGGTTGACTTATACTCATCACAATTGATTTTATATGTCAATGTGTTTTCACTCTGCCAGAATCTTGACTTGTCATTTGAAACCAAGGCGTGTCCATCTTGAGAATAGTGTTGACCCATTCTTGGATCCTCATATTCGTTGTCGACATTGAATGTCAGAACTCCTGTATTTTCAGTCTTGAAGACTAGATTCTTTACCGGTTCAAGTTCAAAATAGAACGAAGTGACTATTCTTGACCTGTTGATGCTTTTATCAAGCAGGTTGACAATGGCAACAGGATTCGCCTTTGTATTTAGAAATCCATCAAAATAAGAGCCATCTTCATTATAGATGGGAGCAGTCGGTTGTGAACTTACGGCACTGAACATCGTACCATAGCCAGAATCACTCTCCTCATTGATGTTGCGCAACTTTGATTCAACAATATTGAATCTCATGCCAGCACGTACCCAATCATTGATTTTTGAATCGACATTATCACGAACCGTCAATCTGTCGAATGAAGAATTCTTTATGGATCCTATCTGATCATAATAATCTATGCCGAAATAATTTGTAATTCCAGAATTTCCACTTGAAACTGACATATTATAATTTTGGAAGCTGCCCATTTGCGTAACGGCATCTTGCCAATCCGTCGATTCGCCTTTGCTCAACAAACGAAGTTCAGGTGCAGTCCAAGTATATGCCTGACCTGATTGCTGGACAAGATTATAGTATTCCTGCGCATTCATCAGGTCCTGCTTGTTCAACATTTGCTGGACTCCAGCCTGAGCGTTGAACGATATTCTGCTCTTGCCGGCATCACCTCTCTTGGTAGTAATGAGTACAACGCCATTGGAACCGCGAGACCCATAAATTGAAGCGGAGGATGCATCCTTCAAGATTTCTATTGATTGGATATCATTTGAAGAGACATCCTGAAGGTTGCCTGGAACGCCATCAATGATATACAAAGGAGCCGTGCCTGCATTAAGGGATCCTACGCCACGAATGACAATCCCTGCATCGGCACCTGGCTTCATGTTTCCCTGGGTTACTTGAACGCCGGAGACCATTCCTTGCAAGGCTCCAGATACCATTCCAACTTTACTATTTTTCAAGCCTTCCGGTTTTACAGTAGCAACTGCACCAGTCAAATCGCTCTTTTTAGATTCTCCGTAGCCTATGACTACGACGTCTTCGAGGTTATTGACATCAGCCACCATGACCACATCTATCACTTTCTGCTGGTTGACTGCAATCTCTTTATTGATCATACCGAGATATTGGAAGACTAAAACATCCCCATTTTTAGCAGACATTCGATAATTGCCATTCCCGTCAGTTGACGTTCCGGAAGAAGTTCCTTTAATCAATATTGAAACTCCTGCAAGAGGTTCATGATTAGAATCGCTGACTTTTCCTGTAATCTTGTTCTGAGCGTATGAGGTCATCGCTGCAAAGAGAACGATTACGACCATTAATATTTTTTTCATATTTCAGTTTCCTTTTTTAGAATTGACGGGCAGGCATGATACCGATAGCCCAAACATCCACACTCGCGCCATTGGTAACTATGTTGGTCGCTTCATAGAAATTAACATAGTAATGTGCCCAAACCCAGCCACCGCTATAATCGAATTCAGTTGAAGTCCAATAGTTGTTCGCAGGAAGGTCTACTCCTTTTGATTGAAGCATAGATTTTACCTTGAACATTTCAATCATTTCATTCTGGGATGGAAGGAACCAGTCATCATATTTGACACCGTCGACTGTCGTTTCATAATTTGCACACTTTTCAGCGGCAGTAGTATTATCATATTTATGGCCATCCTGACGATAAGTGGCAATCTTTGATACAAGTGATGCTGTGTTAGATTTCCCCTTATATATATCTGGTGATGTCCCTGACGCGTATGAGGCAGGGATGCTAGGTCCGAACAGCTCTGCATTTGAACCTACATGCGCCATAGCTGAAATCAGGCCATGAATACCGTTGTCAGATGTATAATATACTATTCCGCCGCCTATTGCATCACCGACATTGACTGCTACATCAAGTTCTCCCATCGAACATATTCTTTTTCCTCTTGTCAATGTCAATGAATTCACTCCATACGCCTGAACAGGGACAGGGACTTTAATGCCCCCATCAACTATCTCGACAGTCGCAAGGTACGATCCCCCCGAAGGGTATGATGATGATTCGAACTTAACCTTATCTCCATTTTCAAAGCCTTCACCCTTTATCGACGCACTGCTTCCTGGAACAAAGACTCCAGTAGGCATAGTCAGATTCTGGATGTTTACTATATATGCTATTTGAAGCGTTTCATCAATGACGGTCGTCAAATTGTTCCTGGTTACAGAAACTGTATAAGGACCACCGGCATTGCTTGGAACTGCTATGGTAATGGCATAATCTGTCACCTTCTTTACCACAGGACTAAAGGGAGGTTCACTTTCTTTTGAAGTGCAAATAATGCTGTCACCTGTTGCAAAACCTACTCCCGCGATTGTAACATCAGTACCAGGAATGGCTTCACTCTGATTTGGCATCACGACATACTTGATGATTGGTGCAATCGGCACCGGCGTCGGCTTTTCCTTTTGGCAGCCGCAGATAATACCGGCGGTCACCATTAAAAGCATCGAGCATTTAATTAATCTACTCATAGGTCATTTTGTTAAATATTAGTATTTTGAAGATTCATTTAATTCTTTCCTGGTCGGTATTGAAGGCTGAGCCCCCATTTTTTGGACAGCTAAAGCTGAAGCGTCTGTTGCAAAACGGATGGAAGAATCCATAGTTTTACCCTCTGACAATGCCTCACATAAAGCCCCACAAAATGTATCTCCTGCAGCCGTAGTATCTACAGCTTTGACTTCTCTAGCCTTGTACTCTGTATAAGACCTGCCATCATAAAGCAATGACCCCTTATTCCCCATAGTGATCAGGACCATTTTGATTCCTTTATCATGAATAATCTTTGCAGCTTCGCGAGCTGACTGGATATCATTTACGTCAAGTCCTGAATAAAAGGAAGCTTCACATCTGTTTGGAATAAAAAGGAAAATCTTATCGAAAAGGTAGTCTTGAAGTTTACAAGCTGGAGCTGGATTCAATATTACTTTTATCTTATGTCGAGAGGCAATATCACATACATACTCAATCGTATCCATTGGAATCTCCAATTGCATCAAAATGAAAGAAGACTTTACAATGTCATCCATTGCCTCATCTATATCCTCTCTCCTCAATGTCTCATTTGCTCCCGGTGCTACTGCAATGCAATTTTCTCCCTTTTCATCTACCGTAATCAAGGCCACCCCAGATTCTGCATTGCAATCCTTGATGACATGGGATATATCCATATTTTCAGCTTTATAGCGTTCGATACTGTTGCGCCCAAAAAGGTCGTCACCAACTTTTGCTATAAATGAAACATCCCCTCCGAGTCTGGCCACAGCGACCGCCTGATTTGCACCCTTGCCTCCACCTGCCATTGTAAAGACGCCGCCGCTAACTGTTTCTCCAGGCATTGGTATCTTATCCGTCTTTATAACCAAATCAGTGTTGGAACTACCAACGATTATGATTTTTGCCATCTTTATGATTTGTAATTATTGATCGAAATATATTTAAAATGCTAAATCGTTTGTGCAAATATATAAAGCGATAAATTAAAATACAATGGTTTTTAAATATTTTTAAAGCAATATTTTATGCACAAATTTTTGCATATATTGCTAAAAATTTTATATTTTTGCATAAAACGATTGAACTATGAAAAACGAAACTTTACACACCATCGCCGAGCGTACCGGCTACTCAATTTCCACCATATCAAGAGTTTTAAGCGGACAGGAAAAAGCTTCGCGCATCAGCGCAAAGGCTGCCGAAATTATCCGCGCAGAAGCGCAAAAATGCAATTACACTCCTAGCGCGCTCGCCAAAAGCCTGCGCACCAGGAAGACCGATACCATCGGCCTTATCATCCCGAGCATTGACAACCCATATTTCGCAAACATCGCGCACATCATCATCCAAGAGGCTAACAATCATAATTATACGATAATTCTTGTCGACACTATGGAGGACGAGAACCTCGAAAAGGAAGGAGTGGATTCACTGCTGTCCAGAAAAGTCGACGGTATGATAGTCGTACCGTGCGGACAAAGTGCGGACCTTCTTGAGAAAGCCAGCAGCGAAATCCCCATCATACTCGTCGACCGTTACTACAGCCATACCAAACTTCCTTATGTCTGCACCGACAACTACATCGGAGGCTATATTGCCACGAAGCACCTGACAGGCAAGGGACACAGGAACATCGCCTGCATCGCCGGCCCGCGCTACGCAATGCCGGTCAAGGAACGCATACGCGGCTATGAAAAAGATCTTGAAGAAGCGGGACTCCAAGGCAGTGAAGTCATCGTTGGAGAGAACTTCACCATCCAAAACGGTTACGTAGAGACAAAACTTCTCCTTAATATGGCAGACCGCCCTACTGCCATTTTCGCCCAAAGCAATACGATTCTCCTCGGAGCCCTCAGGGCAATCCAGGAATCCGGCCTCAAAGTCCCCGACGACATTTCCATCGTCTCATTCGATAATTACACCTATCTTGATTACCTGAGCCCGGCCATAACGCGCGTAAGCCAGCCTATAGACGAAATCGGCATCCTTGCCGTCAAGCTTCTCCTCCAGAGCATTTCCGGCGAGCCTCACGCCAATGCCCAGATCCAGCTTCCACCGCGCCTTATCGAATGCGCCAGCGTAAAGCAGGTCTAGATTTTTCTGTTGAGATATTTCGAATAGTCCTTTACCTGTCTCTTGTAATCAGCAGTCAGAAGCTGAGACGAAATGAGGAAATCGGCCGTAGACCTGTTGCAGGCCGTCGGAATGTTGTAAAGGTTAGCTATCCTCAGCAATGACCTTACATCCACATCGTGCGGCTGCGGCTGCATCGGGTCCCAAAGGAAGAACAGCATGTCGATCTTTCCGTCAGAAATCATTGAACTCAGCTCCACATCCCCTCCCAGAGGGCCGGATTTCAGCTTCACGATGTCCAATGCAACCTTCTGCCCCAATTTTTCCCACAGAGCCTCCTCCACCATCTTGCCTGTAGTTCCCGTGCAGACCATCTTGAATTTTGAAATAGTATCACAATTGAAGACAGCCCACTCGATGAGGTCTTTCTTCAAGTTGTCGTGCGCCACGAGCGCAATAGTCTTTACTTTCATGTTGCAAATATATCAACCTTCGACGTTGATTCCAACTTCTTCGCCATACGCTCTGTGGGGCACTTTTTGGAATCAACCTTCGACGTTGAAAAAGGGAGCGTCTTAGGTCTCTGACCTAATTGGTAGGCATGTTGGCCATAATGTAATCCTTTGCAGAGAACTTGGTCTTGCCCGTGGTCTTGTTCAAGTCGCTTACCTGCTCATGTATCTGGAGTTGCTTCTTTCCGATTACGAAATCATCGAGGAAAATCTTGATCTCGTCCCTGTGTTCCTGATAAGGGGTTGTGGCATAGACATGATCGTAATATGCGATGTCGTAGAACCAATAAGGGCTGTCCATCTTTTCGAGCTGGCTTACGATGAACTTGGATCCCATGAAGCCGAACTTCATGAGCTTTAGTTTATTGTAAGGGACATTGGTATCGGACGAGCCATGGAAGAACATCATCGGACAAGGCTTGTGGTTCCATTTGGGCGTTCCTTCGGTGGATAGGACGGCACCGGCAAAGCTGACGACGCCGGCGTAGTTGAATCCTGCAGGAAGGACCTTTGCCGATTCATGGTCTCGGCAGATATTCCACTCGGCCTGGCAACTGGTGATGGCGCCCGCGCTCGAACCGCATGCTACAATTGTAGCCGGATCGATGTTAAGCTCATCTGCATTGGCTATCAAATAATTGGTAGCGCTATACATATCCTCTACAGCCATGTCTACGGACTTCACAAGCTGCTTGACCATGAACATTGCAGTCAACTGGTCTTTCGGGGTCCTGCTGACTACCTGAAGACCTAGACGGTAATCGATGGAAGCTACAGCCCAACCGTTATGTGCCAGGAACTGGAAATAATCCAAGTAATATTTGTTGTTCCTTGTGCCCTTGAAGAACCCGCCTCCAAAGGCGAAAATCATTACAGGAGTCTTCCCGTCGGTCTTAGCAGGACGGAAGAAATCCAATCTTAGCGTATCATTGTCCTTTATGGCATATTGATAAGTCTCAGGCTCTATACTGTCGCATTTGCACTGAGCCGAAGCTATCTGGCAGCTTGAGACAAGTGCCAGAAGGCTACAAATAAGCATTCCGAAATTTTTCATTGTATTTGTCATTTTGATGTGTCCTATATTTCAAAGATACTTAATTTATTCAATATATACCATAAATTACTTGACATTTAACAATTTGAAACAAAAAAACCGGCCGCTTTTGATTGGCGGCCGGCACATTATATAATATCCGATGGTAGGAATCAGCGGTTAGTCGCCGTATCCGCCCATTCCGGGATTTGCCATAGGTGCTGCAGGCTGAGGTTCCGGTTTGTCTGCGATTACGCATTCGGTGGTCAGGAACATTCCAGCCACAGAGGCTGCGTTCTCAAGGGCGATGCGGGTGACCTTGGTCGGATCGATGACGCCGCTTTCGAACAGTTTCTCGTACTTGTCGGTACGTGCGTTATATCCGAAGTCGTCCTTCCCTTCCTTGACTTTCTGTACGATGACGCTGCCTTCAAGGCCTGCATTCTCGACGATCTGACGCATAGGTTCTTCAAGGGCGCGCTTTACTATGTTGATACCCGTGGTTTCGTCCTCGTTTTCGCCGGTCATACCGTCCAAAGCCTTTATGGCGCGGAGGTAAGCTACGCCGCCGCCAGGTACGATGCCTTCCTCTACTGCAGCGCGGGTTGCATTGAGCGCATCTTCTACGCGGTCTTTTTTCTCCTTCATCTCGACCTCGGTCGGAGCTCCGACATAGAGCACTGCGACTCCGCCGGCGAGCTTGCCAAGGCGTTCCTTCAGCTTGTCCTTATCGTAATCCGAAGTGGTGGTTTCTATCTGCTTGCGTATCTGTGCCACACGGTCAGCGATGGCGTTCTTGTCGCCAGCACCGTTAACGATGGTTGTATTGTCTTTTGTGATAGTGACTTTCTCAGCTCTGCCGAGCATGTCCGGAGTAGCGTTTTCCAGAGTGAAGCCCTGTTCCTCGCTGATTAATTTCGCCCCGGTGAGGGTTGCGATGTCCTGCAGCATCTCCTTGCGGCGGTCTCCGTATCCCGGAGCCTTGACTGCAGCTATCTTCAATGTTCCACGCAGATGGTTTACCACCAGGGTAGTCAATGCTTCCCCGTCTACATCCTCGGCTATTATCAGCAAGGACTGGCCGTTCTGTGCGATAGGTTCGAGAATATGGAGAAGGTCCTTCATCGTGGATATCTTCTTGTCGGTGATGAGAACCAGCGGCTGGTCGAGCACGGCTTCCATCTTGTCCGGATTGGTCATGAAGTAAGCGGATACATAACCGCGGTCGAACTGCATTCCCTTAACGACTTTCATCGTGGTTTCAGTGCCTTTGGCCTCCTCGACGGTTATGACGCCGTCCTTCTTCACTTCCTTCATGGCATCCGCTATCAGCTTGCCGATTTCAGCGTCGTTGTTCGAGCTGACTGTGCCTACCTGGGCTATCTTGTCATAATTGTCACCTACGACCTGGCTCTGGGCCTTAAGGTTGTCGACAACCGAATCGACGGCCTTTTCAATGCCGCGCTTCAGGTCCATAGGATTCGAGCCTGCAGTGACGTTCTTAAGCCCAACATTGATGATGCTCTGTGCCAAGACAGTAGCGGTAGTGGTACCGTCGCCGGCCTGGTCGTTGGTCTTGGAAGCGACTTCCTTCACCAACTGGGCACCCATGTTTTCAAAATGGTCCTCAAGTTCGACTTCCTTTGCTACGGTTACGCCGTCCTTGGTTACCTGAGGGGCACCGAATTTCTTGTCAATGACAACATTGCGGCCTTTCGGTCCGAGAGTTACCTTGACTGCATTTGCAAGTGCGTCTGCACCGTCCTTCATGAGGTTGCGGGCATCGATGTTGAATTTTATTTCCTTTGGCATGATATTCTGATTTTTAAATGTTGCTAAATTATCCGGCGATTATTTGTTGATGACTGCGACCACGTCGTCCTGACGCATGATCATATAATCCTTGCCGTCGAGTGTAACGGTCGTTCCCGCGTATTTGCCGTAGAGAACGTCGTCTCCGACCTTCAGTTCCATCGGTTCGTCCTTCTTTCCAGGGCCAACGGCGATGATTTCTCCTTGTTGAGGTTTTTCCTTAGCCGTGTCGGGGATGATCAGTCCGCCGGCTGTCTTTGTCTCGGCTTCTTTTGGTTCTACCAAAACTCTGTCTGCTAATGGTTTAATAGTCATAATGTTTGAAATTTTAAATATGTTATTATAAATTCCCTTAATCCAATGCAACGCGCAACTTTTGCTTTGCGTCGGCGTGAGAGTATTCGGCAAATTGAGTGCCAGTGCAGCCTGACTGCCATATTGTCACACACCCTAACGATGCTGCCCGATGCATTTCTTTCATTTTCATTGCAGCATTTTGCAGTTTTCTACATTATAATATTGAATACAACATATATTTGCATACATAACTTCAATCTTATCATGAATCGCTTTATCCTTTCAATGGCCATTGCAGCCACACTCTTGACATGCACGATGTGCGGTTCCACAAAGCCTGACAGCGGCGATGATGCCCGCACAAAAGTCAATCTTAAGGATCTTGTACCTATATCATTGACTGAAAATCAGAAACAAATCATAACAGCAAACGACGCCTTTGCCTGCAATCTCTATAATGCCGTTTCGGCAAGTTCCGATGGCAAGTCTTTCTTCATATCCCCTTTGAGCTTCTCCTCTATCCTTACGCTGGACCTCGGAGGTGCACAAGGAGACACTAAAAGTCAGATCATCGAGACTCTCGGCTACAGGAATTTCAATGCCGAGGACCTTTATTCATTCTATGAATATCTGTTGCCTAAGATGATGGATGTCGACAACTCTACGACATTCATACCTGCTTTCTCCATTTGGACCAACAAATACATCACTCCGAAGACCGATTTCGTAAACTTCGCCCGGAATAATTTCTCCTCTGAAATCCTATCACGTGATTTTGGATCGTCCTCCACCTTGAAGGAAATCAACAAATGGTGTTCTGACAAAACCAACGGCAAGATCTCCAATGCACTTTCTGAGCTTGACGCAAATACTGCCGCACTCTTCATCAACGCCTTGTATTTCAAGGGAACATGGGCAAATGAATTCTCTGAGGCGAGCACATCAAAAGGAAAATTCACCTCTTACGACGGAACAGTTGCGAACGTAGACATGATGCATGCTTCCATGGAAGCCTTAGCAGCCAAAGTCGGCAGTTTCACTGCTTTGGAAATGCCTTACGGCAACGAAGCATACAGCATGATCGTCATGCTCCCAGATCAGGGAACGACACCGGACAAGGCATTCTCCTCACTCTCTTCCGAACAATGGCTCTCCATAGCAAACCCTTCACACTCGAATGGCTATGAATCATGGAAAAGATATGAGTGCACCGTTTCGATGCCTAAGTTCAAACTCGAATATTCCAACGATGCCTTCGTAGGCATCCTGGAAGGAATGGGCATAAAGGACGCCTTCGACAAGGACAAGGCAAGCTTCCCTGACATTTGCAACTATCCTCTTTACATCTCGAAGATAGTTCATAAGACATACCTTGACGTCGACGAACACGGCTCTGAAGCTGCAGCCATCACCATCGAAGAGTTTGATGTAACCAGCATCGGTCCGAGCGAAGACAGGCTCGACTTCACCGTCGACCGTCCGTTCATCGTGATGATCCGCGAGAACACCACCGGCACCGTCCTGTTCCTCGGCCGCGTCAACTCGATCTAATAATCCCAGAGAATTGCAAGACCGCCAAATTTTGTAGATTTGCTATGCGACGCCAAACCTTCACCGCCGCAAAAGAACAATGATAGACGACTCAAATGCAATGCGCCTTTCCGGAACCGAAAGAGATGATGAAAAGTTTATGAAGCTTGCCCTGATTGAGGCAAAGGCTGCGGCTGAAGAGGGCGAAATTCCCATCGGCGTCGTGGTTACAGCCCGCGGCCGAGTCATCGCCCGCTCCCATAACCTCACCGAAACGCTTAACGATGTCACTGCCCACGCAGAGATGCAGGCAATCACCATGGCCGCGGAATCTCTTGGCGGCAAATACCTTAACGACTGCACTATGTACGTCACCGTCGAGCCTTGTCCGATGTGCGCTGCGGCTCTATGCTGGGCCCAGCTCGGCCGTCTGGTCTATGGCGCTTCCGACCCCAAGCGTGGCTATAATCTATTCTCCGGCAAATCCTCCTCCATGCAACCATCTGCAACTCCACAACCTGCCGCAGCGCAGCAGCCACATTCCGCGCCAAGCAGCCTGCTGCATCCTAAGACCGAAGTCCTCTCCGGCATCCTCGCCGACCAATGCGGCGCGCTCGTCTCCGACTTCTTTTCAAAGCTCCGGAAATAAGCCAAGACTTGCCTCCCTTGGCAAACGGACACCATCCACCGCTGGAATCGGAATGACTGATGACTGCCACCATTGATGGATTTTTGCATATCTTTACGATAAATATAACCGTACAGCAATGATGATCGAAGCCACTGGCATTACAAAATCCTTCGGTAACCTCCATGTTTTGAAAGGAATTGATTTCCAAGCAGAAAAGAGTGAAGTTGTCGCCATCATGGGTGCTTCCGGCGCCGGCAAGTCGACTTTCCTGCAGATTCTTGGCTCGCTCATGCGTCCCGACAGCGGCAATGTAATCATCGACGGCACAGACATCTTCAGTCTTGGCTCACAAGCTCTGTCGCATTTCCGAAATCAAAAGATGGGTTTTGTCTTCCAGTTCCACCATCTTCTTCCAGAATTCACAGCCGAAGAGAATGTGATGATTCCAGCACTCATTGGCGGAGCATCGGCAAAAGCCGCCTCAGAAGATGCAAAAAAGATTCTTGCGCTGGTCGGACTCGGCGAACGCCTGACACACAAGCCAGCCGAACTTTCAGGCGGCGAACAGCAGCGCGTTGCCATTGCCCGCGCACTGATTGACAATCCTGCAGTTCTCTACGCCGACGAGCCTTCCGGCAACCTCGACTCAAAGACCAAGATCGAGATCCATAAACTCTTCTTCGACCTTCGCGACAAGACCGGAGTGACAGTAATCATAGTCACCCATGACCCGTCGCTCGCCGAAATGTCCGACCGCACCCTACACATGCGAGACGGCCTCATGACAGACTCCCCGGAAGTCGCCAAGCCCTCCGCCGCCTCTCCTTCGAAATGACAGTCTGCGGCCAATTCAATCTCAGCGAAACCCATGTCCTTCAAATACCGCGACTTTGAGCTGAATGACGACCGTTCGACGATGAAAGTAGGTTCTGACAGTCTCGCCCTCGGCGAATGGATGACAGTGCTGCCCATCGACCGCAGCATGCTTGACATCGGCACCGGCTGCGGCATCCTGGCCCTCCTTGCCGCCTCCCGCCGCGTCGAAGCCGCCAACGGATTCGCCGACGAGGAATCCGACGGCGTCATGACCAGTTCCGACCTCGACATGGGCGACGTGGGACTGCACATCATTGCAATCGACATTGATTCAGAATCAGCCAGTCAGGCTGCCGAGAATTTCTCCTCCTCTCCCTGGCCATCCCGCTTCGAAGTCCAATGTATCCCGCTGCAGGATTTCGTCTCCCGTCGTTCCAATGCAGCCCTCTCATTTCCAACAGACTCGGCATCTCCCCTTTCGGGCTGCACGACTCTTCATACCTCAGACACTGCCCTAAAAGTTACTGCCAATGCAAATCGCTCTGACTTTCGAGGCTTCGACCTGATTTTCGCCAACCCGCCTTATTACGCCGGCGGCCTTAAGGCTCCAGCGCAGCAGCGCGCCCTGGCCCGTAGCGCCGACACTCTTCCTTTCGACGACCTCATCTCCTGCGTATTGGAACTTCTCGCCCCCGCCGGCCGCTTCGCGATGTGCCTCCCAGAACCTCTTATGCGCGACTTCATCTTCCACGCCGCTCCCGCCGGCCTCCATCCCCACCGCACCGAACTACGCACCTCCAATCCTGACGGCACTCCCCGCCACGACGTCCTGATGCTCGCCGAATTCTCCAGATGACCCGCCATTATGGCCCTGTCGACCGCGACTGTTACAGGTCAGACACAAAATCGGCCCCACAGAATGTGTGAAGCCGATTTCTGAATCAAATGTCGATCGATATCTCGAAGGAGGAAGAACTATTCCTCTTCTGTCTGAGAAGCTTCGTAATCCTTCAGCAGCTGGTCCTGAACGTTGGAAGGGACCTGCTGGTATTCGGCGAACGTCATCGTAAATGTGGCGCGGCCTGAAGTCAGGGACGACAGAGTGGTGGAATACTTGTAAAGTTCTGCCAGAGGAACGCGTGCCTTGAGTATCTGGAACCCTCTTTCCGAGGACATTCCCTCGATGATGGCGCGGCGGTTCTGAAGATCCGACATCACATCGCCCATTCCGTCTGCAGGAACCATGATCTCGATATTATAGATAGGCTCCATAATCTTAGGACCTGCGTTCTTGAATGCTTCCTTGAATGCATTGCGGCCTGCAAGGATGAAGGAGATTTCATTGGAATCTACCGGATGCATCTTGCCGTCGTATACGAATATTCTGATGTCGCGTGCATAGGATCCTGTAAGAGGACCTTCCTCCATCTTCTGCATGATGCCTTTCTTGATGGCAGGCATGAAGCTGGCGTCGATTGCGCCGCCGACTACGCAGTTGTTGAATTCCCATGTTCCGCCCCATTCGAGCTTGAATTCTTCGTGCGTCTTGATGGAAGGAATCAGGTCGCGGCCTTCAACGTGGAACTTTGTTCCTGCAGGAGCGCCTTCTACGATAGGCTCGATCAGCAAGTGAACTTCACCGAACTGGCCTGCGCCGCCTGACTGTTTCTTGTGGCGGTACGAAGCAGCAGAGACCTTGGTAATGGTCTCGCGATAAGGAATCTTAGGCGCGAGGAAGTCGCACTCGATGTTATAGTCGTGGTTCACATGCCATTTTACGAGGTTGATCTGGAGCTCTCCCTGTCCGTTAAGGATGATCTGCTTCAGTTCCTTCGAGTATTCTACCAGTATGGTCGGATCCTCTGAATTCGCCTTTGACAATGCTTCGCCCAGCTTCTCATTGTCCTTCTCTTCCTTTGGCTTTATGGCAGTGCGATAACGTGACTGCGGATAAACTATCGGAGATATCACATCGTCGTCACCTGCCTGGTTATAAGTCTGGTTCGACTTTGCACTCTTGAGCTTGACAGTGCAGCCGATATCTCCGGCCAGCATATCTGTCAATGCCGCCTTCTGCTTCCCGGCCACGGCATACAGCGCTGAAATCCTTTCCTTGCTGCCTGTAACAGGGTTAATGATATCCTGGCCCTGGGACACCTTTCCGCTCTCTACCTTGAAATAGAGAACTTCTCCCAGATGCTGTTCCATGGATGTCTTGAAGAAGAAAAGCGATGTAGGTCCATTCGGGTCGCAAGGAATTTCCTTTCCTTCTGTGCTCTTTTCAGGATTGTGGTCAGGAGAAGGGCATAAGTCGATGATGAATTCCATCAGCCTCTTGGTTCCGATGTCCTTTCTCCCTGAAAGGCAGAATACGGGGTAAATCTCGCCCTTCATGAACCCTATCTTCAGTCCTTTGTTAACGTCTTCCTCTGAAAGAGTGCCGTCAGCGAAGAACTTTTCCATCAATGCTTCGTCGTTTTCTGCAGCCATTTCCATCAGCGCAGCCTTCATCTCCTCAGCCTGGCTTGCGAACTCTGCAGGAATTTCCTTTTCATCGCGCGTGCCGTTCTCATCCTTGAAAATGTATTGCTTCATCTTCAGGATGTCGATGAATCCGTTGAAAGCGGATCCTGTGGCAGTAGGGAACTGCAGCACTACCGGCTTGCTCCCGAACGCCTGATGAAGGCTGTCAAGAGTCCCGTCCCAATTGGCCTTGTCGTTATCGAGCTGGTTTACTCCCAGGATAAGAGGCTTGTGGTAATCTTCAGCATAGCGTCCGAAAATCTCTGTTCCTACCTCGACGCCCTGTGTGGCGTTAATGAGCATTACTCCGCTGTCGCAAACCTTGAAAGCGGAAATCACACCGCCTACGAAATCGTCTACACCCGGAGTGTCGATTATATTCAACTTGTTATCCATGAATTCTGCGTAAAGCGGAGTTGCATAAATGGACCTCTGGTTGATCTGTTCGACTTCGGTGTTGTCTGAAATGGTGTTCTTACCCTCGACGGTTCCGCGGCGGTCAATCACTTTGCCTTCATACATCAACGCTTCGGCAAGCGTGGTTTTCCCCGACTTTGAACTCCCCAGCAAGACCACATTCCTAATGTTTTTTGTGGAGTAAGTGTTCATGTTTTATTTGTTAAAAAATTAATTCCTAGCGGACTTTTACCTTTTCCAAAAGTTTACAAAGATATGTATTTTTATTGTTGAAATGACCGCCATTTAGGATATATTTGTCGTGAAATGGGCGAATTGCTGAATAATCATTCTTCCTCCGCTTTTGAAGCAGGATGCGATGAAGCGGGCCGCGGATGTCTCGCCGGCCCTGTCTATGCCGCCGCCGTAATCCTACCGCCCGGCTACTCCCTTCACGGCCTCAATGATTCCAAGAAGCTTACCGCCCATCAGCGCTCAATGCTCCGCGCGGCAATCGAGCGTGACGCCATAGCCTGGTGCGTGGATTCTGCCACTGCCGCCGAGATCGACTCCCTCGACATACTCCGCTGCTCAGTCCTGTCAATGCAACGCGCCCTAGACGGTCTGAGAGTAATGCCAGAATTCATCCTCGTGGACGGCAACCGTTTCTACCCATACCTGCGCGCTGACGCGGCGCAAAGCGGCCGCGGCTCCGCCGCCTTCCTCGCGGACCCGGCTAACCGCCGCGTCCGCTACTCTCTCCGCGGCGACTCCTTCCAATGCATCGTCCATGGCGACGCTACTTACAAGAACATCGCGGCCGCCTCGATCCTTGCCAAGACGCACCGCGATGAATTTATGGAACATATTGCCGCCGATTACCCGGAATACGGCTGGCTTGAAAATAAGGGCTACCCCACCGCCGCCCATCGCGCCGCAATAGCGCAGTATGGCACGACTCCTTACCACAGAAAGACTTTCGCCCTTCTTCCAGACCCCACTCTCTTCTAGTCGAACTTCATTTCCTTCAGGAGATAGCCGGCGTTGCCGTACTTCTCCAAGATCATCATCACATAACGGATATCGACGCAGATGCAGCGCTGGAGCTGCGGTTCGAATATTATGTCGCCGGACATCGATTCCCAGTTGCCGTCGAATGCGAGGCCTACTAGTTCGCCCTTTGCATTCATCACCGGCGATCCGGAGTTGCCGCCGGTGATGTCGCCGGTCATGATGAAGCAGGCCGGCATCTTTCCGTCGGGCAGACCCCAGCGGCCGTAATCCCTTGCGGCATAGATTTCCTTCAGGCTTTTTGGTACGATGAATTCCCAACTTGTAGAATCCTCTTTCTCCATGACTCCGTCCAAAGTGGTATGGTAATCGTATGTCACCCCGTCCTTAGGAGAGTATGGCTTTACAAGTCCGTAAGTCAGGCGCATGGTGAAATTCGCATCGGGATAGATAGGCTCTCCGTCCTTCATTTCGAGCTGTCCTTTGGTGAAAAGTTTCTTGCCAAGCGACAGATTGGACTGGCTGCTTGCTGCAGGGGACATAGACCAGCTCATGCTTGAGAGACCTTCAAGCAGCAATCTTGCAGCAGGATCCTCGTTCGAGGAGATTTCATCCGAAGCGGAAGCTGAGGTTGCATTGACTTCAGAAAGAGCTTTTTCGGCTCCTTCAAGGGTTGTATAGACTGATTTGTCATATACGTCATCGATATAGGCGTCGATGCTTCCTCCGTAGCTTGCGCTGATGGTGTTATAGCACTCCGGCAAATCTTCAGCATGGACATTGTCCTTGTAAAGCTTCATCATCGCCTTGGCGACCTTGCGGTCGAGAACCGGATCGTAATCCTTATAGAAGTCCTTCAGGCTTTGGTCGGTAGAAGCCTTGACCTTTGCAATTCCATCGGGATTCTGAGCGGCCATGCCCTTAGCCTGATAGACGTACATCGCAGGCATTACAATCTCAATGTTGCCAATGCTTTCGCTCAAGTACCTCTGCGTGTACATCGCATTGTGGCGAAAAGCTATTGCGCTGTCGATCATTGGCAGGGCACGGCCGTATTCGGCCTTTCTGGCTTCATCCTTGAAATACCAGTTCACGAATTCCTGCTCTTCCTGAGCACGGCGCCGTTCGACATCGAGCTTCTTGAAAGTCTCGTTCATTCCGATCGCCTTCTTCCAGAAATTGGAGCTGTTGGCATACTTGTTAGCATACTGGATACGGGTTTTCGGATTTGCCTGCATTGCGTCGAGAAGTATGGCCTGGCGCTCTCCGCGGCACTTGATCGCTATGTCATTGACCATGATCTGTTCTTTCAGCTCAGCCTCCGACATGTAGCGGTTCGTGCGTCCCGGGAAGCCTACGATGAATGTGAAATCACCTTCCTGGACTCCCTTTGTGGAGATGGCAAGCGATTTCTTTGGCTTGAGCGGGACATTGTCCGGACTATAAGCTGCAGGGTTGTTGTCCTTGTCGGCATAGATGCGGAACATCGAGAAGTCGCAGGTGTGGCGCGGCCACATCCAGTTGTCGGTGTCTGCTCCGAACTTTCCGATGGAACTCGGCGGAGCTCCGACGAAACGCACGTCAGTGTATTTCTCATATACAATGAGATAATACGCATTGCCAGCATAGAATGAATCGACCTCTCCAAAATAGTGCTTGTCGTTTCCGACGGCTTTGTCCACCAGAGCCCTCTTAGTAGAGGCAACTGCGGAATCGATCTGACGCTGGTTGCCGGCATACCGCTCCTGGACTTTTGCGATTTCAGCCGTAACATCAGTCATGCTGATTAGAAAGGTGACGGAAAGGCCAGGGGCCGGCAACTCTTCGGAGCGATTCATTGCCCAATATCCGTCAGTCAGATAGTCGTGTCCGACGCTGCTTAGCTTCTGGATCGACGAATAGCCGCAGTGATGGTTGGTGACAAGAAGTCCCTCATTGGAAATCAGCTCGCCTGTGCATCCGCCACCGAAAATCACGACGGCATCCTTTATCGAAGAATGGTTCACATCGTAGATCTCGTCTGCCGAAAGCTTGCATCCAATCTCCTGCATTTTGTTGATATTCATTTGCTTGAGAAGTGGCAGAAGCCACATCCCCTCATCGGCCCTGACCGGCGCCAGCACAGCCAGCAAAGCCAGGGCGAAAAGAATAAAATGTTTTTTCATAAATAATGATTTGTCACGCAAATATAACAAATCATTACAATCCCCGTCGGCACCTGTCAAACTCTCCAAAACCTCGCTCAAGGCCGCCGCTCCGAAAGGGGTCGTAGAGCACCTTGATATTCATAGCACTGTAAAAAGTGCATCGCCACAGAAAATGACTTTCTGCGGCGATGCTGTGAATCAAAAAGTTACTCGACGGCCTCGGATTTATTTCTCCTCGTAAGTCGACTTGAGATAGAGCTCGTCCATCTGCTTGGCGTCAATCTGTGCCGGAGCGTCGTCCATCACGTCGCGGCCCATGTTGTTCTTCGGGAACGCAATGAAGTCGCGGATCGTGTCCTGGCCTGCAAACAGTGCGCAGAAGCGGTCGAAGCCGAATGCAAGGCCTCCGTGAGGCGGTGCACCGTATTTGAATGCGTTGATCAGGAAGCCGAAGCGGTAGTCGGCATCCTCCTTCGAGAATCCGAGAACCTTGAACATCTGTTCCTGTATCTTGGCATCGTGGATCCTTATCGAACCACCGCCGACCTCGGTGCCGTTCAGCACGAAGTCGTAAGAGTCAGATGAAACCTGAGCCTCAAGCTCGCGGTTGTTGCTGAAGAACTTGTCCATATCCTTCGGCGATGGAGCAGTGAACGGGTGATGCGTAGCATAGTAGCGCTGGTCCTCCTCATTCCATTCGAGCAGAGGGAAATCCACTACCCAGAGGGGGCAGTACTTGTGCGGATCCCTGAGCTTCAGTCTGTTCCCCATTTCAATGCGAAGCGTTCCGAGTGATATCAGAGTCTTTGCCCTGTTTCCGCACATAAGCAGCATCAAGTCGCCTGGCTTTGCATTGAATTTGGCAGCGGCTTCCTGCAACTGCCCAGGAGTAAAGAACTTGTCAATGCTGCTCTTGATGCTTCCATCAGCTTCCAGTTTAATGTAAATCAAGCCTTTGGCTCCTACTTGAGGCCTCTTGACCCAATCGGTCAGTTCATCGAGCTGCTTGCGTGAATATTCAGCACAGCCTTCGGCGCAAATGCCGCCGATGTAATCTGCACTGTCGAACACGCTGAAGCCCTTGCCTTTAAACAGGTCTGTAAGGTCATGTATAAGCATCTCGAAACGCATATCCGGCTTGTCGCATCCGTAATATTTCATGGAATCGTCCCAAGACATGCGCAGAAACGGTTCTGTAAAGTCCTTGTCCAGAATGACTTTGAACATATGCTTCATCATGCCTTCGAACATGTCAAGGACATCGTCGCGCTCAACGAACGACATCTCGCAGTCTATCTGGGTGAATTCCGGCTGACGGTCAGCGCGCAAGTCTTCATCACGGAAGCATTTGACTATCTGGAAGTAGCGGTCGAAACCAGCTACCATCAGAAGCTGCTTTTGCTGCTGTGGAGATTGAGGAAGGGCGTAGAACTGCCCGGGATTCATACGGGATGGTACGACGAAGTCGCGCGCTCCTTCAGGAGTCGAACGAATCAGGAACGGGGTCTCTATCTCAACGAAATCGTGGGCGTCGAGATACCTGCGTACTTCCTGAGCCATCCTGTGACGAAGCATCAGATTATTTTTCAACGGATTGCGACGAAGGTCAAGATAACGGTACTTCATCCTGAGGTCATCGCCGCCATCGGACACGTCTTCAATTGTGAAAGGAGGAGTAACAGCAGGGTTAAGAACGTTGACCTTTTCAATGCGGATTTCGATGTCGCCCGTATCCATCTTTGCGTTCTTGCTCTGCCTTTCCTCGACCTTTCCAATGACCTGGATAACGTATTCGCGACCGAGCTTTTCAACCTGTTCGTTCATTGCAGGGTCGTCGGTGACGGCCTGCGTGATTCCATAACGGTCGCGGACGTCGATGAAACTCATTCCGCCCATCTTTCTTATGCGCTGCACCCAGCCGGCCAATGTGACCGTCTTGCCAGCATCGGCCAGTCTCAGCTCGCCGCAAGTATGTGTCCTGTACATCTGTTGAAATTTAAAATGTCTGCAAAAGTACTAAAAAATGGGCTATCGTGTAAAATCCTTACATTTGCCTTGTAAATGAACCCTTAGCGCCTCTGAAAAGCATAGGCCATCAAGCATCCTGCACGCAAATATGAAAGTCAAAGCGAAGAAAGAACTCGGACAGCATTTCCTTACGGACGAAAGCATCGCCCGCCGCATCGTCGACGCCGCCCTCGAAACTCTCACCTCCGTCCCTTCCGCCTCAGCCATTCCTCCATCGGCTTCCATCCCAGCCGCGTCAGTTTCTACAGCAGCCGTCTCGGCTTCTGCCTCTCCGGCGCTACTGGAAATCGGCCCCGGCACGGGCGTGCTGACCAAGTATCTGCTCGCCGAACGCGACCGCCGACCCGATTTGGACCTTAAGCTGATCGAAATCGACCCCGAAGCCGCCGCATTCCTACGCCAGACTTATCCTTCGTGCCGCAAGATTCTTTTCGAAGAAGACTTTCTCCAAGCCGACCTTTCCAAGATGTTCCAAGGCGACTTCTGTGTCGTAGGGAACTTCCCATACAATATCTCCTCGCAGATTTTCTTCAAGCTCCTCGACTTCCGCGACTGTGTCCCGGCCATCGTCGGAATGCTTCAGAAAGAGGTCGCTGAACGCCTTGCCTCAAAGCCGGGCAAGAAAGCTTACGGTGTCCTCAGCGTCCTGCTGCAGGCGTGGTACGACATCGATTATCTCTTCGAGGTCGGCAACCACTGCTTCAACCCGCAGCCTAAGGTTCAGTCCGCCGTCATCCGCCTCCGCCGCAATCCACGAATGGAACTCCCTTGCGACGAAATGCTCTTCAAAAAGATTGTAAAGACCGGCTTCAACCAGCGCCGAAAAACACTCCGCAACTCCCTCCGTCCTCTCCTCGAAGCTCTTGCCTCCGGCGCCGATGTCACCCGCTTCAATGCCGGCGACGGCTCCCGCTCCGGCTACGGCACATCCACTCGTGCCGCCATCGCTTCACGCTCTGCCCTCGACTCCCAATCCGCCATCGACTCGCAATCCGTTCTCGAATCCCAGCTCTCCGATTCCATTTCTCTTATGCCTCCTTTCGCATCTGACAATGCGACGCACACCCCTCTGCACCCCGCATCAGACACGATTCCAAGCTCCCCGCAAAACCCCGCATTGGGCACGTCCCCGAGCACTCCGCAGCACTCTGAATTGGGAACATCCACAAACACTTCAGAGCACGTTGCATTGGACGAAGTCCTGGCTTCCAAGACAATGGACCTGCGCCCCGAACAGCTTTCGGTAGAAGACTACATCGCACTGACTAATCTCATCGCCCGCCTCCAAGTTTGACGCACGTCATTAGTTTTCATTCCCACATACTTTCAAAATCATTCCCCTGGGATGTCCGCATATCATTTCACGTCTGCCAAAATTGATTTGCCAAAATGCCAGATTAACCAGATTAAGATGATTTTCAAATAAAGCTATTATTACTCATCGAAACGCAAAACATAAAAGCATTCATCGAATGTTTTTAGTACACACATTGATTATCAATTACTTATATTTTTACTATTTTGATTCGGTGAATATTTTAGGTACTATTTCCACTGATTCACCGCGTGTATTTAGTAATAATTGATAGCTGGACAATAATGCCCCCTTCTAGATTGCTCCTAGGCACGATTACTAAAAACATTCGCCGAATCATACGACATTCCTAACTTTTTTTCGTACCCCTTCCTCCTTCTTTCCCAATGCACTCCATGCCGTTCCATCCAGCCGGGGAGTCGTCGTGGTTCCAGGAAATCCATGTCTTTCACAGTGCACTCCATTCCTTTCACAGTGCACTCACTTCAGTATTTGCGCGTAATCAGTTATTTCATTCTTTACTATGCTGTTGTCCTTCAATATTTTCATCGGGGGTGTTCCATCTTGACCATCCAGTTTTTTTTAATTTTTTATAGATGTACTCCGAATGGTCAAAATGGATTCCAAGAGCCGTATGCACCTGTCTAATGGACGCTCCCGTCTCTCGAAAAAGACGTATTGCAAATTCATCCACCTCCTTGCGAGACAACTCTGATCGATCTCTGCATGAAAGCATTTCCGCTAGATACATAATGACTTGTTCATCTGTGTTTCTTATTGTACCCCTATTACTACTGTAAGGCTTCCCGAGAGATGGAGGCTCCTCGCCAGTCTTTTGATTGCCCTTATAATCTTTCATCCTATTGTCCGAATCCCTTATTTTTCTGCAATGTTGTTTCAGTTCACAATAATTCCAAAAACCTTTCTCATAATCGGCAAGATCATTGAACAAGACATCTACAATTCCCGTATCAATCTTCGACTTGTCTTTATTGAAATGGTATTTCCAAGAACACCACTTATAATCTTTAGGATGATTGACCTGTCCGGCATAGAGGCAATTATACATCACATAGAAAGAGGCTTCCATCTTCTGTTTGTCAGTTATGATTTCATAACTATAAAATGGTGATTGAAAGATATTTCCTCCTTTTTCATGTCTATTGTTATAATGTCTTGAAAACATTCTCAACACACTTGCCATCATCGGAGATAGGGCATCACAAGTCAATAGAAAATGTGAATGGGTATCCTCAAGAATAAAATCGTGCATTATCAAGCCGTATTTTTTCCCATACTTTATAAAATCTTCCAATAACAAGATTCTGTCTTCGTCATTCCAAAAGACAGCTGTCTGATAATTGGATGTAATTGTAACTGCAAATGTCCCTTTTTGCGGTCTCGGATAAATTTTCTGTTTCTTCTCTTTCATTTCATCTTATTTAGTATTATCTCAAACAATAGTTCGTTAAAAATTTAACAATTATATAATTTTCAAATACTTACAACAACAATAGCCCGTTTGGGACGCCTTGAGGCGCCTCTCGAACGGCATGGGACAAGAGCCTAAGACAGTGTTAAAAAAGATGAAAAAAATGCTTGAAAAATTCGGGTAAGTGCTTGATAATCACTAACTTAGAGTATCCTATATCCTGATTTAGCATGACGATCATCAAGCCCCTTACCCAGCTCAGAGAGATGATTTCGAAGTCCCTCTCCGGCCAGACAAATTTAAGCAAATCTTTCAATCCTTCTTCATCGAGACCATGGAACTTATGCTTACACATACAGGACGACTGAACTTCACCCAGATGGCGAGGTGCGGACGCTCGTGCGAAAGCAGGTTCCGCAAGAACTTCAGGAAAGCCTTCGACTGGTTCCCGTTCAACAAGCCCTTCCCGGAATCGACGGAGAGACATCGCATTGCGATAGCCATCGATCCTTGCTACATCTCCAAGTCAGGCAAGAAGACCCCGGCATTGACTGGTTCTGGTCGGGGTGTGCATCTGCCATGAAGAAGGGGCTGGAGATACTCGGCATCTCCGTCGTGGATGCCGACGCCAGGGACGCGGTCTTTCTCAAGGCCGAGCAGACATTCACCGACAAGGAGCGTGGCCGCAAGCCGAAGTGCACCGAAGGGATGAAGGATCCCGATTCCCTTACCGGAAGGTATCTGAGGATGCTCACCCGCAACCGCAGACAGCTGCGGTCCATCTGCAATCTCATCGTGGCTGACGCCTACTTCTCGAAGGAGAGCGTTGCCACTGGAGTCAAGGCGCTTGGCTTCGACCTCGTCAGCCGCTTCAGGGATGACGTGAGTCTCAGATATCTGTATGCAGGGCCGAAGCCTCACAAGCGTGGAAGGCCCCAGAAGTATGCAGGCAAGGTGGATCTCAAGAATCTCGACATGTCAGTCTTCACCGAGGACTACACCGCTGTCGGCAAACTCGTATGCAAGATGTACACTGCCGTCGTCAATGCCATCAGCCTTGGCCGCGATGTCAGAGTCGTCATCGTCGACCTCGGGGACACCGAGAAGAAGCGTCAGGCTCGCAAGGTCTTCTTCTCGACAGACGCATCGATGTCTGCACGAGACATCTTCAATCTTTATAGAACCCGCTTCCAATTGGAGTTCGTCTTCCGCGATGCCAAGCAGTTTACCGGCCTCACCCATTGTCAGGCGCGAAACAAGGAGGCCTTGTCGTTCTCCTTCAATGCTTCTCTCTCATCCGTCAACGTTGCACGGGCCTTCGCCCGCCAGCAAGGGATGGACCTTTCGGTCGGTTCCACCAAGACCCTGCTGCACAATGCCGCAATGGTGGATCGATTTATCGCTATGTCCGGAAAATCCCCGAACATGAGATTTAATGACACTGTTTTCAAAGAACTATTGTTCTACGGCGTTCGCGCCGTGGCGTAACTTTTACAAATTTAACGAACTATTGCTCAAAAGTAACTTGACAAAATGAGTTGTACAATCCTTTAGTCAATTTATAATCAAATCAATAAGTAAAATATCTTTTTTAATTGAAGGTTCTTATTATTTGCTTTTTTCAAAATGTAGATTTCATAACCTATTTTCGCAAAACATAAAAGCATTCATCGAATGTTTTTAGTACATACATTGATTATCAATTACTTATATTTTTACTATTTTGATTCGGCGAATGTTTTAGGTACTTTTCCACTCATTCGCCGCGTGTTTTTAGTAATAATTGACAGCAGTGAAAATAATGCCCCCTCTAGATTGCACATGGGCACGATTACTAAAAACATTCGACGAATCATACCACTTCCCTAGTATATTATTAGCACTCCTTCCTCCTCTCCTTTTAGTTATTTGCACTCATCTCATCTCTCCATTCGCTGCTGCTTCATTTGCACAATCTCTTCCCGGTTCTTTGCATTTTTGTCGTATCTCCCAAATCAATCATCACCAATCATCGTGGATATTATTCCTTTCTCGCATTTTTGCGTCCATCTACACCAATCGTCCATCGCAGATTTCAACATCACTTTCAGCAATGGGTTACACAATTTTCCTATATTTGTCGTTGGATGTTAATATTATCTACGGACATTGCTTTGTAAGATAGCCCTAGAGCAATAAGGCACAAAGGCTATCAAGTTCATATCGGACACGATGTTTTTTCGTGTCTGCAAATTATTTATTTACAATATTTTAATACAAACAATGAATACAACATCCAACGATTCGAGCAAATCGACAGAGTCCATCAACAATTTCGACTTCAGTCTCATTTGCGAATACTTTTCAACCATCGACCGACAAGGCCCCGGCAGCGTCGAAGCTACGCTTAAAGCCCTGAGTTTCATCGGGTCGCTTCTGCCGGCCCCACAAGGTACACATAGAAACTTCCTCACTCCGGACTCCCAGATCGCAGACATCGGCTGTGGAACAGGAGGACAGACATTGACGCTCGCCCTCAACGCGCCAGGTCACATCACAGCCATCGACCTTTTTCCAAAATTCATAGAAAGACTCGGCTTCCGCATAGCAACCTATGATCACCACGACAGCAGACAAATCCGTGATTTACACAAACGGATTACCGGCATCGTAGGTTCTATGGATAACCTTCCATTCGCCGAAGAAAGCCTTGACCTTATCTGGTGCGAAGGAGCCATATACAACATTGGTTTTCAGCGTGGCATTAAAGAGTGGCACAAGTTCCTCAAGCCAAACGGCTACATAGCGGTAACCGAAGCTTCCTGGTTCACAGATGAACGACCGGAAGAGATCGAACGATTCTGGACCGATGCCTACCCTGAAATCGACACAATTCCGCACAAGTTGGCCCAAATACAAGATGCCGGCTACATTCCGGTGGCTTGCTTTGCATTGCCGGAATCGTGCTGGACAGAAAATTTCTACCTGCCACAAATCAAAGCTCAGGAAGAATTTCTGAAAGCCCACCAGCCACCCGAATTCAATGCAACATCCGCAGAACTCGCTGATTTTGAGAAATGTTCAGAACTTGTTGCCAACATGCGCCACGAAGCTGACCTTTTTGCAAGATACAAGTCATATTACGGATATGTATTTTACATAGCCCAAAGGAGGGGCTAGTCTGCAACATATTAAGAATTAATTATTTATAAAACCATCACCTCTCCATTTTGAGGTGATGGTTTTATAATTTGCTTTATATCGGCAGATTGCGTGGAGGCCCCCGATGAAGCCCTGCGCGAAGGCCCTCCAAGACAAAACCTAGCAAGTCTTGAACGCAAACACTATCTTCTGCTTGAAAGTTTCGCCGACACGCAAGACCGAAGTCGGAAAATTCGAATGGTTCGGCGCGTCCGGATAGTTCTGGCACTCTATTGCAACGCCGTCGTAATCGTCGTATGAACGGCCTTCAGGGTTCTCCGGCGAGCCTGACAGATAATTGCCTGTGTAAACCTGCACGGCCGGCTGGGTTGTAGACACTTCCAGCACGCGGCCAGAGGCTTCCGACACCAGGCGGACAGCCAATGCGGTCTTGCCCGGAGCCCAATCGTCCAGAATCCAGCAATTGTCGTATCCCTTTCCGATTTTCAGTGCAGGAAAATCCAAATTGATGTCCTGCCCAAGAGATTTTCCTCCGGCAATAGTGAAATCCATCGGCGTTCCGGCAACTGAATCCAGCTTTCCCGTCGGTATCAGCGTCTGGTCTGTCGGCAGATAACGTGATGCGAACAGCTGCAGTTTCTGGGCAAGGCATGCCTCAGCCCCCGCATTCTCACCGGCGAGGTTGAAATACGCATGATTAGTAAGGTTCAGCACCGTCGGAGCTTTGGTAACGGCCTCGAAATTGATCGTAAGCTGGTTTTCCTCGTTCCAAGTATAGGAAACCGCGACCGACAAGGCTCCTGGATATCCAGAATCTCCCGACGGACTTTCCAAGGTAAACGTCACCTTGCTTCCCTGTACCTTGGCGTTCCACAATCTCTTGGAATAGTTGAACGACCCTCCATGCAGGGCATTGCCGTTATTGTTGGTTTCCAGTCTGTACTCCTTGTCGTCGAGAGTGAACATCCCTTTCGCTATCCTGTTGGCAAACCTTCCAGGCACCTTGCACATGCATGCGCTTTCGGTTATGTAATCTTCAGGGTTCTTATAGCCAAGAACGACATCGTCCATGTTCCCCGATGCATCCGGCACTTTGATGGAAGTGATTCCCGCCCCTACGTTGCAGAGGGTTACGCTCGCTCCCGAAGCGTTGGTTATCTTGAAAAGCTTTATCACGCCTTCCTTGACAGCCATTGTCTTTTCTTTAAGTTCCATTTAAGATATGTGGTACGATTCCAAGTTCAAATATCGCAAAAAAAGCTGAAGGATCAATCGACTCTGTGCGCTCCGTCGGAAATCACCACGTCGTATACTTTTGGCTCGTGGCCGAAAGCCGCCGAATACTCAGAGCGCGCCGATGCTACAAACGCCGGATAAAGTCCATCCTTCACCAGGTTGATCGTGCAGCCGCCAAATCCGCCACCCATAACTCGCGATCCCGTTACTCCGCTCTTTTCCGCCAACCGTACCAGGAAGTCGAGTTCGTCGCACGAAACCTTATACAACTCGCTCATTCCCCAATGCGTCTCGTACATCTTTTCTCCAACCGTCAGATAGTCATCCTTCTTCAGCGCCTCGCATACATCCAGCACGCGCTGTATCTCCCCTATGACATACGCCGCACAGTTGAAATCTTCCGACGACAGCTTCGGCATCACTTCCGTCAGCATCGCCATCGTACAGTCGCGAAGGAACTCAACCTTCGGATATCCGTTTTCGCGGATCACCTCCACTGCCTTCTCGCAAGACCTTCTCCTGTCATTGTAAGCCGACGATGCCAGTTCGTGCTTTACCACCGTGTCCAGCAGCACCAGCCTGTATCCCTTCGGATGGAATGGGAAGTACTCATATTCCAACGACCTGCAATCCAATCTTATAAGACAATCCTTCTTCCCGAACACAGATGCGAACTGGTCCATGATCCCGCAGTTCACGCCGCAGTAGTTATGCTCTGTCGCCTGACCTATTTTCGCAAGCTCGAACTTGTCTATTCCCAGCCCGAACATTTCATTCAATGCAAATGCAAACGTGCTTTCCAGAGCTGCAGACGACGACATTCCGGCTCCGAGAGGAACATTGCCCGAAAAGACAGTGTCGAATCCCGAGATCTTTCCTCCTCTCTTCTGGATTTCCCTGCACACTCCGAAGATGTACCTTGCCCAGCTCTGCTTCGGACCGTCCTCTTCCCCGAGGCCGAACTCAGCATATTCGCCGCCATTTACATCCATTGCGTAGGCGCGGACCTTGGACAGGTCGTTCTTCTCGATCTCCGCCATGATGCACTTGTCGATAGCTCCGGGGAAAACGAAACCTCCGTTATAGTCGGTGTGTTCTCCGATGAGGTTGATCCTGCCGGCTGAAGCATATACTTCGCCGTAGGAATTGAAATGTCTTTTGAATTCTTCGTTGATCTTTTCTTTCATATCGTTTTAATATTTGTTGTTTAATGCCACTCTCAGCTATCTGCGAGGTCTTTTCATATTATCTGCCTTCATTGCAATGCTTCCTTCCCTCACTTTAGGGGCGGTTGCATCGACCTGTATGTACCCTTCCTTTCCGGTCGACCTTACAATGCAGGTCAGCTCTCCTCCGAACAGCTTAATCTTGCTGCCCTTGAACGATTCAAGGCAGGTCGGGTCGCCGTTTGCGATGCCTTCCAGCTTTCCGGCTCCGGTCACATCGACCGAAACTTCCATGCTTTCCAGAGGGCACAGGTTCCCATCCTTGTCAATGCAACGCACGGTTACGTAGCACAAATCGTTCCCATCCGGCTTGAGCAGCGGCTTGTCCGTCTTCAGTTCGAGCATATAAGGCTTCCCTGCAGTGCGCACCGTTGCGCTGTCAGCCCTCTTTCCTTTCACATCGAATGCCACGACCTTCAGCTCTCCTGCCCTGTATTTCACATCGGGCCAGATAAGCCTGTATCTCAGCATCAGGGAATCGGGGCTGCTGTTCAGTCCCGCTTCTGTGGCTGTGAGCTTGCGCCTTACGCCCTGGCTCGCTCCGTTCAGGAACAGCTCCGCGGAAGGATACGAAGTGTAGACCATCACCGGAACCGCCTTTCCCTCGTGTCCTTTCCAATTCCAATGCGGCGCGATATGCAAGGTCGGGCTGTCAGCGTTCCAGACGCTCCTGTAAAGGTAATATCTGTCTTTTGGTATCTCAGCCAGGTCGATTATTCCAAACAGGCTCGAGTGGTTCGGCCAGCCGGACACGGCATCGCCGTAAGGAGTCGGCTCCCCGATATAGTCATAGCCGGTCCATACGAATTGCCCGAGACAATACGTAAGGTCCTGGTCGGCGGCGAAATCGTATTCCGGGATGTTCGACCAACTGCAGTACTCGTTGTCATAAGAGGAACTTTGCCTGTCGGAGTTCTTTACGTCGCAAGCGGTCTTCCAAGGCATTTCGTAAACGCCGCGGCTGCTCACTGTGGACGCCGATTCGGTTCCAAGCACGAATCCCTGAGGGAGCGCTTCATAAGCCTTCTGGTACCATTTCGGCTTGTAATTGAATCCCGGTATGTCCAGCAGCGCCGCAAAGCCGTTGTCCAGCACCGCACGGATGTTGTCCTCTCCGCAGGTAACCGGACGCGAAGGGTCTTCGCGATGGCAGATGTCCTGCAGGAAAATCAAAGTCTTATAGCCGTCTGGAGTACCCTGCGACGGCACTTCGTTGCCGATGCTCCACATTATGACTGATGGATCGTTGCGGTAATGCTGCACCATGTTCACGATGTCCTTTTCAGCCCACCGGGAGAAACACTTGTGGTAGCCGTTCTCGCACTTGGCGATGTCCCATTCATCAAAAGCCTCCACCATCATCATGAAACCCATTTCGTCAGCCAATTCGACCAGCTCCGGCGCCGGCATGTTATGCGAAGTCCTTATGGCGTTGCATCCCATATCCTTCAGCTTCGCCAGGCGGGCGCGCAGAGCGGAAGTGTTCACCGCAGCTCCCAGCGCCCCCAGGTCATGATGCATGCAGACACCCTTGAACTGCGTCTTCTTGCCGTTAAGGTAAAATCCTTTGTCCGGAATGAACTCGGCCTTCCTTATGCCGAACCGTGTCGCATAGCAATCGGTCTCCGTCCCTTTTTCGTCGCAGACCGTCGTCTCGGCACGATAGAGATACGGCTCTTCCGGCGACCAGAGCACAGGATGCCTGACAGCGAAATGCTGCTCGGCGGCCGCCCCGCGATAAAGTGTCACCGCCGACTCCCTCCTTGCCACCTCCTGTCCGGTTCCATCGCGCAGGACAGTCTTGATGCGCACTTTCTGTGGCGAACCGGCCTTTGAAGCACTGTCGTTCTGGATCCGTATCTTCAATTTCACCGTCGCCTCTTCAGCACTTACGAAAGGCGTGGTGATGAAGGTTCCCCAAACCGGGACGTGCAGCTTATTTGTCGCGATGAGTCTGACATTCCTGTAAAGTCCTGCGCCGGAATACCATCGCGAGGATTGCGGTTCATTTTCGAGTCTGACAAGAATAAGATTCTCTCCCTTTTTCAGAAAGCCTGTCACGTCGCCGTAAAAGGAATTGTAGCCGTATGACCACCTCAGTGCTCCGGTGCCGTTTATGTATACGCGAGGATTGCTCATCGCTCCGTCGAACTCGAGTGTGTACGACTTGCTAAGGTCTTCAATGTCTATCGTGGTGTAGTAACATCCCACTCCGATATACGGCAGGCTGCCCACATTTACGTCGATTGCCGATGTGAAAGGCCCTGAGATGGCCCAGTCGTGAGGGACGCGCACTTCGGTCCATCCGGTACCCAATCTTTGCGAATCAGCCTCCCCGAGCCTGAACTGCCAATCTTGGAGCAGAGTCTCGCTCCTGCCCCTTTCCATTCCTTTCAATGCCGGACCTTGCGCTGAAGCCTCGAAGGCAGCTGCGAATAGCATTGAAACCGATAAGGTTGAAGCAATGACGCCCCGAAGAGCAGTCTGCCAGGCATTGGTCTGATTATCCATAAGTTTAAGCAATCAATTTTCGAACTAGTTTGCAAAGGCGTCAAGCGCAGCGGTAGGCTTGCCTGAATCATCGAAGGCGCCGAGCTTGTAGGCTTTCCAGTTGGAATCGCATTCCGGTTCCCAATAGAAGACGCCGAGGCATTGGTCGATGCCTAGAGCCTTTGCTTTAGTCATCAGGTCCGTAAGGAAAGCCTTGCCGTTCGTCGGGTCGCCTACGGCGAATCCGACCTCGGATATCATCACAGGAGTCTTGTATGTGGCGTAAAGCGTCTGGATGTTCTTTATGCAACTGCTGACGTATGTGCTGTAATTCGCCGCCGTCGGATAAAGCGACATCCCGATGACGTCCCACTTGCATCCGTTGGCCTTCAAGCCGTCGAAGATCCAGGTGAAATGGGTGACTTTGTCCCAGCCGTTGTCTATATGGACGATGACCTTGGCATTTGGAAACACTGACTTGACGGCCTCATAGCCGGCTTCGGTAACCGCGGCATAATTCGCCATGTTCTTTGACGCCCTGCAGGTTTCCCAAAGGAATCCGTCGGAAGTCTCGTTGCCGACTTGAACCCATTCCGGTGTGACTCCGGCGCTCTTCAAGGCGTTAAGGACATCCTTCGTATTAGTGGAAAGCGCTGTCTTCAAGTCTGCGACGGAAAAATCAGTCCACGCAGAAGGCTTGGTCTGATGCCCCGGATCCGCCCAGACGTCGCTATAATGAAAATCTATCATTACGCGCATCCCGAGGGCGGCTGCACGCTTCGCCTTTGCGACCACGTCTGCCTGGTTGCACCATCCGTCGGACGGATTCACGAAGACGCGTAGGCGGATGGAATTCATCCCCAGGCTTTTCATCAGGGCAAAGCACTCGGTCTGTGTTCCGGAGGCGTTGTAGAATTTCCTTCCGGCGGCTTCCATTTCGGTAACCCAACTTATGTCAGCGCCTTTGGCGAAGACTGAAACAGCTGGCTTGACGGACGTAGTGTCCTTTCCGTCAGTCTTGCCGTCGGTCTTCCTGCAGCCTGAAATGCATAATGCTCCGGCTGCTATCGCAATAGCGACAGCGCCCATCAAGATAGCTAGTGTTCCATTTTTCATACTCTACAAATTTACAAATAATCGTATCTTTGTCAAACTAAAAAATCATTAAATGACACAAGAAGAAGTTCTACAAGTACTTTCACAGGTCATACATCCTGAAAAAAGCCAGAACATAGTGGATTTGGGAAGAGTCGAGGACCTCGACATACAGCAGGAAAGTTCCAGCGGAGAGCCTGCCAAGATCCGCTTCAAATATGTAACGTTCTCTCCCGATCCGCTTGCGGGACAAATCAAGAAAGACTGCATCGACGCTCTCCGGGCTTCATTCCCAGGCGTGAAGGTCAGCATCATCGAGCTTGTCCGCCAGAAAGCGGCTCCGAAGTCCATGAAGCTTCCCGAAGGACAGGAAGAGCTTGAAGACGTGAAGCACATGGTTGCCATAGCATCCGGCAAAGGCGGAGTGGGCAAATCGACGGTCGCAGTGAACCTGGCCGTAGCATTGGCAAACATGGGCTACAAGGTCGGTCTCGCCGATGCAGACGTTTATGGCCCTTCGGTGCCTAAGATGACAGGAACTGAAGGAGTACAGCCGGAAGTCTACGTCTCAAACGAAGGCAAGTCGGACCAGAAGGAGCTGATCATGCCGGTTGTGAAATATGGAGTCAAATGGATGTCCATAGGATATTTCGCACAGCCTGAACAGGCTCTGATCTGGCGAGGGCCAATGGCTTGCAATGCATTGAAGCAGATGGTCGAACAGGTTCATTGGGATCCTCTTGACTTCCTGCTCGTCGACCTGCCTCCCGGAACAGGGGATATCCACATCTCCCTGGTTCAGGACATGCCTCTGTCCGGAGCACTGATAGTCAGTACGCCGCAGGACGTTGCATTGGCGGATGTGGAAAAGGGAGTGAACCTCTTCCGCAATGAAAAGATAAACAAGAAAATCTTCGGCCTGGTCGAAAACATGGCTTACTTCACCCCTGAAGACCTTCCTGACCGCAAATATTACATATTCGGAAAGGACGGATGCAAGCGGATGGCCGACAAGTACGGAATTCCTCTGCTTGGACAGATCCCTATCGTCCAAGGCATCCGCGAAGGCGGCGACGACGGGGTTCCTTCATCGGTTACTGGCGGAGTAGTCGGAGAAGCTTTCGCCGACCTTGCCAGGAAGCTCGTCGCAGAAGTTGAAAAAGCTTAAATGATTACGATATGTCACTCGAAGAACAAATCCAGCAAGACCTCAAAGAGGCTATGAAAGCCAAGGATACCGTCGGGATGGATGCCATAAGAGGCATCAAGTCCGAGATATTGCTTGCAAAATCCGCTGTCGGAGACGCAGAACACAAGATCGAGGATTCCGACATCATTAAGATCGTCCAGAAGATGGTCAAGCAGCGCAAGGAAAGCGCCGACATCTATGTCCAGCAGAAGAGGCAGGACCTCGCTGACAATGAGACGGCGCAGATAAAGGTCCTGGAAAAGTACCTTCCAAAGCAGATGTCAGCCGAGGAAATCGAAGCCACTGTAAAGCAGGTGATTTCCGAAGTCGGCGCGAAGTCCGTCGCCGAAATGGGCAAGGTCATGGGTGCAGCCAGCAAGAAGCTTGCTGGCATGGCCGACGGCAAGACCATTTCCGAAATCGTAAAGAAAGTGCTCGGCTCTTTCGGCCGGGACAACTAGCCGGCAGGCCGTTCCGGTACTACGAGTTTATCGCTATCACCGGATCGAGATCGGCAGCCGACTTTGCCGGCAGGAAGCCTGAAATGAGTCCAACCGCGAGAGAAATGCCAAGTCCCTCGAGAATGTTCGACCCGGTCAGGACAATGTCGAGGACGCCCTTCGGAACGAAGAGCGACACCACATAAACCAGCAGGATTCCCACAATGCCGCCTATCAGCGAAAGAAAGACGGCTTCGAACAGGAACTCCCCGAGAATGAATTCCTTTTGGGCGCCCAGAGCTTTCTGGACGCCTATTTGGTTTGTACGCTCCTTCACAGAGACGAACATGATGTTCGCTATCCCGAAACCACCGATCAGCAGAGAAAATCCTCCGATGATCCACCCCACAATATTCACGATTCCCATGATTCCGTCAACCTCCTTTATCAACATCGAGAGTTCGCTCACGGAGAAGTTGTCCTTCTGCATAGGCTTCAGGTGCCTTCTGGTGCGCATCAGCTGCCTTATCTCATTCTTCAATGCATCCTTCTGCTCCTTTTCGGCCGCTTCCGCCACTATCGTCATCTCCGTCTGCTTTGGGGATACCATGACCTTGGAATAATTATAGGAAATCATTATCGCGTCGTCGAGGTCCATTATCTGAACCATGCTGGACCCTGACGGTGCAAGCGTTCCTATCACCACCACGTCCCTGCCCGCAACCTTTATGGTTTTGCCTTCAGGGTTCTGTCCGTTTGGAAAGAGCGCATCCGCCACAGCCGACCCAAGGATGGTAACCGCCGATCCGTTTTCCAGCTCGATTTCGGTAAAATAACGCCCTTTGGCCAAATTCACCGACGATACCTTTTCCCAATCCTTGTCAACAGCACATACAGTCGAAGAAAAGGAGTTTCTCATGTACTTGACAGTCTTCGAATAATCCAGGAAAGCGGTAATGATGGACTGCTCCGAAACATTTTCCTTCAAGAACTTGTATTCTTCCTCAGTAACTTGCGGCCTGGTCCTGTACTCCCACCATTTGTACTCCCCGCCATCTTCCGGCAGGATAGGATACTGCATGACGTACATCACGTCGCTCCCGAAAGAAGAAAAGCCCGACGCAATGCTTTGCCGCATCGCCGACACCACCGAAAAGACTGCCACTATCGAGAAAATGCCTATTACTATCCCGAGCAGCGACAGGAAAGTCCGGAATTTGTCCGCCTTCAGCTGGGAAATCGAAAACATAGCGCTTTCCTTTACCAGACTGCCGAATATCCTCAATTTTGAGACAAATTTTCCCATAGATCATTTATTTTTGTCAATGCCTATCTCTTTCTGAAGCTTGCGAATCTCATCGAAGGCATCGAGAGGGGACATCGAATTCAAGTCAAGCCCCTTCAGCTCATCGCGGATTGCTGTCAGCAATGGATCGTCCAACTGATAAAGCGAAAGTTGCATGCCGGGCTCCGCAACTTCCTCCTTTACATTCGACAATCTCTTTCTCGGGGCATCAGCATAACCCACTGCATGTTCGTCAGCCACAGCCTGCAACGGCTTGTCGGTCTGCTGGCTCTCCAATCCCTTGAGAGTCTGTTCCGCCGTCCTGATGACTTCCTGAGGCATTCCCGCCAGCTGAGCCACGTGGATGCCGAAGCTGTGCGCCGATCCTCCGGGCATCAGTTTCCTCAGAAAGATCACCTGCCCGTCGGCCTCTTTCGCTGCGATATGGAAATTCCTTACCCTCGGCAGCCTTTCCGCCAGTTCGTTCAGCTCATGATAGTGCGTCGCGAACAGCGTCTTCGGCCTGCATTGTGACGAATGGAGATACTCTACTATCGCCCATGCTATCGACATTCCGTCATACGTGCTCGTTCCCCTGCCGATCTCATCGAGCAGGACCAGCGATTTCTCCGAAAGGTTGTGGAGTATCGTGGCCGTCTCGGTCATCTCCACCATGAACGTTGACTCTCCCCTGGATATATTGTCGGAAGCCCCGACTCTGGTAAAAATTTTATCGCAAATCCCTATTTCAGCAGCCTCAGCTGGCACATAGCATCCAATCTGAGCCAATAGCACTATCAGCGCAGTCTGCCTCAGGAGAGCAGATTTTCCAGCCATGTTCGGGCCGGTAAGTATGATTATCTGCTGAGAGTCGTTGTCAAGGAACAGGTCGTTTGCAATGTAGCTCTCCCCCTCCGGCATTGCCGTCTCTATCACTGGATGCCTTCCCTGCTTGATTTCAAGCTTGTTGCCGACATTCAGCACCGGCCGGCAATACTTGTTGGCCACCGCAAGGTCGGCGAATCCGCTCAGCGCATCGAGTCTTGCGACCGCCGCGGCGTTTTCCATCACCACTGGTATCTTTTCCTGAATTTTACCCACAAGCGTCTGGTACAGTTGCGTTTCCAGCTCAAGGATATGCCCCTGCGCCTCCACTATCTCCTCCTCATAATGCTTCAGTTCAGGCGTGACGTACCTTTCGGCGCTCACCAGCGTCTGCTTCCTGATCCAATCTTGTGGAACTTTGTCCTTGAAGGAGTTTCGTACCTCAAGATAGTATCCGAAGACATTGTTGTAGCTTATCTTCAGCGAACTGATGCCGGTCCTGGCCACCTCCTTCGCCCTGATCTCCTCCAGTATCTCGTTCCCGTGCCTTACCGTGTTCCTATATTCGTCCAGCTGCTGGCTCACCCCAGGGGCGATAACGTCCCCTTTCCCCAACTGCTGCGCTGGATCCGGAAGCAATGCCCCCTTCAGCGTGTCGCGAAGCTCCGCGCAGTCGTTGAAACTTCTTCCAATGCCACGCACCGCCTCAGACCCGGACTTCTCACACAATTCGCGCATCGGCTTGATCTGAGTCAGCCCCCTCATCAGCTGCAATGCCTCGCGCGGCAGTATCCTGCCGGCAGCCGCCTTTGCGCTTATCCTCTCCAAATCACCTATCTCCCCTATGCATTTCTGTGCCTCATGAAGCTTTTCTGGGTTTTTCACAAACCACTCCACCGTGTCATACCTGCGGTTCAACTCATCGATGTCCTTTTCCGGCATCGACAGCCATTGCCTTAGCAGCCTCGACCCCATCGACGAGGAACATTTATCTATCACGTCCAGCAGCGACACTCCCTCTTCTCCGGCAAGCGACTTGAAAATCTCAAGATTGCGCACCGTAAACCTGTCCATCCACACGAATTCGTTCTGGTCTATCCTTGAAATCGAGCAGATGTTTGCCAATCCCGTGTGCTCCATCAACTCCAGATAGCTCATCACAGCTCCCGCCGCCGTCAGCGCCAAGGTCATTCCTTCGACGCCGAAGCCTTTCAGCGACGTCAGTCCAAACTGCTTGCATAGCTTGCTGTAAGCGGTTTCGTACACGAAAGCCCATTCGTCTATGATCGATATATAGAACTTTTCGCCTGTAAAATGCTCCTTGAATCCCTTCTCATATCCTTTCTGAAGCAATACCTCCTTCGGCGAAAAGCTGTTGAGAAGCATGTCCACATACTCCAGCGACCCCTCTGCTATCTTGAACGTTCCCGTGGAAATGTCAAGGAAGGCCAAGCCTCCTTTGTTCTTGTCGAAAAACGCTCCAGCCAGATAATTGTTCTCCTTTTGCTGAAGCAGTTGGTCGTTATATGCCACGCCTGGCGTCACCAGTTCCGTGATGCCCCTCTTCACAAGTTTCTTTGCCAGTTTAGGATCCTCCAGCTGGTCGCACACGGCGACCTTGAATCCCGCCCTCACAAGTTTCGGCAGATATGAATCTATCGCATGATGCGGAAATCCGGCCATCTCTATGAAAGTCCCCTGCCCGTTCGACCTCTTTGTCAACACCAAGCCCAGCACCTTGCTCGCCGTCTTCGCATCTTCCGAGTATGTCTCATAAAAGTCCCCCACCCTGAAAAGCAGTATCGCCTCAGGATTGCAGGCCTTAACCTTGAAGTATTGCCTTATCATCGGGGTCTCCGAATTCCTCTCAAACCCTTCAATCGTTCCTGTCTCCTTCATCTTCTCTTGCATTATCTCTTGCATCTTCAGAATCATCGTATGCTCTTACCAGTTCTCTAGTTCTCTTTCTCTTCCCCAAGTTCGATCTTCCCAGTATTCTCTCACCAGTATTCTCTATTCTCTCTCCAGTTCTCTCTCCCAACTCATTATTCTCGCTCATCCCCTCCGTTCGTCCTTCCAATTCGCCCCCTCCTTTCATCAGTCCTCTGATCCTTCACTTTCTTCTACCCATCAGTTCAGCAAAAATAAGTCTTATTCGGCAGATTCCACGCTATTTTGAGGACGATTTTTTAAACATTCGATTATTATTGAATAGTTCCTGCTGACTATTGCCGCAAGAGCAACGTGCCCTGCTCTCAGACGCATTTTCTCTTACTTTCAACAATTTAATTTCTTTCAAAATAATATGTCCCAATCTATCCCATTCCCCGCATTATCTTCCTTTCCTCAACTTTCATCTATTTCCATCCTCTCTCATCTTACGTCCCTCAACATTCATCTATTTCCCTTCACTCTCATCTATTCCCCTCCACTCTCATTTCCTTCTTTACTCCATTCCCATCATCCTTATCTTCACTTTCTCTTTTTCGCTTTTTCGCTTCGCTCCGCCCAGCCTTCTATCCTTTCACCGCAAACGTAGAGTCATATTTGCAACTTCCAGCAATCAGTCAGCAATCAATGGATCTTCACTGCAGACTCCAATAATCTACCGGAAACGATGAATCTTCATTGCAGATTCTGGCAATCTCTTCCTTGAAGAAATTGGCAAAACCTACTTATACGCTTCCTAGAATGGTTTTGATCGCCATCCATACCAGTCTCCTTCTCCAACAGTCTCTCGTTAAACACCTAACTCACTGATCTACAGCACCAGTACCAAAAACTTCAAGCAAGACAATCTTTCTGCAATATTCTTCATTCCTAAATCTTATGAAAAGCAATTAATCCTGATTGATTGCAGCTTTCACAAAACAAGACTCCCTTGATGAAGGTTAAACAATCAGAAATCAACGATATTTTTCATGAGACGTTATCTATGGTTGATATCTGTCAGTAAGTGTTGATTATATTAACGTTACAGAATAAGCAGTCAGTGTAAGCTCTAACAGCAAATTCAGCATAGGCTCCGGAAGGCACTGGAAGCCGTATGTCGGACAGGCATCACCCATAAACCATAATGAAATCGGTCGAGCGATAGCCAGGCGGTGATCCGACGGCGAGAGGGCGATACGAGGAAAGCGGATGGGTGGGCAGCGGACGGTGCGAGCGATGGCATATCACATTAACCACAAACGAGAAAAACGAGTATCTTTGTACAACAAATAACTGAAGAAATGTCTCTTAAATGCGGTATTGTCGGGCTTCCCAATGTCGGAAAATCGACGCTGTTCAATTGTATAAGTTCATCCAAGGCACAGGCTGCGAACTTTCCATTCTGCACAATCGATCCAAACCTGGGCTCCACCAACGTTCCGGACGAACGCCTCACTATCCTTGAGAACATCGTCCATCCTCGCCGCGTCATTCCAGCCACGGTCGACATCGTCGACATCGCAGGCCTTGTACGCGGTGCCAGCAAAGGTGAAGGTCTTGGAAACCAGTTTCTTGCAAATATACGCGAGACGGATGCCATTCTCCACGTAATCCGTTGTTTCGACGACCCTAACGTCGTCCACGTCGACGGCAGCATCGATCCGGTCCGCGACAAGGAAGTCGTCGACACCGAACTTCAGATCAAGGACTTGGAAACCATAGAAGGACGCATGGCCAAGACACAGAAGATCGCTCAACTTGGAGACAAGGACGCCAAGAGAATCGAGAATATCCTTGAAAAATACAGGGACGTCCTGATCAAGGGACGCAATGCACGCGAAGTCACATTCGACAATGCCGACGATGAAAAAATCGCAAGGGAAATCTGCCTGCTTACTGCAAAACCTGTCCTTTACGTCTGCAACGTAGATGAAAAGTCTGCATCCACGGGCAATGCCTACGTTGAAACATTGCGCAAGGCAGTTCAGGGAGAGAACGCAGAGATTCTCGTGATTGCAGCCAAAATCGAGTCTGAAATAGCCGATATGGAATCCTTCGACGACCGCCGGATCTTCCTGGACGAAATGGGACTCAAGCAATCGGGCGTAGAAAGGTTGATCCAAAAAGCCTATTCGCTTCTGAACCTTCAGACATATTTCACTGAAGGCGAGCCTGAAGTCCGTGCCTGGACCATCCACAAGGGCGACAAGGCTCCTAAGGCAGCAGGCGTCATCCACACCGATTTCGAAAAAGGCTTCATCCGCGCCGAAGTAATCAAGTTCAACGATTTCGTCGGACTCAAGTCCGACGCCGCTTGCCGCGCAGCAGGAAAGCTATACTCCGAAGGCAAGGAATACGTCGTCGAAGACGGCGACATCATGCATTTCCTCTTCAACGTCTAAGCAGGCGCTTCATCTTGACGGGACATGCCTTTCTTCGGTCAGGATACCGGAAGAAAGGCTTATGTCTGCCATTCGTCGATATAGGACATAAAAAAGGGACCGCTCTCTCTTCAGACGGTCCCTTCTGTCGATTCTACAGACAGCCTCTTTTTACATATTGGTGCTTGAACCAACGTTGGTCCAGCCCTCCACGGTAGGATCGAATGTTATACCTGAGCCTTCGAGT